>ENA-OPWO01000131-OPWO01000131.1-human-gut-metagenome-genome-assembly--contig:-NODE-131-length-31142-cov-3.653939_pt1 | contig 31142 bp, 26 predicted proteins | sample MGYA00241510_ERZ502012 | MGnify/ENA primary metagenome ERZ502012 (study PRJEB25962, sample SAMEA2041923) | human gut metagenome | biome: human gut; feature: human-associated habitat; material: faeces...
TTCGCAAGAGGGGGACAGGGGAGTCGAAAGAATTTCTCATAAATCCTTGGTGGTTACGAAACAAAATCGTACTTTTGCCACTATATAAGCAATAAAATGTATGATCATGGCAAACGACAATAATATACAGCCAGAGGCTGATGATTCACAGATAGTACTTTATCAACCAGATGATAGCATTAGGTTGGAGGTTAAACTGGAGCAAGATACGGTTTGTCTTACCCAAGCACAGATGACGGAGTTGTTTCGTACAACTCGTAACAATATAACTATGCATATTCGTAACATCTTTAAGGAGAAAGAGTTAGACGAAAAATCAGTATGTAAGGAATCCTTACATACTGCCGCAGACGGCAAAAGATATCGTACTAAAATCTATAATTTGGATGTTATAATCTCTGTAGGCTATAGAGTAAAGAGTCCGATAGGAACCCGTTTCCGTCAGTGGGCGAATGCAGTTATAAAGCAATACCTTCTTCAAGGCTATTCCGTGAACCGTCATTTGATAGCCTTACAGGAGAATATGGACAAGCGTATGACCCATATTGAGGACGTTCAGGTTAAGCAGCAACAGCAGCTTGACTTCTTTATTCGAACCTCCACCCCTCCTGCCGAGATGGTCTTCTTTGAAGGTGATTTCTACACAGCAAGAGTTGCTTTGGAGAACTTAGTTCGTACAGTACTTGATGATACTCTCTATCATTGTGGCCATTCATTAGATGCCAATGGTGGTCACAAGATATCCGCTATAACAATGATGGGAACAACTCCAGATGTAATCCTGTCAAAAGTCGAATAGCAACCAAGTCTCCCTGTGGTCCCATCCCGCACCACCATTTTATAAGTATTCACCCCTGCGGTCCCATCCCGCATAAGAAACCTGGCGAGGGCTCTGATGCCCCGCCAACCTTAAAGCGCAGCGGTTAAGAGCGACAGGAGGAGCGGTTACATCCCTTGCCCTTTTGTAAAGGGAGAGGGCTTGGGAGTGGGTTAAGGACCCCCTCTTCGCAAGAGGGGTACAGGGGAGTCGAAAAATTTATGATAGCAACAAGAATAGAACCACCATTACTGACCCAATCATTTGATACGGTCGTAACAGTAGATACAAAAGCAAACATGCTTATGGCAGCCAATATCTGGGGGTATGATTACCGAGTGCAGCTTATCTTCTGCAAAACGATAAAATAAATTAACTTTTTCCAAAAACAATACGCGTAACTACTTGTAATATAGTAGTGACGCTGTATTGATGATATACGTTAATCTGGGAGAGATTAGAGCAAGAAGCAAAAACTCCTCTAAAAATTTGATTGTTTCATAGAAAACCCTTATATTTGCAGGTGAAATTGAAATAAAAATAAAGAATTATGGGAAAGATCATTGATAAGACGATAACAAAGATAGTTACAGAAGAGGGTATCCCTCTCTTTCGCCGTGTAACTAAGGTTTTGATGCCAAATGGCAAGTATCGTTATCCTGTAGATTATTTTGATGCAACTCCCGGAGTTGTTAAGGTTTCGAAAGAAGAAATGGATAAGGTCGCAATACCTGTTTATAAAAAGTTAATCTAATGGAGCGATTGATGTCTGATGGTTATCCTTTTATCTTTCAACTGATAGATAAAAGTGAGAGTGATCCGTCGTTTCCGTCTTTATCGTCGTTTCGTGCTTTCAACGGTTTCTGATGACAAGTTCGAGCATTTTAGAAGAAATGATTTATCTTTGTACATACTTGTAAATAAGGAAACAGAACAAATAAAAAGAAGTCGCCATAATGTGGTATACAACTTGCGTTCTATTGGCAAGCAATATAAATTCAGCATCTCCCCCACTATCGCCATGACCAGGGATTTGTGGCGGAAGATTATGGATGAGGTGAGCGTAAGTGAGGTGATATAAATTAAGACATAGTATGAAAGAAATAAAAGAAACTATATATAATTCAGTAAAAAGAATGCAGGAAGCACCCCAAGACCATTTGATTGGATTGTCAACAGGTTTTGAAAGACTTGATGAAGTTCTTGGTGGACTTGTTGAAGGTACTCTTGTCACTATAGGAGGGCGAACAGGTATGGGCAAAACAGCTTTTGCCTTCAACTTGTTGAGGAATCTCTCAATTGAAAAGAATATACCTTCTCTGTATATTTCATTAGAGAGCACAGAGCAGTTGTGTACTAATACGCTTATTGCATGTACGCTTAACATAAAGTATAGAACATTGCTTAGTGGTCAACTAATTGCAGAGGAATGGGAAAAATTGGACAAGGGATTATCTATAATAGTAAACGCACCAGTATATCTGGATACAAAATCGACTTACACTATAGATGACATTTGTAAAACAGTCGAAGAATCGGTACAAGAACATCAAGTAAAGATCGTTTTCATCGACTATCTACAATTGATTTTTGCAAAGACTGGTTTCACAGAAAACAGATACTTGGAGTTGAACTATATAACGAGGAGATTAAAAAACTTGGCAAAAGAGTTCAACATTACAATCGTATTGCTTTCTCAACTGAATAGAAATGCAGAGGACGAAAAGCGTTTTGAGCATCGACCTGTGTTGACAGATCTCAGAGATAGTGGAACTATTTGCGATGATAGTGATGTGGTTTGCTTTGTGCATAGACCTGAATATTATCATATCTACCAAGACGAAAAAGGTAATGACATGCATAATGTCGCATTGATTATTGTAGCCAAGAATAGATTAGGCTATACAGGAGATGCTGTATTGTACGTTGATATGGCTAGCAGAAGATTCTTTGAGGGTCCTTTAGATGATAATATGATGGATGGCTTAACAAGTGGCTTAGATATGCCAAGTGTTGGACAACCATTTTAGATGACAAATCGCCGAGCTTGGCAAGGAGAATTATTAAACTATAAATTTAATAAAATAAAAGTTATGGGTAAATTTTACTTGTAGCTAAAGCCAAGGATGATGGCTTTAGCATTTAAAATGACGATGTGGATGAGTACGCTAGTATCATTTTCCACATTGAACGGATTCTTTTAGTCGCCAATTGTAACTTCTGAGTTTGAAATCTGTTAGTTTTTAGCAGAAAACATACCAGAAGAATAGTGTGACAAGAAGAAAAAGTTGCCAACTATAGCTTGGTCAACATCAGCCTAATGCATGGACAGCTTATCTGCGGTTCGAGTCCGCAGGTTAGGCCAAACAAAACGACAGCAATATTATGTGGAAAGATTCGGAAACAATAATCGACTATTTGAACTTTGACTATATCATTGATGCTGTGGTCAAACTTGTGCTTGATGAAGACTTATCTCCGTCAAGCATAGGACTCTATGGAGATTGGGGAAGCGGAAAATCCAGTCTGATGAAGATGGTTGAACAACATCTTATATCAATGAATGATAAGTCGATACTATGTATTCGATTTAACGGATGGCTATTTGAAGGATATGAAGATGCCAAGACTGCATTATGTGGAACCATTCTTGAATCAATCCACAAAAAAGAAGGACTTTCTTCTCAGGTTAAAGGAAAAGTAAGAAAGCTATGGAACAAAGTCGATGTTCAAAAAATATTGGGCAAAGGCATACGTTATGGTTTGGATTACTTTATGACAGGCGGTGTTCTTAGTTTGACCGATTTTACAATATCCCAGATAACCAATGCCTTGAAAAAGAATGCAGAAAACGTTACTGAGGAAGATATTGCTAAAGCCTTACGCTCTTTGAAAACAGACAACAACATCCGTAAAGATATAAAGAATTTCCACGATGAATTTGAAAAGATTCTAAAAGAAACAAATATCAAGCATCTTGTTGTCTTTATTGATGAATTAGACCGTTGTTCTCCAGAAACCATCTTGGACATTATTGAGGCTATGCGATTATTCCTATTCGCTAAGGGTACTTCATTTGTCATTGGTGCAGATCAACGATTAATAGAATACGCCATCAAGACCAAATACAAAGAGGTTATTGGCAATAACCTTGATATTGGTCGTGAATATATGGAAAAAGTAATTCAATATCCAGTAAACATCCCTGCCCTTGACGAGAATGAAGTAGAACAATATATATCATGTCTCTTGCTAGAAAAGGATTTGTATAAAGATGAATTTGCTGAGATTCTACAAATCATAAAGGGATTAAAGCCTTTGGAAAGATTTGACTACGAATATTTGAATCTAAAGAAGGCCGAATTAGCTAATAAATGCAAGAAATCTTTGTATTTATCAGGACAAATATCTTCTGTTTTAGCAAAGCAGATTAATGGTAATCCACGCCAATGCAAAAGATTCCTTAACACACTTTTCATGAGACTTGATATGGCGAAGTCAAGACATATTGAGTTGAAGAAAAATGTGATGGCAAAACTTATGTTGATAGAGTATTTTGCAGCGCCCCTGTACAAGTTGGTTATTGATCCAAAGAACAAGGGTGACTTTGCAAAATTTGAGAATGGCGAGGATGATGTTGCCTTATTCAAGGATTATGCCAATAATGATTGGGTAAAAGCCTGGAAAGGTATTACTTGCAAAATTTCAGATGAGAACATAAGCGATTATTATTACTTCTCTAATTCACGCTTCACCTATAACCAATCTGTAGGATTACTGCTTTCGCCAATTGGACAATTATGCCTAGAAAAATTAATGGCAAAGAATGAAACAAACAGGAAAGAAGCCGAAGCCTTTTTAAAGGAATTGTCTCTGATGGATAGAAAGCATATTGCCAACACATTGTTTGAGCAATTGAAAATGGAAGACAAACTTGACAATGATTTATTCAAGTCTTACGCTTTAGTTATTTGCCATAATGACATGATAACCGAAGCCTTGCTTCAGATTAAATCCATTCCAAGTGATAGATATAGTCAAGCACAAAAAATATATTTGCAAAATTTTGCAGATATTTTGTCTCCGGAAGAAAAAGAAAGTTTGAAATCTTATTTTGGAGATAATTTTGGACAAATCGGGAAAACATTAGAACACATTATTAAGAAAAATAAGTAATGGGAACATCCAGTCTATATAAAGGTCCCAAAAGTGCAGTCTTATTGCCTTCGGATTTTACCGAAGACGAAGAGAACAGTGGTATAGGTGATTTGAGTACCGAAGAAATTCCGGACTTAGAATCCTATAAGGATGCAGAACAGGATAAAGATGAAGAACAAGGAAATTCTGAAGAAAGTAAATTTGCGACCACAACATATTTTCAATCCGCCAAGCGAAACTTTACAAGTTCTTTCGGTGGAAGTACATCGAAGGTAAAAACTGCGATTAGTGGATATGTTAAAGCTTTAGGAGGACACAAACAAGCTACTCAACAGTCAAAAACAGCCCGAAAGGTTACTGGAGGGATGTTTTATTTGCTTTCGGGTTCACCAGAAACTGTAAAAAAGAAGTTTGAGGAGGCTGGCATCCCTGTAGATGGTCGTCCAGTCAAAGATGTACTCAGTGACATTTGCTTGCATCTTGCCCCAGCTCCAAACAGTTTGGAAGACGCTTTGGTGATGGATTCTTTGATGGATGCAATGTCGGAGTTGTCGGAAACTTTGGATGTAACAGAAGACATACTTGAAGTTATAAACAAGGAATTTCTTCAGCAGTTCTTAAGTGTATTCGTAAAAGCGTATATTTTTAATAAGATTATACGTGATTGCTCTTATGGAGTATTGAAGAAATGTGAGTCTGCAAAAGAGATTAGGGACGGCGAGAAACAGATAAAAGACATAGTTGATGCTATTGTAGATTATGTTCTTCCTAAATGTATGGTAGAGGGAACAACGCCTGAAGAAATTTCAAAGGTTGTTGATGGTATGTATGATGCATGTTACCAAGAAGCAGAAAGGATAAAATGATGATAAAATATATCTGTAAGTTATCGAACACAGATTTATTCTGTAAGAATGGTTACCAAACTGTTGATCTTTGGAACTCCACTATGTTCAAGTCAACATTTTGGACAAAACGCAAGCAACAGTTGTTGACTATACCCCATTTTTTCCAGGATGAAGCCTTGGATTTATTCTACATATCGCTAATGGTGTTTTATGTAGATTGTAAGGTTAGTAGATCTGGTTATCCTGATAGATGGACACGTGAGTTTGCAATAGATATGCCTGTCTTGAAAAAGAATGCATGGGATGCAAACAAAGCCTTATTAGAATCTACGCTTAATTTCCTTACAGGTGATCGATGGCATTTTTTTTTCCGTGAACGTCCTTACTATATAGAAGGAGAAGCGAATTTTAAGAAAAGTCTCCACAGATACAGAAATACTAGAAAAATTCAAGATACAGATACTTTTTGTATGTTATCTGGTGGACTTGATTCCTTTATTGGTGCTATAAATCTCTTGGTTGCTCAAAAACAGCCAATCTTTGTTGGTAATTACAATGGTGGCAAGGGTGTTAGCGTTTATCAAGGGAAGGTAATTGATAGTCTGGTTTCACATTTTGATTATGCAAGAAAGCATTTCTTTCAATTCTATGCATCACCAAGTAGCGCAAATGAGAATACAACACGTTCGAGGTCTTTCATGTTCTTTGCCCATGCCATTCTGTTGGCAACAGGAATGGGACACCAAGTGAATTTGTGCATACCAGAAAATGGCGTCATATCACTTAATGTTCCATTGACCATACATAGAGCAGGAAGTTTGAGTACAAGAACCACCCACCCCTATTATTTAGGTTTGTTACAAAAAATCATGGATAATATGGGAGTTCAAGTAAAAATGTACAATCCTTTTCAGTTTAATACTAAAGGAGAGATGATAATTGAATGTGCAGATTTGGATTTTCTTAAAAAGAACATTCATTGGACGATGTCATGTTCACATCCTGACTTAGGACGATGGAGAGGAGAGTCTGCCTCCAATCATTGTGGTGTATGTCTGCCTTGTTCCATAAGAAGGGCTGCCATTCACAAGGCACAAATACAAGATACAAGCATCTATCGTGATGAATATTATCAAGACGAAGAAGCTTCCATCAATTTAAAATCATACAGATTAGGACTCTCACAAAAATGTGATCCATACTTTGCAATACAAAAGAATGGTCCCATTTATGATAGCAGAGATAAATATGCAGCATTGTATCAACGAGGAAGGCAAGAACTACTTGACTTTCTAAAAACTATTTCATGAGACTATACGATACACATTTTCATTTAGACTTACAGAAGAACGTTAAAGCGACAATAGAAGAAATCAGTGCCAACAAGATTTATACTATTGCCATGACAAATCTTCCTGTATTATATGAGAAGGAACAAAAAGAATACGAAGACTCATACATAAGAATTGCTTTAGGGTTTCATCCTGAACTAATTGGCGAATACAAGAAGTATATCCCAATGATGTGGGAAAAATTGCCAAATGCCAGATATGTAGGAGAAGTTGGACTGGATTTTTCCGACAGCACATATAAAAAGGAACAATTAGCCTTCTTTGAGGAGTTGATTGAAAAATGCCGAGAGGATAAGAATAAAATTTTGTCCATTCATTCCAGAAAGGCAGAAATCGAAGTTTTAAATTGTCTAAGAGGAAGAATTTCCTTTAAACCCATATTGCATTGGTATACTGGCAATATTAAAAACATAGAAGATGCTGTGGATATCGGATGCTATTTCTCTATCAACCAGAAAATGATGCAAACAATAAAGTTTAAGAAAATGGTAGAGATTATCCCATTAAATAGAATTTTACTAGAGACAGATAGTCCATTTGGTTCTAACACACAGGCTCACAGCAATATGTTAATCCAAACAACATCAATGTTGGCTAATATATTTAATATGAAAAAAGATGATGTGGAACAAACTCTGTGGAACAATTTTCAAGCACTATTAAAAAAGATATAAGACAATGCATATAGTAAAAACAAATATTGAAGGCGTTCTCATTATAGAGCCACGCCTCTTCCGTGATGCTCGAGGCTACTTCTTCGAGAGCTTCAGCGAGCAAGAGTTTGAAGAGAAGGTTGCCCCAATCTTGGGTCACAGTGTTCACTTCTGCCAAGACAACGAGTCTATGAGCAGTTATGGCGTGATGCGAGGCTTGCACTTCCAGCGCCCACCATATACCCAGAGTAAGTTGGTACGCTGCGTAAAAGGTAGAGTACTTGATGTCGCCGTGGATATTCGCAAAGGCTCACCAACCTATGGCAAGCATGTAGCTGTAGAGCTGACAGAAGACAATCATGTCCAGTTCTTTATTCCAAAGGGCTTTGCCCATGGTTTCGCAGTTCTTTCAGAGACTGCCGTCTTCCAATACAAATGAGATAACTTCTATCATCCAGAAGCCGATGGAGGAATCAGCATCCTCGATGATACTCTCGGTATCGATTGGAAAATCCCAACAGAGCATGCCAATCTTTCAGAGAAAGATACGAAGCATGCAATGCTGAAAGACTTTGATAGTCCATTCGATATCACCGTAGATCTCTACAAGTAATTGGGCGGAGTTGAAAAAACACCCCAAAAATTTGGTAGTTTCACAGAAAACCCTTATATTTGCAGCTAATAATTAGAATATTACGATTATGGCAACATTGGTACTCGATAATACATTATATCAAGGCTATGCAACGATAGCAGAGCAGAATAACATCAGTGTGACTGATGCTATGGCAGAAGCTTTGCGATTATTGAAGCAACACTTGAAAAAGAAGCCAAGTCTTTCATTAAGACAACGACTTGAGAAGCGAATTCTTGAACTTCGAGATTTGCCAGCAAATTGGGATTACGCAGGTTCACCTTCCATATCATCAGAAGCGTGTGATTATTCTCGGAAGGTTGTTGCATGCTGTAGTGAATCGTTACTTCAAGGATTAGCAATATTCCCAAATACCAATGGCTATATATTAATGCAATGGAAGACCTCCAAAGGAGATGCCTGTTTGTCTATTCTTAGTGATAGAATAGTATATGATGTCAATTATGGAGAGATAGAGAAAGAAGGTATCCTTCCTCTTTCAGAACTCTCTAAATTTTTGGAAGTCTTAAAGAACATAGCCTAATGGAATGTGATATAACATTTGAGAAACCAGTATTGAAAGATATGGAGGAGATTGCTCGATTGTTGTCTTCTCCAGCCTTTTATGATGAAAATACCCATCAGTTGAATTTTGCGGCATTTAATCTTCGACGTTTTACGAATGGTGAAGTAGAGTCTTATGTCTCATTGTCCAGGCTGTCTTTTATAGACCAAAAGCATTTGAATAAAAGAGGTAAGTATGTTTTTAAAAAGACAGAAAGCCATTATGTGGGTTATGCTCTTTTTACTCCAAGTTATCTAGCAAACTTACATGATAGATTAAGAATATATCCTGTTAAAGCAGGTCTTAATGATCATTGTGGTATGTTTTTCTTGGGTAAGGATAAGAAGTTAATCTGTGATGACTTGACGATTCGTCCTTATACATTAAAAACGTTACGCTCTCTTTGTGACTTATTGCAAGCTAATGTTGTTTTAAAATAGGGGTTCTTTGCACGCTATGTATAATTTGTCCGTAAATCACCGGTAGCCATTTAGGTGCGGAAAACATAGGAAAATCAGTAGTTACGTTCTAATGGTGATTTACGTAAGCTTCGTTGGGCTACGAAATAGGCTTCGAGATGGGATGAAGCTTGCTACGATATTTTCATTAATTCTTGTCAGTTTTAAATAATTACTAAGATGGAGAATGAGTATTTAGAAAAAGAGAAGAAACTTGCTGCGCAAGAAAAAATCCTGGCAAAACATAAATGGACATGTATGTGTCCAAATTGTACAGAGCAAGCAATTAATAGTCATTTACTACAACGTCATGGAATTCTTGATAGTGTAGTAGAGCAAGGTCATTTATACGAACTGAAAATCGAAGATTATTTTAAGTGGCATACAAATGATCCTGTTTGTTTCAAAAAGTTAGGACTTCAACAAGCGATTTCTTATCCTCTGTTTTGTAGTAAACATGATACCGCACTGTTTATACCAATAGAAGGCGAGGTCATAGATTTTGATAATTATATGTCTCAGCTTCTATTCTCTTATCGTGGAGTTTGTTCAGAAATTCGTAAAAAGGAATTTGTTAAAGTAAGGAATGTAGCTTGGGAAGATAATGATATAAAAGAATCTTCACTTTTAGGAACAGACAGAGGATTACAGGATCTATTAAGGTATAAGTTTCTATTTGAGAAAGAAATTACTAATCCAGCCCAAATGTTTGTCTTTAAGCATATTACTTATCCGTTTGTTCCCGTATATGCTTGCGGTACGTCCAGTTATGAACCTATAGATTATAAATCAGAGAGAAGTGTCGATAAAGCGATGAAAAAGAAAATGTTTGATGCCTTTTTTATCAATGTTATACCACAAAAAGAATCTCTTGAAATAATTATAGGTTATCACAAAAATCATGTAAATTCTGATTTACGACATTATGTTGACTCTTGGCAAAAATTATCCTTAGAGCAATTGCAAGTGAAGTTAACAGATCTGTTTGCAGCTAGATTGGAAATGTGGGGAATGTCTCCATCTTTATATAATTGTTTAAGTGAGGAAAAGAAAAAGTTATTCTTGGATAACATGAAGAAAGTCCAAACGAATTTCTATTATGATATAAGAAATGAGTTAGAATTTAATATGTTTGAATAGAATATATACATTGTATTTGACATTTAAAAAACAATGAAACAAGATACAAAAGAAAAGATGGATTTTTGGTTAAGCCAAAATCCTGAATCTACACATCCATTGGATGAGAGACGTAAATTTAGTTTCGTACTAGAGTTATACAAGAACGACGATAATGTACAATTTGAAGATTTGTATGAATCATTTCGTAATAGTCATCCAACTTATGATGAGCAATATTCAAGAGAATTGTGTGAAAAATGGGATATCGAAATATCGAAACTAAAACGTTTCGCAGAATATCTTATAGATGAAAAATAAGTTTAGATGACGTATCACCCAGGCGGTCCCATCCCGCATAACATGGCGAAGACCGCTTTGGTCCGCCAACCTTAGAGCGTAGCGGTTCTGAGCACCGGATGGCGGTTACATCCCTAATCCCTATGGTAGGGATTTAGGGCTTGGGTATAGGGTAAGGACCCTCCCGCTGGGGAGGGACAGGTGGGGCATATACAGTATACCGAGTAGGGCGGTTATATCCTCTCGTCCCTGAGGGAAGAGAGGCTTGGTGAGAAAAGTGGAACTCTCCTTGCAGGAGAGACGAGAGGTAGAGAAAATCCTTCTTTAACGGTAAGGAAGGACGGGTAGGTTTTCGAGCAATAATATGATAATGTCAGATATTCGCCAAAGCTTCCCTGAGCCTTATGCCAGTATGTATTGCCAGCAGTTTGACAATTAAAAAAATGTTGGGGATTCCTTTGAGTATGCAGTAAAATTAATGAGGCAATGAAACGAAATCATAAGCAGTAGGCAGAGATGGTTCTGCAGGGTGTTAAACAACGACTCCATGAATGTGGAAAAATAGAATAAACTTTATACTCTTCTTCCAGAGTTCAGGGAAGATGAGGAACAATAAAAATGAATTTCAAATTTAGTCAAATTAAGGTATAACCTCCATTAGCTTGTGCTGATGGAGGGCTAAACTGTGTATTCTTGTCTCTAAATTAGAAAAATGATGCCGCCGTGCAAAGTTACAATATTATTTTGAGATATGCAATACGGCGTTGAGCGGATACTTATTTTGATTATTGTCGATAGTAAAAAGGGTTAGTGTAAGGTTTTTTAATATTTTTGTATTATGTGTGCAAAATGTATGATATGCCAAGAAAATGAAGCAACAAAAACAAATTCTCATGTCATTCCAAGTTTCTTGATAACTATGTTTACAAGTTATAATGGTTCTGGAAAAAGAGATACAGAGGTTCTGTTTTCTATTTCTGATACAAAAGATAGCGTGTATACAGGTCGAGCTGTACCTGATACGAAACTTGAAGGCCTTTTTGATACAGAAAAACTGACAGAAGAACGTATACAAGAAGAATTATCAAAGAATACTGTTGCTAAAGATTTTATCTTTTGTCCACAATGTGAAAAAAGACTTGCAGACTTACTGGAATCTCCATACGCTCAAAATCAAAGGAATGGACAAAACATTAATGATGATGTACCTTTGTTCTTTTGGTTGTCGGTTGTATGGCGAATGTCGGTAACTTCTGATTATGGCTTTACTTTAGGTGAGGATATTGAAAACACTCTTCAAATCTATTTGAAGAGTTATTTTGTTCAAAGAGAAAATCATACCAATTTAGATGATACAATAAAGAATGTACCATTTAGATATAAGCTATTGAGATGTAAGGACTATTGTAAAGTCGAAAGTGGTTTTTGTTTTGCAAAATTTGAGAATGGAATTCTTACTATGATTTTGGGTGACTATATATTGCAGGTTATCTTTAAATTGCAATCAGATTTCCCGGAAACAGAATTTTTTGGAGCAGAAACCTTTTTAGAAGAGGCAACAATCAATCATGGAACTTCTAAAGAGGTTGTCATAGAATTAGATGTTGATGCGTATAAGAAAATAGTGGATTCTTTTGTTCAAAATGCTGCCCATTTAAAAAGGGTAGCTATAGAGGAAAAACTTGATTTTGTATGGCAATGCTTAGGGCATATAGGTATGATGCCTACAGAATTGAAAAAGGAGTTCTTTGAAACCTATTATGATGAAAAAGTCAAAATAGGTGATAGACATGAGAAAAAACACTTTACAGTGGTTCTAACCCGGATCTTAGCAAAACACGATAAGAGTAAAGCTTATGGAAAATAATGAAGTTGTTTTGACATCTCGAAGTATCCAGCATATATTGAAAAGCTATAACCCAGAAAAGGCTATATCTGAATATATATGGAATGGCTTTGATGCTAATGCTACGGAGGTGGACATCAATATAAAGTATGCAAACAATGAGTTTGGTTTTGCTGAGTCAATGGAAATTATAGACAATGGTGATGGTATCTGCTATGAGGAGTTGCCAGAAAAGTTTAAAGTTTTCTATGATTCTACAAAACGCAAAGAAAAGAAGTCTAAGTCTGATTTAATCCATGGTAAAAATGGATATGGACGTTTGACTTTCTTTAAGTTTGCCAGGTTTGCATCTTGGCACACAAGGTATCTATTCAAAGATACTATGTATGAATATGACATAGAGATAAATAGTGATAATCTAAAAAGCTACCAAAAGAGTGAGAAGCAATTGTCGAATAGTAACACTTCTGGTACTGTGGTTTCCTTTAAAGATATAAACAAGGATATATCGTTGACTTATGAGAACGAGAAGTTAATTCCATATTTGCAAATCCGATTTGCTTGGTTTTTGGAAGTTAAAAAGGATGCGAAGATTCTTATTAACGGAGAAGAGTTAAACTATAGGTCTGTTATAGGAGATAGAGAGGATGTTAAGTTTGAAGTATTTGACAGTGATCATACTAAACATACTTTTCATGGTGTGTATATCAATTGGAACAAAAAGTCCGCTGACGAATACTCTAATTTCTATTTCCTCAATAATGATTATAAGATAAAATATAAGAAAACGACTAAGTTGAATAATAAAGGTGACAACTTCTATCATAGTTTAATCATTGTTGATGACTTTTTCAATGAGATAACTGTGTCTGAGATGAGTGATGAAGAATCAGAACATAAAAATATGTTTGACTCTGAAAAGAATCGTCTTCTGTTTAAGGAGTTGGAAAAGGAATTAAATGATTTCTTGGCAGGAAAACGCCGTCCTTTTTTGAAAAGGCAAGCAAATTCAGTAATTAAGGACTTTGAGAAGGAGAATGTAATGCCGAACTTTGGCTCAAATTCATGGGATCTGTTGAGAAAGCAGTCTTTTGTGGATTTCGTCAAGGAATTATATGAAGTACGTCCATCTGTTTTCATGAAATTAAACATCGATCAGAAACGTATATTCTTGGAATTACTGAATTTGGTGATGGATACAAAAGAAAGAGACAATCTTTTCTCGATATTGGATTCCGTTATAGACTTAAGCACAGATGATAGAGCCAAGTTTGCCAAATTGTTAGAAACGACTCGCTTGAAACAGGTCGTATCTACAATTAATCTCATTAAAGACCGTATAATGGTTGTTGAAGATTTGAAAAAAGTTCTTTTTGATCATGGCTTGAAAGCTGGAGAGGTAAAGCATTTGCAGCAGATTATAGTTAATCATTACTGGATATTTGGAGAAAAGTATAATTTGGTATGTGCTGAAGAAGTAAAATTCACTCAGGCTCTTGAAAAATATCGTTATCTGTTGTTAGGAATAGAAAAGAAAGAATATATAGAGCATCCTGATAAATACAAAGAGATGGATTTGTTTTTGACAGGAAAAGATTTCCAATATAATTCTCCAAAGAATTTGGTCGTAGAAATAAAAAATCCTACAAATGTAAGAAAACTTACGTATAAGGAATTTGATCAAATCCAGCATTATGAAGATGTTATTATCCATACAGATGCCTTTAATGATAATAGAGAGAGTTGGAACTTCATTTTGGTGGGGCAAGATATAGATGATCATTTGTCCTCTATACTAAAGGATAAAAAGACAGGATTGGCAAGTAAGTCTGAACGTTCAAGAATTTATGTCAAGCGTTGGAGTGAAATCATAAATGACATAGAGTTTAGGCATAAGTACTTGTTGGATAAGTTAAAAATTGAAAGAGAACATCTTTCTAATGCAGAGAATTTGCCTGAATTAATGAATGAGTTGCAGAATAATGATGCAGCGATGAGTTAGGTGATAATATCACTCTTTTAGTTAAACCTGTTTAAAAATCGAAAAGTCCAATTCTTTAAATACCCTGTATCCCAGTAAACACTGGGGATGGAGTTGTATTGTCATAGGGGTTGGATGTTTACCTCTAACAAAAAGGTGACTGTCAAGGCTGCCTAATTGGTAGCTTTGGCAATATCAATTAATAATATGTTTTTTTTGAAAAATATTGGATGTGCTAACTGCTGAAAATCAGTAGTTACGTTCTAATAGTGATTTACTGTTGAAGGATTTTGAAAGTCCATTAGACATCAACGTAGATTTTTATGAATAGTAAAAATAGATGCCAATATGATAGATTTTAGTAAGAAATTGGGTGCGAAACCTAAAGAGAAGAAGATAAATCCGATAGAAATATATAGCAGTCTAGACCGTAAAACGGATGCTGGTCCTTTACGTCCGACTCAAGATCGAGTTTTGCAAGATTGGGATGCCAATCGCCGTAAGGATAGAAACCTTATTGTCAAACTGCATACAGGGGAAGGTAAAACGCTTATCGGTTTGCTCATGCTTCAATCGCTGTTGAACGAGAATGGTGAACCTTGCCTTTATCTTTGTCCAAATGATTATTTGGTAGAGCAAACATGTAGGGAAGCGGAGAAGTTTGGAATCAATGTGTGCCAGTTTTCCCAATTGGATAAGTATGTGATTCCTGTTGATTTTTTGAATGGCAAAAAGATACTGATAACAAATATCCAAAAGCTGTTTAATGGCAAAACTCTATTTGGTATAAATGCCAATTGTGTGAAGATTGGTAGTGTAGTCCTTGACGACTCCCATGCTTGTATAGATTCTATTAAATCATCCTTTTCAATTCGTATCAAGAAAGACAATGATTTATACGACCAATTACTGCAGTTATTTTATGATGATTTGAAAGAGCAAGCTTATGGTACATTGATAAGTATAGAACAAGGTTCCTCCGAATTACTTCAGATACCTTATTGGGCATGGATAAAAAAGAAGGAGGAAGTTGCACGATTATTAGCATCTCAACCAGATGACATGTCCGTGAAATTTGCTTGGCCTCTTTTGAAGGACAGCTTGGAAGATTGCCAGTCTTTCATTACTGGTAATGGTATTGAAATTTCCCCGATTTATTGTCCTATAGAAAAATTTGGTAGTTTTACAAAAGCGGCACATCGCATATTAATGTCTGCTACCACCCAAGACGATTCATTTTTTATCAAGGGATTTGGCTTTACCGCAAACGAAGTGCAGCAACCATTGACGGATAAAGTCCAAAAATGGTCTGGGGAGAAAATGATTCTCTTTCCATCGTTGATAGATGAAAAGTTATCTCGCTTGTCGATGATAAAATTGTTTTCGAATGAGAAAATAGCGGTATCTCGTTTTTCAATAGTTCCGTCTTTTTATATGTCACAGGACTATCATTATGAAGGATGTGTTGTAGCTAACAAAAATAGCTTGAATGGAATCATAGAAAATATAAGGAGAGGGCAACGGAATAAATTGAATGTTCTTGTAAACCGTTATGATGGAGTAAACTTACCAGATAATGATTGCCGAATACTGATAGTGGACTCTCTTCCTATATGTGATAATCTTTCTGACCGTTATGAGATGGAATGTCGTGAAGGGAGTGAGGTTACTATTCTAAAGCAAGTACAAAAAATAGAGCAAGGTTTGGGACGCAGTGTTCGTGGTGAAAAAGATTATAGTGTCATTATTATTATTGGCTCAGACTTGGTAAATTTTATGATGAACCATCGTACGGCTAGTTACTTCTCACCTCAGACAAGAAAACAAATAGAGATAGCTAATGAGTTGGTAGAAAGTTTGAGGCAAGAAATATTGGATAGTGCTGACAGTCGTAAAAACTTGTTGGACTTGATTGGTCAGTCCTTGAAAAGAGATTCTAACTGGAAAGCCTATTACCAACAAGAAATGGATAGTATGTCGGAGGTCGAAGACAATCATCATGTATATGCTATAATGGAGAAAGAGCGAGAGTATGAGTATGCAGCATATAATCGCAATTATGAGAAGGCTTGCACAATTGTTAGCGAGGTCATCAATATGTGTGCAGGAAATCCGCAAGAGCAAGCATGGTACAAGCAAATTTTGGCTCGATATAAATATTTCATTAGTGTAATAGAATCCATTCATATCCAGAAAATGGCATTTGAGAAAAACTCTCGACTTTTGTATCCACAGAACGGAGTAGATTATAAGAAGATGGAGTTCAAGAGCGGAGAACAATTGACCAACATAAAGCATTGGCTCAAAAAGTTCAAAAGTTATAAGGAAATGCGTTTGAGATATAAGGCGATTTCTGACAACTTAACTTTTGGACGTTCTTCTAGTATTTTTGAGGCAGCCTTGAAAGAAGTTGGAGAAATTTTAGGATTCGAAAGTCAGCGTCCAGACAACGACTATAAGGTTGGCCCCGACAATCTTTGGTGTGGAATCCATAATCAATACTTCTTCTTTGAATGTAAAAACGAGGTAAAGAATGAAAGAGATACTATTATAAAGTCAGAAGTAGGTCAAATGAATAATCATTGTGCGTGGTTTGAAGAAAAGTATGGAGATGTAGAAGTTTGTCGAGTCTTTGTTGCTCCAACAAACATTCTACATCATCGTGCGAATCTTACCCATGATGTTAGGGTGATGACTCCTAAGCTGTTGGATGATTTCAAGGATAGTTTAGATAAGTTCTTGATGGAGTTCAAGGATTATTCTTTGAGTGATATTGATAAGGAGCTTATCCAAGAGGCCTTGGAAACCCATAACTTGACAATTGATTGTATCAAAAAAGACTATTTAGTAAATGTTGTCAAAGAGAAAGGGTAACTGAATAAATGTTGCTATGGATAAAATAAGATTATTGTCAGCAGTTTGATAATTTCAAGAACGTTGCAGATTTCTTTGAATTTGCAGCAAAGTTAATGAGGAGATAACAATATATTTATTACCAGTCTTTGTTTTTCTCAGACTTATGTAAATAAGCATCAAACTTAGGCATATAGTATCGTTATTCCCTGGCGGTCCCATCCCGCAAAAACTGGCGAAGACCACTTTGGTCCGCCAACCTAAGAGCGTAGCGGTTCTGAGCACCAGAGGGCGGTTACATCCTCTCTTCCCTCAGGGACGAGAGGCTTGGTGAGAAAGGTGGAGCCTTCTTTAATGGTAAAGAAGGACGGGATGATTTTAGAAAATCTTATTATAAGAATAAAAATTAATACGATGAATATAGTAAAAACAGAAATTGAAGGGGTTCTCATTATAGAGCCACGCCTCTTCCGTGACTCTCGTGGCTACTTCTTCGAGAGCTTCAGCGAGCGAGAGTTTGAAGAGAAAGTAACCCCAATCTTGGGGCACAGTGTTCACTTCTGCCAAGACAACGAGTCTATGAGCAGTTATGGCGTAATGCGAGGTCTGCATTTCCAGCGCCCTCCTTATACCCAGAGCAAGCTGGTACGTTGCGTAAAAGGTAGAGTGCTCGATGTAGCTGTAGATATTCGTAAGGGTTCACCAACCTATGGCAAGCATGTGGCAGTAGAACTGACAGAAGACAATCATCGCCAGTTCTTCATCCCAAAGGGCTTTGCCCATGGCTTCGCTGTTCTCTCAGAAACTGCAGTCTTCCAGTACAAGTGTGATAACTTCTATCATCCAGAAGCAGATGGAGGAATTTCTATCCTTGATGATACTCTTGGTATTGATTGGAAGATTCCAACGGAACATGCCAATCTCTCAGAGAAAGATACGAAGCATGAGATGCTGAAGGACTTTGATAGTCCATTCTATATCAACGTGGATTTATACTAATCATACATTGTTCTTGTTAAGCATTGACTAAGCTGTGATGGATATTTAGTCGATGTTGATAAAGGAAAGATATGAAAAAGCTACATATTGATTTAATAAACTGTTTTGGTATTGGTGAGATGAAGACTGACGTAAAGTTTGGTCCAGGTAAGAATGCCTGTGTGATTTATGCGCCAAATGGAACGATGAAGACATCCTTCACTAATACTGTACTTAATCTTGTTGCAGGCAAGCAACCTGTAGATAAGATATTTAAAGAAAGACATACGTCTGCATTGATAACAATCGATGATGTAAGTATCTCTGAAAGTAATTGCTATGTATTCAATAATCACAAAAATAATGGAAACGAATGTCTAAGTACATTATTAGCAAATAAGGACCTCAAGGCTCGGTATGATATAATTCTGCAGAGGTTAACTGATTCCTGGAGTAGTTTACGAAAGAAATTGGCTACAGATTCACGAAGTTCTGACTGTGAAGATGAGTTGATGAGAACATTTTCAGATGCTTCTACATCTTCTGTTTTTGAGTGTTTGTTGCGTATATATAACATTTTCTTTGCTGATTCGAAAACAAAATACCCCCTTTATACTTTTAAGTATAATAATATATTTGATAAGGTTGGTAAAGTAAAGAAGTTTGTTGAGGATAATAAAAAAAGCATAGAAGGTTATTTCCAATCTTATAAAGAAGTAATTAAAGACTCAAACCTGTTTACTGAAGGTGAAGATTCTTTCGGCACATATCAGGCTGTGCAATTAATGAAATCTGTAGATGATGACTGCTTTTTCAAGGCATCACATAAGATTGTTTTAAAAGGAGGAAAGCAAATTAAAGATAAGAGCACTCTTCTTGAAATATATGAAAAAGAGGTCAATAGAATTCTTGGTGACGAGAAACTACGTAAGGCTTTTGATAGAATTGATAAAAAATTGCAAGGAAATGCAGAGTTGCGTGCATTTAAAGAAACTATCCAGCAAAATCCTTTTTTGATACCATTACTTTTAGATTATGAAGAGTTTAGACGAAAGGTATTGGTAGGATATTTGTTTAACAATCTGATAGAGTTTAAGGGGTTTATACAACAGTATCTGCATGAAAAGGCTGAAATTCAGAAAATCATCAACGAAGCAAACAAAAATATAGCAAAGTGGAATGAGGTTATTTCTTTATTTAATGCTCGATTCTTTGTTCCATTTCAAGTATTCTTGAAAAATCAAAGTGATATGATTTTGAAAGAACAAACTGCCACATTGGGATTTCGTTATAGTGATACCGACGATGATAGTCAAGAAGAGGACCAAACTCAATTGTTGTCCGCTTTAAGCCTAGGTGAAGAGCGAGCATTCTATATTCTTCAAAATCTTTTTGAAATAGAGACTCGTAAGTCTCAGAACGTAGAAACTTTAATAGTCTTCGATGACATTGCAGATTCTTTTGATTATAAGAACAAGTATGCTATCATAGAGTATTTGGCAGATCTGATAGGTAACGAAAAGTTTTCATTATTGATACTAACTCATAATTTTGATTTCTATAGAACTGTAGTTTCTAGACTTGAATGCAAAAATATCTTTTTTGCCAATAGAACATCTGGACGAAAGATAGAGTTGTGTCAAGGTATTTATAAGACTGATATCATTAAAAATAGGTTTATTTCAAAAGCTGATAATAAACGTCAGTTCATAGGACTTATCCCTTTTGTTAGAAATTTAATAGAATATACAGAAGGTAGTTCTTCTGATGATTATAAACTTTTGACTTCTTGTCTTCATCAGAAAGAAGACACTGATAGCATTAAGCTAGAAGATATTTATAATGTTTATAAGATTCATTTAGCAGACTTAAGAGATAGAAAGATAGAATTTAAAGAGGAAAAGTATGAGGATTCACTTTTTAAGGAAGCAGAAGCAGTTCTTGCCGACACAAACGAAGTAGATTTAGCAAACAAGCTAATCCTGTCTATGGCGATTCGTCTAAAATCAGAGTCTTTGATGAAATCAATTATATCAGTTGAACACCAAGGGGAAATTAAGCCAAATAATAATCAAACGGGAGAGTTGGTGAAAGTCCTGAAAAAGTACTATTCAGAAACTCATCCTGATATTTGCCTCCTTATGAATCGAGTTGTAATGCTGACTTCAGAGAATATTCATATAAATAATTTCATGTTCGAACCTCTTGTGGATATATCATCTCTACATTTGAAACAATTATATTCTGAGGTTTGTAATCAATTGCAAAAAATATAATTTATGTCAAATCAAACATCAGATAATAATAAACGAATAGCGAAGAATACGTTTTTTATTTACTTCTGAATAATCTTTATGATGGCGGTTAACTTATCATTTCATTATAGCAGATCAACAATGTAAATATACAAAAAATTGAAGAATATGTTAGACTATAAAATAAAAGTAGGTTTTATTGGCTGGTATTCACCAGATGACAAGAAGGCACTGAGTGGAACGCCATATAAAATAAGTGAACTACTTGAATCTTTAGGTTGTGATATTAGTTGGATTAAGATTTCCCAATCTTTTAAGTATCGTTTATATGAAAAGCTATCAAGGAAGTTCAATAAGATACTTGGTAGAAAGCCTATAGACTGTTCGCACTCTGTGATTGGGGCAAAGCTTCAGTCTAAGACAATAGATATGCAGAAAGTTCATGAATGTGATATTTTGGTTGCACCTTTTTGTAGTGAGGCATTATATTCGTTGAAAACAGAAAAACCGATTATTTATCTTTCTGATGCTACATTTGGAATCATGGTTGATTATTATTTTAAGGGCTTATCAAACTATGCGATAAATCAAGGAAATCAAGTGGAACAGAAAGCGATGGATACGGCTACTGAAATAATAGTGTCATCGCAATGGGCAGCAAACTCTGCCATCAATGATTATCACCAAGATCCTTCAAAGGTACATGTGATAGAGTTTGGAGCTAATATTGACGATAAAGATATCATCGAAAAGAAATTTCTCTATGAAGGACATTTGCATTTACTTTTCCTTGGTGTTGATTGGAAACGGAAGGGCGGTCAAATAGCTGTAGATGCTTGCAGATGGCTTAATAAAAATGGAGTTCCCGCTACTCTCCACATTGTAGGAATTAGAGTGTTAGATGATTCTATCAAGCAATTGCCATACATTGATTATGTAGGCTTTCTTAATAAAAATGTTCCTGAAGAGTACAATCGCCTCGTACAAGTAATAAAGAAATGTCATTGTATGCTATTACCAACATTAGCAGAATGTTCAGCAATAGCCTTTTGTGAAAGTAGTGCTAATGGTTTACCTGTTTTCTCTCATCTTACGGGTGGTGTTGGTAATTATATCTATAATGGAAGAAATGGTTACTTGTTACCATTAGGATCTACTGGTGCTGATTTCGGTGCTAAGATTAAGGCTTGTCTTGAAAGTGGAGAGCTGGAGAAAATGTCAGTGACGGCACGTGATGTGTATCGAGAAAAGCTAAATTGGAATGTTTGGGCTCAAAAGGTAGAAGTAATTATTAGAAATATATTAGAAGAAAAGAATGGCAGAAACAAATAATAAGCGAGTTGCAAAGAGTACGTAGCTTCTTTACTTCCGAATGTTCTTTATTATGATGGAGTCAAATATCAGATATGTATTATGACTAATTACAACGATATACAAATTATAATCATGGCCGGCGGCGTAGGTAGCCGCTTCTGGCCTATGTCAACCCCCGATTACCCAAAGCAGTTCATAGATGTGATGGGTGTCGGCCGTTCCCTCATTCAATTGACAGTAGATAGATTGAAGCCAATCTGTCCTGTCGAGAACATGTGGGTAGTGACAAACGAGAAATACATCAGCATTGTCAAGGAGCAAATCCCTGACATGCCAGTAGATAACATATTATCAGAGCCGGAGGCTCGCAATACCGCTCCATGTATTGCTTATGCCTGCTGGAAGATCCAGAAACAGCATCCTGCAGCCAACATCGTGGTGACACCATCCGATGCTCTGGTCATCAATACCTCAGAGTATCAGCGAGTATTGAGCAAGGCTTTGAGCTATACTTCCGATAAGAACGCCATCGTTACCATCGGTATTAAGCCAAGCCGCCCAGAAACAGGCTATGGCTATATCGCTGCAGCAGGGCCAACATCCGTAGATGAAATCTACAAGGTTGAGGCTTTCAAGGAAAAACCAAACCTGGAAACAGCCGAACAATACCTTGCCGCTGGCAATTACTATTGGAATGCCGGAATCTTCGTATGGAACATCGATACCATCAGCAAGGCAATCCGCACCTTCCAACCGAATCTTGCCAGCATCATGGATGAGATGGCACCTTCTTTCTATACCAAACAGGAGAAAGAGGTAGTCGGCAAACTCTTCCCAACCTGCGAGAAGATCAGTATCGACTATGCCGTGATGGAGAAGTCGAAGGAAATCTATACTTTGCCAGCCGAGTTTGGCTGGAGCGACTTAGGTAGCTGGGGCAGCCTCCGTACCTTGCTTCCACAAGATGAGGCAGGCAATGCCAAGGTAGGCAAGGATATCCGATTGTATGAATGCAAGAACTGCGTGGTTCATGCAGCCGATGAAAGCAAGGTGGTAGTTCAAGGCTTGGATGGCTATATCGTAGCAGAGAAGAATGGACAACTGCTTGTTTGCTCTTTGAAGGAAGAACAGAGAATTAAAGAATTTGGAAAGTAATTTATGTCAACTCAAACATTAGATAATAATAAGAGAATTGCAAAGAATACGGTTTACCTATACTTCCGTATGATGGTAACTGTATTGGTGAGCTTATATACTTCAAGAGTCATCTTGAAGACTTTGGGTGTATCAGACTTTGGTGTCTATAATGTCATGGGCGGCATTATAGGTATGCTTGGCTATGTAAACTCTTTGCTGGCAGGAGGAACTTCTCGCTTTTTGACCATTGGTTTGGGAAAGAATGACTTGCCTCGGTTAAAGATGATATTTACTACATCTTTTACCTTGTGTCTGGTATCTGCGGTATTAATACTTGTTTTGGGTGAAACGATAGGATTGTGGTTCGTCAACACGCAACTCAATATTGAACCATCAAGAATGGAGGCTGCTAACTGGGTATATCAGTGTGCATTGTTCTCTTCAGCATTAACTGTTGTTCAAACGGTCTTCACTGCATCCATCATATCACATGAAAAAATGTCAATTTATGCGTATATGAGTATTTTGGATGTTGTCTTCAAATTAGGCATAGTCTTCATGCTTCTGTGGTTTGATTTTGATAAGCTCAAGTTGTATGCTTTATTGATGTTCATTGTAAATACGGTAGTCTTTATCGTATATTATTTATATTGCAAATTGAATTTTAAAGAAATCTGTACAAGAATAGCCTTGAATAAAGAATTGTTTAAGGAAATGTTTTCATATTCAAGCTGGAATATGATAGGGGGATTTTCGGGAGTATTGAATAATTATGGTATCAATATCTTACTAAATATATTCTTTGGAACCATAGTCAATGCGTCAAGGGGTGTGGCTCTGCAAGTAAATAATTTGGTGCAGCAGTTTTATTCCAATTTCCAGATGGCATCTCAACCACAGATTATGAAATATTATGCTCAAGGTAAGATTAGCGAAATGTCTCATTTGATAGTCAATAATTCAAAATACTGTTCTTTGATATTGCTCTGTCCGATTATTCCTATTTTTATATATGTAGATAAGCTGCTCTATATATGGTTGGGGCAAGTGCCGGAATACTGTTCTTCATTTGTCAGAATTACGCTTATATATACATTCCTTTGTTCTATAGATGCTCCTATTGGAATGGGAATTCATGCTGTAGGTAAGATGAAATTGCCAAACTGTACGACAGCAATCGTGAATTTTATGAATTTTCCTATTGTCTACTTGGTTATTAAGTTGGGTGCGAATCCTATCGTCAGCTATTGTTTTACCCTAACAGCTTTGCCTATTAATATATGCATTGACTTATTCATTTTAAAGAAATATACAGGTTTTCCTGTGACAGACTTTGTAAGAAAGGCTTTGATACCTATTGCTTATATTGCAATTATTGGAGCAGTATTACCAATAGCAATTTCATATTTTTTGCCAGATACGATAATTATGACAATATTAAAGTGTGTCATATCTGCAATTTATGTGGCTATAGTTATCTTCTTTTTGGGTTTGTCAGAGAGAATTAGAAATAAGGTTTTAATCAAATTAAAAGTTAAGCATGAGAGTAATTGATAAAGTACGACTATTCTGTAAAGTGAATTGGTTGCGAACTGTTTACTTTAATTATAAGTATTTACCTTTTTGTCAAGCTAAATATTTGCCAATACTTCTTTATCATCCTGGGACGATATGTGGAAAAGGTTCTTATATTATAGATGTAGATCAGGGCAAGGTAAAGTTTGGTATGCTAAAACTTGGTGTCAAGAATGAAAATTCTATTTTGACAAAAACAGGTATTTGTATCTCAAATTTAGGAAAAGTCATATTCAAAGGATCGGGGGTGATTGGCAATGGCTGTTCCTTGACTATCGGCAAGGATGGTATATTACAGATGGGAAGAAACTTTGGCATCACAGGCGATGTTTCCATACACTGCTATGAGAGTATAAATATTGGTGATTTCTTCTCATGTTCTTGGAATGTTTCTATAGATGATACGGACCATCACAAACTGATGGATGTAGAGCATAATAAAGAAAAAGCAGAAACAAAGCCTATAACCATAGGTAATAATGTGTGGATTTGCCAACAGGTGACGATGTTGAAGGGAAGTAACCTTCCTGATTGGACTATAGTTTCTTCAAATACCTTGGTGAATAAAAAATACCTTACCCCCCCGTATTCGGTTTTGGCAGGTATGCCTGCTAAGGATACAGGGAGGAAGATAAAGAGAGTAGATATTGAAGGTTTTATTGCAAGACATAATTGGAATATAACCGAAGGTTTGAAAATATTTAATTGTTGAGATATGGATTTAAAATTAAAAATACAGAATGTAGCAAAGCGCTTTTTTACTCAAGAGTCTTTTGCTATCTGTAGTGATTATGTACAAAAGAGAGGTCAAATGGCAAATGATTACATTTATGAAAGTTTAAATGCCATGCCTTCTAAGCCTCTAATGTGTGCAAAATTCGGTACTATAGAATTAGGTGTTGTTTGTGCGTATGAGATAAAGCACAGATATCCTTTAAAGGCATATTTAGATGATTTTTTACATGGTAGAGTTTCTGTTTATCATAAAAATATTTTGGATAGCTTATGTCGTTTATCAGGCTTTTTCCCTAATAATTTGCAATTAGGAGAAAAATTCTATAATCTTGTACTTGATGATATGAGAGAAATTGATGTTTTGGCTTCTTATATTTACGAAGAAAAATATATAGCCAAATATCTTAATTGCGTTAAAGTTGATTTAGATGGATATTATGCTCCTTTCATGTGGCAGAATCCGTGGACTAAGTATTTAAAAGGAAAGAAGGTTTTGGTTGTACATCCTTTTGTTGATTCGATTCGATACCAATATGAACATAATCGAGATAAACTTTTTGACAATCCTGATGTGTTGCCAGAATTTAAAGAGTTACTTACTGTTAAAGCTGTTCAAACTATTTCTGATCAACAAGATGAAAGATTTGATACTTGGTTTGATGCATTGCAATTTATGAAAGATGAAATTTCAAAACTGGATTTTGATATAGCTTTAATTGGTTGTGGTGCTTATGGAATGTGTTTGGCTGCTCATGTAAAGAGAATGGGTAAGCAGGCTGTTCATCTTGCTGGTTGGACCCAGATGCTTTTTGGTGTGTATGGAGAAAGATGGATTAAAGATCAACCGCAGTATTCTAAATATATCAATGAATATTGGATTCGACCATTAGAGTCTGAAAAACCTAAGGGGGCAGAAAAGGTTGAAAATGGATGTTATTGGTAAAAATCCGAAAATGATGTTTAGTAAATCACAATATAGAGGAAATTTTAAAAAACAGCGTGTTGCTTTATTTTTATTAATAGCTTATGTTGTTTTAGTGACTTCTGGTTTAGAAAATGTTAATTGGAATCCTACTTATGGCGGTTGGGCTAAAAATATTATCTCTTTGGGATTGTTAGGATATTTGTTTTGTTCACGGCCTAATGGTAAACAATTTCATTTTCGTACGTTAGTTTTATTATTGTTATGGATACCATTTGTCTCGATTTTCAATTCATGGACAATATATTCACAATCACCAAGTCGTAGCTTTTTGCTGATGACGTCACAGTCTACGTGGGTAATATATTTCTTGTTACACAAATACAAAGTCCAAGAGCAAGTAGTGTTGAAGGTGTTTTTTTATATAGCATTATTTCTTGTAGGAATCCAAATAGTGCAGCAGTTTACATATCCTAATGCTCCATTTGGAACAATGTCCCAAGACGCTATGATTGAAAGCCATGCTATGGAGGCTGCAGCACAAAGAAATGGGTTATGGAGATTTCGTATGCACCAAAATGGATATTACACAGCCCCTATTCTTTTTGCTATGTGGATTGGTATTCGTAAAAAAACAGATCTTAAATTATCAGTTTTTATAGCATTGTTCTTTGCTTCAATCTATCTTACGTTAACGAGGCAAGTTATGTTTGCATGCATATTGGTAATATTCTGTTCGATGTTTATGGGACAAAAGAAAATCAATTTTACAGCTTTGTTTCTGGGATTGATATTCATAGCAGGACTTTATGTCTATTATGATGTGCTGTTTTCTAAATTAGCCCAGCAGACACAGGAGGATAGTACGGAGGAAAATGTCAGGATTTTTGCCGCATCTTTGTTGTGGGATGAAAGTTTGAAAACACCATTTACTTTTTTATTTGGCTATGGATTACCAGATGGTAATAGCCAATATGGTATTTACATGAATAAACTTCGTGTTTTCTATGGAATTTATACCACCGATGTCGGTTTTATAGGCCAGATTTTTGAGCGTGGTGTTATCTATGTTTGTATTTGCTATTATATGTTTTATAAACTTTTCTTTAAGCTAAAGAAGGTTATTCCTCTATATATACGAATGTTTGTTATGTTTGCTGGAGTTATGTCTGTTATGATATTCCCTTGTATTTCGCCTGCACAGAACATTGTATGGGTTCTGTTGCTTTATATTTGTGACCTTCACATAAACAATTCGCCGTTGGCGATTAAGTCAAATTAATATATAAACAGATGAAATTTTCTATTACTATACCTGCTTATAAGCAGAAATATTTATATGAAGCAATTGAGAGTTGTTTAGCTCAAACCTTTAAGGATTTTGAACTAATCATCGTTGATGATGCTTCTCCCGAAGATTTGAAGTCTGAGGTTGATAAATTTCAAGACATTCGCATTCGCTATTACCGCAATGAGAAAAATTGCGGTGCTTTGAATGTTGTTGACAATTGGAATATTTGTCTTGACTATGCCAAAGGCGATTATATCATCTGTATGGGTGATGATGATCGTCTTCTTCCTAACTGTCTGGAAGAATACTCTAAGTTAATAGAGAAATATCCAGACCTCGATATTTATCACGGTATGACGGAGATTATTGATGAGAACAGCAAGGTGACGAATATGCAAGAGGCACGCCCAGAAAGGGAAGGTATCTACTCGATGATAATCGGTAGATTGCGTAATAGTCGTCTGCAGTATATTGGTGATTGGCTTTTTAAGCGTTCTGCTCTCCAGCAGATAAATGGGTATGTAAAAATGCCTATGGCATGGGGTAGCGATGATCTTACAGCTTATACTGTTGCTAAAGGTAAAGGTGTAGCTAATACACAGACGCCAGTCTTCCAATATAGAATCAGCAGCCTAACCATCACGAACAGCGGTCATCATAGAGAGAAAGCAAAGGTGCAATTCAATGTGTTTGCTAAAGTGAAGTCACTTTTAAAAGAAGGTGAAGGAAAGGTTGGTGGAGTAGAGGATGTCTTCAGAATGGCAATGCTTAAGAAGATGCCAGAATTGAACAGGGTAACGATAGATAACTATATGCGAGCTGATATGATAAGCAAAGGTCGCTTGGCAGGATTTGTCTGGTGGCTAAGAAACATACATCAGTTTAGTCTTTCCAAGAAGGAAGTTGTTAAAGTTTTTATAAAATCATTTTGAATTTTAAGTAAGTAATGAGGATATTAATAGTTTCAAAATGTCCTACGCATCCCACGGATGCAGGAAATCGTTGGTGGATACTGTCACAGGCAGAAATGTTTATGTCGATGGGGCATGAGGTTCATTTTCTTTATATCAATGAGCCTGGTTTAAGAATTGACCCTGCGCCATATAAGGAGAGCTTGGAGAAGACCTCGCAGTATTGGGGAGAAAGATTTCATTTGTTTCAGGTTAGCAAGCAACAGAAGTTTAAGTTTAATCTGAGGAAGGTATATCGCATGAAGTTTAACCATAGTCATTGGAAGGTGGACGACCAATATCCCGTAGGTTTGGATAGTATGGTGAACAAACTCGATGCCAAGTATCACTTTGATGTTTGTGTAATCAATTACTATTATCTTTCTCGCCTGTTCGAACATATCCAAATTCCCAAGAAAGCGATAGCCACACATGATGCCATTGCTTATAAGGATTTGAAGATTGGCATGCCTACCATGTGCATTACGGCAGACACTGAAGCTAAAGCCATGCAACGTTGTCCTCATATCTTTGCCTTGCAGGAACAGGAGGCTGATTATTTCCAGATTCTTTCTCCTAATAGTAAAGTGTACGATCTTTACGGAAAGTACAAGCATCATTCACAGCCTGTAACGGGTAATCATAGGATGGTGTTCTTGTCTGGTAACAATGAGTTTAATCAGAATGGCATAAAATGGTTCCTGAAAGAAGTCTTTCCTGTTATAAGGAAAACATTTACAGATGCTGAGTTGCTTGTTGGTGGCAGCATTTGTAAGGTTCTGCCTTCATTGGGTAAGATTGACGGTGTTACTGCTATGGGTTATGTCGACGATCCTGCAGAGTTTTACGCTAAGGCTGATGTTGCTATCAATCCTGTCTATCAAGGTACGGGCTTGAAGATAAAGACTTTCGAAGCCATTTCTTTCGATAAGGTGACTCTGGTTCATCCTCATAGTATGGCTGGTGTGTTTAGGAAGGATGACGCGCCTTTGTTTGCTTCTGACAAACCTGAGGATTGGGTGGCTTTCCTCAAAAAAAATTGGGGACATACGGATGTTATCAATGCCATCAAGCAAAAAAATAATGAATACTTGAAAGCAATGAATGAGTTTATTGTTAGCGAGTATAACAGATTCATTAATGCATAATCTTGATTTCTATGAGAATATTATTTATTTCTAATTATAATGCTTGGGAGAGAATCGAAAATGGAGTGATGCCGAGTCATCATCTTTTTGGTGTCAATGAGATGATTGACCATTTTGATACGCCTGATTCTGCAATCGTTAAATCACAATTCGGGGGGTAAGATTGACGTCGTCAAGGTAGACAACCCTTCAAAAATAGAGTTGTTAAAATTGTATGCTAAGTGTTTTAGTTACGATGTTGTCTATGACGTATTGACCGCCGTATCTAAGCAGTTTGGCGTCTTAAATAAATTCCACTTGTTCCGTCCACGCTTAGTGACGATATTCCATCACCCTCCATTCGATAAGATGATGAAGTATGCAAAGTCTGATTGTTCTGTGTTTTTCACGGAAGAATTGATGAAGGAGGCTCAAAAATGCATTCATGATGGTCGGCAAGTAGTATATAACCCATGGTATCCAGAGAAACTGTGGTATGAAAAGAATAAGCAAACGTTGAACTCAAAAAAGACTTACGATTTCTTGGATAATGGAAAGACATCAAGAGATCACAATCTTTTTATTCGTTGTATGCGACTTATGCCGAACAGACGAGCTGTTATAGTTACTGACAAAAAGCACATCCCTACAGAATATAAAGAAGGAGAGAATGTAGACTTGTTTTTCCAAGACAAGCCGAATGACCTTACGATGTTACAGCTTTGCTTAAATACTAAGGTTATGGTTATACCTTTGGAAGAAAACAAGAAGAAGCTTGGACCTATCGGTGCCACAAGTTATATGGATGCAATTGCGTTAGGTATGCCTGTGGTTACGAATAAGAAGGCAGCGTTTGCCAAAGAAATAGCTGACAACGGTATTGGTTGTTTGTTTGACTTGAATGATGAAAGTCTGGTTAAGGCGTTAAGTCAATCTTTGGATAAATACGATGATCTACATGATGAAATGGTCTCGTTCTCTGGAAGTCATTCAATTAGCAATTACACGGAATTATTGAGTAAATACCTTTTTAAATAAAAACAAAATGCACAACGATATACAAGTAATTATTATGGCTGGTGCGTTGGTAGCCGGTTTTGGCCCATGTCCACCCCCAACTACCCCAAGCAGTTCATTGACGTGATGGGCGTTGGACGTTCGCTCATCTAGCTCACCGTCGACCGCCTCAAGCCCATCTGCCCCGTGGAAAACATGTGGGTGGTCACCAACGAGAAATACATCAGCATTGTCAAGGAGCAGATCCCTGACATGCC
>ENA-OPWO01000151-OPWO01000151.1-human-gut-metagenome-genome-assembly--contig:-NODE-151-length-29205-cov-4.460103_pt1 | contig 29205 bp, 21 predicted proteins | sample MGYA00241510_ERZ502012 | MGnify/ENA primary metagenome ERZ502012 (study PRJEB25962, sample SAMEA2041923) | human gut metagenome | biome: human gut; feature: human-associated habitat; material: faeces...
TTTTATTTGTCCTGTTATATGTATCATAATCCGTTATTTATTAAAACCTTTTATCGTAAAGGTCAAACCACTCGCCTTTCACCCGGCCTATTTTTAGTGCATACTTGAGAAAAACAATAGATTTTTCAAGGGAGGACTAAAAACTATGGATCAGTGCACTCATGAAGTTCGTGCAGAGTACTAGAAAAAGATCATTCAGGCCTGTGGTCAAAGACCAGCAGGCCAGTCAGCCAAAAGCTGGATGGATGAGAATGGCATCTGCGAACAAAGCTATTATCACTGGCAGCGACGGTTCAGGAAACAAGCGTATGAAGAAATGAAGGAAAACGCTTCAGTTCCTGCTGTGGCAGAGAAAACAGAACTGACTTTTGTTGAAATTCCATGCCACACTTCTGCGGGTACAAATACATACATGGTTTCCGACAAAACTGTTGCAACGATAAGGACGGCAACGTTACAGATTGATATCTCCAATGAGATCTCAAATGCTCTTCTGATCCGGATTATCCGGGAGGTGTCCCATGCTTGAAGATGCTGCTGGTATTCGCCGTGTCGTTCTTGCCTGTGACACGGTTGATCTGAGAAAAGTCATTGACGGGCTGGCAACGATCATAGGTGATAAGTATGGTCAAAATCCATTCGAAAAGGGAACACTCTTTTTGTTTTGTGGAAAGCGTTCCGATCGGTGCAAAGGACTCCTGTGGATGGGTACCGGATTTTTGCTTCTATATAAACGCTTTGAAGCAGGACGGTTATCCTGGCCAAGGAATACCCAGGAAGCAGCGGACCTGACCGAAGAACAGTACAAGTATCTTATGATGGGGTTAAATCCCCTGAATCCAAAAATCAAAGATGTCGATCCAAAAATATCTATTGAAACGTTTGTGCAAAACAGAGAAAATATATTTTCTGTTTTGGTACGGAAAAGAACTGCTGTCGCTTACAATGGATGACCGGATCAGGACAATCCGTTCGCCTGATATCAGGCAGGAATGATGCAGTTGCACTTTGAAAACCCTATATTTCCAAAGGATGATATAAGTATTCTGATGCCTTCCGTAACAGGAAAAAATGACGGACCCTGCCGCAATGCTGATTAGCATTTGCCACAGATTTCTGTTATACTTCTCCTATGAAGAAAGGCGGATATCATGTGTAAAAAATTCACTCCAGATGAACTGAACAAGATGGATCATGAAACCAAGATGTCATCTGCCAGATGCAGGACCGGCTTGACCGGTTGGAACAGAACTATGAAAACCTCGTAGAGCACGTTCGGCTGGCAGATCAGCAGCGTTTTGGCCGGCAGACAGAAAAGCTGGATGATATCGCCGGACAACTTTCTTTTTTTAATGAGGCGGAAGCGAATTATGATGAAACAGCTACAGAGCCAACTGTGGAAGAGGTCATTGATCCATCCAGAAAGATGCCGCGAAAGCCTAAGAAAAAAGGTCAGCGTGAAGAAGACCTGAGGGATTTTCCACAGGAAGTAATCCCTCATGATATACCGGAACAGGAATTGAATGAAGCTTACGGTGAAGGAAACTGGAAAAGTATGCCAGATAAGATTTTCTGGCAGCTTCGTTTTGAACCGGCCAAATGGACTGCGGAAAAACATGTCATAAAAGTGTATGTTGGAACAGATGGTGCGCATCAGGATGAATTTCTCCGCGGCGATCATCCGGAAACGATGTTTAAAGGAAGTATTGCAACTCCTTCACTTGAAGCCGCAATCATCAATGCCAAGTATGTAAACAGCAATCCGCTTGACCGTATTTCCAGAGACTTCCAGGCAAATGGTCTGAATCTGTCCAAACAGACGATGTCAAACTGGATGGTGTGGACGGCTGAACGCTATTTATCGCCAGTGTGTGATCTCATGAGAAAACGTCAGCTGGAAGCACACGTAAATCAAAGCGATGAAACGCCTGTGGATGTAATTCATGATGGCAGACCTGCAGGCAGTAAAAGCTATATGTGGGTTCACATAACTGGAGAGTTAAGTCCGGTGCCGCCGATCATTGTGTATGAATACCAGAAGACGCGTCACAGCGATCATCCGAAAGCGTACTATAAGGACTTTGACGGTGTTCTTATGACCGATGGTCTGGAACAGTATCATAAGCTGGAGTGGGATCTGCCCGGTGTAAAAAATGCGAACTGTATGGCTCACGCAAGACGTCACTTTGCAAATGTGATCAAGGCGATTGGAAAAAGCAATCCTAAAGCAGTCGAGTCATCCGTTGCGTATAAAGCACTTGTACGGATCGGAGCTATTTATGATCTGGAAGGAGCTCTGAAGGAGCTGACCCCAGAAGATCGCTTAAATGTGCGGCAGGCTTCTATCAAACCTCTGATTGAAGAATTCTTTTCCTGGCTCCGAAAGCTGCAGGCAGACGAGTCAGTGCTTCCAAAGAGTGAAACCGCCAAAGGCATCAACTATTGCCTGAATCAGGAAGAATACCTGAAGGTGTTCCTGTCAGACGGAGAAGTGCCGATTGATAACCTGGCGAGTGAACGTGCGCTGAGGACTTTCACGATTGGCCGTAAAAACTGGATGACCATCAATACGGTACGTGGAGCTGATGCCAGCGCAATCATCTACAGCGTTACGGAGACTGCCCGGGCAAATGGTCTGAATGTCTACTACTACATGAAGCATTTGCTGACAGAGCTGACGCAGGTTGTTCGTGCCGATGGAAGCATAGATGAAAAAGATTTGGAAATACTCATGCCGTGGTCAAAAGTCCTTCCGGCTGAGTGTTACAAGCGTCGCAAATAGGCGGCGCTGTATTTGGCGTGGAGCGAAGAATTTGACCTTTACGTAGAAACCGCCATTTTATAACCAAATAATACACAATTTAAACTACAAATATAAAATGTGAGTATGCCCACAAGTATACTCACATTTTTTGCTCCATCAAGTTAAAGTTGCTTTTTATGCTTAATAGTTATATCTGTAAGTAGGTATATTTACTTAATAAGCGAAGCAAATAATAACCAAATGAAAGTGAATAATCCGGTCTCCATGTCCCCACTGTCCGGAGATAGGAAACCGCAAATCCGTTTTTAAGGAAACCGCCATTCCGGTGGTGGAAACCTTTATCATAAATCCCTTAGAATGTAATCATGCACCAAAAGGTGTAAATACATTCAAAGGAGGTCATGACTATGACCAAGTATCGAGAGATTCTCAGACTTAGTGGTCTGGGACTCAGTCAGCAGAACATTGCCGACAGCTGCAATGTCTCCAAGAAAACGGTCAATCGCGTTTTAAAGCGAGCTAAGGAATTAGATATCTCCTGGCCACTTGATGAAAGCGATACCGATGCTGTACTTGCAGAAAAATTTTTCCCTTCTGTAAAACAAGTCACATCCAATAAAAGAATGCCTGACTACGCTTACATCCGCAAGGAGCTGCTTCGCAACGGCGTAAGCAAAAAGCTCCTATGGACGGAATACATGGAGGATTGCCGTGCCAATGGCGAAGAACCGCTCATGTATTCACAGTTCTGCTATCGCATCCAACAGGATGAGCAGAAACATCGCGCTACCATGCATATCAACCGTAAACCCGGTGAACAGGTTGAAGTTGACTGGGCAGGTGATCCTGCAACAGTCATTGATCCTGATACCGGCGAAATCATCAAAGCATACATATTTGTCGGTGTAATGACTTACAGCCAGTATACATACGTGGAAGCATTTCTGGACATGAAACAGAAATCATGGATCAATGCACATGTCCATATGTACGAATATTTTGGCGGTGTCGCCAGAATCCTCGTACCGGATAACTGCAAAACTGCAGTTGTTCACAATGGCGGATGGAAAGACCAGCAGATCAATGAAACCTATCAGAAACTGGCTGAGCATTATGGCACTGCTATTATTCCGGCGCGTGTCAGGGCTCCCAAGGATAAGCCGAATGCTGAAGGGACGGTAGGAAATATCTCTACCTGGATTACAGCAGCACTTCGGGATGAACAGTTCTTCTCCCTTGCCGAATTAAATCGTGCAATCAGAGACAAGCTCGAACTGTTCAACCAAAGGCTCTTTCAAAAGAAAGAGGGTAGTCGGCGAAGCTTATTTCTTGAGGAAGAAAAACCATTGCTGGCACCATTACCTTCTACCCGTTTTGAACTGAGCGACTGGAAGACAGCCACCGTCCAGTTCAATTATCACATATCTGTGGATGGAATGCTATACTCAGTTCCTTATGAATACATCAAAAAGAAAGTGGATGTAAAGGTAACAGATACCACTATTGAAATTTTCTATAACCATAACCGCATTGCTTCCCACCGTCGTCTGAAAGGACGCCCTGGGCAGTACAGCACGGTCACGGAACATATGCCGGAAGATCACCAGAAATATCTGGAATGGAACGGCGACCGGTTCCGCAAATGGGCTGAGCTGATTGGCATAAATACGTACACTGTGGTCAATGCAATACTGACCTCCAAACGTGTGGAACAACAGACCTACCGAAGTTGTATGGGACTTCTGAAGCTTGCTGGGAAATACTCAGATGCATTGCTTGAAGCAGCCTGTAAAAAGGCATTGTCCTATACATCTTCGCCCAGTTACAAGAGTATTAAAAACATCCTTGTAACCGGTTCTGTAAAGCCGGAATCAGAAACTACTGAATCCACGACCACACATAAAGCACACGGCATCACAAGAGGTGCCGATTACTATCGGAGGTAAACACATATGACAAATCAGAGTACAATTGATAAATTAATTGAAATGCGCCTTACCACTATGGCAGATGCATTTCGCAACCAGCTGGATGATCCTAAATTTAAAGAAGTGCCATTCGAGGATCGCTTCGGTATGCTGGTGGACATCGAATACAGCAATCGTAAAAATAATCGTCAAAAACGGCTGATCCGTAACGCTGGATTCGACCAGCCGGAAGCAAATATCATGGATATCAACTACACTTCCGGACGCAAGCTTAACAAGGATCTTATTAACCGGCTTGCAACTTGCGAATATATATCTGAACACCGGAATCTCTTTATCACTGGTGCTACAGGCTGTGGTAAAACTTACATGGCCTGTGCCTTTGGCATGGAGGCATGTAAGCAGTATTTCAATACCAGGTATGTCCGTCTTCCTGATCTGCTTATTGATCTGGAGATTGCCCGCACAGATGGCAGCTACAAAAAAGTCATGGCTAAGTATGCCAATCCCGTTGTCCTGATTCTGGATGAATGGCTTCTATTGAAACCAACGGATTCAGAACAGAGGGATATCTTCGAACTACTTCATAGGAGACGTAAGAAATCTTCAACGATTTTCTGCTCCCAGTATGAATTCGAGGAATGGTATGACCAGCTCGGCGGTGATGACAGTCCTCTGGCAGATGCAATCATTGACCGCATCGCTCATGACAGTTATCGCATCAACATCACAAGCATTGATGCCGAACATGACATCTCAATGCGTGAAGTCTATGGATTAGACAAAACATTACGCGAGTAAACTCGCATAAGCGGTTTCCGTTAGTCCGGACGGGCGGTTTCCTGCCTGCCGGACTTGCGGTGTTATCGCACAAGAATATTCAGAAAGTTTTTGATTTATCTTTTGCTATTGTAAAATAGTCATCTCTTCAGCTATCGTCATTATAAATTTGGACAAATTATCACTTTCCGCAATAAATAGGTGACTCCCAGGAACCTTTATCAATTTAACATCCGAATAATATAAACACCAATCTAACGAACACTTTAAATTAACATTTATATCTTGATCTGCAAAAATTACCGTAGCAGGAAGACTGCTTTCCTCAGTATATTTTGAACAAGAATAAAACATATTCATATCAGCTTCTATAATTGGTAAATAAAAATCCATCATAGCAGAATAGACCTCTTCTTCTCGTATTCCTGTATCACACATCATCTTTTTTATCGTTTCTGATACACTTTTTTTAATACTTGCTGTCGAAATACAACTATATCTTATATAACTTGGAGGCGTCGAAGCAACAAGAATAACACGTTTTAAGTACCTGTTATTATTTAAAATAACACTCAATCTGTATGCAACATTTCCGCCCAAACTATACCCTAACAATATAGTAGGACAAATTAGTAATTCTTCTAATACTGGTAAAAGATAATCAATATAATCATCCATATTAAACAGTAACGAATCTTGATTAACATCATGCCCCGGCATATTAATAAAAACTATTTTTGCATTTACTACATGTATTTTTTTTGAAAAAAAGTCAAAAGAATTATGCATTCCTCCCGCGTATGTGAATATAATTAATTGAATTTTAGGTTCTTTACAATCAGACAAAATCTTATAATATTTCTTATTCATATATGTTCTCCATCCGACCTATGATTTTGTCCAAAATATCTTCCTTTAAAGTCGATACAATTTCGATATTAAGCTTCTCCAGATTATCTGATATATTAATGCTCATTATTTTATCATAAATTCTATTTTCAAAATCGTCAAAAACTTTATTTACTATGCTAGTAACACCTTCACTATATGCTTCTTTGATCTGAAAATCTTCAATTTCATAATTAAATTGAAATGGAATATAATTATTTAAACATTGCAGTTCTACTATCCCTTTTTGTTTATGCATCGCCTCTTTATAGGCATTGATATCGTCTTCTCCCTTTTTATAACAATACACTACTTCATCATGCATATCTCGTACAACATTATAATTCATGTTATATTTTATCCTTTGATTAATTAGCGTAGAAAAAAATATATCTTCATTAAGTTCCGAAGATATCATTTTTACTATACTATATATTAATTGTTCTTTCTGCACACCTTTTTTTCTTGGAAGAATCATAAATCGTTTAGTTACTCGATTTTCAACCATTGTGCTATAATCGATGCTCAATTCAATAGAAGAATTCATGAACTCTGGTTGTATAACCTCATTTTTTTCTTCTTTATCATCAAATCGGAGTTCATAACTTTCATCAGTTATACTTTTCTCTAACTCTCTTTCCAATAAAGAAAGTGAATATCCATCTGCAATCGCATGTGAAATCACCCATAATATATAGTTATTACCGTTATCCTCAATAAGATAAGCCATATGTAAAAATTTATTCTGAAATTCAGAAAAATATGTTTCAATATCCAATATTGCTGTATCATTAAAATTCCTTTTATTTATACTTTTCAAAAAAAAGGACTCTACATCACCTTCTTTCCAATAATATCTGCTATTCTCAAAAATACAAAACGAACCAAGTAATATGTGCTTTTTTATTATTTTTTCAAAAGCTTTTTCTATTTTTTGCTTAGAATTGCCACCAGTAATATCTAATATTAGATAATTAAAATTATTCCTATACTGCTTCCAATTCATTAAATACTCATTTTCTAATATTGATGTTTTTTTTTGAGTACTTTCTGTAATTGCATTAACGATTGATTTTCTAAAAGCTCCGTCAAACTTACATCAAAATCGTATTCGATATTTAGTTTTTTCAATAAGGAAAACAACTGCAATGAATCCCCCCCTAAATCAAAAAATGTTGCTTCATTGCTTAAATCATCATCAATGTCAACTTGTAAAACATCTTTCCATGCCTCTATAATTGCATGTCTATATGAGTCAGTTTGAACATTTTTCTCTTTACCATACTTGTTTAATGTCTTTTCCCATCTATCAACAAAATCTAAAATCTCTAATTCAATAGAATTATCATATAATATTTCTATCACTAATTCGTCTTTATATTCTATTGCATTGATACTTAAAGGAACATTTGTTTTTTCAACACTGCTTATATCTGTAATATAATCCTCATAAAAGTCCTTCTTTTGTATCACTTCTGCCTCAAAAGAATACAATACATCATATCGCACCGAGGATTTAAGTGCTCCGAATTGCGGGCTGTTTTTATACAATGTGAATAATTCATTTTGAACTTTTTTCATTGTTTCATCATCCAAATCAGAGACTTCATAAGTATACGGAATAGTTTTTACCAAACAACCAATTCCTATCCGCCCATCTTTATCAATATTATTCGTTACCGAGAGACCAACAGTAGGATTATCTATATGAAATACTTTTTCCAAAGTTTGCAGCAAAGAAACCACTAAGAATGAATTAGTTGTTATATTTCTCTTCTTTAACTCCTTTTTATCCTCATTAAAATTGTTTAGTTGAATTGAAATATTTTTAATCTCATTATTTCTTTTATAATTTTCAAATAATAAGCGTCCATTAAAAGAATCAAAATAATTTTTCCAATAGCTAGATGGCTCAAAAATAACATTACTATTCTCTTCAAAAAGAAAATTATTTATATACGATTTCTTTTTGTCATTGAAATATAAATCAAATATCTCATGTAAAATAACATCACAGCTCACACCATCCATAATTAAATGATTGTAGGTTACTATAAACTCACTAGTTTGTTTTGAAGAAGCTATGACTAATATTGAAAACATAGTATTCGTATTTATTTCTGATACCTTTCGCACTTCTGCATCACATAAATCATCTATATTATCACAATATACATAAGAAAAGCTGTTTTGCATCTTATCCATAACAATCTGTACGGGAATGTTATTCTTTTCTCTTACCACAGAACGTAATATAGGATTACTTATTACTACATCCTCAACACATTTACCAAGCTTCTTTTCATCAAATAAAAGATTAAATGTATATTGTTCTTGATTAACAAGTAAACTCCTGTCGTCATTCAATTTCTGAAGCATAAATATTTCTATTTGAGTTTCATTTAAACTGTAAACTTTTCCTGCATTATGCATATCTTCCCCTGTATGTTCCAACAAGTCGACTATATCTTGTACACTTTCAGCATTTAAAAGATCTGAAAAGTCAATTTCTACCCCCAAATCGATAAGTTTCTTATACAGTATTGCTATTGAAAGCGAATTAAACCCCAACTCGATTAATGAAAACTCTTCTTTTATTTCCTTATTATGGGTAATTGATTCTATACTTTCCATAATAATGTTTTTCATATTGCTCTTTTCACTTTGAACAATACCCAGCAATCTTTTTATATCTTCTCGAACAACATTGATGCTGTGCATGAAATCATTTTTCAACGCATGATCATAATTAATTATTATCTTATAATCCTTACCAGGCACCACTGTAATCGCAATCGCGTACGGCAAAATATCAATAGAGCGGTGTTCATTAAATTGTACCTCTCCCAATAAATTATTATAATAATAGTTATGGAATGAATACATACAATCTAATCGAGCAGTTCGATAATTTGATACCTTTTGATTAAAATCATAATTATATGTATCTGCTATTAATCTCATTAATTCCAGATTTACTTTAAAAAAAGCTGTCTCCGTTACATGTCCTGAATCAAACCAGTTTGAATCACATTTGAACAAAACTGTCTGAATAAGATTGCCAATAGCCTTGTATATATTATCTATACTTGGGTTCCTTCCATCAACTGCAAACCCCAAAACAAAATCTCTTTTTTTTGTCATATTTACTATAATAGCTGCATTTAACGTAAAAAAGAATGAATTAATTGTAATTTTCTGTTTCTTACAATATCTATCAATTAAATTGATTGTTTCAGAGGCCACATCAATGCAATACATCTCATCAACACCTGACAAATTATCAAAAATAGCATCTTCATCGATTACCTCTTCTTTTTGCGGTTTGTTTTTGTTAAACATTTCTATTTCATATAATGTTGGTATTTGCTCCGTATAGATATATTTATCATTTTCCCTCAACTGGTTATACACATAAAAAACTGTATTTATTAAATTATTGATACTAATTCCGTCCAATAATATTTGATGATATATAATAGACACTGTAGTACTTTCCAGCTCTTCAAATAAATACATTCTAAATAGTTTGTCTGAAAAAATATTTATCCCCTTAGATAAAATATAATTTACATTTTCATTGAAGTCTTCTTTACTTTTCGCAGAATAATCCTCTAATATATCATCTACAGTCCACTTGTTCTGAAAATGAAACGAATCACCTATTAATCCTACACTCCCCAATAATATAGGGCAAAATCTCAGTGTTTGATTAAATGCCTCTTTAAAAAGAGATTTGTCCAATATTTCGTGAACATCGAAAGTAATTTCTTGCAGATAGATATTTTCTTTGCTTGGATTTTCCAGACAATCCACGACAATTTCTTTTTGAGTGTTATTTAATCTCATTTCTTCAGTATTTTCTTCATCTTTGTCAACCTGATTTAGATTATAATTTGTTGATTCATATTTAATCCTACTACTTAAACATATATCAATTAGTTCTTTTATCGACTCTGAATGAATAATGTCATAGAATTCAATTGTATATCCAGCTTTTTTCAATTGAGCTGCTAGCTTTGCACATTTAAGCGAATCACCTCCATAACTATAAAAAGAGGCTTTTTCATCTATAACTTTACACTCCAACACTCTTTCGATTATAGATAATGCTTTTTCACTCATTTCTTCTGATTCATCAAAAACCCCTTCCTGGTAATACTTCACAAGTTTCTTTCGTTCAACTTTACCATTTGAATTTAGTGGAATAGCCTCTATCTGCTGAAATTCTCCCGGAATCATGTACTCAGGCAGCAATTCCATCAGTCTTCTCCTAATCTCTTTTACATCGATATTTTTTCCCCCGACATAAAAAGCAACTAATTTTTGTGTGCAGTTTTCTTCGTTCCACACTGCAACAACCGCAGATCTTTTAAATATATTTAATGCTTCAATCGCTTTTTCTACCTCTGAAATTTCAATTCTAAATCCACGAATTTTAACTTGATCATCTACACGATGTAAAAATATATAATTGCCATCTTCATATCTTTTTACATAATCTCCAGTTCTATAGTATTTTCCAGGTAGTTCCACATTATCTTTCTGTACAAATACCTTATTTGTTTTTTCCTCATCATTCAAATATCCAAGTGTTACACACGGTCCACCAATAAGCAATTCTCCCTCATCTTCTTTATCACTGTTATCCAAGATGAAAACACACTCCGCAATAGGCATTCCAATTGGCACACTAGGGTATGACTCAATCTCATCTAGGTTTTCCATTGGAATTCTATATAATGACGAGGTAATAGTAGTTTCTGTTGGGCCATATTCATTATAAACTGCACATTCAGAAGATATTCTGTCTTTTAATTTTTTTATGACAGAAATTGGGACTGTTTCTGAACCAACAAATAAATACTTAAGAGAACCTAAAGAAACTTCCGGAAAACAATCCATATACTCCAATACAATAGATAACTGTGATGGTGTCAAACTAATACTTGTAACACTTTCCTCCTTAATAGATAATATCATTTCCTCTATATTTCTTCGATCTTTGGGAATCAGTAAAGATGCCCCCGAAACCAATGCACTCATTATTTCCCACACCGCATTGTCAAAGCTCAGCGAATGATTTTGATAAATAACATCTTCTATTGTATATACAAAATGGTCTTTTATATACTTTATAAAGCATGCTATATTAGCATATGAAACCTTTACCCCCTTAGGATTCCCTGTGGAACCTGATGTATAAATCACATACGCGGAATCATTAGATTCAATTATTGGTTTTTTATATGCTTCAACCGAACCTATTTTTTCAATATTTAATTCTTTAACATTGGCACTTAAATTTTCACTAGTACCATCTTCTGCCGACCTAAAAACATAGTTTGCTCCTGAGTTATTCAATATATAATTACATCTTTCAACTGGCATCATCGGATCGATTGGAACAAATGCTTTACCTGCTTTCAAAATAGAAACGATATATATAATTGCTTCTGAAGAAGAAGACATATAAACACCTATATAATGATCTTCTATATTATCTATTAGATACTGTGCAATAACATCACTAATTTTTTTCAATTCGGCATAAGTAATAACTGCATCTTTATATTTCAATGCAATTTCATTTTGATTTTTTTTAAATGATTCTTCCAGCATATCAATGATATCATCTTCAACGCTCTCAGATGCAAACTGCCTATTGATATTATTAAGTATTACGTTCATATACTCTTCTTTATTCTCCTTTACTGTATCTAATAATTGCATTTCTATTTCTAGCGAATCGTCCTTTGAATAAAAATATGTCACGATTGGAAAACTATTATAATCATTTGCAGTATGTTTCAAAATATCAAAAGTTGAATAACTATCATTTGTAGCTGGGTAATTTTCAAACAAAAAAATATCGTTAAATACGTTTTGGTTCTTTTCAAGTATTAAAGCATTCCGCATAGATGAAATCGTAATATCTTCAATATGATAAATACCATTTAATACTGATTCCTGGACTTCTTTGCATATCTCTTCAAACGATTTATTATTAGCATCAGATAATCTTATTGGAACTGTCTTCATAAAGTTCCCTATTGCATCATCTATATTATCAATAAAATAGTCTCTTCCTGACGTAACTATTCCAACTGCCAAATCATCTCTTTTATATATCTCCATGAGACTAAGCAGATAAATTGACAAACATACTGTACTAAGAGTAAAATGCTTTTCTTTGGCATATTTTTTCATGGCAACTATAGAATAATTGCTTACTATCCTATTATTAATAGTTGTATTATTCACTTTATTACTCTCTATACTCGTACCGCTAAATTCTAGGGGTTTATATCCACTATACTTCTCTTTCCAATATTCAATCACTTGCTTATCAACTATCTTCTTTTTCTCAAAACAATATTTTTGAAATGTATAATCTACTACATCATCTAATTTTTCTCCTTCATTTAATTGATTATAGACTTCATAAAAATTTCCTTTTGCCAAACTTGCAGACCAGCCATCCAACAAAATATGGTGATATGAGATAATAATTTCAAATATATCACTACTATTTTTTATTACTGTCCCCCTAATCAATGGACCAGCTTTTAAGTCAAATCCCTGTTTTTTGTCATTTTCCAAGAAAACTTTTTTGCTGTTTTCTTGCTCCTCCTTACTTAAATCAGAAATATCTATAAATCTATAATCTAATTTTTCATCATTCTGAATAACTTGAATCGGTTCCCCTTCATCATTCAACTCGAAAGTTGTCCTAAATATAGGATATCTATGCACCATATATTTTGCTGCTTTTATCAGATTTTCTTTATCTAGCCTGCCCTTAATCGTATATATACTCTGAATAATATAATATGGTTGATTAGGAAATGATAAGTATTCAAAATATATGTTTTCTTGCATAATACTCATTGGCACAATGTTATTCATGTTTTTCTCTTATTATCCTAATATATTAGGAAATACTCCTTTCTACTCTTCTCTAATTTTCCCCTGATTAATACCTATACTTTTAATATAATTCACCAATTCAGTTATGGACTGATAATGAAACAATGAATCAGCAGGAACAAAAATACCATAGTCGCGAAGTTTCAATGAAGCCCTTAAGCTAGAAATAGAATCTCCACCCAATTCAAAGAAATTATCAGTATCTAATATTTGCTCATTATTTAAAACTTCTTTCCATACGCTTCTCACTATCGCTAATACATTCATGGCCTGATCACCTAGCAAAAGCTGTATTTCTTCTATCAAAATCTTTCTTATATTTTTCAAAAACAAATCTATATCTTCAGCATTATATTGCTGACCATACATCATTCCTATCTCTACATCTTTTCCTAGTGTTACAACAAGAGTTCGACCGTAATTTATCTCAGCAGCTGAATCAACACTAACAATGTTATACTTTTTATATAAATCAGCTATATTAGTATAGTTCTGAAAGGCATATACATCATCAAACAATTCTATATGCTCTTTAGCATATTTCATCTTTTTCTTTTTTATTTCACTTAACTTGCATTTACCATATAAATATAATTCAGCTATTTTTTCATGACATTTTTGTACTAATTTTTTAAATTCTGTCTCTTTGTGTAAATCAATATTGATAGGTAAAGTTTTGATTAGACACCCAACAGCAGCCATTTCTTCTTCTGAAACATCTTCTCTTCCAGACAAAGTTATTCCAAGTGTTTTTTTGCCTGCTTCTCCTATTAGCGCCTTAATATATGCTGCTAAAAATATACTATTAACAGTTACTTTATTGTTTTTTGCATATTCAATTATACTAGCAACTATATCTTCCTCAATAAAAATGCTCTTTAGGTTACTCCCTCCACTTTTCTGTTCAATTTCCACTGGTACTATTTTTTCTATCTCTTCTTCCCAATATTTTTCTATTTTAGCATCAACAACATTTGTTTCTTCTCTATCAACTATTTGTTGAAAATAATTGTTATAACTTATCAATATTGGTTTTCCTTGAGCAACATTCTGATAATTACCAAAAATCTGCTCTATAATATAAGTAATACTCCATCCATCAAGCAAAATATGATGATATGAGATTATTAAATGAGAAGCATTAGATTCTTCCTTTACATAATAGAACCTAATAAGTGGAGAATTCAGAAAATCAAATTTTAGACTTTTATCAAACTCTAATACTTGTTCTGCACTTTTATTATAAATCACTTCAACATTAATCTTCCTATCCATAATTGGTTCCTGCATAGGATACATTTCATCATCAAAAGAAACGGCATTTCTTAAAACTGGCGTTTTATCAGTCAGTTCATTAATAATACTCTGCAAAATATCCAAGTCTAAATCATATGCCAACTTAATATCGAATTGCTGATGATATAATTGGGATGCTTCAGTATTATTAACACATTCCCAAAGTATCCCCTTTTGTACATCAGTTAATTTATAACCCTTTTTTTTGAAATTTATTACATCTGCTTTTTTATTAGTATTCTTTTTTAGTTTCAAAACAAAATCTTCAATATTGGGGTTATCAAATAAATCTGCCACTTGCACGATATACCCTTGGTTTCTAAGTTCTGCGATAAACTTGATTGCAATTATTGAATCTCCGCCCAACTCAAAAAAATCATCCGAAATCAATATCTCATTATTTCGAAGTAAATTTGATAATAATCCTAATACGGTCTCATTTGTATTAATAATCTCAGTCCCAGCCTCATCAGTTTTATAATTACTTGAAATTTGTACTGTTTCAAATTCCACATTACAATTTACAATAGAATATAATTTTTTTCTCATCATATTAGCAAAATTGTCAATAGTATTTTGTTCAAACAAACTACTATCATAATCGAGTATAAATGAAAGATTATTATCAGCAAATTCATAATAAAGTGCCAAATCAAACTTCGATTTTGAAGGAACAAGATCAATTTCTTTTATTAGCTCATTACTAGCATTGTTGCTATTACTTATTTCAGCAAACAATACACTAAACAAAGACCTAACCATATCTCTTTTTGTATTTGTTTTTAAATTTTTAAGAATTAATTGTAGGGGAACTTCCCTGCTTTCAATGAAACTATAATATTCATCTCTACTCTGCTCCATATAATCTTTTATATCATTTGTGTTTCTTATCAAAACGGGAACCGTATTAATAAACGGACCTATACACTCATTTGAGTTGCTTCCTCGACTTGAAACCGGAATTCCAATTGCTATAGCATTATTTAAAGAATAATCAAGAATCACTTTACTAAATGCCGCCAATAATACTGGAAACATCATGTAATGTGTTTCTTTTAAGTATTCGATTAGTTTTTTGCAGTCTTGTTCTGAAATTGAAAACTTATATAAGTGATTCTTTTGAGTTGTTTCAGGTTTATTCTTAAGTATTGATTGATTCCAATTTACAGTATAGTCTTCATTCTTAAATTTTCGAGAGTACATTTCTATTTTTTTTGTATCTAAACGTTCTTCCTCAAAATTTATTAACTTATAATAGCTAGTATTCTTACCAGATGATAAGCCCTTATACTCCTTCATTAACTTCAAAAAGTAATTTTTGATTCCGATTTCATCTACCAATGCATGATGAAATTTAAAGAAAAGAATACTGCTTGAATCGTTCAATTTATACAGAATAACACTATATAAAATATCCGTCTTTAAATTGAATGGTTTTTCAATTTGCTCCTTTATTTCATTAATAATCTGCTCTTTTGTTTTGTAATAATCCTTTACACATCTAAAATTAACAATCTTATTTGTGAGTTTTGCGTATACAGTCCCATCTTCTTCCTCAAATGTGGATTGCAAAATATCATTCTTTGCATGTACTTGCTGAAGAGATTCCAACAATTTTTGTGAATCAACTTTTTCATGGATTTCAAACGCATAATACACATTATAATCACCCGAACTCGGCATCATATTCTGAATAATCCACATTTGTTCTTGAAAATATGATGCCCTAAACTTATCAGCCCCCTCATCCTGAATGTCTTCGTGACAGACCTTCTTTAACAGTTCTTTCAATGATTTACTTTCAAATATATCTTTTACTTGTAATTCACAATTAAGTTCTTTCGCCAATCTATCCTGGAACTGAATTGCATTTAAAGAACCTCCACCTAATTCAAAAAAACTCTTATTTAAATCTATCTTTTCAATCCCCAAAATCTCAGTCACTATTTCATTAAATGTTTCATTATTCCCTCTCATTTCCTTTGGATTTAAATAATTACCCTTGAATGTTTCAATTAGTCTTGCAACATCAAGCTTTCCATTATTCGTTCTTGGAAATTCTTTTGCCTTTACGTAATAATTAGGTCTCATATATTTATTTAATTTACTCTCACAAATTTCACGCAAATCTTTTTCACTATATCCAGATTTTCCAACCACAAAAGCAATTATAACTGTGGTAAAATCCGAAACAGAATACGTTGTTACATAAGCATCTGATACCATTGGATAACTTAGTATTAAGTTCCGTATTTCATCCAGTTCCACTCTGAATCCATTAATTTTACATTGACTATCATTTCTTTCTATAAATACATATTCATCATTATCAATAGATACAATATCCCCTGTATGATACGCTCTCTCTCCATCTATTTCGCCAAATTTCTTATTTTCTTCCTCACTCGCTCCTATATATCCTCTGTCCGAAACAGCTTCTCCGTACAGAATTAATTCTCCCTTTGTTTCAGCTTCGTTGTCATTCATCTTTATAACCATTGCCTTAACATCTTGAAATGGACTGCCTATTGGTACACTTTTCAGCCTGTTATATCTATCCATTTCGTCAGCTCTGATCTTTTTTATAAATGAACAAACAGTTACCTCAGTTGGCCCATACGCATTATAAATCTCGACTTCTGGACCGCAATGTTCAAAAATATCACTTATTAATCGTGTGCCTACTTTTTCAGCTCCCAATATTATTCGCGATATTATATTTTTAATATCTATTTTATACATATCCATAACATTTATTAGTGCAGACATATAAGATGGCGTTATTGCCAACGAATCAATCTTTTTTTCAGATATCACCTCAATTAGTTTCTTTTGGTCTAATCTCACATAGTCATCTAATATGTTAATTGAATCTCCAGAAGAAAGAGCTATTAGTATTTCCCAAATTGAAAAATCGAAACTTAAAGAATTAAGCAATATTGTTTCATGCTTTTTACCACTTTGAAAATACTTATATGATGATTTAATCAAGTTAGTCAGATTTGCATAGCTAATTCGAACTCCCTTAGGATTTCCTGTTGTCCCCGAAGTAAAAATAATATACGCATCTGTATCATTATTTATTTTATTATTCTCTTCATTTTCAAGTACACCTTCAGAATCAATTAATACTGTATCTAGAAAACTTGTTGTCTGCTTAATGTTTTCATCAAGAGAATTATATAGTTCTTGAGTAGTAATTATCGATTCACAATCAGCTTTATTTATTATATATTCCACACGTTCCTGAGCCACATCAACATCTATAGGAACGTATGTTAATCCTGCTTCAAAAATAGCCAACATACTAACCATTTGATTGATAGACCTTGGCAAATATACTGCAATTTTCGCATCTACCCCCAAATGTTTCCTTATTCCTGCTGCTCTTTTCGCTATCTTCTCCCTTAATTGCAAATAAGACACACTTTGTTCAGACTCTCTAACTGCTACCAATGATAAATCTTCAACATTTTCAAATAATAAGTTTGTCATCTTTTCTCCTTTGCTAGTAACGTTACGATGTTTTTCCAATTACTCTTAGCTATTTTCTTATCTACAAATTTACTTATCATATAGAAATTGGCATCCAGTTGGATGTCAATCACATAGGCCAAAATTCCTACCATACATCTCGGCAATAATTATTCTGTAGTAAACTAAAACAGCAAGAATCACTATATAGAAATATAAAACAACTTTTCCCGACATAAAACGAACTTGTTATATGTTTAAATCCAAAATATCAGGCCTTACCTTGTGAAGGTAAATATTCCAATATAACAAATTCATACTTTCCTCCATTTGTACTAACCATTGTTTTTCCTTTTTTACAAAATCCTGCCCTTTCATACACTTTTATAGCTCTCTCATTAAAACTGGCAACATCAAGAATAATTGTTTTATTTTTATAATTTGATTTTACATATTCTATAATTAAGTTCACAAATTCCAGTCCCTTTCCCAAACCAGTATATTCAGGTTTCATACCCAATCCAACTTCAATATTATTATTATTATCTTCTGATATGCAAAAGAATCCATATAAAGAATCATCTTTGATGACAGAAAAATAGTTATCTCCTCTTTTCAACTCATTTACAATTTCTTCATAGTCTTCAGGATCAGCTGTCATATCATAAAAAGCATATTCATCATTATATTTCCAATTATCTGCAATCTCCATCGCCTCTTTTTGATTCATTTTACTAATTTTAAAACGCATAAATATCCTCCTCGTTTATTTATTTCTGTCTATTATACCATACATGCACGCAAAAATAACTATTACGACACCAATAACACAAAAAATATATGATGTTTTTGCCAAGTTAATATACACAGAAAACATACCAGTACCTATTGGAACCGTTGCTGTCATTAAAGCTGTCAAAAATGCAAATACCCTATCTCTATTTTCATCAGGTAATATATGTAACAAAAAAGCATCTAAACTGCTGTCAATTAAAGCCATTGTTGCTCCTATAATAAAAATTATCACGCTTGAAGCCAAAAAATTCATACTTATTCCCATCAATATGATTGCAATTCCCAATAAGGCAAATAAAACCTTTATAACTTTCTTTAACTCTTTTTTCCCAACTATCAAACCAACCAATAGCGAACCCACTATCATTCCTGACATCAACATCCCATCTAAAATACTGTATGCAGAAGCACCAGCATTAAAAACTGTCTTGATGTGAGTTGTTATCATCAAGTCAAACGGCGACATAACTATATTTATCAGAAGAGACAATACAATAACGCCAACCAACAAACCATTTCCTAGAATAAATTTTATATTAAATCCATTCCCATTTTCACAGTCAGAATCATTTACAATGCTAGTTATTTTTATTCCCCAAACAATGACCGCTGCGCAAGAGAAAAAAACAAATATTAATATTGCTAAAAACTTAGCTCCGAATGCATCATAGAAAAAACCACCAATAACAGTTCCAATTAATTCAAAAACAGATATTGTAGCATTTGAGATTCCAACACTCTCGGTTATTTCATCACCATTAACCAACGTCGGAATTATGCTCGTTGTTGCAGATGTGTGTATTAATTCAGCCGTCTCATTAACAACATTTATCATAATAACTACAGCTATGGACTCAAAAGAAAAAATGTTTACAATAAATAAAATCGCCATAAGTGCTCTCGCAGCATCACCGATAAACATCAATTTTTTCGCTCCAATATTCCGCACCAAAAAAGAAATAGCAAATGTAAACAATATTGGTATCGATTGTACAAATCCTGTTAATGCCAAAACCTCAATTGAATTTGTTTCATACAAAACATACCAATAAACCGTTAATGTTAAAATATTATTAGCTATAGAAGATATCCCTACAGAAGCAAGATATCTCATAAATTTATTATTTTTTAAAATTATTTTAATTGTCTCCAAATGTTTTACTTATCTCCTTATTCCATTATATTTCGTGATACTATTTACCTAGTCCCCTCGAATACCTTTTATATGCTATTAATCGTCTCATCGACTAACATCAAATTTTGAGTTTCCGACAAATTATTATATAAGCTAGTAAATCTTTCAAAGAAAAAATTAATAGTTTCATTATTTATCATATTGTTAGTTTCCAGCATAACTTCATAGAAGTTTTCTGTATCATTAATGTATATTGTCATATCAAACATCGGAATCCCTAAATGGTATTCTTTCATTTTTATACTTTCACCTTCATCAAAACTGCGCAGAGACATTTCTGATTGATATACAAAAGCAAATCTTAAAAACTCTTTTTTTTCTTTATAATCATTAAAGCTAATACCATTAATAATATCTTCATATGGAATATCTTGATACATACTCATTTTTTCCAGATAATCCAATAAATATTTTATCTGCGCTTCAAAACTCATGCCTATTAGTTTTAGTCTTGCTGGCATCATATTTACAAAAAAACCTTGTGTTCCAGCTTGAATGGCATTTGTTCTATTTGTATAAGGTATGCCAATTACAAACTCATCGCTGTTTTGTAAATTACATTCTTGAAGAGATAAATAGAATAATAGAAGCAGATAGGCAATCTTACTTTTTTCTGTTACCCCATCAATTTCTTTCTTTGGCAAAAGAATACTGTGTCTGTCATACTCCTTGTCAGAGTATCCATTTACTTTTGGCGAAGAAAAACTAAAATCCTCGTACTCTTTTTTCCAAAACTTTAATCCTTCAGCGTAATGTTCCGACAATTCATCATTCCGCTCAAAACATGAAAAATAATTAAAACAACTTGCATTATGTATATCGTAATATCTCTCGATAATCTCATTCCAAAGTAATGGAATTGACGCTTGATCTACCACTATATGGTGAAGTAAAAATAAGATTTCATTTAATTTAATTATCACCTTCCCCTTTATTCCATCTTCAATATTAAGAATCGTTTTCTTTACAATTTCTTCGACCTCATCGTCTGAAAAAAATTCTTCATCTAAAACATTAACTATCACGATTCCCATTTTGCTTTTAAAAGCTTTTATTTCATTTTTATCTAATTTAATATTTACTGTATATACGGTATTATTCTCAAATGTATCAAAAATAGACTTCTCAATCTTTTTATAGTCTATTTCTTTTTCAGATTTTATGGGTATCTTAAAGGTTACTATATAATTTGCTCCTGCAGAGTCCATTTTTTCTGATAGCCAAATATGCCGTTGTGGATATGGCGCTAGAAACACACCATCATTCGATGTAAAACTCACACTGTTGATTTTATCTCTTCTAGTATTAACTAAAGCAGCTAATTTTAATGGCGTACGATGTTCTATCACATCCATAAGAGACAAAGAGACATTTGTAAAAACAAATATTTTATATAATAATAAAGCTGCATTTATAGAATTTCCTCCTTTTACAAAAAAATCATCCTCTTCTTCAACTCTATCAACAGCCAACGTTTCCTTAAACAATTCCATCATTTGTTCTTTTGTGATTAATTCTTTTTCTTCCATACTCAGTCCATCCTTTGTAGTTTATTTATAAATTTGAATCTATATGATGCAATATCAGATATTCTATTACAGTACAGTTTCTCTTCCCCCGTTCAGAATAGCAAAGCAATTTATACAAGATTACACTTTTGTCTTTTAATTATCAAGCATTTTTGCTATTTTTATTCTACTATTTTTCAACTATACATATTAATCTACATTTTTATCCTTGCGTACAGGGTTGTTTCATGAATGAAAATTGAACAAGTCAGAAGTACTTGAAAAGACTGGTAAATTTGCAGTTATACAAAATTGCGGATTTACTGGTCTTTTTCCTTTCGTAGAGGTATAATAGAATTATAGTATGATTATAGCATACCCCTACATAAAATGTGGATTTTATATGAAGAATGAAAAAGTATATCCGGAATGGGTGCAACGGCAACGAATAAAGGGAACCACTGTAAAAAAGGTAGGGAATACCTACTACCTCTATAAGAGAACTTCAAAAAGAGTACCGGGCAAAAAATATCCCCAGCCAGTTGATACATATATAGGCATCATTACCCCGGATGGAATTATTGAGCGTAAAATACAGCAGCTTGCCACGACATCTATTAAGGTAAAAGAGTATTGATTTTCCAAAGCAGTATAGGATTCCTGCCCGGATGACTGGAAAAAGCAGTCGGCGAAGGGTGGGAAGATAAATTAGCATGCATGATCATGAAGGCGTCACCGGAATCATATCTTTCAGTGGACATGGACATTAAAGGAGAGGATGAACTGTCTTTTTCGGCTGCCAGTCAGGCAGGGATGCTCTCACGAAGGTTTTATAAAAGGTATGGCGTGGAATTCAACAGTCTTGAAATTCTGAAAAGCGTCTATCTTGTTTACATAGAGAACCATGTCTTTGTCTCTGAGATCACAGACGAGCAGATGAAGCTGTTGAAAAAGATTTCTGTATCATTGGAGTATAAATAAAGACGCAAAGGAACTGATCTATTACATGCGCATGGTGATAGATCCGAGATGTGGAAGGAAGACAAAACATGATCATGCAGAGATTCTGACTTATCTCGCAGCTGGTTATCTGGCAGGAAGGGATTCCGTCCGCAGATGTCTGCAATGGTGCAGGAATCATATAGACTTTTTAAGACAACATCTGGAGCTTAAGAACGGGAACGCATCACCAGCAACAGTATCAAGGATCCTCGGGAACATAGATGAAGAAATTTTTTGTCTGGCATTTATAGAGTGGATGACGGGAATCCTAAATACAAAGGGGATAAACATAGCAATAGATGGAAAGGCACTGCGTGGATGCACGGAAAAGATCAGGAATAGGAAAACACCATATATACTGAATGCGATCGATACAGCTACAGCTCTTGTAATAGCGCAGCTTCCGATTGCAGAAAAGGAAAATGAGATCACTGCCATCCCAAAACTGCTGAAGCTGCTAAATATCCAGGAAAGTCTTGTTACAATAGATGCAATCGGAACAGTCCAGTCTGTCATAGATACAATCAATGAAAAAGAGGCTGATTATCTTCTGACAGTAAAGAAAGGAAATCCATTGACATATCAGGAAACAAAAGAAATGTTCGCGGAACTGGGAAAGGAAAATAAACGGATAACTGCGCATCCCGATCAGACCGTGACATATGAAAAACAGATGGATTCTTATGATGTTTTTAAAACCATCGAAAAGAACCGGAGCCGGATGGAATACAGGACAATGCAGATCTGCCATAACACGGATCTGATCACCATCTGAAAAAAACAGAAGGAAATAAAAACGGTAGGATGGCTTGAACAGATAAGGATTCCGATGGAGAAAGATAAGGATGGGAACGATATAACTCCTGCTTATGAAGATTTCATAAAAAATGGAACTGTCAGAAAACCGCGGATAACGACTGAAGACGATCTTACAGACGACATTCATCAGGTGGGACTGATCTCCAGCAGAGAAATGTCAGCACAGGAAACCCTGAAAATCAAAAGAAATCACTGGAAAATAGAAATAGCCTGCACTATGTATTGGACGACCTTTTCAGAGAGGACAGATCTTCGGCAAGAAAAAGCAAGAATAATCTGGCTGTCATAAGAAAAATAGCCTATAATCTGCTTCAGATTGCGATCCTTCGGGAAAAAACAGAATCAGGCCCAACTGAAATGCGCGACCAATTCAATGACGACCTGACTCTGATAGAAAAATATGCGTTCAGAGGAATAGCGCACCTCTGATAAATGCATTATAACATACCAAAAAAAATGGTAATACCGACGATAGTGGGATTTTGCGCATTTTTAGTAAAAAAAGGGTAATTGTTTAGAAATGGTTTGAAATATATAGATAAGGATTGGTAAGAGAGTTGAGATGCATTCGTGAAACAACCCTATCCTTGCGTAAATATTTTCTTTACTTTTTCTGTATTTATTGCTATACTCCTATCTTGAGGCTGCATTTGTTATACAATTAATCGAAAGGACATAATTATGAGCAAAAATTTACTCGAAAAGCTCAAAGAACTCAATCCACTTATTGGAAACACACCACTAGTACCGATACCATATGCTTCCACAGATACCTGTAAAATATATGGTAAGTTAGAATGTTACAACATGCTTGATAACATAAAATCTAGACCCGCATACTACATGATTGAACAAGGAATTCTAGACGGAAAAATAGATCAAGACACTACCATAATTGAGTCTTCTTCTGGTAACTTAGGAATTTCACTCGGTATAATATGTAAAGCCCTGGGATTAAAATTCATTCCTGTAATTGATCCTAACATAAATCCAGCTTATGAAAAAATTCTTCATAGTCTAGCAACTCATGTAGAAAAAGTTACAATACGAGATGATACTAATGGATACTTGAAAACGCGCTTGAAAAAAATATCGGAATTACAGAATACTATTCCGAATAATTATTGGACAAACCAATATGAAAATACTAACAATTATCTAGCGCATTACAATAATACAGGACTAGAAATTATAAATAGTAACATTAGATTTGATTATGTCTTCATTGCCGTAAGCACAACTGGAACTATCACAGGCATATCAAATAGAATTAAAGAATCATTGCCATCTTGTAAAATCATTGCCGTAGATATAAAAGGAAGTCATGTATTTAGTAACGATATTTCCAAAAGACATATTCCAGGAATAGGATCTAGTATCCATCCAAAATTTTTAAAAGATGCTCAATGCGATGATAAGATTATAATTGATGAATATGAAGGTATATCTGGATGTTGGCATTTGCTAAATGAGCATACACTTTTTGTTGGTGGTTCTTCTGGTTGTGTATGGGCCGCTTATAACCAATACTCTAATTTGCATCATTTATCAGGAAATATTTTATTACTCTTTCCCGATGGCGGATATCCTTATTTGGATACTATTTATAATCCAGAATGGGTCAAAGATACTTTTGGGAAAACATTGTAACGTTACTAGCAAAGGAGATATATATGAAATATTTAAATAGTACTGATATTGAAACTTTACACTCTTCATGGGTTGATACTATCCAGGTAATAAAAAACACCGTTGCACTCTTACAACAAAACTTATATGATCAGCCAATAAAGCCTTACTTGTCTTTCGAAAACAGTGCTAATCGAATAATTGCAATGCCCGCTAGAATTGGGCATGACAAAACAGGAACTTGCGGTATAAAATGGATAGCCAGTTTTCCAGATAACATTAATCATGATATCAGCAGAGCCAATTCAGTAACTATATTAAACAGTAGTACTACTGGACAAATTAAATGTATTATTAATACCTCTACGATTAGCGCTATTAGAACTGCTAGTGTAACAGGATACTTTCTTAGTGAGTACTTTAAGAAAAAAAATTCTCATAATTATTCTGTTCTATTACTAGGATTTGGTCCCATTGGTCAACACCATTTAGACATGCTTTTATCTGAATATTCATCTTTGATATCAAACATTTACATTTATGATTTAAGAGATGTCAGTGTTCCTCAATCCCAAAACGTCAACATCGAAAAAATAAGCAATTGGAAAGAACAGTTCTCTAATGTAGACATTGCATTAACTTGTACCACATCTTCAAACGGATACATAAATCTTCCACCAAAACAAGGTAGTTTGCACCTTAACGTCTCACTACGAGACTACCATTATAATATGCAAAAATACTTTACTAACATTTTTGTTGATAATTGGGATGAAGTATGTCGTGCAAATACTGATATCGAGGTCATGCATAATAAAAATAATCTTTCTAAAGAAAGTGTTATCGAAATTAGCTCATTGGAAGATACTTCAATTACCAAAGATGATATATCATTCTTTTGCCCAATGGGAATGGCTTGTTTTGACATTGCAATTGCTGAATATTTTTATAATAGGTCAAATAATATGTCGCTTGGTATTTCACTTGATTAGTTTTCTTTGATAGATAACCCATCAATATATCTATTATTTATAATTAGCATTGTGCACTCCAAACAAATAGATTGTGGTTTAGCGTTATGTCTTCTAAACTAAACCACAATATTATTGTTTCCTCATTATTTGAGAACTATTAATCTTTTATAAAACAGTTGATTAAAAATGCTTGCATTTTAATATTGGTATTTATATGTCTACTTATATTTGTTTTTTACTAATAAAAAAAAATTGGTCTCATATTGACGACCAATTACTAAAACTACTTCCAATAATTAGACGGATCAAAACCGAAAAATATTATCATGATTCGGATAAATTACTATCACTCTATTCCACATTATTACTATCATATATGCTAGAAGACTATTATCACATTGATAATGCACTACATAACATCGTATGGGAAAATAATAAAAAACCAATATTAAAGGGATTTCCTAATATTGATTTTAGCTATTCACATACAAAAGGTGCTATTCTATGTGGAATAACTAAAAACAGCTCAATCGGTGTAGATATTGAATTAGCAAACACTCCACCTTATGAGATAATGCCTTTAGTATTTCATCCTAATGAGATATGTTACGTGAATAATTCATTACGCTCTAAAAAGCAGGCATTTTATAAAATATGGACACAAAAAGAAGCATTTACAAAAAGAAAAGGCACTGGTCTATCTGGAGATATTATTTCCATAGATACTCAAGCATTACAATCTACACCATTAAAGACTTGGACCCAAAATAAATATATCTGCTCTATAAGTCAAGATAATTTTTCCAAAATAAATTATCTCGACATTTCCTTATCTCAAATAATAGAACATTATCTACAAACTTAAGTATGTATCACTAAATAAGTAATACCGAAAAGAAAGATATAAGAAATTCAAAAGCTATATAGGATTAAAACATACAAAGAGTTATCTGGAACAATTAAGACTTGGACATACATAAAATCGTGATTTTTTCTAAGTATTCTAGATAACAATTCTTTCTAGACAACCCAAAAGTGGCAAAAGTGGCGAGCAGTGCTTTTTTGTACAAAAAGCTACTTTCCGCTCGTTGGTGGCACATCCCCAATCCCCTTGAACAATCTATTCGCTTGGCTACGCAATTCTTACGAATCGCTAATTTCTTACTTCTCTTTTTTCTTTATCTGTCAGCATATTAAACATCCCTCCAATCTAATCACAATAATTTATACAAATGGTAACTCGTCATCAATTCCATCTGGAATCATCATAAATCCATCATCAGGCACTCTTGACGCTGATGTAAATCCATCCCCACCTCCAGCATTATTACTCTCTGCGAACTCCTGCTCTTCAACTACAACATCTGTTGTATATACCTTCTGACCATCCTTATTGGTATAGCTGCCAGTCTGAATGCGACCAGATAATGCAATCTTTGTTCCCTTATGAAGATACTTCTCAGCAGACTCTCCATTCTTGCCGAAAGCAACACAGCGTAAGCGATGAATAACACACCGCCTACCATATTCCTGAATTCAGTTAAAGCAGTAAACGACTACCGTTTACTTTCACTTCCTCTGCTACCTATGCGGCAGGGGATTTCTTTTTTCCGGAACATTAGATTCCACATCAATTAGTCCTGAACATTGTTCCTTTATAAATTCACTCCATGGCATCAGCTGCTCTATACCTGCGGACGAATTCATGTAATCCGGCATATACAGGAGTACCGTATAGAGGTATTGGAAAATATTCAGATTGTTTGCTTTTGCTGTCTCTACGATGCTGTACATCACCTCACTTGCACCGGCACCGATCTCTGATGTGTGGAACAGGAAAGCTTTCCGCCCAATCGCATAACTTTTGGCTTTTCGCTCTGCCCGATTGTTCGAAATCTCACATCTGCCATCCAGCAGATAATTCATCAGTGTGTCGTGATGGTTTTGGGCATAGTTCACCGCTTTCCCCAGCTTGTTGTAACCCTGGTATCCGTCACACTGTACCAGTCCACGAAATCCCTCTAGAAAATTCTGTGCACAGGATCCTTTACGGCTTGGCTGATAATCATAGAGGACGATTGGAGTGAGCGCATCACTGCCGGTTGTATATAACCACATATAGGATGTTTGCTCCGCAGTGCGTCCCTTCTCACGCAAAACCTGACATGTTGTCTCGTCTGCATGCACCAGATCACGCTTTAAAAGTTCTTCATGCAGCCGTTCATAAATCGGATAGAAATAGTTCTCAGCGACATAAATGATCCAGTTCGCCATGGTTTCCCTGGGCAATGTAAATCCCAGCTGGTTCATCAGAAACTCCTGCCGGTAATAAGGCATTGCCAGTCCGATCTTTTCCATTGCAACATATGAGACTATGGATGGAGAGGCCGGGCTGTGCGGGATCAAAGCGGTAGGTGTTTTGGATTCTGCGAATGTTCCATCACCATCCTTATTTTCTTTATCATATGTCTTTGTAACTGTCTTTTTCTTAAATAGTCCCACTCTGAGCACCTTCTTTTGACTTTGCCATCAGTATAAGTTTTTCAAAGGACTGTGCAAAGCGTACATCATCTTCTTCTGTACGCTTTCTCGGTCCTTTCATATGATTCTTATGAGAGCTGCGCCTTACCTTCTTATTAAGATGTCGCTCCATAAGCATCTGATCTATATTCTCATTCGTGTACCACTTACCGGATTGGTGAATAGCATATGCACCTTTTCCAAGTGCCATCGCAGCAACACCATAATCCTGCGATACTACTACATCCCCTTTATGACAAATGCTAATCAACTTATAATCTACTGCATCTGCTCCTGCAGCTACTACAATCACTTCGCTGTAATCAGAATACAAAACATGATTCGTATCACACAGCAATGTGGTGGAAATGTTGTATTTCTCTGCTATTGTCTCAACAATGTCCACTGCCGGACACGCATCCGCATCTACAAATATCTGCATTTTTTCTCAAATCCGCTTTCTTCAGTTGTGGCTAATTGGTGTTCGTACTTCTATAAGATTTCCTGATGGATCATAAAATCTTACAAGCTTCTGTCCACCTTCAAGTTCCATTAATTCCGTAACATAACTTACAACATACTTGCCAGACTCCAGTTTTTCAATAATACCTTCTATATCATTATCTTCAAAATATAGTTCTGTCATATTATAATATACCCATAACAGTGGACACGCGAATTAGTGTAGTACCTACTTTTAGGA
>ENA-OPWO01000168-OPWO01000168.1-human-gut-metagenome-genome-assembly--contig:-NODE-168-length-27879-cov-1.588377_pt1 | contig 27879 bp, 18 predicted proteins | sample MGYA00241510_ERZ502012 | MGnify/ENA primary metagenome ERZ502012 (study PRJEB25962, sample SAMEA2041923) | human gut metagenome | biome: human gut; feature: human-associated habitat; material: faeces...
TTTCAGTATCTTCTTGTTTTTTTTCTTTTACTTTGGCTAAGGTTTCTTCAAACTCCTTACTTAACTCTTCTAATCCTTTAGTAGGAAATTCTTCATCTTCTTTTACTTCCTTCTCTACTACTGGTATTTTAGTATCAATGTCAGAAGTAGCCCTGTCATCCATAATAGGAGTTTTTGGAGACGTTGCCTTTTCTTGCTCTACTTCAGTAGCTACTTGATTATCTACTTGAGTTTCGTTGTTAGTAATAGGTTGTTGATCATCACTTTGATTAGCTGCTTCTCTAGACATTTCTTTTGCAGATTCTGCTTCAACAACATCCTTTGCATTTTCTTCTACTATCTTTGATGATTCATCTGAATTGTTTATATAATTATCAATTCTTTCTTTTATCTTTTTACCTATCTTCTTTTTTGATTCATTAGAAGCGTTGTTGAAGTTTATAAGTTTACCATCTTCCAAAGTATTGCCGAATATTTCATTCATCTTATGCTCAGCTACCAAAAGGTCATGATTTGCAATCATTGTGTTGACATAACTATCAATACCTTTGTTAACCAAATTTGGAGTGGCTATGAAGTTTGAACTGAATCTAGTACCTTCTGATAATTGATTTAGTTTAGCATCTATGTCTTTTAATATATTAGGTATTTCTTTTGAAATAGATTTACCAACAGCATTTGACTCATTCGTTATACCAAATTTTTGTTGATTTTCTTCTGGTTTAGATTCAAGTGCTGTTTTTAATTGTTCTAATGCTTGCTTTTGAATATTTAATTTAGTTAATGCTACAGCAGTAAGCTTTTCTTCTGGAGAATAATGGTTTAACATTTGATCATTTTCCAGAGTAGTATAGAAATTATTATCTGCTTCTTGTGCCTGATTAGCATTGTCAAGTGCTTCTTGTGCATCTATTGTAGCCAAGTGTTGCAATCCAATTAAAGTATTATATTCAGTAGTTCCAGGATTGTATCCAATAGTCTTACCAATATTTTGGTTTACTTTGGATTTAGATAAACTGAAAATGTTATTTGCAGTAGCTATTTCATCATTTAAATCTTGTTCAGTAATACCTTCTGGCAAATTATACTTATAATTTTCAAGTACATCAAGTACATTTTGTTGATAATTCAACTTCTTATTTGCCATTTCAGAGTAAGACATAGCTTTGATCATTGCATCTTTTTTACCAATGTGATCTGCAACTACGTCTCTTACAAAAGAGTTGGCAGTCATGTCTTTGTAAGTCTTTAACCCAGAATGATAAGCAATTGTAGGTCCACCCATGTATAAACCTAATGCAAAACCACCTTTTACATCATTCCAAAATTGTGGATCATTTGCTAATTCAGATTCAGTATCTATTCCAGATAATATTTTTGCAGTACGATAATTGGCGTTAGCTAAGCCCATTAAAGATTGAAAAATACTGCTAGACTTTCCATCATACTTACCAGAAATATAATCATAATCAAATACATCTTGATTGGCTTCTTCAAACGCTTCTCCAGTAGCAGAAAAACCCAATCTACCAAGTGCTTTGGCAGCTTGCAGACTAGCATTTTTTACTGGGGAATTGTATGCAAGTCTAGCATTAAACCCAGTATAAGCGTCTATAAGTTTATTGTATTTACTTGCTGCAGCTTCAGTTAATTTTGTACCTGTTTTTAATAATGGGTTTAAAGCAGTTTTAATTGGAGCTGTTATTATTTTACCCATAGCTTTACCAAGAGGTGCAAATACTAAAGCAGATTGAGCAACATCCATAGCAGATAATGCCATGTTGTTATCATAAACTCTTTCTAATCCATCTTTTAAGGATCTTTTGGCATTTGCTAGAGTTGCATCATTTATGTTTATCTCTCCAGATATAACTCTATCTATTATCTCATCATCAGAGATCTTAGAAACATCTATATTAGGATCTTGTTGTTTTAATTGATTTCTACCAATTTCAGCATATTGTTTAATGTCAATACCTTGTTCCTTTAAACTATCTTCAATTCTAGATCTATACGCACCATATACTTGAGCTAAAGATTCTCTATGTCTACTGTATATATTACCAGCAACACTAGCTGCAGTGGCTGCAATTGCACTACCCCACCCAATTAGATTAGATGCAGCACCAATTCCAGGGACAGCGTTCAATGCTCCAGTAGTAGCATAATGTCTACCTAACCATAAAGCTCCAGTAGCTAAAGCATCTGCAATATAACCATTAACAGTTGCCATAGAAGAACCTATTAAACCTGGACCAGCATATAAAAAGTAATCTGGAGAATACCAAGGTTTGTCTTGAGCTCTTTGTTCTTTTATTCTAAATTCAGAAGACGGTGTATAATTTTCAGATCTTTCTCGTAAGTTAGAGTATATATTATTTATTTCTTCATTTACTTTAGATCTTTCTTCTTCCCACGATTTTCTAGAATTACTTAGATATTCAATTCTCGCATCAATGTTATCACCTTCTTTTTCACCATATTTAGACAAGATGCTATCGTATTGCTCTTGTCTATCTGCTAATGTTCTTTGGAGTTGAAAGTATTCAGATATTGCATTTTTGTATTCTTCAGAATTCTCATCCAAAGTAGGAATAGTATTTTCAAGATTTTTAAGCTTTTGCTTATCACTAAGAAAATTCAATTCATAATCAATATCATCTAATACGGGATTTATATCCTTAGCTAATTTAGCTCTTTCCGACATTAGATTGATTTGATCTCTACTATTCATAAAAGTGGTCCATGCATCTTTTAAGTAGCTCTTATCTTTAAGAGTTTCCTCTGGATTTTCTTTGTCCAATAGATACATTTCTTCATAATCATCAATTGGAGTTTGTTCCAATTCACGATCGTACCCTATTTTAATTTTTGTTAAAGGGGAATGCTGTGCATTTACTTGCCGTATAGCGGCAGTAGTGGCATTGGTTTTAGAAGGAATTAAACCAGCATTGTATTTGTCTAATATAGATGTTTCCATATATTATTGTAACAGATTAAGCATAGTTTGATAAAGTTCGATATCAGAAGAATATGATTCGTTATATGAACTATCATATAAATTATTTTGTAGTTTAGACCCACCGTGTTCTTTATTGACTTCTTGATCAAAAGTCATTCTTGTCATACCATGTGGATCAATTGGTTCCATTGCATCAAATGTAAAGTATTCTCCAGTAAGAGCTGCACCACCTCTAGTGTCAGAGTGACCCCACGCATCTTCCACACTTTCACCTTTTATTGGCTTAACACTTAAACCAACTTCAGATGTTAAACCCATAGTTTTATTAACCATTTCTTTAAAACTGTCAACATCATAGTTAGCATTTCTTATAGACTGAATAGGTATCTTAACACTAACCCTTTGAAATAATTGTGGTTGGCCATTGGATTCACCTACCATTATTTTGTTTCTAGGTACCTTTATAACATCTTGGAATACTCCAGATTTTAGGTCTTCTGCAAAGTTTCTATTAAGTCTTGAATTGTCCTGAACAGTGTATTTCATAGAAAGAACCTTCATTACTTTGTTTACAAAGTCTGTGGACAATATTAACCCATTAGTATCTGGAATAGTAAATCCATTAGTTATAGCATCATTACTGTTAATTTCTACTTCTTTAGAAGATTTTATTTTATTGTAACGGTTCATAACTAATCCTGAAGTAGGATAAGTAAGTTCGTTCAACACCCTGGACGCAGTATCATAGTACAGTGGTAACTTTTCTTGTTTTACTCCAACAGCTGGGAATATATCAGATTGTTTAGCAAACATATCCCTAACATCCTCTGCATAAGCATTTGCCATAGCTTCATTACTGTAGTTCTTTGATGCAGATTCTTGGTATGCCTTATACATAGTGTTGTATTCTTCTGGAGTAATAGCACCTAATTCTAGAGCATTAGCAGCGTCTGTCAAAGTCTGTATCATAGATGCTTGACCTTCTATAAATGATCTTGTTCTAGTTAGATTTGGATTATTTTGCATTTGACGCTTTTCTTGAACTACTGCGTCATTATACAATTTAGTATAAGCATCTGGATAATCAGTTGGTTGTTCACCATTTTTTCCTTTTCGTATAGCTGCAACTCTTAAAGCTTGTCGTTCTTTCAAAGCTTGCATTTCATATGGATCTACTGTAATATTATTTCTAATGTATTCTTGATTATCTATATATGCTCTTTCCATAAAAGCATTTGCAGCATCTTCAGCAGTTGCTCCAGGGTTCTGTTTTAAGTACACTTGCATATGCATTTGAGCCTCAGGAGTAGATAGTATACCACTTTTATTTTCATCCAATATTTTTTTAATTTGATCCCCAGTTACACCAGTATGAATAAAACCATTGGATCTACCCAAATAGCTATCTTTAAGATTATTTACATATTTATCTGTAAGATCTTTTATTGATTGATAACCTAGTGGAGATACATCATTATAAATGCCTGAAGTAAGTGTGTTATAACCAGTAAAATCAACATCGTGCCACAAGGGATTATATTTACCTTCTAGCATTAGACGTTGATTTACTTTTTGTCTCTCTCTTAAACCTTCAGCACTTTGACGAAGCATACTTAATTTAGCTCTGTCTACATTGTTTATTGCTGAATATATCTTAGATCTACCTTCTGCAGTTTTTATCATGTCTAAGTTTTTAGACAGTTCTTCAGCCACAGGCAAAGCTCTACCATAAGTTTCATCATAGTATGCTTTTGTGTCAGCAGCGGATGGAGATTGAAATTCAGCCCATTTATCCAAAGCTGTTGAATAATCTTTTAATGCTTGATCTACATTTTCTTTTGCCTGCTTCCCAAGTGTATACAATTGTTCAAATGGAATTGGAACGTATGTATTTATGAACTCTGCTTGTGCAGGATTATCATATCTATTTACCATATTAAACTCTATTTCTAGTTCTTGTTAATAAATTATCCACTTGTTCTTTAGTAAATCCTTGACTTAAGAAATCAGCTAAGAATGGTAGTGTCATTTGATCCCTATTGTATTGATTTTGCATTAGTCTATTTACTTGAGACCATTTACCAAGTTGACTAGTTGCAGTTGCTCCAAAGTTTCTAGCAGCAGCTCTGTTTCTAGCATTAAGATCGTTGTACATATTTTCACTTTGTACAAATTGTTGTCCTAAATTATTAAGAGTATTTGCGTATTCTCCTAAGTAAGCATTGTCAGCATTTTGTTTAGTGGCGTACATGTTTGCATTAGAAGCATACTCATCAACAGCAGCTTGAGTTCTTGCTGCTAAATTAGCACCAGTATTAGCATTAATATTTGCTAAGTTATAATTTGAAATGGCCCTTGATCTACTGTTAGCTAGTCTAGCTGGTTCAATGTTCATTCTACGTCTAGCCATTGTACTTCTAACTGCACCAGCATATGGGTTTAATACTAATGGTTCTTCTTCTGGTCCTCTTAATGATTGTAAAGTATTATACACCGTAGGAGCCAACGATAACCAATCTGGTGAATACCCACTTTTTGGTTTACCAAGTGCACGTTTCTTAGTAGCTTCATCTGCAGACGTTGGTATATTTACTGGAGTAACAACATCCTCCCAATCTATTGCCATACTAGTGTTTACTAGTGGTATTGCTGGTTCAGATAATCTTTGAGTAGTAGTTTTAGTAATGTTAGGTTTGGTTGTCTGTTTGGTGGTTACAGAACCAGTAGTACTAGGGGTTTTTGTAACTTGTTTATTCGATGCATTTGTGTACGTGTTTGTTAAAGTTGGTTCAGATTCAATCGGTAAAAGAGGTATATCAACAGCGATTGGTTCATCGTTTGCATATGTGATTGCATCTACTTGTTGTGGTGTAGCTACGGTAGTTTGTAATGGTGCAAACCATGTTCCAGTTGTAGGAGAACCCATTTGTAATGCAGTATTATGTGCAGCATTACGGTTGTATCTTACTGGTTTAACATCATAAATACCAGCTCTACCTTTAGTAACAGTAGCATCAGGATCACTTATATCTTTTGCATCTCTGGTAAACAATCTATCCAGTACGTTAAGATCAGGTAAATTGACATCTTCTACATTCCAAATGCCCCAACGTAACTTTCTATTATTGGTACCGTCCTCATATGCAGGTATTCCTTTTACTTTGGGCTTAACACCATTTGCAGCTTTAACGGCTTCTTGTTCTGCTAACAATTTATTATAAGCTTTGTTAGCATTTATTTTATTTAATCTGTTTGTATTTTCAGCAAATATATCTTTGCCTTTGCTAGGTTTTGTCATCTTAGATAATATTTGTCCTTCCTTAGCAAATGTGTTCTTTGTACCAGGTCTTTTAATTTTGTCAGATAACACAGATTCCAAAGTAGACGCATCGACTAAATGATTATCTGTGCCTGGTTTAGTATTTGGAACTTGAACAATATTTCCATAATCATCTCTAACCACTTCATTGTTGTCCAAGTAAGCTAAGTCTGGGAGTATTCCACCATTCTCAAATGTATATGCAAGATCATTATCATCCCAATATTCTCCTTCAGTTTCAGCTGCGGCATTCATACCTATTTTAGTTTTATTGAGAGTTTCTTTTCTGCGTCTTAACGCTTGCATTTGTTTCTTGCGTTTAATTGAACCAATAAGTCCACTCACTAATCCTAATCCACCACCAACAGCAGCACCAATAGGACCACCTACAGTGAGACCAGCACCGGCTAACGAAGCTGCACTGCCAATAGTACTACCTGCAATATCACCTGTTGAACCTTCTTCTGATAAACCAGAAATGGCAGAGCCAAATACATTAGCTCCACCAAGGTAGTTTGACAACTGATCCATGCCAAACGCATATGCTGGTATAGTATTTTTGTTATTTTTCTTTTTCATATTATATCATTGAGTATCTATAAGCTGTACTAATGTATGGCACTTTAAATTTATTACCACCATTGCAATCATACTTATAATTACAGATAAGATATTTTCCTTTCATCCTATCTTTGTATGATTTGTTAGCCAGTTGTTCTACTTCATTAAGCTTCAAAGAATTACGAGGGATTGCAAATTTATAAGTATCCTCTCTGTAATCAATATCTTCACTAGTCAATGTTTCACTAGTTTGTCTTTTTGTAGTAAATAATATCAAATCAAAATTAGTATCTGTAGTAAAATCACCACCATATTCAACATTATCAAATGTTTTGGTTTGTGGATAATCTTTGTTAACTACAAATTCTATTTCAGATACCTTTGCTTTGTCAGAATCTAAATCAGCTTGTTCACCACCATTATATTTAAACAGTTTCAATGATTTAAATAAATATAGTTTATCACTAAACTCTGCATAATAGTCTGGATTATAGTTATAGAATGAAGTAAATACTCCTAATTGTTCATTAAACGCTAGTGTTTTATCTCCTAGAGTAAACAGAACTTCATTGTATTTCTTATCATATACTGCAATAGGATCTTTTTTAAATAAGTCTTTATTCTTATTCAAATAAGATTGAACCCCTTTTAATTTAGATACTGTTTGTAATTGACCATTAAACCCACATATCTCATTACGTTTACTATCATACCAGTATACAGTACTATCTGATTGAGTGTTTGCTCTTAACTGGTTAGGACTTTCACCATTCATTGTAGTAAAGTAGTCATATCTATCTAGTATACCACCAGTACCTAGAGTAAGAGTACCGGGATTATTATCAGTTATAATAGAACGTTCATTCACTGCAACTGTGCCAAAAGCGTCTGTTTGCCAGAATACTAAATTATTTTTAAACAGTTTCATATCATTAATTGGACCAAATCTAGTATCTACATCAAGATAATTAGCTACTTTAAATTTTGTCCACGAATCAGTAACTTCATTATTTGTTTTCAGTTCTGAAGATATGATACGAGTATCTGTTAATAGATTATCTATATTATAGATAGATTTAGCTACAAATTTCTTTGCATTAGGCTGAGCAGAATATGCGTCATTGTATGCATATGATGGAGTATTTTGAGTGTATAAATCTCCAACAGTTACTATATCGTCTTCTACAAAATGATTAGCATATCCATCACCAGCTTGATAAGTTCTATTTATAGATGAATCAGCATGGGTTAATGCTAAATTAATACTTGATTCACATGGTATGAACGCACCTAAAAATAATCTATTTGATTTATTATTATAATAATCATCTGTATTGTAACTAAACATACAGTTATTATAATCAAATATGTTTAGATAAGTATCGCCACCATAACACAACACTGTGGAAACACTAGATTCAGCACTAGCTCCTGTAGTAATATACACAGAATTCTGTACAGCAGAGTAGGAATTGCCACCATAAGCATTTACACTTTGTTTCATGTTGCATAATACTACTGCATTTAAATATCTAGCACTTGAAGATCCTGATGCTAAAGATATGTTAGAGATCATATTATCACTTTTGAATATAGCACAAATCCCATGTGGACCATATTTTCTAACATTATTTGCATCAGTCTTATCTACTTCACCATCTCCTGCAGTTCTAATATTATCCCACACCCAGTTATAATAAACTTTGTCACCAATAGTCACTGCTTCAGCATTATACCAAGGCTGATCACCGTTTGTTAACCAAGGACTACTAGGACCAGCATATTTTGCACTTTCTATTGCAGCTGATTGTACACCACTTTCAACATATAGTCCATAGTATTTAGCTAACAATGCTGCATAAAAATCATCATTATTTATCACAACACATCCTCCAGATACATAGCCATTACTAGGTTGATTACCTAATGTTTTAGTTGGTTTTATCGTAGTACCATCGTACTTTATAGATCTAGCATTTGCTAATACTTTTGTAGCTCCAGCTTCTGTAATTCCCCAATCACCGTCCGCAGTAATAGGAGATGTCATATATCCTACCTTTTCAACTGTTTGAAACTTATCAATTAATGCATCAGCATTTTCTCTGTTGACTGCTATTTCTGGAGATACAAACATGAAATAATTGTTAGATTGTGTATCTGACAAGTTAAAGGTATATTGGAAATCTCCATTATTGTGGGTCTTTGCATAATAGCCATGCTTATTTGAATAAGCTAGATATGGGAATGGTGTTAAGATGTTAGAATCTCTATCATAATTCGTAATGCAACTTACTACTCCTTGAGCTAATATAGTTCTATCAGATAGAGTTCTTTCGCATCTAACTATCTCATATCTTACTACGTCTGATGGTAAATTCTTTACTTCAAATTCAATACCAAGAGGTTTAGTAACAACTGATAAATTAGATCCATAATCACTAGCCTCATTGGAAGTAAAAAACTTATAACCAGAATCTTTATTAGATGGCATCCTTATATCACCTATCCAATGTACAGGGGATGCTAAACCTTGTTTATTGTATAATACAATACCAAATCTATAGATTTCATCCCTCATATATCCTTTTACTTTGGATTCTATTTCAGCATTAGAATAGTTTGGTATCTTATTACCAGACGATAAACTTATTGAATTTGATTTATCGTTACCTTCATAGTTAATACCTAAACTAGTAAGTGATCTTGAAGAAGCATTGAATGTAAATTCTTCATTTATCATTCCTCTTGATGTAGTAGATCCATCTTCTAATAAGTCTGTAGTAATAAACCTATAAGAAATATTCTTACCTTTACCACCTTGTATATATCCTCCTGTTGGAGAAGTAGTGTATTTATAAGCACTACCATCAACATTAAATGGGCATATACAATCATGATCTTTAGGTATATTTGTAGTAGTTAATGCAGATAAAGCAAAGTTTAATGAAGAGCCAGAGTTAGATAACAATAATACATTGCCAGAAGAATTAGCTCTAAATGCTCTAGCATCATATTCTACATCCCATGTTTCCTCAGTAAGATTGGCAGCAAATAATCTGTTATCTTTAGATTCTATTACTTCAGGTATAAATGTGTAATTGGCTAATGAATTAAATTCATCAATACTTAATTCCGATACTAAGCTACCACCTTTATCTTCATAGTTTATTACAGAACCAGTTCCAATAACTATATCGTCTACTATGGATATTACAGGTACTTCATTCTTTGCCTTATAGAATAAGGAGATTATTCTAAGTCTATCAAATCCAGTGCTATTGTTTCTTACTTGTAACTTTATGGACTTACCAGTATTTTGTCCTTTAGAACTTCCTTTTACAGCATTGTAATTAGTTTTTTGATCTCCATCACTCAAATGATAAAGAGGGGTAAGTGGAGATATTGCAGACTCTGTACCTCTTACTTTAAACAATTGATAACAGTACTGTATCATTCCAGATTCTAAACTACCTGTTCCAAATCCATTAAATTCAAATGGAGGTAATGTAGCCTTTGGTAGCATTACTATAGTATCCGAAGTAATAGATGAATTACTAGATATGTGATCATCATCCACATTGATTACTTTAATTTGTGAATGACCATCTGCCCAATATACTTTTACATTATTACTTGCTTCCCATCTACATACACTACTAATTGCAGCTACGTTGCTAGATGATACTTCTATATCTAAAGGCCTATTAGTTACCACTTTTGTTACAATTGGTTCTTCCTGTGATCTAGAAAAATCAATCCTATAGACATTATTATTGCTAGTACCATTAATTTTAGTAAAAACAATCGCCCAATCTCTTACTGTGGTAACATGTATGATAGTTTCACCAGACAAATTTGAAGAAGGTCTACACGCTAAAAATCCTTCTATATTTTGCATTGCTGCAAAAGAAGATCCTTCATTCGTTAGTATACGAATGTTCTCTGCATATATATACTGGTTATCTTTCAATACGGAATAATCTACGTCCATACTAAGACCCCCAGCAAATGTATTTGTTTGTCTAGTAGCGTTCATTTGCGTTATAAATTATTTGTCTTTCCCCAGTATGTGAATAAAAAGTATTGTGATCTCTAAATTCTGGAACGATTTTATTCCAATTATTTTTAATAGACTCCATACCATCTTCATTTGGCATCAATGCCTCAGCATATGCTTGGTTTCTATAAAAATTCCAAGATCTTCTAATATCGTAGTACACTTCTCGATTTAACTTACCATTCAAATACTCAGGATACTTCAGTTTCATTGTAACATACCAGTATATAGCCTCAGTATAAGAAGTTAAATCTGGTATTAAAGCGTATCCATCTTCATCGGTAGGTATCGCACTGTATGATAATTTTAAGTAACCTGACGGAACATTACACATTATAAATCCAGGTTTGATACTATATTGCAATCCACCACTAGGATTTGCTGTATTGAACCCATCGTTATGTGTACGTTCGTTTATAAGATTTGAAATAATTGTACGTAGATTTTGATTGGTATTTAGTAATTCTAAAGCCTCTGTTTTATCTATGTTACCAATCATATCCACTACCAAGTTAACCATTGTATCCTCTTGTACAATCATATTTGGGTCACAATGTTCACAGCAATTATTATGACGGCATTCCTTTTTGTGGCCAAGTTCATCATAACAGTCACAGTTGCAACAGCATTTGCCATGCCCCCAAACAGCAAATGAACCTGTAGCTTTCCTCATAGGAAACCAAGGTCCATCACAATTAAAAGAGTATGCAACTTGATGCAATTGATGAAGATCACATGGTAATGATGCTTGATACCCACACAATTTAGTAATTGGAGTACCATCTTGACCAGACACTTTTGGAATAAATTGTGTAACAGCACCAATCTTTTCAATTGCTTCTCCACACCAAGATCTGATGTCACTTATTCTCATGTCATCTTCTTTCAAATCTAGATCAGCAATTATCTTAGCAATTACCGTTTTAATTGAAGTTAATTTTGTAATCATAATTCTCTATAATCTCTAATATGATTTTTGATAATCTGAGCAAGATGCCTTTTATTATCCCTCGTCATTACTAATTGATATTTAGTTTTATTTGGGGTTATCATATTTTGTTTATTCCAATATACTCTATATTTATAGAAATTGGAATGTTCATTTAAATGATAAATAATTTTACCAGCTTTCTTACTCTCAGCATAATCAATTCGAAGACTCTTCCCAGTATACTCTTTAGGTTTGTGTTTTACTATTTGAATGGTCCCCATTCTACATGGTAATTTAACCTCTTTTCCATTTTCTATTAATTCATCTCTAAGGTATTTAAAGTAATCATTTATTATATCTCTAAACACTCTGTATTCAACTTGATATAGTGGATTATCTTCTACATATTCTAAGTATGAATCATAAAAATTGTGTCCTGTATAAGCTTTTGTCTCCATTATTGAACTTTTACATCATTTGTACTATTGTTAGTAGTATCATTTGGCATTTGTAACATCAAATTTAATTCTTTACTAAAGATCATATCTTTAATCGTAGGTATCATGTTTGCAGGAACAGGGTATGGTGTATCATCCCTATCAAAACATTCACCAATTGATGTTGGGTCCTCTAGTATACCATCTATTCTAACATACTCTAGATGTTCTGGTCCCATTATGTACAAATGATTTCCTTTAAGATATGCAATATAATCATTGCATGTATATTTTCTATTAATTTGATACTTTGCTTTGGTTTCAGTTCCAACTTGAATCAAATTACCATCTAAGTCTTTTACACAAATCAATCCAGATCCAAAATGTAAATCTATAAACTTTGGTAGTTCTTCATCAGATTTATAATTGTATCCATCTGTAGGGCAATTACGTACTTTAGAAATGTGCAATGGTCCTATTGTTTGAACATACGATTCATTTATGTCTCTACCTTTATCCAAATCTTGTTTGATTAGATAGGCCCTGTATTGATGAATCCATTGTTCTACCTGTATACGACTTAGATTTTCACTTTCTGATACATTGTTGTCTCTCAGAATGTTGTAAATATCGTCTATAATTGCATTTAGTGAATTAAATGTCATTTCCACAAGTTATTAATTGTTATTGTTATCTTTTCTTTGTTGTTTGCAGCTTTCTGGAGTAAAGACATGAGTTCATTAAAAGCTATTCTAGAATTAGAAATCCAATTTGTGTCTTTGCCATTCCATTCACCAACCCCAATACATCCTTCACTCTCTTCAGCTTTATTTAAACTATGAATTCTAATACCACTAAAATTGGGAACATTTAGTATCTCTGGTAATATTTTCTTAAACCTTGGTGAATAAGTTAATTTAACTTCATATGTACCTTCAGGTATTGCAGTTTTACCATAAACCTTTTCTCCTTCTGGTCTTACTCTATCTTCAAGAGTGTCTGCTATGTGTTCCCCATCAACATACAATTCTCCAATGGTTGCAGAACTACCTAGAAAGATTCTATTTAATTTTAATTCCATTTTATGCAGCTGGCGTTTCTAATGCAGCAACTCTTGCTTCCAAAGCTTCATAATCACCTTCTAGAGTAGTCAATCCAAGATTTAAAGCTGAAATTAGCTCTCTTACTTCATCGTCATTATAATTAGATAGACCTGCAAGCTTAGATTTTTCAGCTGTCGTATAATCTTCAGTAGATAATTGCTTACCTTCCACTTTGTCTACTTTGGATTCTTTAAGAGTTTCCACATCTTGTTTTAAAGTACTAATGTCTTCAGTAGCTTTGTTATTTACCAAAACCCACTTGGTACCGTCAAAATATTTCAAATCTCCACCATTTGCATTAGATGATAAATCTGCCCAATATTTAACAGAAGCAGGGTTGGGTTGAATTGTACTAGCTAGGATATCGTATTTGTTATTGTATAATGTGCTCATATTGTTTAAAATAAAAAAGGTTGACTAAATAGCCAACCTTTGTGTTTTAGATTTCTTTTTTTATTTCTCCTTCTGGTTCTACTTTTTTGTCTTCAGTAGAATTAGGTGGAGTATTTTTTATTACTTCCGGACGAACAGCAGATACGTTTTGTAAAAGTTGTTTAAGCTCTTTCACTTCAGCTTTTAAGTCATCAAGTTCTTTGAAATCTTTTGTCACATTGGTTGTTATGTCCGAATTTATATTAAGTATTTTTAAGATGTCTTCACATCTCCGCATTTCCTCATCAATCTTACTCAGGCTCTCCTTCTTGATTCTACAATCATCAAGAGACTGTCTAACCATGTTAACAATTTGTGATTTTTCTGTGGCTATAGTAAGACCGATGGATGAATCGGTCATCATTGTTTTATCTTCAGATACTGACAGTTTTCTTTGTTCACCATCACACGAAATCACTAGATCCACGAGCTTACGTCTATTTTGCATAGGCATCGGAAATTGTGTCGGTGGCACTGGTTCGTCATAGGGTTTTGATACACTGACTACCGTTCCTAAACTGTACGTTGTGTTCTTTTTAAAAGTACCTGTTATCTCGAGTACGTGTATTCTAGTACCCGACGTTAACTGAGAGAATGTCATATCTTTATAAATTTAAAGAATATGGGCAACTCTCATAGCTGCCCATATATCTTGATTAATATTTAGGCAGCTGGTGCAGGAGTATAATTCATCAACTGTATTACATTGTCACATTTATTAAAATATGAGATGTATCTGTTCCCAGCACTAACTTGTGAACCAGTAATTGGCTCACTTGAAGCATTTACTAAAGGTATATTGCGAGTATTTGAAGCAGTACTTACAGAACCAGAAACCGAGATAAATACAGGTAGACTAGCTCCTGAAGCTTCTGCTGTGTGTCTAACTTCCAAAACAATTACACCTTCTTTGGGTAATCTACACCATACTTTAGGGCAGATACCTAATACTACATTTTCAGTGGATTCACCTATTGCTATAGTTTTTACTTTAGGTATTACTAGATCTAAAATATTTACGGTGTTATTTCTACCAAATGGATTAAATACGAAAGGATACATAATCGCCTCCTTTCTTATTAAGCGCAACAGCTATCGCCGTATCCATAAGGATAACCATAACCGTATCCATTCAACCCACCATTGCATCCATAAGGATTACATGTTAAGTAAGCAGGAACCGGACAAGGTCTAATTTGACTAACGATATTAGAAGTCTGTTGTTGTAGCAATGCAGAAGATTGCAATGCATTCTTTTCGTCACGTAATGTGTCGATCTTATTCTGCATTTCTCTCATCTCTAATTGACAGAACTTGTCATTTATCATTTGAGTCTGAGCATCTATCTTAGCACCAAGAATGTTGAATCTTGTAGCGTTTTCACTAGACAAGGTATTGAAACCTGAAGTAATAGCGTTCTGCAAAGTATTAGTTTGCTGACAGATAGACAATCTGTTATCAGCATTCATCTGAGTTAAGTTCAAATTAACTGCATCGATTGAACGCTGAGTTGTGCAGCAACAGTCACTAATAGCTTTGATAACATTACAGTCACCTGCATTGACTGCATTAATTACTCTTTCTGCAGAGAAACCTACTTCACCGCCAACTTTACCAATTGCATTCTGGATAGAACACAAAGCGTTGTCAATTGACTTAACGTCGCAGTTCAGATTAGTAGATAATGTATTGATTGCATCTTTATTACCATTGATTGCTTGCATCAATAAGTCTGTATTGTTGTTTTGATTACCCATAGCAGCTAAACGAGCGAAATCCGAATTTGTTTCTGCTTGGTTTCCACGACCGAAGCCATTTCCACCCCATCCGCCCCACATCCAGAAGAGCACGATGATGAAGATCCACCACCAACCACCGTTACCACCGAACATGCCATTACCATTGTTCATCATGGCCATTAAAGCAGCGGGGTCAAAACCTTTATTAGCATTCTGCATTAACGCAGCGATACCAGCATCAATACCACCACGGTCTTGTACAATAATTCTTTCGTTTTCTAACATAATGATTTATAATTTAATTGATTTATATATAATTTGATAATTAGAAATATCTAACAGATGTGTTACGTCTATCTCTGGATTCTTTATCACGGTCACGCATTTCTTTTTCACGATCTTCACGATCATAATCTAACTCATAATATCTATTACGACCAGGTCTTTCATACTCGTCATAATATTTAGAGTAAGGATATCGGTAATCGTTTTCTTTATTTGCGTATTCCATTCTACCAGAACGTCTTGCATAACGACCATATTCTTCTTCACGATCTCTGTGCATACGTTCGTATGCTTTATAATCGTTTTCTTCGTCGTCACACATAATGTACACATAGTAGTGCCACATCTTGCCTTCTGAAATGTCTTTGTCACAAAGCCAAGCTTTAGCTAATTCTGCGAAATATTTGGTATTTGCGCTACCAGTCATTGCTACTACTGCTTTATAAAAGTCTGAATATATCATATTCATAGCAACAAACCAGTCCCACTTATTATGTTTCTCTGATTTTAAGTTTATGCCCATTTGATTGGCAACGGACGTTGTCTCTTCAACCGTCCAGTGAGGACCTTTTGTACCATCCTCATTTTCCATACCCTCTACAGCGTAGCGAGCATGTTCCTCATCAAAATGAGGGCCATTAATAGCTTCATACATATTTGCAGCCAATTCTGACTTTAAAATAGTGAAGCCTTTCTCCAACAGGCTACCTTCATGCTTCTCTAAAGCTGTTGCCAACTTATCTATAGCTTCTGTAGGGGATTGATGGCGTTTAATTTGTTCTAATAATTTGTTCAAATGCATAGTTTCAATTTATTTATTGATTAACACTAAATTGAAATGTATTGCAATTATTCTGATATATGTATTACTCTAGTATCTAATACTTGAATTAAATCATTAGAGTTTATAATTTGATATTTACTGATTTTATCTTTTTTAAAATCGAAGTGAATTAATCTTTGAAACCAATTCTTATAACGTCTTCTATAGACTTTATCTTCGTATACAAATAAATCTTGATGATTTAGTATTTCCATAGTATGTGTGAACACGCTATCTTTTCTAGCCACCGTGATGGTTGTCAATTGATTTGGTTTTAGCTCTACACAGAAATCCTTTTCTTTTGAAGGGATTATTCTTACTGTGGTGTCTCTAATTACGGTCTCAGTGGATGCTACTTGACGTAGTTGCTTATCTTTGATCTTTAGCTTCTTTTGTTGATCCCTGGCGACCTTTATTAGACTATCGTTAGAATTTTTAAAATCATTTACTGTCAATTCCAATAACCTTGCTTCATTTCTATTTTGATTTGCAATATTTTCCCATACTTGAGCATTATTCATTGCAATCCCTACTTGTTTATCTAAGTCATTTACTTTCTTAGCAAGTCTGACATTATTAAACAATAGTAAACTAAAAATAACAGCAATAGCTATCTTTACTTTGGAAAATATCATTTTATCTTTTTTACAAGTTTCTTTATCTTTGGTAAATCATCTTTTTCTATTGTAATATCCAAATACTTTTCTCCTTTGCTTCGTATGAATTTACTGAAGATCTTCCATGGTCCAGTGGGATCAATTGCTTGTAAATTTTCGATCATTGACCATAACTCAACTCCACAAACAATTCCTGAAAATCCTTCTACTAAATGCATGTCTATCGACTTTAATATCTCCGTGTCCATAAGATGACAACAAGAAATTATCATTGCACAATTTCCGAATTTCTTTAAAGTAGACCATAATCTTCTAGATTCAAACTTACCACCATGAGTAATTGATACTTTGGTGCCAAGAATTGCATCTATAAGTATAAATACACACACTACAACTATTACTGTCCATATTGGAGCAAAGAATGTAGATAACCAACCCATTGCACCAGATAGTAAACAGGCAACAAATTTAATCGGTCCGTCATTAACTAATTCTTTAAAGTAATTCACTGTAGCTACACTTTGAGCTGTTAATATAATATTATTTATTTTTTGTAACATTACAATAATTTGAAAGAGGATGATTGAAAAACAAAACGCTAACCAATACAAGATTAGCTAGCGTTCTGATATCTTTTGACAGTTTATTTAGTAAACGTCAATAAGGTTTAAAAGTTCTTTATTTACAAATTGACACTATCCTAAGTAATAGCGGTTATTTGTCCACTATTTAATTCCTCTTGTATTTGTTCATAAGCAACAAAATCTGAATCTACTTGCTCTTTTAATTGCTTTCTCTTTTGTAAGAAGTCTTTATATATGTTTATATAACTTTCATCTAATATCCCTAATAAGGCAGCATTGTAGTCATTCAATTTCTTTGCTTCAACATCTGTACCCCATAGTTCATTAATGCATGTTTCTAATATCTTATTAGCAGTTAATGTGGGCCATACAGTTACTTCATAATAGGAATAACCAATATACTCATCTCTTTGTTCTTCTTGTATATCCCATCTATATAGATAATATCCACCATTATCTTTTTCTATTGTACTGGGTATTTTATCACTATATGTTCTATTCATATTATTCTGTAGTTATTTCAGTTGATTTATATTTTGGGAAAAAGCAAAGGCGAGACCCGATGTTATTAGCAATACCAGACGAATTAGTCGTACCCACGTCAACTAGGCCAGCATTCAACCCATCATCCGAGCGACCACCAACTACTACCAATTGCATGCGGCTAACTGATGTGCTGGTGTAGTAGTTGTCACACCAGTAGGTAGAGGTGCTACCGCCGACCTCCGTGGCTATTATATCGCCATCTTCCCCAAGCAACATCTTTTTGACGTGACCATTTATACGACAGACATTACCCTTCTTGTCATAACCCGTGTAAGAGGTATCGCTGAAGTTCGATGGGTCACTGGTAGTCCATAGTATAGATAATCCTGAATCGCCTGTGGTAACCTGTATATTGGCCCCGTCAGTGTGTTTCCAGATATGACCGAACGGATTCTCTATACCACGATACCTGTTAGCCATCAATGTAGCATGAGTACCATCGGAAGCATTTTTCACCACATATGCCTTCTCTCCAGATCCATTACCAAATTCGTTAGTATAACCACATTGAATAAGTGGATTATTATTATTGAAATTTGTCCAATCTGTCATTTGTGTTGGACCGTTTCCTAACCCACCCTGTGAGAATCCATTAGCATCTTTTTGAGCATTAAATGGTTTTTGACTATTTAATGTAGCATATTCTACTGCAAATAACCAGAATAAGGTTTTATGTGCTCCATAGGTGTACATCTCCCAACCACTTCCACGTTTTCTTGCAGCTTGTCGGAATTGGTCTCTGGTGAGGTTGGTAACAGGCATTCTTAATAGTGATCTGTATGTCCCATCCCAATCAGAAGTATTATCCCCACCTCTTAAGTTAATTAAACTACTTTCATCAGAATATGCATATAAATTTTCTGACCATAGTTTTTCTTCATTTCTAGCAATACATGCCTCGTAAGTAGAAATATAAAATTTATCTACATGTTTATATCCGGGTAGTGGTATTTCTGACAACATCATTCTAAATTTTGTTCCATTAGTATACAATTTATACCAATGTTCAGGTATTTCTGTCATAATACTTCCTTGTGCTCTTTGAACCATACCACTAACACTAGCAGCTGTAACTGTACCCAAATCATCAACCTCACACACTCTCATCTTACTCTGGATAGGTAGTTCCCTATGCAATTGCATATTACCTACTCTAACCCCATCTGGACTAGATGATGCAGTATCCCACTCAACACCATATGCGTATCTTTCTTCTAGATCTGGTATATCTTCCCAAGCTGGAGACCACTCGGTCGAAATGTCACCATATTCAAGTTTAATCTTATGGATGGTAGATATTCCAGTAACAGAATTAGGAGACGCATATACACGAACAAATGTATTACTAGAATTTCCAACAACCCAATTCCATGTTACAGAGGCTTTCCCATTAATAATTTTATCCTTATCTATTTTTGTTTCATATACTGTTCCTCCAGAATTGTAAATAGAAATATCTGTTTTATCCTGATAGATTTCTCCCCATAAAGTTAATGTCACTTGTGTTCCATTTGGTATTTGTTCAGATAACCAGTAATTGGAAAGAATGTAATTAGAATTACTTACCTTTGTACCAGATCCAAGCAATAAATTCTTCCCATATACTGGTAGTTTACGATATTTACCATCATCCATTAAAGATTTAGTTCCATCACCTGTAGTATGTAAGTTGATATTTTCATTATATGTCTCCTCTCCAAGTGATTGGGAAACTTGTATGTGAATGCCTGCATTGCTTGCAACATCAATGGTTGTTGAATTAGTATTAAAACTATATGTTAAGTCTGGTTCAATCTTTAATACTATATTAGTAACATTACCTATTTCTACTTCTTGTTTTGTTTTTAAGGTTAAAACTCCATCCGAATTTGCACCATACAAAGAAATAATATAAGCATAATTGCTCCTTACAGGAAAGATACTAGTGTTATTATTTTCTAACTTACTTAGTAAAGTGTTATAATTTTCTTGAGATATACTGGGAGTATCTAACGAATCCATGATATTCATAAAAATATCAAACACAGTATAATCTGGTAAGTCAGATTTAGTAGCCAATTGAGTATCTACATATTCCTTATTAACATCTACAGTAGGTATAGTAGGTTTTTCAGTAAGATCATTGTAACTACCAGATGTAGCTACAGTAGCCAATGTTGGTTTATTCAATATCAATGCATCTCCTTCTGTAGCATTCCAATCGGCATTAACGTTTACTTCAGCACCAGCAGCAATACCATTCAATTTTATTTTATCAGCAGGTAACATCAAACCAGCTAAAGCTGTAGTAGATGCAGGAAGATTTAATTCTATATTTTCTACTACATTGGTTACTAAGTTCCTTTTATCCAGAGTAATAGAGATATCTGTTGCTGTAATATTCTTAGTAGCAGCTTCAATTACTTCATTGATGTTTGTAACTTTAGTTTTATCTGCAGTAACATAGTCATTAGTACTTAAACCCTTACCTTCTACTTTATCAACTTTAGTAGCAATAGTATTGTATACCTCAGTAAAGTCAACTTCTGGTATATTTACTACAGACCATACACCATTTTGTCTAGCATACTGTGAACCATCTTTAGGTGCTTCTTCTACTAGTTCCTGACCATGATCACTACTTAAGTATGGTATTTTAACCCATTCTCCATTATATTTTACTTTAATTACCATAATTAAATATTAAATATTTGTTTGCCAATTGTTTTAGCTTCTGTTCTAAGTGTTTGAAAAGATTGCCATTCATCATATCTGGTAATAGGTTGACTGCCACTAAGCAATTGTTCAACCATATTAGATTTTAATGCTGCTTCCTCATCTGCACTATATCTAGTTCTGATAACCTTACTTACGAAAGAATCATAAGTTGGTTGTTCATTGAATTTTAATTCATAGTAAGCATAACCATGTATATCTTCAGAATTAACTTCTTCAATATCCCATCTAACTGCCCATTCATTCATTCCTAGGTATTCTATTACTTCAGGTATATGATCACCTTGTACTTTCTTTAATTCCATAACTACTTAATAATTTTTGTCTATAATCTTTAAAATTATAAGATCTCGTAAAGCGATACCATAAATTATGACAGTTTCCATATTTACACCATCCCCAATAAGCTGCTAGTGATGTTAACCTCTTATTCTTACTTTTATAACTTAATTTATGAATAAACTTCTTTTTGATATCTTTCCTGAGTAAAGTATGATCATGGTAAAATACATAACCAATAAAATCTATACCTCTTGCTTCTACAGGAAATATCTGCCAATTACGTTTTACTTTTAGTTTCAAGTTATCAGCTAGATATTTTTCAATCTCTTGTAAGCAATATCTTAAGTAATCTTTATCTGGGTGTAATATAACAATATTATCACAATACCTGTAATAATATTTTATTTTTAATACTTGTTTAATCCACCTATCGAACCAAGTCAAATTCAAATTTGCTGCAAATTGAGATATGTAATTTCCAATTGGTAAACCTTTTGGTGTAGAATAAACTACATGATGTAATAATCTTAATAGTTTCTTATCCTTAAATATCTTTTCAAATTGTGAGTATAACACATCTTGATCTATAGAAGGAAAGAACTTTTTAATATCTAATTTTAAACAATATTTTGTGCCTTCTTTATCAGCTTTTAAATCTCTTTTTAATCTCTTTACTCCATAATGAATACCTCTTCCTTTTAAACAGTTAAAGGTATCTGCAGTAAATCTACTAACAAGGTAAGGTTCTATAACATTCATTATAGCATGATGGACTATTCTGTCTGGATAATACGGTAGCCTATATATTTCTCTTTCTTTGTTACCACGATCGGCGATGATTGTATATACGCAGTATTCCGAAGTACGATAAGTATCTTCAATTAATGCCTTTTGTAACCGGACCAGATTTTCATATGGATTCCTGTCAAATTTCTTAACGCCGTATCTTTTAGTTTTACCTAATCTTGCCTTTTTGTCGGCCCGGACCAGATTTTCATATGATATTATCCTATTAAATAAATTGCCTATTCTTTTCATAAGCTATTTTGGTGGTAAGACCCGTTCGCACAATACTACTAAGGTCTCTTCAAAGCACCTGTTATCTTTTACCTAGAGGTAAGGCTGATCTAAGTTCAACAAACATTTTTGTAAGTATCTGAAAGTATCTGTTAGTTCCAAAATTTCACTGATATTCGTCTATGAATTCGAGGATGCATTATTAGCATTAGCTATGAAGACTCTGCATTGAGAACCATTATCTGAATTACCTGACTGTTTTTTCAAGTATGAAATAATGTGACAGCAGTCTTACTATAAAGTCATCTCATAGTAATTCTTTTAGATCCCGCCCTTGTTATTAATATTTAATTATCTATATTACTCAGGACTATGCCTGCATTTTCTTAAATGTATCTGAATCAACTACAACGATCTTACCGTAAAAGGCTAATCTTGCACCGACATACGTCCACGAAAGCGACGAGGCATTAGCAGCATCAGCCACGAAGACCCCGCATCGAGAACCACTATCCGAAAGACCCGACCGTAGAAAGATTCTATTTCCTGTTGGATTAAACCAGCTATAATCGGAATAGTAAGTAGTTTCAGATCCACCATGTGCTGTAGGAACTACATCACCATATTTACCTTGAGCTACGGCTTTAATCCATCCATTATATCCATCAGTTGCAGCTGGATTAGGTTCATACCCTACAACTCTGATATTAGTAGCACCTGCTGCTTCAAGCTCTGCTACATCCTTATCTGGGAATGAACCTCCGTCATATACAACGTATTTACCTTTTAAAATGTTTATTCCTTGTACAAACTCCCACTTACTGTAATAGCAGTCTTCAAGTCCTAAGAAGTTAGTTGAATAGTATGATGTATCACTTGTAGTAGCCTTTTTACCATCTCTATTACCCAATGTAATAGTTGCTCCAGTAATTCCATAATCATATCTTTTGGTTCCACCAGAACAAGGTATTGCTGAATTAGAAGTACTAATGTTAGTGGTCTTATAGTAAGCACAAAACATTCTAGCTATAGTAGCGTGAGATCTATAATCTCCAATACCCCATAAAGGGCCGTTTGACTTAGCTTGAGATACAAATGTAGCCATTGTTTGTGAAGCAGTAGACGTTACACCCCATGCAGACAATAAAGTTCCATCAGTATTAGTATAAGCCTCAAAAGTACCTAACAACATTTCAGGTTCTTCAATATAGTCACTATCAATTTGTTGTTCAGATATATAAGTTCTCCAAATACCAGGTGATCTTTCAACAGTCTTGTGATAGTATTTTGGGAAATGTACCATTCTATTTTCTTTTCTAGCAAATACAATATCAATACCAGAACCATCAGGCCAATTAACACTATTTTCTTCATTACAATAACTAATCAATGCAGCATCATCTCCATATGGTTTAGCAATACATCTCTTGAACTTACTTCTTAATGATTCAATTACATTTCTATTACCACCTGTTGCACATGTTGTGGATGAATTGTTTTCATCATTTTCATACCAGTATGCTAGAGTATCTTCTAGATTAGAAGTATCTACTAATGTTTTATAATACCAGGTTCCATTATAAGAACCGAATAATATGGAGCTTTTATTAATTAAATTTACTTGACCTGAACAATATTTTGGTAATCCTGTTGTGTTATCTTTTCCATCATTAGCATAAAGATTCAAAACACACCACCCCGAGACAGCAGGAGTAATCTCTCCTTGTAGCAATACATGGGAAGTTTCATCCGTATAATTGTTTATTGCCCATTTACATAATGCAATCAAAAAATCCTCTGTCGGATAGCCAACTGTCTCATAATCTGATCTTAATAAACCCTGACTTATTAAATCAGTTATTTTTGGAAAATTAATATATAATGCAAGATCACCATTTTTATATCCGGCATGGTATCCATCTAACAAATCAGCATCTAACCCGCTACCTGAACCATCATTACCAGCATGCCACACTTTATTACCTTTGTAAAGAAACCTATTTTCTCCTACTGCTAAATTATTAGCAATTTCCCAAGGAGAAGTTCCCCAACCAATATATGCATGAGTACGTGTATATTCAGATCCATTATTTGTAATCATAGAACCAAATGAATATGTAACCTCCTCATTTACATCATAAAACCTCAAAGCCGACGCCGACCCACCCGAAGAAAAACTATGAACCTGTGCAAGCTGCGCTCCTTGTAATTTTAAATTACCATTCATAACGTCCCCGGACTTCTTAACATATCTAGCATCGCTAGTATCTTGAGTCATTGCAGTAATACCTTTAGCAAATGCAATTTTAGTACCATTCTTTGTAGCAGCAGTAATTACATTACCTGTACCGGTTACTTCAATTGTCTCAAGTTTATTTGCTTTTATATTAGTAATATCCTGAGTAATTGTAGAACCATCGTAATTACTCAACCCATCAAGTTTAGTCTTATCAGCAGCAGACATTACACCAGCTTTACTAGTAGTAGCTTTATCAATAGTTATTGCACTACTATCTGCTGTACCTGTTGTAGGATTTTTCTTTTCCAGAGTAATAGCAACAGCATTAGCATCAGCAGTAGCACCTGTAGCATTAGACACATAACTACCTAAGTTAGTTACTTTCTTTTTATCTTCAGCTGTATAGTCTTTAGTAGATAAACCTTTACCTGCTTCCTTCTTTACAAATAACTCATCGGCTTGTGCTTGACTATAACCATCAAACGTAAAGTCATAGTTTTCACTAGGATCTAACCACATGATCTCTTCCTCAGTAGGTTCAGTATCTGAGATCTTAATATCCTCTGGTATAGTTACATTCTTATCTACAGCGTTCAAAAGTACCCTTTTGGTAATGGTTTCAATCTTATTGACTTGTGCACCTGCTTCAATACCCTGTAACTTTGCAAAGTCTTCTTTAGACATCAAACCATTAGCTGTCAATGATGCTAATTCAGCAGTACCACCTAATGCATCCCAACCTTCACTTGTCCATGCGTAGTTGGTATCATTTTTACGAACATTCCATACATCACCAACAATATTACCTTCAGTAGGTAAATCTTCAATCGTATCTACAGATCCTTTGAAAATATATACAGAAGTAAATTTACTGTCTACTTGGGATTTATTATAGTAATTGTTAGCAAGGTCATCTGATACTACCTTTATGTTAGCATCAGTTTGATCCTTAGTGTAATACCTAGTATCATGAGTATGAGTAGTTACTTCACCTACTAACACAGCTTCAATAGCTGCTTTACTAAGTTCAGCATCTTTACCGGGTTCTCCTTGAGGCCCTTGGAATCTACCCATATTAACCCATTCAGTACCATTCCAAAAGTATAAGTCTGTACCAACAATATAAGAATCACTAAGCTGCGGGTCTACAATGTCATTTAAATCTTCTGGACTATTAAGACTACCTTTCAAGAGAATACCTGAAGATGGCCAACCTGTGTTTACATATACATCATTAACTTCATCCCAAAGATACCAATAACCATCATCTCCTACTTTGGGAGGATTGTCTGCATATTCTTTAGCTCTATTAGCCTGAGTATTAGCATTATTGGCAGCAGTAGTTGCATTTGTAGTAGCCTGTTGTGCAGCTGTTTTAGCCTCATTTACGGCAGTTATAGCATCAGCTGTATTCTTTTCCCTTGCAGCCTCTTGAGTCTCTCTAATCGCCTCATTTGCCTGTCTAGTGGCTTCATTTGATTCCCTTTCCTGTTCTGCTGTATCACGAGCTGTTTCAGCTGCTATTCTAGCATCTTCGTTATCTACACGTTTGGTTTCAGCTGCGACTCTTCCCTCTTCAGAACTGATTCTCTTTGTTTCTTCCTCAATTCTTTTCTGTTCATTTGTATTGCGTTCAACTTCAGCAGATGCTCTTAATGTTTCTGCACTAGCTCTAGAACTTTCAGCAGATATACGATTAGCTTCATTAGTTTTACGAATATCCTCTTCAGACTTTCTAGAGTTCTCTGCAGCAATACGCTCATTCTCAGCAGTTACCCTTTTAGACTCTTCTGCTTTCCTACTGTCTTCATTAGATATACGTGTATTCTCATTACTTACTCTGGTATTTTCAGCATTTACTCTACCTTGTTCCGCAGTAACACGTAATGCTTCTGCTTCTTTAACAGCTTTTTCAGTAGCTTCTACTTGTGCTTTAGCATCCAATGCTTCTGCTGCTGCATCTAATGCAGGTTGTTTTAATGACTGAACCCACTCTTCTTCAGTACCTACGAAACCATGTTTTACTGCAACTTCATATGCTGACCAACCTTGAATACCTTGCATACCAGATAAGTCAACAATAAACTTCCAGCCTTCTTGAGTTTTTAAGTAAACTTTAGCATCATCAGGATCTTCTACATTATTAGTATTAATAAGTACATATTCACCTAACTTTACATCAGCAGTACCCCAATCAGCTTCCATTGCTTCTACTGAAGGATATTCCTTCTTGTAAGTGAAAGCATCACCAATAGCAGCTATACCAGTATTAACATATTGTTTAGTATCGTAGTCATAAATCCACCAATCATTATCTACGATCTTTGGTGGATTACTAGCAATCTCTTCAGCTTTATCAGTAGCAGCTATTGCATCGTCAACTATACCTTCAATTTCTTCTACAGCTTGATTAGCTTTATCTGCAGCTTCATTTGCTTTATTAGCTGCATCTAGTGCAGCAATAGCTGCATCTTCAGATGCTTTGCTTAAACTATCAATCCAATCTTGTTCACTACCTTCGAAACCTAATTTAACTGCAATATCATAAGCACTAAGACCACGAGCTTCTATACCTGTATCTACATATACTTTGTTGATAGGATCATAAGTAAACCAATGATCATTCTCACCTATATATGGAGTCTCTGCAGTAGCTTTTACTCCAGTATCTCTATTGTCTACCCACCAGTTGCCATTAGAACCAATAAATGGTGGTACATAGTCATCTTTACTTACATCAAAGAGTACAATCCATTTTTCTATATCGTGATTGTAAACTTTAATTATTCTACCTTTTGAATCTGCTCCCAAGTCAACCCAGTACCCAACCTGATCTGGATTGGGTACGGTTATACTTGCAAACCATTCATAATATACATTATTCTTAACCATTGTAATAGTTATTATTTAGTTCTTTTGCGTTAGCATATCGCCACGGTCCTATTTTTGTAAACCCTTTTTCTGCTTGTATTTGTGAGTAGATGTTCTCAATTTTTTCATACATCGACATACCCTCATCATTCAACCTATTAGTTGCATTTAAAACCATTATTTTATCTGCAAGATAAATTATTTCATTTTCAGTAAATTCATAGTTTTGGGTAGTTTCTAGATCCAAGGCACCACTAAACTGTGTATATACATTACCATCTACACCAGTATATTGGCTAATCCCTTCAAGCTCCTCTTCTGTAAAGTCAACTTTTTGTTTAATAGACTCTTTTGTTTGT
>ENA-OPWO01000176-OPWO01000176.1-human-gut-metagenome-genome-assembly--contig:-NODE-176-length-26834-cov-4.074611_pt1 | contig 26834 bp, 25 predicted proteins | sample MGYA00241510_ERZ502012 | MGnify/ENA primary metagenome ERZ502012 (study PRJEB25962, sample SAMEA2041923) | human gut metagenome | biome: human gut; feature: human-associated habitat; material: faeces...
TTGTTGCTCAGGATATTATAAATAATGTTAAACTAAAGTGTTGCGGAATTAAGGTTAATAATTTATTTTTTGCTTTTGAGTATCTCGCCGTTTTGAGAATTTTTCCTCGTTTTTAGCTATTTTCTGCATTTATAACAAAAATAAAAACCAAAATACTTAGTCAAAATGCATTTTTTTTATTTTTTTATTCAAAAAAATACCGCTATAGCTATGCTCACGCAAAACTATAGCGGTTTTAATAAACCTAAACTAAACCTAAAAACAACTTTTTTTAGATAAATAATACATCTTAACCTAACATCAATTTATAGCCTTATTGATAAATCTGCTTTTTATGAAATACACCGTTTTTCATAAAAAGATCAATATGTTTTCTGAAGATTCTACTTGATAATATTGGTACGGCGGATGAAGTCGATGATTTCCGGTACATAACCGAAGGCTAATCCGGTAACGGTATCTGCACAACCATAATATACAGCTATGCGACCCGTCTCTGCATCGCAGAGAGATGCGCATGGGAAGCAGACATTAGGTACATCTCCTACACACTCGTAGAGCTCCTGAGGAGTAATCAAATACTGACCTGAACGGCCCAATACTTTCCACGGTTCATCCAAATCGAGCAAGGCTGCACCAAAAGCATAAACATATCCATTGCAGGAATGGAGCACACCATGATAAAGCAGCAACCAACCCTCGGAAGTCTCGATAGGCACCGGGCCAGCACCAATCTTCATGCACTGCCAAGCACTCTCCTCGAAAGCTGCAGGAGCCATCACATGACGATGATGCCCCCAATACTCCAAATCAGGTGACTCGCTATAGAAGATGTCACCGAAGGCAGTATGACCAGTATCACTCGGACGACTCAGCATGGCAAACTTGCCATTGATCTTGCGAGGAAACATCACACCATTGCGGTTGTAAGGCAAGAAAGCATTCTCTACCTGATGGAAGGTCTTGAAATCCTCTGTCCATGCCACACCAATCGTTGGTCCATGATAACCATTGCACCAGGTGACATAATACTTTTCGCCTATCTTGCACACACGAGGGTCGTAACCATAAACCCACTCTCCTACCTCAGGATCATCACACTCGAAATGGATGGTGTCCTCATCAATGTCCCAATGTACGGCATCCTTGCTGAAACCGGCATGAAGAGTCATACGACGATTCTTGTCATCACATCTGAATACACCTGCAAAACCATCCTTAAACTTAACTACTGCACTATTGAAGATACTATTGGAGTCGGGTAGCTGATTACGCTTGATAATCGGATTCTGGGAATAGCGCCAGAGCGGAACGCTGCTGCCTTCTGGTCTGTCTTCCCAAGGAATGTTGGGAAGAGCAGAACCTATGATTTTAATTTCTTTCATTGTCGTTACTTTTTAGAAAAATCAATTAGTGACTTTTTTGGAAATCAATTAGAGACTGTTGAGCAAATCTACCTTACCATCATTGATGAGCTTGATGACCAACTCTCCGAAGAGGGTGTTCTGCCATGCAAACCAGGCACGGGTGTATTTCGAAGCATCATCCTTATGGAAAGATTCATGGATGAATCCCATCCCTGCATCGGTATTCAGGAGGGTCTTCATACACCAGCGAATCTCATCATCACTCTGGGCTGTGAAGCACTTCATCATGATAGACATCGGCCAAGGCATATCATAACCAATGTGAGGACCGCCGATACCCTCGCCTGCCTTACCACGGAAGAAACAAGGATTGTCCTCGCTCCATACGAAACGGCGGGTGTTCTGATAAATCGGATCATTCATCTCAACATCACCCAAATAGCCCATACCTAAAAGCGATGGAACATTGGCATCATCCATCAGAAGACGGTTGCCGAAACCATCTACCTCATACGCATAAATCTTGCCATATTTAGGATGATCATAGACTGCATATTTCTGCAGGGCATCCTTTACTTCGGCTGCCAAGGCAGAACAATCCTGTGCAATCCCGAGTGCCTTATTCTTCTGCTCAGTCTCTGATTTCTCTGCCACATGCTTCAGGATTTCAGCCGCCTTATTCATCGCAGAAACCGCCATGAAATTGGAAGGAATCAGGAACGGAAGAATCGTGGCATCGTCAGAAGGGCGGAACAGGGAAGCAATGAGACCAACTGGCTTGACAGGAGCTCCGAAACCATCCCAGCCCACGGTATCGAAGGCACGATCGGTCATGCGGGTAAAGTGGTAAGCCTTGGCTGTTTCCTTGCGCTGCTGCTCATGGAAGGTCTTGAGGATATTTCCGATAGCCTGCATCCAGTCTTCTCCGAAGATGGAGTCATCGCCTGTTACCTTCCAGTACTCGTAAGCGAGGCGGATAGGATAACAGAAAGAGTCTATCTCATACTTGCGCTCGAAAACCTCTGCCTTCATCTCGGTATCATCCTTCTGCCAACCTGCTCCGGTAGGTCCGTCATTATAGGCATTGGCATAACGGTCGATATTGATGCACTTCAACTGGCGCAGGATGACACCACGCAGCATCTTCTTCAATTTCTCATCCTTGTTGGCAAGGGCTACATATGGCCAAACCTGAGCACCTGAATCGCGGAGCCACATGGCTGGAATATCACCTGTATAGACGAAGGTATCGTCATCGCCATTAGCCAACTGGCGATAATGCACCGTACTTTCCAGCGTGTTCGGATAACAGTTGGCGAACATCCAGGCGAGTTTCGGATTCTTCTTGAGGAGTTTCTGTACTTCCTTGATTTTCTTCTCCACTGCCTCTGAAGTAAAGAGACGCTCAGCTACAGGCGGACGCTTGGACTCATACTTGCCATTGACAGGTGTTACCACCTTAGTGTAGCGGGCATGAACATCTACCTCAGCATGCTCTTGTGCCATCGCCGACATTGCCGACATCAGGGCTATTGCAAATATTGTTTTTCTCATTGTCTGGGTTTATTTATGTTTCGATTTTAATTGTGATTTCTTTTAAGGTCTATCTGCACCACGGGTTCCCCACTTGGATGGCTGATTGCCCATCTGGAGTTCGAGGGTTCCTCCCTTCATCATATCCTGGTACATGATATACGACTTGGTATAGGTTTTACCGTTGAGTTTGGCAGACTGCACGTAGATATTTTCCGAACTGTTGTTCTTGCAGATAATGGAGAAGTTCTTGCCGTCGCCTAAGCTGATGGTAGCCTTGTCCATGATCGGACTGCCGATGATATACTTGCCGCCTGCAGGTTCTACCTGATAGAGTCCCATCGCAGAGAGAATATACCAGGCTGACATCTGACCCACATCCTCGTTTCCACTCAAACCGTCGAAATCATCCTTATACATCTCATTCATGGTCTGGCGAATAAGACGGGCTGCCTTCCAAGGCTGACCTACATAATTATACATATAGAGTACCTGATGACTCGGTTCATTACCGTGGGCATACTGTCCGATGAGACCAGAAATATCAGGAGAGGCATTATCGCCCATATTGCCCGTTACGATGAAAAGGGAGTCGAGCTTGGTCACAAATTTCTGTTCATTACCGAAGAGCTTCACCAGTCCATGCACATCATGCGGAACGAGCCAGGTATATTGCCAGGCATTTCCCTCGGTATAATCATCCTGACGATGAACGGCTGAGAAAGGATTAAACGGTTCGCGGAACTTGCCGTCGGTACCGATGCCACGCATAAAACCGGTCTTCGGGTCGAAATATTTACGATAACTCTGGGCACGTTCTGCGAAATACTTCGCATCCGCCTTCTTGCCTAAGAGTCGGGCCACTTTCGCCACGCAGTCATCAGCCAGCGCATATTCCAGTCCCTTAGCCACAGTCTCCATTTCCGGATCCTTGTCATAAGGCAGGTAACCATATTTCTTGAGAAGACCGAGGCCTCTGTCTTCACGCAATGCCGACTGTTTCATGGTCTCATAGGCTCCCTCCTTATCCTTGACATATCCTTTGAGCACCAGGTCGGCAAGAACCGGGATGCCCGGATTGCCCACCATGCAGTCGGTCTCATTGCCCATCAGATGCCATACCGGGAGCTTACCCTGCTGGCGATAGATGTTGATAAAGGTACTTGCCACGTCTGGGAGCATTTCCTTGTGGATGAGCGTCATCAGCGGATGGGCTGCACGATAAGTATCCCAGAGTGAAAGGGTGGTATAATTGGTGAAATCACCCTGATGCACCTTACCGTCGGCACCGCGATATTCTCCGTTGACATCAGAGAATACGGATGGAGCGGTCATCGAATGATACATGGCTGTATAGAAAAGGCGGCGGGCAATGGAATCTGAAGTTTCCACCTTCACCTTAGCCAATTCCCGATTCCATGCCTCGTCAGCCTGCGCCACTACCTGATGAAAATTCCAGTCAGGAATCTCTGTTTGCAGATTCTGTCGGGCATTGGCAATGCTGACTGCAGAGAGACCAACCTTGATCATCAGAGGGCGGGTGGCATCTGCCACCTGAACCAGCCAGCGTCCACTATCGAGCGGTTGTACTTGAACCGGTTGAGAGAACTCAGCCACGAAGAAATTCTTCTGGTCCTTCGCCCATCCTGTAGAGAAGCGATGACCAGCCACTGCAGTTTCCTTCACCTCATCCAGCGCATAATCGGTAGGTTTATCCCATCCGATACCCTGAAAAAGGTCGAGTACCAACTGTGCCTTCTTCACGTCTGCCCCAAAGGTATAGCGATGGAAACCAGCACGCTTGGTGGCGGTAAGTTCCACCCATACATTCGGCTGCTGCAATTTCACCGCATAATAGCCCGGGCGAACATTCTCATTGGCATGATGGAAGAGCACTTCCTTCTGATGAGCATCTGTCACCGGGAGGAAAGCAACATCGCCTAATTCTCCGATACCCGTTCCGCTGAGGTGCTGATGACCAAAGCCGATGAGAATGGAGTCTGACTGATGATAACCGGAACACCAGTCCCAACCACGGGTATGCTCAGTAGGTCCCAGCTGGATATAACCGAAAGGTACGTTGGCACCGAGGAATACATGACCATGACCGCCCGTTCCGATTCTTGGATTGACAAATTGGGTCAGACAGGAGGTTGCCTGAGCTTTATCATGAGCAAAAGCGGCTTGTGGATAGTCTCCACCTATCACACAAGCCAACAATAATAATATAGGAAAGAATCTTCTTCTCATTTTCTGAATTTAAGATATATTTTAATGATACTATTTCATGAATTTTGAGAAAGAGTATGGCGCATCTGACTCCAGAATACCTCTCTGCAAATTCGGTTTTTCAGAAAGGCGGAAAGAGATCTGCGCACCCTGCCTCAGAGAATTCAGGTCGAGATAATTAAGATCATACTTCTTTCCGTTCATCTGCATGTCATCAACATAGCATCCGTCACCTTCAGACTGTATGCTTACCTGCAGTCCGTTCTCCAGATGGAGTTTCATAGACTTGAAGTAAGGAGTACCCAATGCATACTGTCCTGAACCAGGGCAAACCGGATAGAAGCCCATCGCAGAGAAAACATACCAGGCTGAAGTCTGACCGTTGTCCTCATCGCCGCAATAACCATCTGGTGTCGGTGTGTAGAGGCGGTCCATCACCTGTCGCACCCAATACTGGCACTTCCAAGGTTGTCCGCTATAATCATAGAGATAGATGGCGTGCTGGATAGGCTGGTTGCCGTGTGCATAATTGCCCATGTTCATCACCTGCATCTCTCTGATTTCATGGATGGTAAATCCGTAATAGCTATTATCGAAAACAGGAGGGAGAAGGAATACCGAGTCAAGCATCTGGTTGAACTTCTCCTTTCCGCCCATCAGACGGATGAGTCCTTCAGGATCGTGGAATACCGACCAGGTATAATGCCAGGCATTTCCCTCGGTAAAGGCATCGCCCCACTTGAGCGGATTGAAAGGAGACTGGAATTTTCCATTCAGCAATCTTCCGCGCATCAGACCACTCTCCCTGTCGAACACCTTCTCATAGTTCATCGCTCGTTTGGCAAAAGGTTTCAGTTCCTTCTTTGACTTGCCGAGCGCCTTGCCAAACTGGTAGATGCACCAGTCATCATAGGCATATTCCAAGGTACGGGCCACACTTTCATTGATTTTCACATCATAAGGCACATAGCCCAACTTATTGTAGTACTCAAAACCATGACGTCCGGTAGAATTCACTTCAGGATGAACAGCATTGGCTCCATGAACCACAGCCTGCCAAAGGGTCTCTGCATCATAACCACGTAAACCGGAAAGATAAGCATCGGCCACCACAGAGGCTGAGTTGTTGCCCACCATGCAACCGCGATGCCCCGGACTCGCCCACTCTGGCAGGAATCCGCTCTCGAGATAGGTATTTGCAAGACCCGCCTGAATTTTCTCATTCACAGAAGGATACATCAGATTGAGCAGTGGAAAAAGGCAGCGGAAAGTATCCCAGAAACCGGTATCTGTAAACATATAGCCCTTCTGTACGGTTCCGTTGTAAGGACTGTAGTGAACCACCTCACCGGCTGCATTCTTCTCATAGAAAGCACGAGGGAAGAGAACGGAGCGGTAGAGACAGCTATAGAAAGTACGGAGATGGTCAATGTCCTCATCCTCCACTTCTATCTTGCCGAGTACCTCATTCCAGCGGTTTCTACCCTGCTGACAGAGCTGCTGCATATCTGCCTGTCCCAATTCCTGAAGGTTTTGCCAGGCCTGTGACTCACTGATGAAGGAAGAAGCCACACGAGCCACAACCTTCTCGCCTCTCTGACGAATCTTGAAGGAGATGATGGTGCCCACATGATTGCCTTCCTGCTGGTAAGTCTCCTGATAACCGCCCTGAACCATACCCTGGTATTGACCATCCTTCACATTGACGAAAGCCTCAAAATCATGGTCGAACTCAATAACGAAGTAATTTCTGAAATTCTCAGGAACACCTCCACTATTGCGGGTAGAAAAGCCCACCACCTTTCGCTCCTTCGGGAAAACCTTGATGAAGCTGCCCTTGTCGAAAGCATCAACTACCACATGAGCACTATCGGTCTGAGGAAAGGTGAAGGACATCAGGGCTGCACGTTCCGTAGGACAGAGTTCTGCCATCACATCATAGTCGGCGAGATAGACACTATAATAATAAGGTGTAGCCTTCTCTGCCTTATGAGAGAACCAGCTGGCACGCTGCTCCTCATCAAATACCGGTTTACCCACGATAGGCATCAATGAAAACTGACCGTAATCATTGATCCAGGGACTCGGTTGATGCGTCTGCTTCAAACCCCTTATCTTCTTAGCTGCATAGGTATATTGCCATCCGTCGCCCATCTTTCCTGTCTGTGGAACCCAGAAATTCATGCCCCAAGGCATGGCGATGGCAGGATAAGTATTGCCTGTGGAAAGTCCATGGTCGGAATCGGAACCCATGAGAGGCTGCACGAAATCTACCGCATTCTGTACATTCACCCTGACGGCTTGCGCCATCAAGGTGAAGAATACAAATATGAACAAAACTGATTTTCTTTTCATAGACAACAGTCTGAATGATTATCTGAAATTGTTTGGCTGCAGGCGATGGCCGTCAGCGTCATTGGTATCAGCCACATCCCACCAGAGTCTTGTGCCCTGAGTATTCACCTTCTGGAGTTCTGGATGAGAAGTGAAGTAAGTGTTGTTATTCTCGCTGAAAGGATAGAGAATGCGCTTGATATTCTTACCCATAGGCACGTCACCTCCACTATTGTTGGTCAACTGATTTGCCAAAGCAGGATAGTCGGTGCGACGGAACTCAGCCCATCCCTCATTACCATTAGGGAAGATAGCCATCCACTTCTGGGTGATGATTGCTTCAAGCTGCTTCTCCTTGCCCTTACCCTCGAACACCTTACCCGTAATGGCCTTCTCACCATCGATGTAAGCCTGTGCCTTGTCATTGGCAATGCCGTAGTAGTCCATAGATGCCTTGATACCAGACTTATAGTAATCCTCTACGGTACCTGTAAGTTCCATGCCAGCCCATCCACGCAAAACAGCCTCTGCCTTCAGGAACTCAGACTCAGCATAGCCCAAGAGGAGGTAAGCACGCTCACGACTGAAGAAGTAGTTAGGATTCAAGTTCTTGCCCAGACTCTTAGGCGCAGTACGGGTGAGTGAATAATTCAAGGTTCCCATGTCTATGACAGGAGCCTGAGCACCACGCTCACAACCTACGAAGTCTTCTCTCTGGCTATCTTCACCAGCCTGCAAAGTACTCTCTGTCATCTTGATGCGATACCAGCTTACCAAGCAACGTGGGTCTATCTTCTTGGTGACATAGTTATTTCTACCTGTCTTGATCTTATATTCTGCTCCACCTTCACTGGCATTGCGATAGAAGTTCTCCAGATCTTTAGACATTACGCTCTCACCATTGTAGCAGACACTACACATCACCAGAGGATGCTCGTTACCACCGTCATCTGTACCGCCCTGGCTTACAGGAGCATACTTAGGAACAATCTGCATATTGTCTTCATTGCTCTGCATCAGACCATACTGGTTGTTGAGAGCATTTTGAGCCTCCTCCTTAGCACGGGCAGGATCTACATTGGAAATACGCAAAGCCATGCGAAGGCGCAAAGAATTGGCAAAGCGGAGCCACTTGTTCCAGTCACCATGATAGCAGATATCATCGGTAGCGTAACCTATCTGAGTTGCATCGTTTGGCTTGATGCTATCAACAGCCTGCTCCAACATACGGAACATGGCATCGTAAACCTCTGCCTGAGTATTATAAGCCACATTGTTGGTCTCAGGAATCTTAGCCTGTACATACTCCTTGAAAGGCATATCGCCATAAGTATCGGTGTTGGCAAGCGCTAAGAAAGCATAGTAGATACGTGTGACGTAGAATAAGTTCTTGTACTTGTTGGTATTTTCATTGAACTTATAGGCACGCAACAAGGTACGATACTCACTGCTGCGGTCGGTATAGAAATGTCTCCAGCGCGCAGCACTCCATCCATCTTTATATGAATAATCAGGAGATGCACCACCATGCTTAGGCTGGTTATTGGCAACGAAGCCTGCATAGATATCATGACTCAAGTTGGTAGTGATCTGATAGTCATTAAAAAATCCCTCATAGAGGAAGTTACGGAAAACAGAGTTGGCAGAGCTCAACTCACTCTTCAACGCCAAGGAGTCTTCCTTGCTCACCTTATAGTCGATATTGATGTCGGCATACTTAGTATTGTCCTCATCACCAGGCTGCTCTTCACCGCCGCCAGTAGTGTTATCAGGCAATTCGTATGGATTCTTGCTCATCTCATCCATGTCATAGCAGGAAGATAAACTTACCAATGCCATGGACACAAGCATCGTCTTGAATATAATCGTCTTTTTCATTGTCTTGAACTGTTTATGATGTAGTTGATAGTATTTAGAAGCCTACATTGACTGAGAAACCGAAGGTGCGGGTATATGGCACTGCGGCAAAGTCAAGGGCCTGTGAGAACATAGAAGTATCATAACCTCCATCAGGATTGCCTGGTGTATGTTTCAGCAGGAAGCAGAGATTACGTGCCACAAATGACAACTTCACATTGGTAAGAGGAGTCTTCTTAAGCACGCTCTTTGGCAGGCTGTAACCCAATGTGAGTTCCTTCAACTTGATATAGGAAGCGCTGTGGATAAACATCTCTGCATAACCCTTCTGCGACTTGTACAAACCGATGTTGGAATAGTAAGACTGTGCACTTACCTCCTTGGTATTCACCTGTCCGTCGGCTGTCACGCCAGGAACTACCATATAGTAGTCGCTCACACCATTCAACTCCTTGTACTCACCACGATAAGCCGAACGCTCTGAAGTTCCTACAGCAGTAGCCATACCTTCTGATACACTCACGATATCGCCGCCAAATCGCATATCAAACATCGCAGTGAGACTTACACCCTTATAGTTCAGACTTGGAGTAACAGACATGAGAAGCTTTGGCTCAATGTTTCCAATAGGATGATCGAGGATATACTGCTCCAGATTTCCGCCTGCATCACTACTGGTAACAGGCATTGGAAGACCGTTCTCGCCAATCACCATCTGACCATTCGCATCGCGCTTGATGAGGTTATTGGCATAGATATCGCCCAACTTACCTCCTGCCTTCGCACCTACCTTGACTGGCATGTTGCCATCGCCATTAAAGTAGATGTGATCCACGCCATTAGCCAGTTCATCTACACGGGAGATATTCTTGGAAATATTCATGGTGAGGTCGAACTTGAGGTCCTTGGTCTTGACAGGTGTGCCGTAAAGCATCAGCTCAATACCCTTGTTGGTAATCTTACCTGCATTCACCCATTGCTGTGTCCAAGGAGCAGATGCATCTACAAGCATAGCCTGGTTCTTGGTCTTGGTATAATAATAGGTGAAATCAAATCCCAAACGGTTCTCCAGGAACTTCATCTCAAGACCCCACTCGAAGGAAGACTTGATCTCTGGTTTCAGGTTGCTGTTCTTCTTCACGGTCTGTGGAATTGGCACACGGATGCCATTCTCATAGGTATAAGAACGGGTGTTGTAGAGATTGTATGGATTTGGGTCCTTACCTACCTGAGCGAAAGACAGACGAGTCTTGGCGAAAGTCATCCACGCTGGCAACGGATGGTTGATAGAGCGCATGAAATCGCTGAAGATATAGCTCACACTTGCACTTGGATAGAAGAAAGAACGGTTGTCCTTTGGCAAGGTAGATGACCAGTCGTTGCGGGCTGTAAGATCCAATGAAAGATACTCACGGAAAGCCAACTGCAAAGAACCGAAGACTGAGTACATAGAGCGCTCATGGCCATTCTCACTGGCATTGGTCAACTGATAACCTGTATTGAAAATCCAATTATCCTTCTCCAACATATTCTTAGTAGCAGCACTCAGCAACTCGTACTTCTGATACATGATGTTGGCGCCCAGATTGTAACCCAAGCGTAAATCCTTGGTCACCTGATTGTCACCCAAGAAGAGGAAAGAGATATTGTGCTCGAAGTTGTTTTCCTCCGAACGGCTCATATTATCATCGGTAACGATCTCGCTCCAGTGTCTGCCCGGAATGCTCACAGCAGAGTTACCCAAACTCAAGTCTGTGGCCTGGATGCGTGTGCGATAATAATCGAAAGCATATTTAGCATTAAACTTCAACCAGTCGGTTACGTGGACATTAGCACCATAGTAACCGAAGGCACGCCAACGCTCATCACTATTCTGGAAGCGATGACGAACATAGTATGGGTTGGCATACTGCATATCTGGTCCGAACCAGTTGCGATGCAATTGGTCCTGAGTTGTATAAGTCTGAAGATCCTGCAAACGCACGTTGCCAGGAATGAGAAGCAACTGGGCTACCTCTCCATTGAGACCAGTCATCGGACGGTTCTCGGCTTTCATGCGAGAAACAGAAATCTTGCTATCTGTAGAAAGATACTTATTGATAGTTCTACCTGCATTAAGGTCAACTATCAGCTTATCCAATTTCTCTCCATCGAAAAGACCCTTATTGTCGTTGAAACCCAAAGAGAGACGGAAATGACCTTTCTCATCAGAATTTCCGAGAGCTACGGTATGGAACTGGGAGAAACCTGTATTGAAGTAATCCTTCAACTTATCGCCATAATAGCGGTAAGCGATGTTCTCACCGAGAAAAGAAGGTTCCATTCTGCCATCAAGCGGAGCACCGAATGCCAACTCGCTGGAAAGCGTCTTGTTGCCATCCTCATCAGTCTTATAAACCGTAGCACCCTGAGAGCCCTGTCCGTACTGCTTCTGCATAGGGATTGTTTCAGCCACCTTACTCCAAGTAAAGTTACCGTTGTATGTGATGCCGAAGCCCTGCTTATGACTCCCCTTCTTGGTTGTAACGTAGATCACACCATTACCTGCACGTGAACCATAGAGGGCTGCAGCGTTGGCACCTTTGAGTACCGAGATAGACTCGATATCCTCTGGGTTGATGTCCAGAGAAGTGCCACCACGGTCGTATCCGCCATAAGCAGAAGCATCAGAACTCTGGTTGTCGGTAAAAGGAACACCATCTACCACCCAAAGAGGCTGGTTATTATCAGTAAGAGAAGAGTTTCCACGGATAGTGATCTTGGTAGAACCGCCGAGACCCGTGCTGGAAGTATTCATCTGCAGACCAGCCACCTTACCGTCGAGGGCACCAGTCACAGAAGGATCGCCAGTCGTATTGAGAGCATCCGCCTTTACATCCTGTACGGAATATCCCAACATCTTCTTCTCACGCTTGATACCGAGGGCAGTAACCACCACTTCGTTCAGCGCCTGAGAGTCAGGAAGCATCTGTGCGTTCACGTTATGTCCTTCCTTTGCAGCCATATCCATCGTCTTATATCCAAGATATGTAAACTGCAAGACAGGGGCAGGTTCATCGGTCTCGATGGTAAAATTACCATCCATATCAGTTACAGCACGATGATTGGTGCCTTTTACGAGGATAGTAGCGCCAATGAGAGGTTCCTTGTTTTCATCGAGAAGCGTACCCTTATATGTACGTTTCTGTCTTGGTTGCTGGGTGCTTGGAGTTGTAGTAATTTCCTTTTTCTTCAGATAGATGATTCCATCCTTAATCACATAAGATACACCCTTATTCTTCAAGAGCTTGTTTAAAACATCCTCTACCTTACCATTCTTCACCAGAACGGCATTCACCTGCATCTTTGCCAAGTTGTCGTCGTAAGTAAACTGGTATTTAGACTGTTTCTGGATTTTCTGGATAACTGCTCCCAAAGTGGTCTGAGAAACATTCAACGAAATCTGGGCTTTTACAGATGTCCAGGAACTGGAAACCAACATCAGAGCCAAGGCTGCAGCTGCGGTTTTAGTTTTTTGTAAATGATACCAATGTGTCATAATCCTTGTTTTTAGCATTTAGGTCGTTATAACTACCTTTTATTGTTATTAATTTTAAATATATAACAGCAAAAAACAAAAAAACACTTACCCAAAAAATTATTTTTTTGAATAAGTGCTCTCTTTTTCTCGTATAACAGTATATAATTAAGGTGTAAACCTTACTGATTCACTACTTCGTGATAAATACCTTACTGCCTTTCACGTGATAGTGGATAGGCAGGGTGTTCTGCAAGAGATCGAGAACCGAGTCGATGGTCTCCTTCTCTTTGATGACACCGGAGTAAGTATTCTCCTGATCGATGGTAGGATCAACAACCACCTGCACATCGTAGATATTCTCCAGCATCTTGGCAATTTCATTCACGCTTGCATTATTGAAGGAAGTCTTGTGCTCATGCCACATTGCATCCTTATAGACATCGGTTTCAGAAACCGTCATGCTACCTAAGCGCGCATCCACACATGCCTTCTGTCCTGGTTTTAAGACGATCATACCTTCATCATGATTTCCTTTTACCCTCACCTTACCTTCGAGCAAACTGACGGAAGCCTGCTGATGAGCCTTATCCACATGGAAATTGAAAACGGTACCGAGCACCTTAACACTCATCACATCGCTCTCTACGATGAAAGGCTTGTGCGGATTTTTGGTCACCTCAAAATAACCTTCACCGTCTATCTCTACCTTACGGTCGGAACCATCAAACTCTTTCGGATATTTGATGGAAGCAAGTTTGTTGAGCCAGACCTTAGTTCCATCAGGTAAAGTAACCGTCGTATCATTGTCGGCACTGGCCATCACCACCTGCATCTGCATATTAGAAATCGGATTGTGCTGGAGATAGAACCAGGCCAATCCACCCAATACGCAGACCACAGCAATCGCAGCAGCCCAACGCCACATACCTATTATATGCGCATGATGCTCAGCCTGCTGTTCAGCCTTCATCTCCCTGATCTTAGCCTGCATTCTCTGTTCAGCAAGCATCAGTTGGGTCCTTGGCATGAACTGCGCCTTGAACTCATCGCTCAACTTTTCTTCTTTGAAAAGTTCTTGTTTTTCCTCCGGAGAATTTTTTAATATATCCCTTAATGCGATGAGCTCCTCTTCCGTGCACTCACCTGCCAAGAATCTCGCCTTTAATTCCTCATTTATCATATAACAATCTTGCTTAATATCCTTAATTAATTAACGATCTAATTAAATACCATAACAATAATTGTTGAGAAAACACTTACTCAATAACATATAAAAAAGGTACAAAAAAACACAAAAAACGTTCCCAAACGAGCCCTAAGAGACTTTAAAGCCTTATAAATATGAGCTTCAACGGTACGTACGGATACGTTCATCATCAGAGCAATCTCACTATTTTTCATATCCTTGAGATAGCTCAAAACGAATATTTCCCTGCATTTATCAGGAAGTTCCCCTATGGCCTGATTGATTTTTCTTCTCAACTCCATGTTTTCCATCTCCAACGAAGAGAAATAGCACGACATACGCATTTCGTTGATATCTTCAATGGCTGCAGTATTGACTTTCTTATAGCGCTTCAAGTAATTCAATCCTCTCGAATAAATCGTCTTATAGAGGTATGATTCTATCTGCGGGACATCCGTCTCCAATGCATCCATACGATTCCACAATTCAAGAAAAGCTTCTTGAACTACATCATCGGCAGCATCCTCCCCTACGATACGTTTAGCATAATAAAACATTCGAGGGTAGTACTTCCTAAATATCGCTTGATATGATTCTTCTTTTACTGTCTGCATTACATAATATATCTTTAGCTATTCGTTCTAATTTAGGTCGGTTTACGCCAGTTATCTGCGTATTTTCCTCACTTCTTGAACTACTTTGGGCGCAAAGGTAAGTAAAAAAGATGATAAAAGCAAATTTTTGCTTACAAATCAACTATAATATTTGTGTGTGTTTTACTTTTTACTACTTTTCATAACTGTTTCCATACGTAAATTTAAAAACTGTAGTCAGTGTACTCCCTAAAGTCTGCTTTTAGTCATTAAACAACTATTACACAAAAACTTTTATTTATAAAAAGTATAGAACTTCGCAGTCTATTTCTTTAGTAGTCTTCAATGGTTACCTTTCTTCATCGCCTTCAAAATGCGATAGGATGTCGTGCGAAATCTTGTTGTTTTTATATACAATATTATACCCAAAAAGTCTGCTAACATCACAGCCAGCAGACCTCATTTTTCGCTAATTTACTCTAATTCTGTAGTTACTGATTTACTTAGCAATAATCAATTAAAACGTATCCTAAAAACCTAATCTTTCAATGAAAACTATTCTACCCTTTTCTCTATAGTATGCTTTTAAAAAAGACCATTATCTTGGAATTTATTCAGCCACAGCCTGCTGCTCTGAAGAAGCCTGAACTTCTGTTGCCTCTATAGGATTTGTCTCTGTAGGAGTAGAAATCTCCTGATTTTGCTGCTCAGTAGAATCTTCTGCACCAGCCTGTGGAGTGACAGGAGTACTTACTGCTGAAGAATCTGTAGGAGTAGCAGGAGCTACGGTGTCAACTGGAGCAACCTGAGCATTACTCATCATCTTATTGGATGCAAATACGTTACTTACTGAAACCATTACAATAGCTGCGATAGCTGCAAATACGAACTTTTTCATAATCTTATCGTTTTTAATTGTGAATATTTATTTTTTCTTTGTGGATTCATTGGCGAACCCACTAATGATATTCACAATCTGCATGCCAAAAGAAGGAAAAAACACAATACATGCTGATTATCAGACAGTTAGACTATATGTGCCAAAAATAAAGATTGTGGAAAATGGGAAAATCGTGTGGAAATATTCCACAAAAAACTGGGGAATGGGATTTTTTCATATAGATTATCTTTTAGAATGAGATGATGGCAAATGGCATAAAAAGAAAAAGGCAACTGCAAGCATCTTCTGCCTACAACTGCCTTTCCTCTTATATATGGAAAACCTTATTTATCCTAAAATGAAGAATATCGCTATTAAGCGAAGTTCTTCTTGTTGGCTATTGCACCAAGCTCTGCTACGGCTGCAACCACCACTGCTAAAATCATACCTAATACTATCATAATATAGTTCCTTTCTCTCTTAAAATCTGTTATCCTAATCTTTACCTTAATATATATGCTCTCATACTGAGCATCCTAAGGTGCTCATCTTCAAGCCTTTTTACTTGCTAAGATTCATTTTCTTGTTGATCACTACAATCTCAGCAAATGTGATAGCCAATACAGCTAATGTCATTCCAAAAATCATCATAATTGTTACCCTTTCTTTACTTTAATTATCGTTATTCAATCTTTTCAAGTGCAAAGGTAATACCTTTTTGTGTACGCACACAATTTTTGAAGGAATATTTTCAAAAAAGCCTATATTTCTTGACTTTCATCAATTTCTGTCATCGTCAGTAAGCCAAAATGGCGCATTGGAATTCACTATCAGCCAAATTACTTCTTAAGATTATTTGCTTGTCACAAATATTTTTTGTATTTTTGCATGCTTGAATATACAGGAAAGCTATTTGTATTTTTCGGTAATACAGATGGTAATTCTATAAAACAAGCCTCAAGTTCATCTTTCAAGTGAATGCCTTCCTGACACATTGCCCGGCATCATAGCAGGGTTCTTACCAAATACGCAGAAAAGAAGCATTGAAGAAACTGATGAAAATTCGAAGTAAATGTAGAGTAATTATGAGAAAGAACGCAAGAAAAAATCAACAGAAATATGTTGAACTTTCACTATTTCCTGAAGAAGAGAAAAATGTCAATATAAAAAACTCTATCTCCTCGGAAAACAAAGAAAAAGAATATGATATTTCAGTGTGTCAAAGATTGTACTCTCCTACTAACAAAGAGTACAATCTGGCAGATTTGTTTGAAAGACTGTCAAAATCTGCTTTCCGCAGCCGATTCCGTCTTTCGAAGAAGGAAAAAGATTATATTAAAGAAAAAGGCTTGGCAACAATCCGTAAACATGCAGAGGATTTCATTGCCAAACGCCTTGCACCTGCCATAATTCCCAATGACGGTAAGCAAACACCAATGAGAGGGCATCCTGTATTTATTTCCCAACATGCCACAGGCTGCTGTTGCCGTAGTTGCTTCTTCAAATGGCACCATATACCAGCCGGAAAACTGCTGACAGAAGAAGAGCAGCAATACGCTGTTACGGTACTGATGACTTGGATTGAAAAACAACTGTGATAAGCTCTGTCTAGATGACTTATTCATGAAAACTACTTCCTCTGACAGTTTCCTCGCTTTTGGATTCTTCCATACTTATCCTTATAGGTATTGCCTGTTTGCCGAGTGGTACTTGTACCCGTACGCTGCCCGTATTTATCACGATAGACCGTAGTTGTAGTAGAAGACGTTCCAGAATTTTTAATGCTGGTTGTGGAGTTTCCTGTCCTTTGAACATATTGGTCACGATATACCGTATGGGTCTTTCCCTGGGAATTTGTAGTACTCTCCGATCTTCCGGTAATCTTACCATATTTGTCCTTATATGCAGTAACAGACTTATTCCCTCGAACGGTAGTCACAGCTGTACCCTGCAGTTCTCCATTCTTTCCCCGAATAGTCTCCTTGATAGTCTGAGCCTGCAAATAAAATAAGAAAAAATCCACCTTTAGAGGAAAAAAATATGTGGAGAGCTTATACATTTAAAAAACTGAAGCTACGTTATTACCTTTATAATTTTGTCGCACCTTTAAGAAGTTATGATTTTATCGCAAACCTTATAATTTTGTCGCAGATAAAAAATAAACTTTATAATTTTGTCCATATCCATCTTATAATTTCGTCGTAACATCTTATAAATCTGTCGCATATTATGTTTGTAAATACTTGGTTTTCAATATGTTACAAATTCAGAAAATAATAAGCTAAAATAAAAGAAATAAAAATGAGCAGGACAATGTAATATATTAATAGGTCTTATATTATATATATATTATCCTAAAAAGGCTATTTTTGTCCCCATCTTACTGGAATCTACTCTTTTTCCTGCTTGTTTTTGAAAAGCCAAGCATCCTAAATAGAAAACAGACTTTTATGCGCGTTAAAATATGTATATTTCTGTTTTGCATATTTAATTTTTTACACTTAAAATACCATAAAAATGAAAGAACAAGAATTTTACTGCGACAAAATTATAAAGTATACTTGCCCCTCTCATCATAACCTATATCTTGGCATAAAACCTTATAATTTTGTCGCAAACAGAACTATTGCTACGTAAAAATAACGTATCACTACCTTCAAAAACTATGAACATCATGTATGAGAACTTAAAAAATAAAGAGAATAACTTTATAATTTTGTCGCAACATTGATAGATACCTGCCTAGTACTGACTGAATAATCCTAATAAAAACTCTTTCTTGAATCTTTCTGCGACAAAATTATAAAGTAGAAAATCTCCCTACCCCCAAACCTTACAGTTGACAATAACTATCTAAAAATATTCCTATTTATAATATACGACAAAAATATAAATATAATAGATTCATTTGCGACATGTTTATAATTCAGTCTCAAATAACATCAAACAATAATTTTGGCTTATAATTTTGTCGTATCTTACTTTCGTGGAACCCAAATATAAGACCTAATTAACATTCCAGATGCACATATAAAATAGTTAAATCTTATAATTTTGTCGCAACATTACATTCAAAAATCATATAATATACTTTATATCAATTAGTTAAATAGTTTTCTTTCATATATTTCATCAAAATATGAAAATAAGTCTTCTCCTATGATATTAATTTCATTTGCGACAAAATAATAAAGCTTACTATAGATTTCTATCGTCATTAATGCCCATTTATAATCTTGTCGCAGCAAAATTGAAAATCTTATAATTTTGTCGCAGATTCACCAATAACTTTATAAAATTGTCGTAACAGATAATCAGCATAATTTAAAGTGAAATTTACAGTTTTATATCTAACTATCAGAAAATCAAATAGATAAGTTCATATGGAAAACTTTACTAACCAGACAATATTAGAAAGGAGTTTTAATAGGTGAAAGTATTTGCGACAATAAACTTATTATAATGTCGCAAACACAATTAATATTTTGCTTCAAAACTTTATATTTTTGTCGCAATAGAATATGTAATGTATTGAATATCAGCGATTAATATAATGCTGCGACAGTTTTATAAATTTTAAAGAGACCGATAGTCTTAGTTAGGTTAAAAATACATAATACACGACATCGTTGCATTGTTTGTCGCACAAAAAGATGTATATTTGCGACAAATTTACAAAATATAATAAAATGACAAAGGATTCAAATGACAACATCGAGACGATAGAGGCTGAGGAAATCAATCCCTCAGATTCTTCTTCTAACTCGAATATTCCGAAGCGTAAAGGTGGAAGACCCAAGAAAACAGACAAGGATATTCTCAGTAATATTCCGCACTACTTCATCACTCAGCCTAATGACGTGACGCAGGCAATCAGTAACCTGACTGCTGTGGAACGAAACTGTTGGCTGCAGATTATCCGTGGAATTCAAAAGAAGAAAGATCTTCCTGATGGGCATCCTGAAAAATACCAGATTACACTCTCACGTACCCAGCTTCTGGAATGTGTCTCCGGGCATAGTTCCAACTTGGATTATGCCTTCAATGCACTCAAGAATATCACGGATGCTAAGAAGGTTTTTCATTCCAAGGATGGACACCGTATTTATGCCGGTCTTTTGTCATATGTTGATGAGCATCCAGATCAGGAAACTTATACTGTAGGTATTACTCCTGTTCTCCTCCCCTACTTCACCAATCTTTCATCTGAATTCACTGTGTTTGACATGTATATAGAGATGGGGTTCAAAAGTGTCTATTCACAGCGTTTTTATGAATTCTGTTGCCAATATCGAAACAAGGAGGACAAGGTTTTCTTCATGACTGTACAGGATATCAAAAAGATGTTCAATTTGTTGGAAATTCGCGATGAAAAAGGAAATGTCGTTCAGAAAGAGCAGTATAAAAATGGTTCTGACTTCAAAAAACGAGTGCTTGATAAAGCGAAAGATGATATACGGAAGGTTTTTGATGCCGGTCTTTGTGATGTCTGTTTCGATTATAAGGTAAAGAGCAAGAATTCACGAGGTGCAGTAACTGCTTATTATTTCATTATTGAAACAAATGGTAATACTGCTAAATTAGGTGCTCAAAAGCCTACAATTCCTCAAATCTCTATGCTTTCTGAGAGTTATGGAGCTAAGCTTACTAAGCTGCTTACCATTATCAACACTTTTATGAGAAGTCATTTCCGTGTGGAACAGTCAAATTATTATGTTCAAGCGATAAGTAAAACTGTGGCCAAGGTCGATAGTCAGTCAGAAAGAGTGGAAATCCTTAATAGTATTTCGAAGCAGTTGAAAAAGATTGCAACTCGGTATAATAAAGAGGATTTTGACACCAATGAACGTAAAATTTGTGGTTCTGTGTGCAAGATGCTTTATGAGGATTTTGGTATACCTTATATGAATGGCAAGCCAGGCAAGGGTACCCAATCCAGACTTAATTTTTAATTCATTATGCTTATAACTATCTATGATTCAGATAATTACAAAATTTAATTCTTCTGTTCCTTCTGTTAGAAAAGTGAAGAATTGGTTGCTGAATGATCCTTTTCATGTTTGGCATGGAAGGGATCGTTTGGTTGTCTTTTTCATTTTAGCTGGCGATGAAGCTGCTAATGCTTTTTTGCCTTTACCCGATGGAGATTTTTCTGTAGAAGATGAAAGTATCCGTGCCATTTTAGAATCAACCCATCAGCAGGAGTTGGAAAAAAGAAAATATTATCAGCAGGTATATTTTAAACTTTGTAAGCTTTTAGATAACCTGGATGATTTAAACTTGCAGGCTGAATCTTTCGCTGAGGAGGATGAATACCATTTTGATTTGAAAAATCAGATTTTGTTGTTACACGATAAATTGCTTGATTTTATTAATGATGTTTTCGTCTGGCGTGATCATAAGGAAATGGGGAATTATTTAGGTGAAATACAATCACTTACTTCAGACTCTTAGTAACATGAATGCTTATCTATATGTTTGCATACCTACAAAAATACAAATTATATTATTGTAATGTTTATATGCATACAAATATTATTACTCAACTCTATTCGCTATTTAGTTGATAATTAACTGATTGCGTAATTTTTGTTTTGATGCAAATATGCAAACATGTTTCTAAAAACACAAAATAACTTAAAATATTGACTACATGCAAACAATTTTGCTTATTTCCTTGTATCTTTCAAATTAATATAGTATCTTTGCAAACAGAAATCAATTTATATTTTAAATATGGAGAATCTGTTGAAAATGATACTCGCCATCGTCAATAATAAGGGTGGTGTTGGCAAGACAACTACTGTGCAGAATTTAGTTGCCGGTATGCTTCGTAAAAACAAGAAATTAAAAATCCTTGAAATCGACTTAGATCCTCAATGTAACCTAACATTGCTGAATCATGCACCAGAAGGCTGTGCAACGATTTTTGAGTCTATGGTTGAATGCAAGGGTATGCCGATTTATAAATCTAATATAGGTATTTATTATGTACCAGGAGCTGCCAAGATGCAGGATATTGATCCATTCCTTCAGAATACTGGTGCTCCTCGACAGGTTTTGGGAGCATGTATTAACAGCGATTGTGTTGATATGACAGGTGAAGGTATCAAAAATCCAATTGATTTTTTTGATTATATATTTATTGACTGCCCTCCTGCCCTATCTCAATCAACCTATAATGCTATGGTAGTAGCCAGTCATTTGTTGGTTCCTGTACAGATGGAAGGCCTTTCTGTAAATGGATTAGCTGCAATTCTGGGAGCTATGGAGGAAGTTAAAAATGGTCGTTTTGCATTGAATAAGGACCTGGAACTGCTAGGGTTACTGCCTGTTATGGTAGATGAGCGTCCAAGAATAGTACGTCAGGCGATACAATACTTGAAGGATACATATGGAAGAAAAGTTATCGAACATGGTATTCGCAGATGCATCAAAGTAAATGAGGCTCAGACCGAAATGACTGATCTCTTTCACTATGCTCCATATTGTACAGCAGCAAATGATTATTCAGCGGTTATTAAAGAGATTTTTGGTATTTAATTTATATTATAGTAGTTCATTCTTTAAATTTTGAAATTATGGCAAAAGATTTTCGTGCAGCTTTCAGTAATATGAATCAAGCGGTTCGTCCAGGTGGTGCAGGTAATGTTCAGCCGGCAGCTTCTCAACCTGCTGCTCCTGTCGAGAAGAAGATGACCGCTATTGAAAGAAGATCTAAATTGCATGGTGTACAAACTTATCTAACTGATGAGGAATACGAAATGCTGATGATTGCAAAGATTAGAACCAAAAAGAAATTTGAGGAGATCTTGCATGACAGTTTGATTGAATATATAAAGAATTATCAATAAAATTCTTTTTTAAAAACCGGGAATAAAGTTCTCGGTTTTTATTTTTACTCTTTATTATGCAAACATGTATGTTTGTTGTAAATTTTGGTAGCAAATAATTTTGAATTCTTTTGCTTAATCTTGTATACGTTGTTTTATATGGTTTACTTATTTTTTTTGCGAATGTTTGTGTGACACCATGCAAACATGAATGTATGAATGAATGATGTTTTGATAGCAAGTTATTCAAATGCCTCATACACAGATATTTATATTTTCTCTATTTCTATCACTTTCAAAATTAAATGCAAACAAAACTACAAGAATACATGACGAAAAAACTACAAGTAAACAATACAGAATGTTTGATTGTAATTTTGTAATTTAGTCTACATGATTTGTTGCTTACAAATTTTTATGGTTGTCTTCTTTCATGTTTGCATTCATGTTTTCATTCATGCCTTAAACTTTTTATATCATATTATCTTGTCTCAGTAAATTTCCTTAAAGTTTTTTTGTTTGCGCAATAACATACATACATGTTATTCTGTCGTCATTATGGCAAAACTATATTTTTGTATAATTACTTGTGTGGTACCAAAATCTCATCTTTGTGTAATTGTTTGTATGATTGGAATACGACATGATGACTGTATATTTAAATCATTTGTTGTTATGTAGAAATGTATAAATGTTTGCAAGACTACATGTTGTGTAGTTAGCATAACGATTTGCAAACATTTATTTAAATCCCTGATATACAATGTTTAAGATTGTTTGTTAAGCAAATAAACATGTTTGCATACAAACAAGCTTGATTTTTCGAGTCGTACTAAAGATATTAAGATGTACAATAACTTTAGTCTTTCAATGTTGTAGTGTTGAGTTCAGACATGAATTCAATAATAGATTCTATTTGTTTTCTCTCCTGAGATTTGCTTTCTGTAATGCAGGCAGACTTATTCATTTTTACAATTATTTCCTTTAAAAGACCTATATTACAGTTTATTTTTGTAATATTGCATCTCAAAAATGCAATTTAATTTTATTATTTCGGAATTTATTCCTTTTTAATTGTTGTTTTCATTAAAAACTTGTATTTTAAGATGGATACTAGAATTATCATATTGAGTGACAATCGAACCGTTAATCCACTGCTTGAAGTTGAGCATGGATTATCCGTATATATGGAGTATAATGGTAGGAAGTACCTGCTGGATACTGGTGCTTCGGATTTGTTTATACGCAATGCAGAGAAGCTTGGAGTTAATTTGTGCGAAGTGGATTATTGTTTGATTTCTCATGGACATAATGATCATATAGGTGGGCTTTCTGTCTTTTTGGAGATGAATCACAGAGCAAAGATCATCTTGTCTGATAAGATTCCTGGGGCAGAATATGCTTCTGTTAGACGTTAGCATCATTCAATAACTGGCAATGTTGATTTTCAGAAGTATCATCAGCGTTTCATTTTTATTCATGAGGATACTTTCGTGGATGGTATCCATATTTATACCCATTTGGCTCATCATCATGCAAAGCCATTGGGGGATAGAACATTATTGATTAAAACTGATAATGGTGAGTATGTAAGGGATGATTTTTCTCATGAACTGGCTTTTGTGATTAGAGATGTTCTTTTTACTGGCTGTGCTCATCATGGCATTTTGAATATTCTGGAATCCATTCAGGAACTTATTCGGCTGAGCATAGGAGGTTTCCATCTATTAGACAGTCAATTGAGTGAGTTTTATGAAACGGATGAGCAGTTGCAGGAGATTGCATCAGAATTAGCGAACCGCTATCCTGATGTAGTTTTTTACACAGGACATTGTACGGGAGAACATTGCTTTGAGGTGTTATCCCGAGAAAAAGGACTGAGGATTCATCAATTTCATGTGGGTAAAATGTGTCAATAGATTAAGTCTTAAATCTACAATGTAATTGCTCTATTGAAAGTGAGATAAAGAGTAATGTTAATTAAAGGCTTTTGAAGTCTGCTGGCAGTGATGCTGGCAGACTTCTACGCTTTTAATACCTATTTTTATTAGTTGATTCGTATATCGTCAATATTTCTATTCTTGGCAAATCTATTAAGATCCACCCAGTTCCAAACTCCAGGCACACGACCATGTCTGCTGTACTGCCAGATATCATAATGGGGTTTATCTGGTAAAACAGGTTCATGATTATAACTGGAAATCCAAAGGTAGTAGCCGTCAAACTCTGGACTAAGATAATCTTTGAAATAACTCTCACTACAATATATAATAGGTGTATGTCCATAGTAGGATTTACAGAGTTTGCAGAAAGTTTTCAGGAGTGACTGGATTTCACTTTTACTGAGTCCCTTGGTACCATCATCCTCTGCATCCACTACGGGCAAAAGATTTTGTTTTTCCTTATCATATACAGCCCGAAAATTCTCAAATTGTAAAACCGCCGGCATCTTAGTAAGAAAATGGTATGAACCTACGGATATTTGATGTTTTCTCGCATTTTTAATATTTTCTTCATACCAAGGATCCTTGATACTTGTTCCTTCTGTAGCTTTCACATAGATGAATTTCAATCGTTTTACATTACTGAGTTCTTCCCAATGAATTCTTCCCTGATGTCTCGAGATATCAATCCCATCATAACTTCCTGAATATTGACCTGATGTCAAATCATGGGTAGGCCATTTGTTATCTGATGATTTCTCTATTATATAAGATGTGATCATTCTATATGCTTCAAACCCGATGATACATCCTGCTAAGAGGATGATAGCAAGATAGATAAGTTTCTTGCCTATATGTTTCTTTTTATTTTGTTTTTTTCTTCTTGCCATATTTAAAAGGTACCTTTTTGTTCTCGCCAGTAGGGTAGGAGAGTACATGTAAGTCTTCCTTACCATAGCGAAATCAACCATTTTGGTTGACGATGCAAAGATACGAAATTTATTTCATTCACGAGTTCTTTTCCATAACTTCTCATCTCCATATCTTCTAAATCCTGTATTCCTTTCGCTTTTTGGGACCTTAAATCTTTGATTTCAGAACATTTTTCTTTCTATTCTCAAAGTTTTGCAGTACTTTTGTAACCAATTAGAGCGTAAAATAGAAAGATAGATTTCTCATGACTAAGAATTTTGATAGACAAAGAAAAATGAATACGGAATCAGGAATGATATTGAAAGTATCATTTCTGGTGGTCGTATTTTTGATGATAATACTTACTCCTGGTGTCGCCCAGAATAAGAAACCTCGCAAGAAGTTGAAGGAATGGCTCCTGATGGCGGATAGTCTGCGGCTCCAGTTGCGGCAATCTGCTGATAAGGGGCGTATGCTTCAATGGGGCGACTCTCTTCTCATGGCAGAACTGAGTAAAAGCAAAATGAGTGAAAAGAAAAAGCAAAGATTCCTGAAGCATTATGCCAAGATTCAAAAACGCTTGAGTCTCTATGACCGCCGTCTCTTTTGGGGGGATTCTCTCTTGGCTGCCAATTATTACAAGGTCAAGTATGATACCAATTATATCACCCGTCCCAATGCCAGATGGACGATAAAAATGAGAGGCAATCTCTCTGGAGCTGATTTGGAAACAATGGTGAAGACGAATGATATAGAATCCAGAACGAAGGTGATGGCAGACTGTCGTGGAACTCTCTCTATGGCAGTGGCTTATAGAGGTTTAGGGCTGGGTTTGGCTGTTAATCCCGCCAAGTTGGCAGGTAAGAATCAGGATTATGAGTTCAATCTTAATTCCTATAGCAATCGATATGGTTTCGATGTCGTGTATCTTTCATCAAAGACTTTTCATGGTAGCCAGGAAATAGGATCCAATCAGATTGATGTTCATAAAGGAGAAATTTCCCAGCAGGCGCTCAATCTCAATTTTTATTATGCCTTCAATTATCGTAAATTCTCCTTCCCGGCAGCTTTCAGCCAAAGTTATATACAGAAGCGGAGTGCCGGCAGTTGGATGATAGGTGCCAGTTTTGATGGGTCCAAGACGAAAGTGAAGGGTATGACCATTCGTCTTAACGAGTTCGCACTTGGAGCAGGATATGGATATAATTTCGTTCCATCTTCTCATTGGCTTTTTCATCTTTCAGCCTTGCCTACCATCACGGTTTATTCCCATGACTATACCAAGATGAAGGCGGAAGTAGAAGAGGGGGAGTGGTGATAATGAATACCAAACCATCCGCAATAGTATGAAATATCATTTCCCGTCAGCCATAATTACGGGCCGAGGTGCAGCAGTCTATTCTTGGAGAAATAAATTTGCAGGTGCCACAGCAGTTTATAATTTCTCTGTTGCAGGAGATGAGGACCACCTACAAGTGAAGAGAAATAAATGGCGTGTAAGGATGTTCTTTGGATTTAGATTCTAAGAAATTTATATTGCTTGTTTGCAAAGCCCAAATGACTTGTTTACGTCTCATATCTCTGAAAGATAGAAATCTGTGCTTCGGGTTTTCGGGTGGTGTCTGACTTGTGCACCATTGCGCTTTT
>ENA-OPWO01000179-OPWO01000179.1-human-gut-metagenome-genome-assembly--contig:-NODE-179-length-26678-cov-2.845359_pt1 | contig 26678 bp, 20 predicted proteins | sample MGYA00241510_ERZ502012 | MGnify/ENA primary metagenome ERZ502012 (study PRJEB25962, sample SAMEA2041923) | human gut metagenome | biome: human gut; feature: human-associated habitat; material: faeces...
AACCCTGCCACAAGAAGTATTTGGATAATCGGGTCGCGATACTTATCCAAATACAATTTCCATAATGATGTACGTTGAGGAGGAGTGAGGACGTTACGCCCATGTTGCTCCCTACTCTGTTTTACTTGTTCGTCGGTAAGACCGATTCTTTTATTTTTGTCTATGTCCATTTCTAAATAGAAATTCTTCTTTGTATATCATTGGTCATGCACACATACGTACGCACGCACATATTGGGTGCAAAGATACGGTATTTTTCTGATTCTAAGAAAATTTTTAAGAAATTATTTGGTTATTTGCTCAAATTCTATTATCTTTGCACTCGAATTTGATAAAAATTCAATGGACTTGTAGCTCAGTTGGTTAGAGCAACAGACTCATAATCTGGAGGTCCTAGGTTCAAGCCCTAGCTGGTCCACGTTGAAAATCAAGCAGTTAAGCAGAAATAGCTTAACTGCTTTTTTCGTTGCAAGTTTGCTTGAATTTGATCTATTTGTTTTTGCGTATTCCGCAAAAGTTTCTTTGCCCATCTGACACCATAGCCATTTTCCGCAACCTCCTCAACAGTCATATTTAAAACAACATCCCACTCTTCTATGGATTGTTCATATTTTTCTAATGACCAAAGGATTCTGCCACGAGTATAATTCAAGAGAGGCATGACAGGGCATACCTCTTTTGCTTTATCGGCATAAGACAAAGCTTCCTTATCTTTGCATCTGTTCCATAGGACATTTGCAAGTTGAGTCAACAAATAGCAGTTATTTGGTGACAAAGCAAGTTCCTTTCTCAACAGCTTTTCTGCAGCAGAGAAGGATTTGCTCTTTATAAGTTCAATCAATTTATCCATCTTACTTAGAACTATTTGATTCTGTCCCAAAAGGAAGTTGTATCTCTTCGTTCCAAAGTTTCTCAAACGCTTCCTTTGATATTGCATGAATATTGAGATTTCGATAATCATCCATAGTCATGTCATTATCACACCAATACCCCCAGTTTTCTTCAAAGGGAGCTTTGAACACCACCAAGCCATTTTCAGCTACACCCACTTCCCTATTAGTATATTCTTCTACGTCATCATACTCTATGTACCATTCTTTAACGTAGCCAAGATTTTTATCCAACGTTGGATTAGCCATCGGCATAAAATGGTTTAATAACCAATCTATAATCTTTTCCCATAATGTATTTTTAGTTTTTTTACCTATCAATACACTATCAAATGAAAAATATTGCATATTATCTTCTTTTAACATGAATCGCTAAAACAAGCCCATAATCAGAATGTTCCTGGTTCAGTCACCAGCTTGCCGACGTTGAAAAATCAAGTAGTTAAGCAGAAATCACTTAACTGCTTTTTTCGTATTCAAATATCCTTATTAGAGCATTCCCTAGTGCTTTATTTCTTATAAAACTTTATAGTCTTTATTCTTGTTTTGCCAGAATAAACTTCCACCAGATACACACCAGCAGGTAAACTCTGCAATCTGCCAAAGCTATTTGCCGATAGTTTACGATTGCCATACAAATCCCTAACAATAAAATGCTTGTCATCTAACTGCAGGTTATTTATTCCAGCAACATTGCCATATGGAGGTAGCTCTAAAGTATATACATCCTTACCATATTTGTTCTCTGCCGAAATATGTATCCAAGCATAATAAGGAGCAGTGACATTTGCTGATTTAACATGAGCATAAAACGGCTCTTTGATTACCTTACATGACATAGCACTGCCATATTCCTCTTCTACACTGATAAACAATTCATCGCTACCAACATATTCAACATCATAATACACATCATAAGAATCGTTCTTTGGCATATTACTAACGATTTTTACCACCTTTACATTTTTGATTCTAGGCTTTAATTCAAGAGTCAAATTATAAACACAAGATATTTTCAGTCCTCTCACCTCTCCCTCTAAAACTATCTTGGCATCAATATCACCATTGATATTGATATGATACTTACTGGCATCATCGATTTGTGGGATAGAGAACTCTTTCGTGTCACTTTTTTGAATGACAACATTCTCTTTCCCATCACTCGATGGCAAGATATACTTCCAACATATATGATCCAGATACGCAGCATCAACACCACTGATATAAAAATCATGTCCTGTGTAGGAAGATGCCAAGCCCGAACTATCCATATCTTTACCTATAATTTCTACATCTTTTTTTCCCTCAACAACAACTGATGATACCAGCAAAAGCACCAACAAAAATACTTTTTTTATAGTTCTCCCCTTCATGACTTTATTATTTAAATAATTTCCGCAACACTATAAACTCTATATTTTCACAAGCAGCAGAACAACCTAAAGTTACTCAGAATATTGCCACGTCAGTAAATTCACTTATCCTAGTGTTGCTAAAAAACAGTAAAATACTGAACGACATGACAAAAATACAAATAAAATCTGAAAAGTTCACTCCTTTAGGAGTTTTTTTTTCAATCATAGAGTTTTTTCGCTTTTGAGTGTTCGCCAGCCAGCTACTATGCTTAAACAGTAAACTGGCGAACCTAGGACAGCTAACTCGCGGACCTAGAACAGCTAACTGACAGAGTATCCGACAGTAGGCTGTTTCGTAGATTTACTTTGTAACATGCAAATAGATATTTTTTTTTAGAATGATGATAGCAGGTGAAGAGTATCGCTCACTATTCACCTAATATCTTACTGAATATCAAGTACTTAAATATTAAAAGTGAAGAGCTTTTCCTTACGAAGTCTCCATTCCATGAATTTTCTTCTGCTTTTATTGTTTTATCCCAAAATATATTGTATCTTTGCAAGCGTATTTAAAACATATTACAATCTATCTATATCAGATATAGATGTGTCAAATAACATGTAGAGAAATGAATAAGATTTTTAAACTCATCTTCGTACTATGCTGCTTCTGCGGCATCGCACTGGCTCAGCCTCAACGTCCTAAGCTCGTTGTAGGCATCGTTATCGACCAGATGCGATGGGATTATCTCTATCGTTACTATGCCCGCTACGGAGACGGCGGATTCAAGAGAATGCTCGGCGAAGGATTCAGCGTGGAAAACTGCAAGATTCCTTATATCCCTTCGGTTACAGCCATCGGTCACTCTTCTATCTGGACCGGTTCCGTGCCTTCTATCCACGGAATTGCTGGCAATAACTTCGTGAAGGATGGAAAGATTGTGTACTGTACTGCTGATGATACCGTGAACCCTGTGGGATCTGACAGCAAGGCGGGCAAGATGTCGCCTCGAAATCTGTGGGTAACCACTATCGGCGACGAACTCCGTCTGGCCACAAACAACCGCTCTAAGGTGGTGGGCGTGGCCTTGAAAGACAGAGCTTCCATCCTCCCTGCCGGTCACCACGCCAATGGCGCTTACTGGTTTGATGATAAATCGGGCAAGTTCATCACCAGCACCTTCTATATGGAAAGACTGCCTGAGTGGGTGAACAAGTTCAACAAGCAGAAACTGCCAAACAAGTATCTTTCACAGAAATGGGAGACGCTCTACCCTATCGATTCCTACAAGGAGAGCACCAGCGATGACAACAACTATGAGAACGGCATCGCTGAGGGCGAGAAGGCGATATTGCCACTCGACTTGCCTGCCCTATACAAGAAGCATGGTTACAAGATTCTCCGCAACACTCCATTCGGCTGCAACCTGACTTTCGATATTGCCAAGGCTGCCATCGAGGGCGAGAACCTGGGTAGAAACACAGATACTGACGTGCTGGCCATCAGCTGTTCAAGCACCGACTACATCGGTCATCAGGTGGGCGTGAACGCCATCGAAACAGAGGATTGCTATCTCCGACTTGATAAGGCGTTGGCAGATTTCTTCGCTTATCTCGACCAGACCGTGGGCAAGGGAAATTATCTCACCTTCCTCACCGCCGACCATGGAGGCGTAAACAACGCCACCTTCCTGCAAGACCAGCGAATCCCTGCCGGCATCTGGAACAAGAAGGAAATGACAGAAGAACTGAACAAGGTATTAAAGGCAAAGTTCAATACCGACAAGAATCTCGTGAAGACCATCATGAACAATCAGGTATTCTTCAATACAGACATCATCGAAGAACTCGGTTTGGATTATACAGCCATCAAGCAGGTGGTAGTAGACAGACTGAAGAAGGACAAGGACGTGCACTATGCCTTCGACATGGAGAAGACCTCTATCGAGAGCATCCCTGAAGAGCTGAAGTTCCGCGCCATTAACGGTTATAACCGCGAGCGCAGCGGAGGTGTTCAGATTGTACTGAAACCAGGTCACTACGATTATTACAGCAGCAAGGGAACTACCCACGGAGCATGGAATCCATACGATATCCATATTCCTTGCCTGTTTATGGGTTGGGGCATCCAGCACGGCGAGAGTGCCCAGCCTCACTATATGACGGATATTGCCGCTACCGTTTGTGCGATGCTGCATATTCAGGCACCTAACGGCTGCATCGGCACACCGATATTCAAAATAAAAAGCAAAAAGTTAGATAATAAATAAAGGTTAGGTTCCCCAGAATCGGGAACCTAACCTTTATTATTTTCTATTCAAAAGAGAAACTCTTTTATGCTTCATGCATGATTGTATTCTTTCATGCATGATTTCCCTAATCATCATTCATGATCTCCATATATTCCTCATAAGAAATATACCTGCCACCCATCGACTTCAGATGGGCTGTTTCCAACTGGCAGTCTATCATTCTTCCTCCATGTTCCTTCATAAAGCGAGCTAAGAAGATGAGGGCAAGTTTGGAACCTGACGGAACCTTTGAGAACATACTCTCACCAATGAAGACCTTTCCGATGGTTACTCCATAAAGACCACCTACCAGTTCATCAGTCTCCTTGTCCCAAACCTCTACGCTTGCGGCAAACCCCTGTTCGTGGAGATTGGTATAAGCCTGTATGATGTCCATGCCCAACCAGGCGCCATCCTCCTCGTTGCGGTGATTGCTTTTAGCGCATTCCATGATTACCTGATCGAAAGCCTCATTGATGCCCACCGAATACTTGTCCTTATTCATGAGCGTCCGCATCGAATGGCTCACATGGATTTCATCAGGAAAGATGACAAATCTCTTCATCGGACAAAACCATAATGGCTCCTCCTGGTCTCTAAAACTGTACCAGGGGAAAATGCCATTGCTATAAGCTAACAGCAGGCGGTCTATACTCAAATCACCGCCCACAGCAAAGCATCCGTCTGATTCGCCAAGATGGGGATCTGGGAAGTAAATCTCATCAGCAGTATCATCTATCTGAAATATCATAACTCAAAACTATAGTCTTTAGCATTATTTCTTTAAAGGACGAACATCCTTAATGATGAGCTCCTTGCCGTCAAAGTCAACGATACCCTGACCGCCCTTCTTCAACTTACCGAAGAGCAAAGCCTTCACTAAAAGCGGTTTCAGACGATTTCCGATGACGCGGTCCATCTCACGGGCACCATACTCCTTGGTAAAGCCCCATTTCAGCATCTGTCCGAAAGCAGTATCCGTCAGACTAAGACTCACACCTTTGGCAGCCAACTTCTCATCAAGTTGACGCAGTTTCTTATGGAGAATCAACTCTGCCATGTGCTTATCCATATCATTGAACACCACCATATCAGACAGACGGTTGATAAACTCAGGCTTAAAGGTTTTCTTCACCTGTGCAAGCATCGCATCACCACGGGAAACATTACTGTTGAAACCTACATTTGCCTGTGAAGCATACTGAGCTCCGGCATTTGAGGTCATGATGAGAATCACATTACGGAAATCAGCCTTCTGTCCCTTATTATCGGTTAATCGGGCATAATCCATCACCTGGAGCAGGATGTTGTAGATATCGCTATGCGCCTTCTCTATCTCATCGAGCAGGAGCACACAGTTTGGCGTCTTGCGGATGGCATCGGTCAGGAGGCCTCCATCTTCATAACCCACATATCCGGCAGGCGAACCGATGAGTTTTGCCACGGTATGTTTCTCGGTATATTCACTCATATCAAAGCGCACCAACTCTATGCCGAGTTCTTTAGCCAACTGTCTTGCCACCTCGGTTTTTCCCACTCCGGTAGGTCCCACAAAGAGGAGCGAAGCCAATGGTTTGTCATCATCTATCAAGCCTGCCTTTGCCATCATCACAGCCTCAACCACCTTATCTACCGCCTTATCCTGACCATAAATCTTGTCGATCATACGCTGCTGGAGCGTTGCCAAAGCATCGTTGTCCTCATCCTTGATGGCAGCTGCGTCAATCTTACAAACCTTGGTAAGAATCTGCTGGATAATCGCCTTAGTAACGTAAGAACGCTGGCGATATTCCACAGGATGCACCTCCAGATAAGCACCCGCCTCGTCGATGAGATCTATAGCCTTATCCGGCAGACAGCGGTTGCTGATGTATTTGGCACTGGCACGCACAGCATACTCCAGAGCATCCTTGCGGTAAGTCACGCCATGATACTTATTGTACTTATATTGCAATCCCTCCAGTATCTTGATAGTCTCCTCCTCAGAAGGTTCCTTGATGTCTATCTGTTGGAATCTGCGGGTAATACTCTTGCTCTTAGCCATGAAGCGGTTGTACTCCTCGTAAGTAGTAGAGCCGATAAAGCGGATGTCACCAGCCTCCAGATACTGCTTGAGCATATTGGAAGCATCCAGACTGCCGTCAGAACCACGTCCGGCGCCAATGATATTATGAATCTCATCAATATAGATGATGACATTACCTTCATTGGCAGCACCAGCCATGACCAGCTTGATGCGTTTCTCAAAATCACCACGATATTGGGCACCAGCCAACATCTGTCCGATGTCCATGCTGTAGATGCGGGCACCTTTCAGACGATCAGGCACCTTATCTTCATTGATAAGTTTGGCAAGCCCATAGACCAAAGCCGTCTTTCCTACTCCCGGTTCACCAATATGCAAAGGATTATTCTTCTCTGCACGGCAAAGCACCTGGATGGTACGATCCAGTTCCTGCTCTCTTCCGATGAGCGGATTATGTTCATCCACCTTTCTGGAGATACAAGTTACAAGCTGGTGCCAGTCATCCGGCATATTACGCCCTTCTTCGTCATAATCATCATCATACTCGTCGTCCATTTCATCTGACATGATGCCTGTATCAGAAGCATCACCCTCAAGAGGGTAAAAGCTATCTACGCTGGCAAGGAATTCTCCCTGTCTGTCGCCAATAGCCTTTCCCAACAGGAATGCTGCCTCTGAATTTTGCAGCCCCAGCATCGCCTGCACGAAATGAGTCACGTGAACCAGTTTTCTATCTGCAGTCACCGCCAGGGCACAAGCTGTACCAAACATCGTCTTGAAAAGAGATGAAGGTTCTGGCAAATATTTTATTGTTGAAGGAACCCGCTCCTGTTTGGCAAGCCAATTCACCAAATCCTCATGCATTTTCAAACAGTCCACGTTTTCCTCCTGAAGAGCCTGACAGAAAGAAAACTGTCGCAAGAGGGCCAGGAGCAAGTGCTCCGGCATGATAAACTCATGGTCGAAGAATCGAGCCTGCTTGAGAGCATCATCCATCAAGACACTCATATATCGGGTCAATCCCATACTATCCATCGTAATAACTTCCTTTCTTTTTAGGTGGGAAATTCCCACATTTTGTTTTACTTATTCTGGCATGTAAGTAAGCTTCAGCGGATACTTTTGTGAGCGAGACCGCTCCATGGCTTTCTCCACCTTGCTCTTGGCAATATCATAGCTATAAGTTCCCACCACGGCTTTTTCTTCATGATGTACCTTGAGCATGATTGTTTCTGCCTCTTCAGCCGACTTGAAGAAGATGGACTGAAGGATGTCCACCACAAAATCCATCGGTGTGAAGTCGTCATTAAACATCATCACCACATAACGTCTTGGTTCCTTTAATCGGGTCTTCTGACGTTCTCGAATTGCTGTTTGTTCTTGAGCCATTGTTTCGTTTATTGTTATTTAGTATAGGCATTTACGATTTCCACCACATAGACATCGTGGAATCCACCTTTCTCTCCATACCATTGCAAGAGACTCTTGTCGAGAAATTTCTCAGCAGTCATTGTATCCTTGAAGAGCTTACGGCACTCGAAGGTCATGCGAGCCTGCTCGAAAGCAATGCTTCCGTTGTCGGTTGCCACAGGTGTCAAACCAGTCTCCTTCGCCTTATCGAAGTCACGTCCACTCTTAGAACCACAGAAATTATAAATCTTGCGAGCCTCCTCGTTCTTACCGAGGAAAGAGAGTGTCAAGTATTCATTTTCCTCTATCAACCCATGAGTATAACGTTCTGGGCGAATAAAGATGACAGCCACAGGCTTGTTCCACAACCATCCGAGGCATCCCCAAGAAGCAGTCATCATATTAAACTTATCCTTGTCGCCTGCAGTCACCAAGATCCATTCCTTGCCGATAGTCTCGAACACGTTATCATTGAGCGTTTTAACATCAAACTTTTCCATTTGCTTATTCCTTTCTTATATACCTTGTTTAATTATAAATTATAGGGGTAGATGAGCAATATCCATGCCATTTTCCTCAGAAGTTAATGCAAAGATAGTATTTTTATCCGAAAGTCCATTGCTTTCTGAGAGATATTTTCAACATTTTTCCTTGGTTTATGCAGAAAAGTTTGGAAGAATAGTATTACGGAAGAGTGAATCATATAACCTATCTAATCTAAACACATCATACAAGGGACAGTAAACACATCCATGCAAAGGACCGTTTTGCAAAAAAATCGAATTTTATTTGGTCAGGTCTGTTATTATCAGTACCTTTGCACCCCGAAAGCCAGCGGCAAAGCGTACCGATGGCTTCCATTTATTATTTATTTTTAAACATTTTAATTTAATGTACAAAACAATTTTCAACAAGCGCAACAGCTTGAAGTTCAACCGCTTCTCCAACAAGGGCTACGCACTTTTCTCTGTTTTGGGAAGAGAGGTTCTTGTGGGTGCGCTCAGCGTTGCTACTCTGAGCCATGCAAAAGCAGAAGGAGTAAGCACCGAAGGAACTAAAGTAGATTCTACCCTTTATAAGGGCGGAAAGGCTTATGAGTTGGATGCGGTGAACGTTACCGGATCTCGTGCGCCGATGACTGTAGAGCAGTCACCTAAGATTGTGTCTGTCATTACCCGCGACGATATTCATCGTGCGGCTGCGCAGACTATCAACGATGTATTGAAATTAGCTACCGGCGTGGATGTCCGTCAGCGTGGTGGCTTTGGTGTTCAGACGGATATCTCCATCAATGGTGGAACCTTCGACCAGATTACCATTCTCCTGAATGGCGTCAACATTTCTAATCCTCAGACTGGTCACAATGCTTCTGATTTTCCTGTAGCTCTTGCCGACATCGATCACATCGAAGTGCTCGAGGGGGCAGCATCGCGCTTATTCGGAACTTCAGCCTTCAATGGTGCCATCAATATCGTGACCAAGAAGGCACAGAATGATGGAATATCTGCGAGTGTAGAAGGCGGAAGCTTTGGAAGTTTCGGAGCACAGGGACGTGTGCAGACGGCTTTTGAGACAGGCAAGTGGACTCATGCTTATTCTGTAAGCGGAGGCTACAAGCGCTCGGATGGTGGCACAGACAACAGCGACTTCGAGAAGGGACAGGGCTACGGCAATCTCTCTTTCTCTTACGACCAGCGTTTCGATATCAACGCCCAGTTGGGTATCGCTACCCAAAGCTACGGTGCTAACACTTTCTACAGCGCCAAATATAACAACCAATATGAGAAGACAGACCACGGTCTGGCTTCGCTCAATCTGAGTCTGCACAACCAGGAGAAGACCTGGGAGATTGCGCCTCAATTCTATTATAACAAATTCAAGGACCACTATCAGTTGATTCGTGGAAAGGCTGGAGCTGCAGCAGGCGAAAACTATCACGACCTCGATGTTTATGGTGGAGGACTGAATGCCAACGTGGCTTGGGCATTGGGTAAGACCGCTGTAGCTTTCGACATCAGCAAGGAGTGCATCTACTCTACGGCATTGGGTGCGGAACTCGCAGAGAAAGACTACAAGGACATCTCGGGTTCTGACCGTCAATATACCCGAAAGGGTGAGCGCACCAATACCAACATCATGCTGGAGCACAACTTCATCTTCGGCGGTTTCACCTTGTCGGCAGGTGTCTTGGCTAACAAGAATACAGGTTTGGACAACGACTTCCGTTTCTATCCTGGTGTGGATATGAGTTATCGTCCTAACGACAACTGGAAGTTCTACGCTTCCTGGAACAAGGCTTTGAGAATGCCTACCTACACCGACTTGTACATGAGTAATTCGGTACAGCAAGGCGACCTCACCCTGAACCCGGAGAAGAACTCAACCTTCAAGGTAGGAACACAATATCGCCAGACAGGATTTGCCGCAACCGTAAGCGGATTCTACGCACATGGCACCAACATGATTGACTGGGTTCAGACTTCCGTGACCGAACAGAATGACAGCAAGTATCATGTAATGAACATCGGAAAACTCAACAATATGGGTTACAACGTGGATGCAACCATCTACATGAGAGAGTTGGTACCAAACAGTTTCATTACCCGCATCAAGTTGGGATATGCTTATATCTATCAGGATCATAAGACTGAGACCAACATTCTGAAATCGCTCTATGCATTGGAGTATCTGAAGCACAAGGCTGTATTCGGTCTGGATCATCAGATCTGGAACAAGCTTTCAGCATCCTGGAGCGTAAGATGGCAGCAGAGAATGAATGGCTATCATCCATATACCAAGGTAGATTGCAAACTGATGTGGGACGAGAAAAAATACAATATCTTCGTAAAGGCCGACAACATCACTTGCCACCGCTACTACGACCTCACAGCTGTTAAGCAGCCAGGTTTGTGGATGATGGCAGGAGCCAGCGTAAATCTCGGCTGGTAATAAACTGACAATATAATAAAAACGAGCCCTGAAGCAAACTTTTCATCAGTTACTTCAAGGCTCGTTCCTTTTTTATCGGGACATTCTATTCCATTTGTCCCATTGCTTGATCTTCCTTCTTATTATCTGTTAATGTATTTCTTTCCACCCTGCTGAATAACAACACCTTTTGCACTCTTATCGACTGGCATACCTGCCATGTTGAAAAATCTCTTAGCCTTCACTGCATCGGTTCGAGCCAGCTCGGCAATAACTGTGCTTAAATTGTCTAATGAGTAAATAATAGTTTGATCCTCTCCTGCTACGTAAATGCTCAGCATCATATAAAATTTACCATCTGCTTTCACAAAGTTTACATTCATACTACCTTCAGGCAAAGTAATGATATACCTACCCTTTCCTTTATCCAAATAGCTGTTCCATCTTCACCTCACTATGCACGATGCTATGATGCTTACCATCTGCCACGCCATAAGTTGTGACGAATGTATTGACAAGCGAGAACTTGGTCTTGGTCGCCATTCTGAACAACTCCATGCGTTCTCGCAATTGTTGCTCATAAGATTCCGTGATATAATATTCCGATTTACTGAATTTCATTTCACATAAATGGATGATACGGTCGGCTCGCTTGATGACCAAATCTATCTGTCCCCCTTTTTGTTTATCATTACCTATTTTGCGCCACGAAGAAACTTCCGTTGCCATTCCCAAAATGCCAAGTGCCTTCTTGATGGCATCCGTATGCACCAGACACACTATTTCAAAAGTTAATCCTTGCCAAATAGATACCAAACGAGACTCAAAATTATGGCTCCACCACAAATCATCGCCAGACGTATCTTGAGCTATGAACTTATAATAGAATAAGGTATAGAAATCTATCAAGCGATAATTAGCCTCTCTCGTTTTACACCCGAAATTGTGGCTCCGATAGATAAAGTCACATCGCTCAAGGTTTGTCAACACCCGCGAAAGAGTACCACCATTCACACCCACAGCCTTAACTATCTCTGCTCTGGACATCCCTCCATGATGATTTGCCAAGGCCTTTACCACATTGATATATAACTCTGCATTACTAAACAATGCATTATATAATTCGTCGAACTCGCTCTTCATGATGGCACTATGCGAAAAGAACATTCTATCCACATTTTGCACTAAACTATCTTGTGGATTAATCAAGCTCAAATAAAACGGAATTCCACCAAACACCATGTAACATTGCAATATCTGATATCTATCCCACTTGCAATATTTCCTCTGCAAGTATTCTTCTGTTTCTTTAAGCGTAAAAGGTCGGATATAGATACTGCTTGTGATACGCGCATGCAGTCCTCCTTGGTTCTCTATCAGATTATCTACCATCCAAGATGTAGCTGAACCACTGGCAATAAACACAATGTCGCTACGACGAGCAGCCCAACCATTCCAAAAGTTCTCCAAAGCAGACACAAAGTCTGACTTTTGGGTATCTATCCAGGGCATCTCGTCGATAAAAACAACTTTCTTTCTATTCTCATTTAGTGATTCTATATATTCTTCCAACGCATCAAAGGCATCAAACCAATCAGCAAACTTTTCTGGCTTTACCCCGGAGAATTTCTTCAGGACTTTAGCAAAATTGGTAAGTTGTCTTTGGCGAGAAAGATTATGTCCCCCCACAAAGGTAAAGTCATACTTTCCCTGATAGTATTGGTCAATAAGGAATGTTTTACCGACTCTTCGCCGTCCATATACTATCACGAATTCCGAACGGTCAGATTCCATAACCCTTCGCAACTCATTACACTCTCGTTCTCTACCAACTAACCTATTATCTGATGCCATATTTCTCCTTTTTTAACCAAGTGCAAATATATTATATTTTTTTTATCAAAACAAGGAAATGGGCGATTATTTACCCATATCTATGTTTTTTTATGAGATATGGGTAAATAATCGCCCATTTTTACAACTTTTCACAAAAACAGGTCATCTGCTACCACCTCGCCCAGACGCGGTTTCAATAAGCATTATGCACTACTCCATACATAGTAACCATTGTTAGCTGGAGTCCGTATAATTGTCGGAAAATACATTTTTCAACCCATTTTCCGACAATTATAAATAGTAATTCTATCTACTTTTATTCCGGTTTCTGATATTTTCCGTTCACTTTTATCGGTTCGAGATGGATTCCCACATGGGTATCTGCACCGAAGTGCTGCTTCAGTTTTGTTTCTATATGAGTAGCATGTTCATGCGCCTCATAAAGCGAAAGAGAACCCGGAAGGCGGACGTGCATTTCTATCGCAATCTTGTTTCCGATGCGACGGGTTTGCAGGTTATGAATCTCTCTTACTCCCTGCTCTTCGTTCGCAACCTTCAGAATTTCATCTTCCTCCATTTCCGGAAGACTGGCATCCGTCAGTTCTTTCACAGATTGCATCACCAGTCCCCAGGCTGCCTTGATGATGAAGGCACTCACGATGATGGCAGCCAGCGGATCGAGCACCGCCCACTTTTCTCCCAGGATGATGGCCCCACCAATACCGAACATCGTTCCGATACTTGATAAAGCATCGCTGCGATGATGCCAGGCATTCGCCACTACAGCCTCAGAATGATATTTCTTTCCGGCTTTAACCGTAAACTGATAAGCCCATTCCTTCATCACGATACTTATGATGGCAGCAATCAAGGCTACAACGCCCGGCTGCTGGAGTGTCTCGCCGCAGATGGCACGATAAATCTTGGTTACGCCAGAATAACAGATCATCACACCCACCACGAAGAGCGAAATGCCGATGATGGCTGTGGCAAGCGTCTCGTATTTGCCATGACCATAATCATGGTCCTTATCTATCGGCTTATTGCCCAGTTTTACGAATACCAGTACCACCACATCGGTAGCGAAATCGGTGAGCGAGTGGATGGCATCCGCTATCATGGCTGCCGAATGTCCGAGAATACCTGCAGCAAACTTCAGCACGAGCAGCACCACATTGATGATGCTTCCCGCTATCGTCACCTTATATACTTCCTTTACTCTATCCGCATCAGCGGAATGATTCTTTTTCGTTTCTGCGGGCATCGCTTGCTCGTTATTTATTCTCTCATTCTTGTCCATACTATAAAATATAACAGAAGTCCTTTGCTTCCTCTTATCATGTTTTTGTATAACCAAATTTCTTTCTTCCTGTCTTTCATGAATTGAGCGGCAAAAGTACATCTTTTTTCTGAAAGCGGATAAAAAGGGAGATTAAAAAAGTATAACGAATGAGGAATAATGTGATAGCGAAGAGAGAAAAGCATGGAATTTTGTGATAAAACGCCTTAAAACAATAGGAATTTTGTGATTTTCAGTCCGAATTCCTTTGGAATTTTGTGATAAAAAAGTTGTATCTGTATTTACCATTATAAGTTAACGAACTTAAAATATCAAGCCGTAACCGTTAATTCTGCGAAAGAAAACTGCGGAAATCCGCAAAAATTCTACATAGAATTAATAAAAGCATTATTTTTGCAAAAGAAAAATGCGGAAATCCGCAAAAATCTTTCCTGTTATGATTGTAAATAGAGACAAATATCTACAAGAGTTGGTTAGTTCACGCCATAATGGACTGGTAAAAATCATTACCGGTATGCGCCGTTGCGGAAAATCCTTTCTGCTGTTTCGTCTCTTCAAGCGTTTCCTTGAAGACGATGGAGTCATGCCCGACCACATCATAGAAATGGCATTCGATGACTATGCATTCAAGGAGTTTCGCAATCCTGACAAGTTTTATAAGTATGTAAAAGAGAAGATTGCTGACGACCAACCTTATTACATTCTGCTTGATGAGGTACAGATGCTTGACGAGTTTGAAGATGTACTAAATGGATTATTGCATATTCCCAATGCTGATGTTTATGTGACGGGAAGCAATGCACGCTTCCTATCCAAGGATATAATAACCGAATTTCGTGGACGAGGATACCAAATACACGTTTCACCACTCAGCTTTGCTGAATTTATGACCGTATATGATGGCGACAAGCAGGATGGTTGGAACGAATATTTGCTTTATGGTGGTCTTCCGCCTGTTGTTCTACAAAAGACAGAAGAAGAAAAAGTGAAACTTCTGAACAGCCTCTTGACTGAGACTTACATGATAGATGTCATCAACAGAAACAAAATAAAGAACGATGCAGAACTCAACGATTTATTCAAAATTCTCGCATCGGGAATTGGCGGACTTACCAATCCGCAACGACTTGCCAATACTTTCCAATCTGTAAAGAATGTCTCAATAAGCTCTACAACCATCAAGAAATACATCGAATATCTTGCAGATGCGTTCTTGCTTGAGCCATGTAATCGCTATGACGTAAAAGGTCGTAAGTATATCGGAACGCCATTGAAATATTATTTTTCTGACTTAGGCATTCGCAATGCACTTCTCGGCTTTCGCCAACAAGAGAAAACCCATCTGATGGAGAATGCCATCTATAATGAACTTCGCTACCGTGGATATAGTGTGGACATTGGCAACGTAGAAATCAACGGCGTGGACGAAAAAGGAACCAAAGTGAGACGGATGCTTGAAGTTGACTTTGTTTGCAACCAAGGCTACAAACGCTGCTACATCCAGTCGGCTCTCAGTTTGCCAGACAAGGAGAAGACGAAACAAGAACTTGCCTCTTTGCTACGTATAGACGATAGTTTTATGAAGTATATGATAACAGGCGACCTCATCAAGAAATACCAAAACGATGACGGCATCGTATTTATGGACGTATTTGATTTCTTGTTGGATAAAGATTCTATATGAAAACTTAAATAAAATAAAAAGGAGGGTGTGTCATAAGTTAATGATTCACCCTCTTTTTGTAGGAATATTACTGATATGTTGTTGAAAAACATAGCATATGTTGTTGAGAAAGTTAGTATCTTCGGTCGCACAACAAGTGATGTGCATGCGGTGGTCAACTGTTATGCACCAACTAATATCCAGCCTTATGACACACCCTCTTTTCTAAAAGTTTAGCAAAAGATCTTCATTGAGGGATAAAAATCATCAAATTCCTCCCTCTCTGAGGGATTTTTCTGTATTTAACCACGCTATGCGAAATTTTTATTGTACTTTTGCACCCGTGCTTGAAAAAACAACAAACAGGCTCTCTAACTTTCTACCAGCTGGTAGAAAGTTAGAAACTATAGTAAATTGAAGAAATATACAAATAAATGGTTTTAAATTACATTTGGATAGCATTTTTCGTGATTGCGTTCATCTTCGCACTCATCGGATTGGCAATGGGAGATACGACTATCTTCCAAAAGATTGTAGATTCCACCTTCGACTCATCCAAGAATGCCTTCGAGATTTCTCTCGGACTGACGGGCGTGCTCGCCCTCTGGCTTGGCATCATGAAGATAGGAGAGAAGGCGGGAGTTGTGAATGTGTTGGCAAGAGCACTCAGTCCGGTCTTCACCCGTCTCTTCCCCGATATTCCGAAGAACCATCCGGTGATGGGAAGCATCTTCATGAATATCGCTTCGAATATGCTGGGACTCGATAATGCGGCGACGCCTACAGGATTGAAGGCGATGCAGCAGATGCAGGAACTCAATACGAAGAAGGATACGGCAACGAACCCGATGATCATGTTCCTGGTTCTGAACACCTCAGGTCTCACCATCATTCCTACCACCATCCTCGCCTTCCGTGCCTCCTACGGAGCAGCCCAGCCTACGGATGTCTTCATCCCTATCCTGATGGCTACGCTCGTGGCTACGCTTGCCGGAATCATCATCACTTCGCTCTGGCAGCGCATCAACATCCTACAGCCGGTATTGCTCGCTACTCTGTTGGGAATGTGCGCCTTCGTAGGCATCATCATCTGGGGATTCGGACAAATGGATAAGGATACGATGAACACGGTTACCACCTTGGCTTCTAACATGATTCTCCTGGGCATCATCCTCTGCTTCATCCTGGCGGGATTCTTGAAGAAAGTGAATGTTTATGATGCATTTATCGAGGGAGCGAAGGAAGGTTTTACTACTGCGGTGAAGATTATCCCTTATCTTGTAGCGATTCTCGTGGGCATCGGCGTGTTCCGTGCTTCGGGAGCGATGGATATGGTGATTCAAGGCATTTCGTGGTCGGTAGAACAATGCGGCTTGAACGCTGATTTCGTAGGCGCCCTACCTACCGCCATCATGAAACCGCTGTCGGGAAGTGGTGCACGAGGCATGATGCTGGAGGCGATGAAGAACTATGGTCCTGATTCGTTTGTGGGCAGATTGAGCTGCATCTTCCAGGGTTCCACCGATACCACCTTCTATATATTGGCAGTATATTTCGGAAGCGTAAGCATCAGGAATACCCGCCACGCCGTGGCTTGCGGCTTGCTCGCCGATTTGGCAGGAGTCATCGCAGCAATCGCTGTTGCATATTTATTCTTCGGATAAGAGCCTCCCACAGATTTCACAGATTTACACAGATAATCTTTGAATGACGACGCAAGTCCAATTTAACATTTAATACTTAACATTCAACATTAAGAAAGATAATGGCAAGTTTAAAATCACTAGCAAAGGATACCGCCATCTATGGTTTGAGCAGTATCATCGGCAGATTCCTCAACTATCTGCTTGTACCACTCTATACGGCTAAGATCAGCGCCGCAAGTGGTGGTTATGGTGTCATCACCAACATGTACGCCTATACGGCATTACTCCTCGTTATCCTGACCTACGGAATGGAGACCACCTTCTTCCGTTTCGTCAATAAGGAGGGGGAAAACTCAGAAAAAGTTTATCACACGGTTTTGAGCATGGTGGGCTTCACCTCCCTACTCTTCATCGCCCTGGTACTCCTCTTCATTACGCCTTTGAGCGATGCGATGGGCTACGCCGACCATCCAGCTTATGTATGGACCATGTTCGTAACCGTGGCTATTGATGCCTTCCAGTGCATCCCGTTCGCTTACCTCAGATACAAGAAGCGCCCATTGAAGTTTGCTGCCTTCAAGTTGCTCTTCATCGGTCTGAACATTGCGCTCAACCTGGTTTACTACGTCATCATGGATGGTCACGATGTGGGTTATGCTTTCTACATCAACCTGGTTTGTACCGCCTCCATCACCTTCTGTTTCTACAAGGAACTGAAGGAAGGATTCATGGGCGAAAAATGCTCCTGGAACGAATGCAAGGTGCTCGTCAGGAAGATGATGGGCTACAGTTGGCCAATCCTCGTGCTCGGTATTGCCGGTATTCTGAACCAGACAGCCGACAAGATTCTCTTCCCTTACATCTATGAGAAGGGCGATGCTCATGCGCAGCTCGGAATCTATGGAGCAGCCAGCAAGATTGCGATGATCATGGCAATGATTACCCAGGCTTTCCGCTATGCTTACGAGCCTTTCGTATTCGGCAAGGCAAAGGATAAGGACAACCGACAGACTTACGCTTCGGCGATGAAGTATTTCGTCATCTTCACCCTGCTTGCCTTCCTGGTAGTGGTAGGTTATCTGGATGTATTGCGCCACATCATCGGCCGCGACTACTGGGATGGACTGAAGGTAGTGCCTATCGTAATGGCTGCCGAAATCATGATGGGAGTATATTTCAACCTCAGTTTCTGGTACAAGCTCATCGACAAGACCATCTGGGGTGCTTACTTCTCGGGCATCGGTTGTGCGGTATTGATTGCCATCAACGTTATCTTCGTACCTATTTATGGTTACATCGCCTGTGCCTGGGCTGGTTTTGCAGGATATGGAACAGCCATGCTTCTCTCCTACTTCGTGGGTCAGAAGAAGTATCCTATCAACTATCCGGTGAAGGAGATTATGATTTATGTGGTTCTCGCCTTCATCCTCTTCGCAGGAATGACCGAGACCAACAAATACTTCTCCACCACCATTGCCTGCCTCATCAACACGGTGCTCATCCTCATCTTCGCCGCTTATCTCGTGAAGAAGGATTTCCCATTGGGCAGTCTGCCAGTGGTAGGAAAACACTTTAGATAGTAAAAGAAACAACTGATAAAGACAAAGGGCGTGCCATACTTGATGACACGCCCTTTGTGACTATTTGGATCATACCTAACACCACTTGTATTATTTTCTTTACCTCATTGAAAAGGAAAACACAAACCTTTGCAATACCCATGTAACATCATCCTCGTACCTTTGCATCGGAAACAAAAGGATTAGTTTCTATATTTAATAATATTTCTATATTTAATAATAAATGAAAAGACAACGTATCAACCAGTACTTCTTGGCAATGTCATTATGCTGTATGTCTGGGAGTGTGTTTGCACAGTCTACACAGACAGACAAAAAACCGATGCAGAAGCAAGAATCGGACAAAGGGAAAAAGAAGGCTAAATCAAAGTTCAGCGATGATCCAATTGAACTCAATAACGTCGTGGTAACAGCTTTGGGCATCAAGCGTGAGGAGAAGAGCTTGGGCTATTCTACGCAGACTGTTAGCGGCGATGACATTACGGCTACCATGCCAACCAACTAGTCACAAGCCTTGCAAGGTCAAGTTGCTGGTTTGAACGTGGTATCGGCAGGCGGCCCACTTTCTTCCACCCAGATTAATCTGCGAGGCAACGTATCCATGAACATGGATGGCAACGGAGCCTTGATTGTTGTGGACGGTGTGCCTCTCTCCAGCCCAATGAACAACCCTGGCGGTTCTTACGGAGCTGGTGGCAACTCGGAGGGTTCCGTGGATTACGGTAATGGATTTTCCGACCTAAACCCAGATGACATAGAGAGCATCCAGGTACTTAAAGGAGCCTCTGCCTCTGCACTTTATGGTGCCAGAGCTGCCAATGGTGTCATCATGGTCACCACCAAGTCGGGCAAGAAAGCCAAGAAGGGACTGGGCATCAGCTATAGCTTCAACAACACATGGGAACGTGCAGCTCACTTCCCTGACTACCAATATGAGTTTGGACAAGGTGTGGCTAAGAACATCGGGACCAAAGGAACTGCCTGGGAGGGACAACAATATTATTCTTACGGCAAGGGTGATGACGGTTTGGCAAGTACAAGCGGTACCAGCTCTGCCTTTGGTGCTCCTTTTGAGGGACAGATGTTCTACCAGTATAGTCCTGAGAATGAGGGACGTGCTGACGAGGCGACCCCTTGGAGGCCCTACAAGAACAACCATAGCGACCTGTTCCAAACTGGCCACACCATGACCAATGCCATCGCCCTCACTGGCAACAACGGCACTGGCAACATGCGCCTGTCTCTCACCCATAGCAAGAGCGAATGGATATTGCCCAACTCTGGCTACGAGCGACTGACGGCAGCCTTCGCAGGCTCACAACAGATTTCCAAGAGGGTGAAAATCAATGCTCGCATGAGTTATACCTATCGTGATGTAAAGAACACACCACAGCTCACCTATAACTCCAACTCTCTGAGTTACTTCTTGATTTTCATGAATCCAAACTTCAACCTGGATTGGTTTAAGCCGATGTGGTACAAGGGGAAAGAGAACATCAAGCAGATACGCCCATTCTCTGGCTATCTGCCAAACCCACACGTTTTGCTCTACGAGGCAACCAACCCTGCCAAAAAGCATAGCTTCAATGGCAACATCTCTGCCAATTTCACCATCAACCGCTTCCTCGACTTGCAGTTGCGCTCCGGTATGCAAGCTACGGCACAGCAACAAGAGCAGCATCGTCCTTGGGATGACAAGGTATATCCAACAGGATTCTTCAAGAAGCAGAACATCTTCGACTACGAGGTCAACTCTGATGTCCTGCTTTCATATCACAACAGCTTCGACAATGGATTCAATGTCAATGCCTCTGTAGGCGGTAACATGATGCAATCATACTATGACTTGCTCTCAGCCTCCGTCACAGGTCTGAACACTCCGGGTGTCTACAACCTTGCCAATGGAGTGTCGTCTCCACTCGTCAACACCACCATCTGCAAGAAGCGTGTCAACTCTCTTTATTTCATGGCAAACCTTGCCTATAAAGACATGCTCTTCCTGGATCTGACAGGTCGTAACGATTGGTCATCCACACTGCCAAAGCAACACCGTTCCTTCTTCTATCCATCGGTCAGCCTCAGCGCAGTGATCAACAGCATCGCCAAGTTGCCATCATGGATTCATCTCTTGAAGGTACGTGCCTCTTGGGCACAGGTGGGCAACGACACCGACCCATACAAGACATCTCCTTACTATACAACGAGCGATTTTGCAGGTGCCTTAGTCAAGCCAAGTACCCTATACAACGCAGACTTCAAGCCAGAGATGTCAAGCAACTGGGAGGGCGGTTTCGACTTCCGAGTATTGGGCGGCAGATTGAGTTTGGACATGACCTATTATTACAACCGCACCAAGAACCAGATATTGAATGCGCCTTTCGACCCAACCACAGGATATACCAAAGGAACCATCAATTCTGGCTGCGTAAGCAACCGAGGCGTGGAACTGGTACTTCGTGGCACCCCTATCAAGACCCGAGACTTACAATGGGACTTGACAGCCACATGGTCAACCAACAAGAACAAGATCGAATCGCTCTCTGACTTTGCGGACGAGCGACAGATTCTCGGTTCCTATGTCAGTGGCAACGTGAGCATCATCGGCACCAAAGGTGGCACCACTGGTGACATCTGGGGATATAAGTTGAAGCGCAATCCACAGGGCGAGGTCATCATCGATGCCACAGGCTTGCCTGCTCGCCCATCAGAGATAGAATATGTAGCGTGTGCCCTGCCTGATTGGGAAGGAGCCTTCAATACATCCGTGAAATACAAGAACTGGTCGTTTGCCATGCAATGGGATGGAAAGGTAGGTGGAAAGACCTACTCGCAGTCACACCACAAAATGAGTGAACAAGGTCACATCAAGGAAACCCTCAACGGAAGAAAGCCTGGCACCAGCCTCTATCTCGACATCGACAACCCAGACATCCAGGCACTCTTCAAGGCACAGAAGATAACCCCAGTGGCAGGTGTCTATTGCATCGCACCGGGTGTAGTGGACAATGGCGACGGCACCTACAGTCCTAACCAGAAGATTGTGACCATAGAGGCATACTACAAGGAGTATTACCGCATCGGCAATGTGGAGACCAACACCTTCGACACCAGCTATCTCAAGCTGAGAGAGGTGCGCATCGACTATAACTTGCCAAAAAAGTGGCTCAAGAACACATTCATCTCCAATGCCACCGTGGGCTTATATGGTCGTAACCTCCTCTGCATCACCGACTATCCGATGTACGACCCTGAGACTGCCTCACTCGACGGCAGTTCATTCGTAACAGGCGTTGAGGTGGGTACTCTCCCTACCACTCGCTCTTATGGCATCAACCTCAAGGTAGATTTCTAAAACATGTATAAGAATAAAGATAAATATTGATTCGATGAAAAAGATATTCAAAAAGATAGGGGTACTCTTGGCTGTACCCACCCTGTTGCTGACCGGCTCATGTGAGTCGATGGACAACACCAACGTAGATCCAACCCGAATGAACTCAGCCAATGCCGGAAGTTTCATAGACCCTGTCATCTACGGCATGGGTACCTATACCTGGACCCGCTACAACAGCTGGACATTTCAGTTGATGCAATGCATCGTCACCACCAATTCTACCAGTGGCATGGGATGGTTTAAGGTGAACGATACGGCGGGCGATGGTGTGTGGTCCAACTATTACAAATGGAACACCAATGCCAAAGCTATCTACGATGAAGCCGTGAAGGTGGGCGACCCCAACTATCAAGCCATCGCCACCACCCTACGCTGCTGGATATTCGAGAACACTACAGATACTTTTGGAGATATTCCTGTAGAGGAATCATGCCGTGGCGAGGAAAAGCTATATAATCCAAAGTTTGAGACTCAAGCTGACGTTTATCGCTATATCAACAACCAGTTGGAAGAGGCCAACTCGCTCTATGAGCCTAAAAAGGGACTCCAATTCAACACCAATGGTGACAAGATGTATTGCACCAGCGGATCCGACCAAGAAGGCATCCTGAAATGGAAAAAGTTCACAAACTCGCTCCGTCTGCGTGCCCTCCTCAGAGTGATAGACTCAGAACAACTGGGCGACCTGGCAAAGACAGAGATCAAGAAGATATTGAGCGATCCAACCACCTACCCAGTGTTCGACTCCAATGACGACAACGCCAAGGTACACATCTCGGGCATCGCTCCAGACGAAGCACCGATGACTCGCCCATCCGACCTGTCATCCTACAAGTCGCTCTCCGAGTTCTTCATCAACCGTCTGAAGGAATGGAGTGACCCACGTCTGCCCATCTTCGCCAAGACTGCCACCAACAAGGATCCCGACACGGGACAGGACGTGAAGTCATACATCGGTCTGCCTAGCGGATATGACGTGGAGCCTACCTTCACTGCCTCAGCTCCCAATGCCGACAACCTCGCAACAGCCCCCCTAGACATCCAATGCCTCACCTATGCTGAGGTGCTCTTCATTAAGGCTGAGTTGGCACAACGAGGCATCATCGAGGGCGATGCCAAATCTCTCTATGAGCAAGCCGTAACAGCAGCTATCACACAGTGGGGCGCAGAAGTGCCAGCCAACTATTTTGACAACGAGAAAGCTACCTACGATGGAACCCTGAAAAGAATCATGGAACAGAAGTTCTACGCACTCTTCTTCACCGATTTCCAGCAATGGTTTGAATACAACCGCACAGGTTATCCCGACGTGCCAAAAGGTCCAGGCGTGGATGCCAATGCCCACATGCCATACCGTTTCAAATATCCAGCCATCTTGCAACGCATGAACCGCGAGAACTATCTGAAGGCGGTGGAGTCGATGGGTGGAGATGACTTCCAAACCAAACTGATCTGGCAAAAGAGAGCTGTCCTTTAAACAAAGGGCAAACCTTAGACAAAAAAAACGATTTTATAAAAGAAAGGAACATAAGATGAATGTAAAAAAGATGATTGCGACGGCAATGATGATGATGTCTGCCTTCGCTGTGTATGCACAAGATGCCCGAGACTTCACCCTTGAGGTATATGGTGGAGAGATTCCCAATGTGAAACCAGCTTTTGAGGAAGAGCATTTCTTAGGTGGAGAAATCACCAAGAAATGGAACACCTTCCTTTGCAACTATACCCATACATACGATGTGGAGGTAGGTTTGTCCTCCTCTGGCACCGAGTTTCGCAAGCCAGCCGTGTTCAAGGCAGTGGAGCGTGTCAACAAATATGTCAAGAAGAGACTGAAAGCACACACCATGAACCGTGACGAGGCGGTGAAAATCATGACCCATGTGTTGGATTGCGCCAACATCATCTGTCTGGAGAACGACACGGCAGCCTTAGAAGAGGCGGCAAGCGACACCAAGACAGGAGAAGAGGCAGTAACCTTCTTCAACCATATCCATCTCGTCAACGCTTAAACTCAAGAAAGGAAATCAGGCTATATGAAACAAATGGAACGTTTGATGTCGCTCGCCTTCATGGGAGCGATGTGTATCAATACCTTGGCACAGGTTTCTTCCTCCTTCATTTTCTCGGGAAGAGTGAAGGATGCCAAGGGCAATGGCGTGGCTAACGTAGTGGTAAACAACGGCATCCGATTCGTCAAGACCAATGCCAATGGCGACTGGTCCTTGCCTACCGACACCAACTGCTGCAAGTTTGTCAGCATCTCCACTCCAGCAGCCTATGTGCTCCCACAAGAAAAGAACATCGCCAAGGGATTTTATGTTCGTGTGGATGAATTGACACGCAATGCCAACAAGCACGATTTCACCATCGAGAAGAGAAAGAAGCCGGTCAACCAATTCTTCTACATCTCCATCTCCGACCCACAGGTAAAAACCCAGCATGACATGGATCGATGGAAGAGCGAGACCATCCAGGACATGAAGACTTTTGTGGATTCCATCAGCCGCCAAAGAGAAGTGGTGGCAAACACCTTGGGCGACCTCGTCTTTGACAATATGGACCTGTATGGTGAATATGCCTCCTCATTCGATGGCATCAATATGACCACCTTCCAATGCATCGGCAACCATGACTTCGACAAACGCTACCAAGATTTGCACAACATGCCGTTAGGCACACCTGTCTATGCCGAGCAATATTATCACCGATACTTCGGACCAACTAACTATTCATACAACATAGGCAAGGTACATGTTGTGACGCTCAAGAACATCAATTATGTGGGACATCGCAAATACCAGGAGGCCATCACTGGAGCCGACTTGGATTGGTTGCGCCAGGACCTCAGTTTCGTCTCTAAAGGCTCCATCGTGATACTAAACATGCACGCTGCCGCCTGGAACAAGATTGAGAACGAGGGCAACGTGAGACAGGCAGACGATCTTGCCGAAATTCTGAAGGGCTATCGTGCCCATGTGATGGCAGGACATACCCACTATTTCCAGAACAACCTGATGGATGAGAATCTCTTCGAGCACAACATCGGTGCAGCCTGTGGCGCATGGTGGAAGAGCCAAGTGAACCGATGCGGTGCGCCCAACGGCTACATGGTGTTAGACATTGATGGCGAAAACATCAAGTGGCACTACAAATCCACGGGGCATCCCCTCTCTTATCAGATGCGCATATATGGCAAGGGACAATTCCACAGCCAACCACAAAACATCGTGGCAAACATTTGGGATTGGGACCCAACCTGCAAAGTGGAATGGGAAGAAGATGGCAAACCTAAGGGTGAGATGCAGCAATTTGCGGACGTGGACGAAGCTTATGCCAAAAGCAAAGGTTACAAACAGGGATTGACCGTGACAGGTCATCTCTTCAAAGCAACGCCATCAATCAAGGCAAAGAGCATCAAGATCATCTTCACCAACCACTTTGGCGAACGATATGAGCAAACGGTCAACATCACCACACCAAAAGTGAAGACACAAATCGTGGCACATCGGGGATTCTGGAATACAGTTGGTTCTGCCCAAAACTCCCTGACTTCACTGAGGAAAGCTGCCGAAGCTAAAGTCTATGGTTCGGAATGCGACGTGCATATCACTGCCGACAGCATCATCATCGTGAACCACGACCCAAAGATCAACAAACTCGTGATTGCCGACTCCAAGTATGAAGACCTGAAGAAACAGCTCCTATCCAACGGCGAGGAGGTACCAACCTTGGAACAATATCTCACCGAGCTGAAGAAGCACCCTGAGATGCAACTCATCTTAGAAATCAAGAAGCAGCCTCTGCAACGAGACGAAGACCGCCTAACTATCAAGACAGTGGCTATGGTTCGTCAGATGGGAATGCAGAAGCAGGTGGAATACATTTCCTTCAGTCCTGCCGTCTGTACCTTGGTTCGCCAGTTGGATGCAGATGCCACCATCTACTACGTAGGAGGCAGTTATACCCCAGACGAAGTGAAGAAGTTGGGTTATCAAGGCATCGACTACAATTACAAGCTCCTCTTCAAGCACCCGGAATGGATAGAGGAGTCTCACGAACTGGGTTTGAAGGTAAACGGTTGGACGCCCGACGATGATTCCATCATCAAGAAGTTGGTGGATATGAAGGTAGACTTCATCACCACTGACAAGCCAGTAGAAGCAGGAAAGATAGCCCACTCTAAGAAATAATCTCCGTAACCGAGAATTGTAATAGAGGGTGTGTCATAAGTCTGTGACGCACCTTTTTTTTTGTGTGTTTCTGTATATTCTAGTTGAATCGTAGTCTTTCTTCACAAAGGAAATCTTATTATATTGTATAGAAACTTTACTTTTCTTGTTTTATCGATAACAAAAC
>ENA-OPWO01000197-OPWO01000197.1-human-gut-metagenome-genome-assembly--contig:-NODE-197-length-25530-cov-4.583710_pt1 | contig 25530 bp, 28 predicted proteins | sample MGYA00241510_ERZ502012 | MGnify/ENA primary metagenome ERZ502012 (study PRJEB25962, sample SAMEA2041923) | human gut metagenome | biome: human gut; feature: human-associated habitat; material: faeces...
CCGGCGGGCTTTCATTATAAGAAAGCGAGGTTAGAGACATGGGTTTATTTACAGGCGGATTTAAGTTACTGAAAACGGCATTTTTGAAGTAAGCAAAAATAAGTATTCCAAATGTACACATAGAAATTATCCTATGATTGAACTTAAGCAATACATTGATAATATAGTTTTGAATTCAAATATGTTTTTTTCCGTAGCAGTGCCAATTATGAGAGAAATCAATACAAATATCAGAAGATTATCGGCACACACTACTATAATGACATATGAGAAATTGGTAAATACACGTCAAAGGATATTGGGAATCAGGTCTATTGCATTTCCTTCCATATCAACGGGAGCATATAGTTTTCCGGTGGTGCTTGCGGCAAAGATTGCGGTACGTACAGTTGCCAGATTTCTGCATGAGAATCCGGACAGCTTCGATTTGGTGGAATGGGTGCTGTTTGATACTCAGACTGAATCGGTGTACGAAGCAGAAGTTACGCTCTATTATAATATACGAATTTAGTTTATTTGAATCAAAGCAAAAAGCTCAAAAAGGAGAGATTATTCATGGTTTTATTGGTTGTAGATGCACAGAATGGTATCGTGGATGAACGCTTATATGAGTTCAGAAAGTTTGTTGGTAATATCAAAAAGCTGATTGGAGCAGCTCGAGAACAAGGTATAGAAGTTATTTATGTACAGCATGATGATGGACCAGGTACCGGATTCTCTATCGGGGATGATGAGTTTGAGGTTTATTCCGAGTTTCAACCGATGCCTGATGAAAAACGATTTATCAAGTCCGTATGCAGTGCGTTCAAAAAAGAGAGTGGTCTGCTTGAGTATCTGACTGCAAAGGAAGAAAAAGATGTGATGATTTGTGGTATTATGACGGATTTCTGTATCAATGCCACGGTAGAGGCTGGTTTTGAGCATGGCTTACACATGATTGTTCCTGCCTATGCAAATTCTACGCAGGACAATGAGTACATGACTAGGGAACAGGCTTACCATTACTATAATGAATTTCTCTGGCCTGAACGATATGCAGACTGCGTACCAATGGACAGGGCATTGGAATTACTCAAAAAATGATATAGCGTAAACGGTCTTTGCTGAATACCTTTGTTACCGAAATACATTACATAAACTTCAAGATTATGTTGCAGTAAATTCAATAAATCAGTATCATATATTTATACATACAAACAGCGTAGAAGTTTTAAAATATGAATGCGGAATAAAACAGAGGATAAGAGGATATGAAGAACGATGAACCGGAGATAAAACCGGCATACAAAAATCCTTTAATGGAGCATTACAGATGAAGACAGCAATAGTATATGCATCAGTGCATCACGGAAACACAAAAAAGATAATTGATGAGATAGCAAAGACAAACGATGTCGAGCTGATAGATGCGACACAGACTGTAGAGAAAGACTTGTCGGAAGGTTTTCATGCAAGGGATTTGATACGTTTGGTCCGTTCAAGATGATTGGCGGTGTATCAAAGGGGCATCCGGATGAGAAGGATATTGCGGCGGCTATAGAGTTTTACAACGGATTAAAATTAAAGTATGATTAGAATCTGTATATTAGTAAACTATCTTATTGGGTGTTTTACTTGTAGGTATTATTTGCAGAAGGAAGGATATACAGGCATGAAACTAATTTGCTCTTTATTTATCACATTCTTAAAAATCGGTGCGTTCACCTTTGGCGGCGGATACGCTATGATTGCGCTGCTTGAAAATGAGTTCGTTGAAAAGAAAAAATGGCTTGAAAAAAGCGAGTTTCTGGACATGGTTGCGGTAGCCGAATCCACGCCAGGACCAGTCGCCGTCAACAGTGCGACTTACATTGGTTACAAAATTGCAGGATTTGCGGGTGCAACCATGTCCACACTTGCTGTCTGCATTCCATCTTTCTTTGTAATTTATGGTATCTCGCTGTTCTTTGATCAGTTTCTCAGTTTGCGCTGGGTTTCCTGCGCATTCCGCGGGATTCAGGTATGTGTGATCTATCTGATCCTTACCGCAGGGCTGAAAATGCTTAAAAGTATTGACAAAAACACACTAAACTTGACGCTTCTCACGTTGGTCATGGCTTCCATGCTCTGCTGCTCGATCACAGCAGTTTCGTTTTCCTCTGTGTTTTACATCCTGATCTGCGGCGCGGTCGGGCTTGTTGTTTTCTTTCTGCGAAAAATCCGGAAAGGAGATGGGAAAAAGTCATGATATATCTGCGTCTCTTTCTGAACTTTTTGATGATCGGTGCCTTGTCTTTCGGCGGCGGCTATGGAATGGTTTCGCTGGTACGCGAAAGGGTGCTTTCCAACGGCTGGCTGACAGAGAACGAGTTTCTGAATTTTATTGCCGTATCTGAATCCACACCGGGACCCCTTGCCGTGAATATGGCAACCTTTATCGGCTCAACACAGGGCGGAATCCTCGGTTCATTTGTTGCAACGCTGGGCGTGGTGTTGCCGTCATTTTTGATTATTCTCTTAATTGCATCCGCACTAAAGAATCTGATGAAATATGCACCCGTCAACGCCTTTTTATCGGGAGTTCGTCCGTGCGTTGTAGCGATGATCCTTGCGACCGCGCTCAGCATGGCGCTGTCTACGCTGTTTGGCCTCACAGATTTACAGGCCGGATTTGCGCCAGATTTGCGCTCTATCGCAGTATTTGCCATGCTCGGAGCAACACATCTGATTTGTAAAATAATCAGAAAAACAGCTCCATCGCCAATTCTGATGATCCTGTTTTCAGCAGGCCTCGGAATCTTGTTTTGGTGAATATTCTAGCATGGCGATTGATTTTATTTCCAACTTCAATAGCAATTCCTGCTGAACCGCGCTTATTTCATTGTGTATAATTTCGAGCGACATCACCCTTCATTCATGATGCCGCTCCGCGCTTCGACCATACCATTCTGCCACAAATGAGCTGACCATCCCCTTATTTAATACTACAGTTTACGTCTCCGATATATCGGTACAGTTGTAGTTATTTGTTTTTTCAAAAAACCAGTTCGTAAAATTACACTTTGTAAATATCATTTTACATTTTTATATGAAATCACAATATGACTTGGTGCAAATAATACTGATGCAATAATCAATAGCACTGACCTACTCATAATCCCACTAAATAAGAACAACATTGAAGGAATAATAGAAAGTGCTAATGCTCTGAAAATGCTGTTTTTCTTAAAACATATAATCCAAATAGCACAATAAAGCATTACCAATATGGTATCTACAATCAGATATACTGCAAATGTTTCGTCAGACCACCACCCGAACCAAGTTCCCGGAATATTGATTATCATGAATCCGAAACAACCCAATCTCCCTACTTGTTCTGTGACCTCAACATATTTATTGTTCCACTTATTATCAAATCCATCTTTGCACTTAATCGCAAATACAACATTGGGTATCATAATGACTGCAATAAAAATCAGCCCAAAAACATTAAACCATTCCATATTATCTACCATCACAAACTTGAATTTATACCCGGTACTTGTCTCGATTTATAGTCATATCAACCAAATGAAATACAAGTAAGATAATAAAAAAAACGGAAACTATTATTATTCCTGCGCCCAGCTTGATAAAATCAATTATACCGCCAAGACAAAAGAGCATTGCCCATGTCTTAATCCGTTTTCCAGTAACTCTGCATATTTTCTCTGTATTTAATCCAGTATAATCTCCTGATAAAAACAGCACACTTATTTCTGTATTCCTTGATTTGATAAAAAATCTTCCAACAAAAAAGAGAACAGTTGCCATCAGTAAATCAATAAATATAATTATTATTTTCATTTTCAACACCTCTAATTCTAAGTTCACAACTCCCGGTTTGTATGTCTCTATTATACCATAATGAGCTTTACCGCAACAGACTATATCGGTATGCCGATATAGTCTGTTCAAAAATAATATACACGTTGCGCATTTTTCATACTAATGTTATTATAAAAATGTGGGTGGAACGAAATAGCACCCATATCATTCATCTTATTCAATTTACATATCCAATGTGTACCCAAATACCAGTTGGTTGCAAACGGCTGGTATTTATTTTAAATAAAATTATTTGTTTTTCCTATTTAAAGTGATATACTAAGAGATAGTTACTTTATTTATAATTGTTTCATACAAAAAATTATTGTAACTATAAAAGACATCATACTAAAAAATCATTAAAGCAGCCGGTTGCCACTAATCGACTGCTTTAACGTTCTGTTATTTGTTAATTTATGTATATACATATGTATATCAAAATTAATACATATGTATATTTTATTTTTAAATGATAAAGATGCAACCAGAAAAGCAGCCGGCCAATAATTGACCGGCTGTTTCCTTCCTTTAAAACTATTTAAAGGAGCTTCTGAAATTGACAAATGTGAATGGTGGAACTTCCATCCACATTTATCAATTATAACAATTGGACAAATTTGATATAATTGTATAATAGTACCATTTCACCACATATCATGTGGAAAATTTGGGACATATTGTGTCCATATATTTCTATCACTATGATCAACTGTAATGTTCTCATTTTGTATAGGATTTTACAGATAAAAGTTATAAAAAATACTTGCAATATCCTCTTGACCATGATAATATAACGAACGGTTCGTTGGTCAAGCGGTTAAGACGCCGCCCTCTCACGGCGGAAACACGGGTTCGATTCCCGTACGGACTGCTAATAATAAAAAAGCCCCACAAGCATTAGTGCTGTGAGGCTTTTTTGTGAGATTCTAAGTATATATATGTATTAATATTGATATACACATGTATATACATTTTAAAGTTGGAACGACGGTGCACTATCCGTTTTTTTGACAATCAAATTCCATTAGCATCTCTTCAATTTTCGATTGCATTTCGTTCACACTATGCTTCCGTGTACGAGCACATTCCTGAGCCTGACACCCACAGATAATACATTTTCGGAAAGAAGGACGGGATAACTTCTGACCATTTATATCAATCACATCAAGATCAAAAAGGCGACCGACAGGATGAGTTTCTTCAATATCTGTTGTCAGATCCTTGATTTTTTTGCAGGATAGTCAACTGCAAGAAGAAGTTCATCTCCTGTTTTTTCGTGGATTTCCAATAAATTTTTGATTTTGGCTTGTGTCGATTCTAACTTTGCTAATAACGCATGCTTTCCGCTGGTAAATGCAGCATGGATTCGGTGAGAGTGAGATTTCCTGGACAACAACCGGAAAAGCCAATATCATACTGGATAACCTGATCGAAATGGGAAAAATAAAACCTTTTACACTTGTGATGAGTGACGGCATGGTACAGGAAAAGGTCGGCTCAGAAGAACGATTAAACCATGTTTTGCTGGAACGTATGCTGGTAGAGGAAATTATTCCGATGGCAGAGAAAAAATATCAGTTTGGCGGTCGGAAGAAAACCTTATGAGCAGACCCATCTGAAGGCGATGGACGATCCGGACTTTAATAACTATTTTCATACCTTTTTCCGGTGCATCGGAGATAATGACTGTTTCCGTTCCAGATTTCTGGAAGAGGATGCAATCATCCAGGAGAAAGGTGTCCATGAAATCAGGAAAATCTATCCGGGCGGACATGACTGGAATGTGTGGAGACCGTGCTTTACGGATTTTGCGCAGATGATTTTCCGGTAGGATTGTATAAAGTAAGAAAATATAGTCGAGCAGGAGCTGCCCGGCTATTGTATTTTATGCGAGCAAGGAGCCCAAGTCCGTGCCTGCACGAAATCACTGCCCCTGCGTGCCTCTCGCTTCCCGATAAGCAGAAGGGGACATCCCCAGTTTCTTCTTAAAACTGTTGCTGAAATAATATTGATTCGTATAACCACACTTTGTGCTGATCTCTTTTAACGAAAGACTGGTGGATTCCAGATAATGACAGGCACTTTCGATGCGAAGCGCAGTGATGGTATCACTGATGCTTTGCCCGGATACCTTTTTGAACAGAGAACTCAGATATGCAGGGCTGATGTTGGCATGTCGTGCGATATCATTCAGGCACAGGGTGTTGGTTTCAAAGTTTTCCCGGATATATCCAAGAGCCATGGTATATATCTGATTGTGATAGTTCTGTAAGGATGAATCCATCTTTTCGCATACGGAGGCACATAACTGCGTCAGCCATTTTACAAATTGTTCGTAGGTGCGGAAGGAATCAAACCGGGTATAGACCTGGATGATTTCCCTCTCCAAATCTCCGGTATCCAGGTTCATCTCGTATAAGAATTTCAGAATTCGTCCCAAAAGGGAGTAGATTCGGATGAAAACCAGATTTTTGTCCTGAACCTGTCCTAACAGATTTTGAAAATAGCAGGTAATCCATTCTTCGATAGCAGTCATGTCTTTGGAACAGATAAGACGTATCAGTTCTTCGTCGGTATTTTCGGAAAAGGACAAAAGATTTAATTCTTTACCAAGTGCTTCTCTCGCATCGAAAATATTTTTGTGTGGGAAGAAAAATAGGTATTTCAGCGAGTGGGAAGCACTGGCAAAGGACACCGGGAGCTTCCAGATGCTGTCAGCAAGACTTCCGATTCCGATGTTCAGAGAAAGTACATTGTTTTTGCAGGACTCGACAATAGTGGAGGCTACTTGGTGTATGACTTGAAGAAAATGCTGGGGATGTTTTGAGTTCTGGCCGATGATGCAGACGATTCCGCTGAATTCTTTTAAATAAAAAACATTGTCAAAAATCTCCATTTCTTCTTTTACCAGATTCAGGATATTCAGAAGCTGGATCTGGTATTGGGTAAAGTCCAGTTCGGATTTGGCAGGATCTGGTTCTGTTTCCAGGATCAATACGTCAAAAAAGTCATAGTCTGATCTCAGATCCAGATATTTCAGATACTGGCTCAGATGAGTGGCCGGATCCTCACCGGGATAATGGAGCAGATCATGAAAGAATTTTTCTGTCATAACAGGCCGGCTTGCTTTTACCAACTCCGTATTTTTTTGTGTACGGTCGATATCCGTAAAAGCATTTTTGATTTTTTCCGTAAGATAATGATAATCCAAGGGTTTCTCGATATAGTCATATACACAAAGGCGGATCGCCCGTTTGGCATATTCGAACTTGTCATAGGCACTTACAAGAATAACTTTTATGAAAGGCTGGATCTCCAGAGCTTTCTGACTCATGGAGATCCCATCTAGATCCGGCATCTCAATATCCGAGATGATCAGATCTACATGGGTGTCTTTCAGGATGTCCAGAGCGGAAAGACTGTTATATTCTACGGCGATCACAGTGGCATCCAGAGCACTCCAGTCAATATTTTTTTCGATGCCTTCTGCGGTGAGGCAGTTGTCATCTACAATCATTACATTCTTCATCATATTTCTCCATCTGATCAAATTCAATGGTAATGGAAGTGCCTTCATACAGACAACTTTCTACAGATATCCTACCATTTCCAAAATAAGGATTGGAGATTCGTTTGTTTACATTTCCAATACCAAAGTGTTTTTCATAATTAACAATTTTTTCATCCAATGTTTTCTGCAATTCTAAAAGCTGTTCTTTTGCCATTCCGATTCCGTTATCTGTGATCACAATAATAACCGTATCATCTCCGTAGGAAAGATCAATGGAGATATGAACCTCCGGCGTTTTCTGAGAGAGACCATGCATAATACTGTTTTCCAGAAATGGCTGCAGTGTGAATTTGCAGATCAGGAAGTTGTCAATGCCGTCTTCCATATTGATCTCCCAGGTAAGATTATCATTATGGCATAATTTTTCCATTTCCAGATAAAGCTGTGCGATGGTCAGTTCGTCCCGGATGGAGATCAGGTCTTCCGACTTTCTGAGTGTCATGCGGTAAAAACGTGTAAGATTCGTCAGCATCTGATTGGCAATATCCAGCTTTCCAAGGGACTGACAGGTCTGGATGGATCCCAGAATATTATAAAGAAAATGTGGATTGATCTGGGATTGGAGAAGCTGGTATTTTAGCCGTTCTTCCGTCAGTGACAGTTCCAGAATAGACTGCAGATTGTCATTCAGGGAATGCTGCATTTTTTCAAAGGTTATCCCCAGTTTATCAATCTCATCGAAGGTTTCAGGTGCACGATCCTGTGGTACCAGTGCCTTCATGTTGGTGTCGGATGCATCTAATTGTAGTGTTTCCATAGCCCTGGATAGTGTCTTGATTCGTCTGGTAAGATTCTTCGAGATCAGAACCACAACCAGAATCGTCAGCGGAAGAGAGATCAGGATTGTCAGGAGGATACTTTTGATCAGTATATGCGTGTTTTGCATGATATAAGAATCCGGTATCTCTGTCACCTGTAGCCAGCCGTTTCGTAAAGTAGTAGTGTGATAATTAGTGTGAGCTCTCTTTTTTAGAGAATCTCCCTTGTTGTATAAGAAATACAGTTTTTCTTCGTCAAGAGATGCAGAAAGCAAAGAAGGATTGTTGCTGGCAACGATTTTTCCGTTGTCTGTAAGGATATAGCTGATGATCTGATTATCCTGGAAAATTTCCTGTAGAATGGAGGAAAATTCAGATGCGTCCAGATAAATTATATAAGCATACTTTATGCTGTCTGTATCCGGATGTTTTAAAACTCTGCAACAGGAAACAGAATTCGTAATATGGTAGCTGTTATTCACAAGAAACGGAACAGACAGCAGATCCTGATAAAACCAGACAGAGGATGTTCCCGGATTTTCCAGAACTTCTTTTGGAATCTGAAAGTCAGAAAGCTTAGACACAGGGAAAAAGTATAAGCTTTCGCTGGATGCCATATGCTCGTCCGGAAGAAATATATTGATATAGGCCGGATCAAAGGATGTCTTAAACATGGACAGATTGCTCCGAATCTCGGAAAGCATAGCCAGAGTGTCCATGGGGGCATCTGCCTGCATCAGGTTGTACATATTATATTGAAGCGTATCGGCTATATTTTCCACTTGCTGCAAGCGGTTATCAAACTGTGTATGCAGCTGTGCATCAGCGGAAATAGATGCATTCAGAATCTTATCTTTAGCAATGTTATAAGAAACAGCATAGGAAATTCCGCCTATGATGAAAATAGGAATCAATGTGCACAGCAAAAACGCACATAAAATCCTGTTTTGAAAATTGGAAAAGTATAATCGTGGACCTCTGGACCCTTTTTTTGAATGTTTCATAAAATCTCCTTGTATTGTATCCGGGCAAAATCTATCAAAAACGCTTTCGTCAATGAAATCTTGCATGTGATCGTTTGTATTTCGGCATGCTCATGCCAGAACACTATTATATATGATCAATTTCTATTCTTAATTATAGATTAAAAAAATGTTTTTAACAAGGATAAAAATAATATAAACGAATCGAAAAATATTGTATTTTGAGAAAACAGACTTTTTGATATCCTTAACTCATCAAAGAAATAGGTGTAAGGCTACAAACAAACAGGAGGTAATTAAATGAAAAAGAAATTAGTGAGCGTGTTACTGGCAGGCGTTATGACAGTGGGAATGTTGGCAGGATGCGGCAGCTCCAAAGGAGAAAGTACAGCAAAATCCAAAGATTATGATCTGACTTTGTACAGCGTCATGACAACAGATCCTGACTTTGATGAATGGCTGAAAAATGTAGAGGATGCCACAGGACTGAACATCAATGTAATCGCAGCTCCGACAGATTCCGATACCCGTCAGCAGAAAGTTACGACAGTCTTATCTACAGGAGATGCTTCTATTGATATTATCGAAATCAATGATGAGATGAGTGCGTCATTCAAAAACTCAGGCTGGCTGGAAGGTCTGAACGACACAGTTATGACAGAAGATGTCCGTAGTCAGTTTGCACAGGGTTATCTGAAGAATATGATCACAGATAAAGACGGTAACATTGTCGGTGTTCCGGGATATACCGGATACCTGGCTTTCTGGGTAAATCAGAAAATCATGGATGAAGTCGGAATTACAGAGATCAATACAAAAGAAGACTTCATGAAATATATGGAAGCAGCTTCTGGTGACGGAAGATATGGATACGGCGGATCCTGGGAAAAAACCTATGCATACAATGAGATTGCACAGTTTGTAAATATGTTCGGTGGAGATTATTTTGACTGGACAAAGGCTGAAAACAAAGAAGCCATTCAGTTCATGAAAGATATGGTGGATAATAACCAGACACCGATCGATCAGATCGCAGACAAATATGAGCAGATGAACCCGAAGATCAATGATGGAAAATATGGAAGCTTTTTCATGTGGGGACTTGGAACTGATTACGAGAAAGCCGGTATGCTGGGAGATGACAAGATCCATATGGCTATGGTTCCTGACTTCAGCGGTAAAGGAGAGAGAGCAATCTTTACAGATTCCTGGAATTATGTTCTGAATTCCGCTTCCAAGAACAAAGAAGCAGCCATCAAATTCCTTAAGTACATGACAGAAGAAGGCGGAATGGAAGCATCCTACAAAGCATTCGAGAGATATCCTGCAAGAGCAGATATAGCAGAAAAAGTTGTTCCGGATACAGATCCTGCAAAAGAAATGTATTCCCGCTATGCTTCTGAGTGCAACGTTAACGGACGTCCGATGCTTCCTCAGACAATGGAATTTATCACAGATATGGGAACTATTTTCCAGTCATGTATGAAAGATGAGATCTCTGTAGATGAGTTCTGTGAGAAAGCTCAGGGCCTGGTTGAAAAATACAGCAAGTAATATAGCTGAACAATGATAGAAATAACTGATGAATAACAAAACAGTTGGCAATAGGCAATGAATGCGGATTGAAAAAATCTGCTTGGTAAAAGGGAACGCATCATAGCAATTTATGGTGCGTTTTCCTAAGATGACAGGAGGAGAAAAGAGTGACAATCAGTAAAAAATCGATGAAATGGATTCCATGGATTTTAATTCTTCCGGTTGTGATTATCCGTGGTTTTACTACTTTATATCCGATTATAGTAACTTTGAAAAATAGTTTATTTGACGTAAAGGTTTTATCAGGAGTCAACAAATTTGTCGGACTGGCAAACTACGTTAATGTGTTTAAAGATCCCAAAGTGCAGACATCCATATCCTTTACCGTGGAATTTGTGGTTGTTTCCATGGTATTCCATGTGGTTTTAGGTGTGATCCTGGCTTTGATCCTGAATATGAAATTTAAGGGCAGAAGATTCTTAAGAACCATCGTACTGATCCCGTGGGCTATGCCGGCTGTTGTTATCGGTATGGCAGCAAAATGGGGATTCAACAACGATTACGGTCTGGTGAACGATTTTATAAGACGGTTTGTACCAAATTTTCAGTATGACTGGATGATCCACACCGGTTCCGCCAGAGCAGCGGTTATCGCCATGGACCTGTGGAAAGACCTTCCGTTCTTTGCAATCCTGGTATTGTCAGGACTTCAGTTTATTTCCGGTGATATCTACGAAGCTGCAAAGGTGGATGGGGCAAACGGAGTGCAGATCTTTTTCCGTATCACATTACCGTTGATCCTGAAAAATGTTATCACTTTATGTATTCCGTTTACACTTTGGAGACTGACAGCTTTCGACTTGGTATATGCTATGACTTCCGGTGGTCCTGGTGAGGATACATCCCTGATCGCATATAGAATTACCACAGAAGCATTTACCAATCTAAATGTGGGGTATGCATCTACACTGGCAGTTATGTTGTTCATTGTAATGGCGGTCTTTAGCTTTATCAACATCAAATTCATGAATAAACTGGCAGATTAGGAGGTATTGACATGCAGGATACTAATAAATATAAAGTATATAAAGCCATTACTGCAGTAGGCAAATGGCTGTTATTTGCAATCGTTTCCTTTTTGATCTTATTTCCGGTTCTGTGGATTTTCGTATCATCGATCACACCGCCAGGTGAATTGTTCAAGATGCCAATCGACTATATTCCGGATCACCCGACACTGGAAAGCTACAAATTCCTGATAGAGAACGTAGGACTTTTGGAAAAAATCGGAAACACAGTTCTGATCGTAGGTGTCACAATTGTGGTAAGTACTGTTATTTGTGCCATGGCGGCATATGGATTTTCAAGATTCAGAACAAAGGGGATCAGCATTGCCTTCGCGTTCATTATTGCAACAATGTTGATTCCGGAAGTTGTAACAGCAAGACCGTTGTATGATTTCATGAGAGCAGTAGGACTGTATGACACTTATCCGGGTCTGATCATTCTTTATATCAGTGCAGTCATTCCATTTACTGTATTGATCTTAAAGAACTTTGCATCAGAGATTCCGATTTCCCTGGAAGAAGCAGCAACCATCGACGGAGCGAATTTTGTCCAGAGATTATTCAAAGTGGTCTTACCGCTGATGAAACCTGCAATCGCTACAGTTTGTATCATTAACTTTATCACCTGTTTGAATAACTTCTTTACTCCATTGTATTACTCAAATAATATCCAGGTGCTGTCTGTTGCAATTGTACAGCTGCCACTGAGAGATAACATGTATGGTGTTCCGTGGGATCTGGTAAGTGCCATGGGTTGGATCATCCTGTTACCGATTATTATTTTCGTAGCAGTCTTTGAAAAACAGATTATGGATGGTATAATGGCAGGAGGAGTAAAAGCTTAATTGGTAATTGTTCATAGGAGTATTAACCTGTGAAACGAGTTCTTGTGAATGAAGTGAACAGTAATACAAAACCTGATATAATTTGCCAACTAGAAGGAGGATGTAACAATGTATAACGAATTTGGTGGAACTTTAAGTAATCTAGCATTAGCAAAACATAGAAAAAGCCGTGCAATCAATGCAGAAAATCCAAGAGGAGAAAAAGGAAAGGGAGGTATGGCAGCCAGTGATCTTGGACCATCCAGAAAGGGAAGCCCGTGTCTTAATGACATCGCAAGTGGTCAGACAGTGACACTGGCAGAAATCGAGGGACCTGGCGCAATCAATCATATCTGGATCACAGTGGATGCGAAAACCACAGACGCAGATTGCTTTGTACTGAGAGATCTGGTTCTTCGTATGTACTGGGATGATGAAGACGAACCGTCTGTAGAAAGTCCGCTGGGAGACTTTTTCTGCTGTGGGTTTGGTAGAGAATGCAATATAAATTCTATGCCGATCGCAGTAGTGCCAAGCAGAGGATTGAACTGTTATTTCCAGATGCCTTTCAGAAAAAAAGCAAGAATCACTCTGGAAAACCAGCATGTCAATTCAATTCCAGCATTCTTCTACCAGGTGGATTATTGCCTGTATGATGAGGGACTGCCGGAGGATATCGCTTACTTCCATGCACAGTGGAGAAGAGAAAAGATCACTCAGTTGCAGAAAGATTATGTAATCCTTGATAATGTCAAAGGAAAAGGTCACTATGTAGGTACTTATATGGCACTGACAACTCTGGAGCGTTACTGGTGGGGTGAAGGTGAGGTTAAGTTCTATATCGACGGAGATGAAGAATATCCTACCATCTGCGGAACAGGAACAGAAGATTATTTCGGTGGTTCATGGAGCTTTGCTAAGCAGGTAGATGGTAAGACCGTGGAACAGAATTATTGTACACCTTATCTGGGATATCCATATTATTCTTCTCACGATGAGTTGATTCACAATTTCTATCACAATGACGATGTTATGCCGATGAGAGGTTTTTATCGCTGGCATATTCAGGATCCGATCTGTTTTGACGAGGATCTGAAAGTGACGATCCAGCAGATCGGTGTGGGCTACAGAGGATTATTTGAGAGACAGGATGATGTGGCAAGTGTGGCATACTGGTATCAGGCAGAACCACATAACAGCTTCCCGGAACTTCCTGGAAAAGAAGAACGCTGGCCTAGATAGGAGCAGAACTTGAAGAAGTATGTATTAGGTGCTTTTATTGGATTTTTGTTGCTGATGTCCGGATGCAGGGATCGACAGGATGGAGTCCATACAGAGGATACGGATTTGCAGAAAGAAAAATTAACCATCATGCACGTAGATGCAGAATCTCCCGGATTCAGAAAATTTATAGAAAATGCAGAAAAAGAACTGAATCTTGAGATAGAGACGATAGCCTGCCCTGCAGATGCAGATGTGCGGCAGGCTAAAATCTCCACGATTCTGGAAGCCGGAGATTCTTCAATCGATATCTTCTCTGTCAATGATGAGATGATCAGTGAATTTAAATACAAAGATTATCTGAAACCATTGAACGATACGGTGATGACGAAAGAACTGTTATCCAGTTATCCGGAAAGTTATATGCAGAATGTACCGATGAAAGATGGTAAAGTTTATTCTGTCCCCTACCTTATGGATATTATGGTATTCTGGGTAAACCGGGAAGTCACAGGAGACCGGGAGATCCGGACGCAGGAAGATTTTGCTGCCTTTTTGAAAGAAAACCTGGGCAACGATGTCTACGGATATGGAGGAGCATGGGATCAGTCTTATGTGTACAATGAACTTTCGGAATTTGTAAATCTCTTCGGAGGAGACTATTACGACTGGGAGAATAAAAACACGAGAGAAGCACTCAGCTTTCTTCACGATCTGACAGCAAACGGAGAAGTTCCGATTTCACAGATCACAGACCGGTATGAACAAATTGAACAGAAATTTTTGGATGGAAAATACGGCAGTATTTTTATGTATAGCGGAGCCATAAACACTTTTGAATGTGCCGGAGCTTACAGAATGGAAAAAATCCAGGTGGCACCATTACCGGGATTTCGAAAGAATGCTACCAACATCGCTACATGGCAGTATGTGTTAAACAAGGCATCTGAGCATGAGAAAGCGGCAATAAAATTCCTGAAATATGCCGCAAGCAGAGAAGGAAATATTGCTTATGCAGAATGCATGAAACGTCTTCCGGCCAGACTTGATGTGATTCGTGAAGAAAAATTGGATATCCCAGGATTTCAGGTCTTTCAGGATTATGTGAATCATGTTGAATTGAAGGAACGTCCGTTTTCTTCAAATCCAATGAAGGATATCTCTAAGACCGGCATATTATTTCAACAATATGTGATGGATCAAATATCTCAGGATGAATTTTGTGAGAAAATGGAAGAAATGCAAAAAAATCAGAGATAGTTAAAGAAACAGAGCAAATCGAAAAAAACGATTTGCTCTGTTTCTTTGTTTGTACGGCAGCGCCACGAGGCATATTTTGGTCATTAAAGTGTATTGTACGAACAGATTACGTTGTGTCTACCGTGTCCCCATCTTATATTGATTGTGGGAATGCAAAAACGTTTATTTAGAATAAGCAAAGAATAACGATTAATGTTAGTTTTTACCTAAAATTTTTTCTTTAAATGCATCAAATGTCTCAATAGTAGTGCTCTGGCTCTCGAGCAGCCAATGACTTCCGTCCGGTAGGAGTTCCCACGCATCAAATGTTTTTCCGAATGATCATGGATGAACTGGATATATTTGCCGGATGGAGTGTGGTAGATATCCTTCTTACTTATCTGGTTTAAATCTTTGACCTCTGCATCGCTCATCCTTATTTTCCTCTCTGTACTGATTCTGTAGATTTATCAAGTGCAAATATTTCCTCAATCGGGACTCCGAAATAGTCGGACATATCAAACATGAATTTTGCGGACGGACAGCATTCGCCTAACTCAACGCGGCGGATAGTGCGCGGATCATATCCGGTGTCCATGGCAAGCTGCTTTTGGGCGGTTACAACATACAGCGCTAACATGGGACTCATTAATAATTACATTTTACCGGTTATCGGAAAAACAGACGTAAGTTCCGTGAATAATCATTTTGTGGAGAAATTTTATAGAACATTGAGCAATATGCCAGCGGTTGATGGCGCAAACAACAAAAAAAGCAAGGGAAATGTTTCTCCAAACACAATCTTTGAAATACATAAGATTCTCAGAAGCTGTTTTCGTCAAGCTGTAAAATGGGGAATCATGGAAAAAAATCCGGCGATAGATGCAACTCTTCCGAAACGTAATAAGAAAAAATGTGAAATATGGACAGCAGAGATGCTAATGCAGGCAATAGAGACAAACAGTTGTTATATTGTCATCAACAAGATTATTGAGCGTGTAAGTGTTGAGGCATTGGATTTCATGGACAGGAAAGATATTATCACGATTTTTCCTACGCAGAAGAGGAATAACACCACAGTTGTCGTGATGAAGACTCAGAAAACAGAAACAAGTAACAGAAAAGTGTATATTCCAAGTCATGTGGGAAAATGTCTGAAGGAGCTGAAAGCAGAGCAGGATCATACAAAGGAAATCCTTGGAAATGAATATAAGGATTATAACCTGGTGCTTGCCATGACTTTTGGTATGCCAATTGGCGCAAGCCATGTTCGTACCAAGATGAAGCAGATTATTAAAAAGGAAGGATTGCCGGATGTGGTATTTCACAGCCTGCGTCATACATCGGTGACATACAAGCTGAAACTGAGTGGCGGTGATATAAAGGCGGTCCAGGGCGATTCCGGTCATGCGCAGGCAGACATGGTAACAGAGGTATATGGACATATTCTGGACGAGGACCGCAAAAAGAATGCCCAGCTTATGGAAAATGCTTTTTATAATAAGGAAAACTTAAATCCTGATATTCATGGGGCATCAGGTACACAGAATAATAATAACAATAATATGATAAGTGTTCCGGAGGGTGTTGATGCGGATATGCTTATGAAAGTGCTTGGAAATCCGGAGATGGCAGCATTGCTGACGAGTCTGGCGAAGTCGATGAAGGGATAGCTTATAAAATTTATAAACCGTGAGCTCTTTTTTCCTTTTTTATAATAGTGTCATTATGGTATAATAGAGACATACAAACTTGAATTTTACGTTCTGTAGATACGAGGAAAGGAGACGATTATGGGGGCTCATATATGCTTTGACAGACATATTCATATAGCGAACAAAACTTGGTCGAAAGGGGTTTTAAGGCATCTTGGTTATGAAGATATTGATGAACAAACTCTAAATGAGATAGTTAACAATAAGAAACTAAAATGGATTCAGATATCTGATTATCTACCTAATGAAGCTTATCGAAAAATAGACCAGATACTTTCGGAGCGACCAGATATTACTTTCCGTCTTTTTCATTTTCTGAACAATGATGAAGTTGATATCTCTTTCCTTATGGATATGCCTCATGTGAAGAAAGTACAGATTGATTGTATTGAATTCAAAAACAATCCTAAAAGAATCAATCTGTCTGTATTGGCAGAATTAAACCTAAAGTCATTGCATATAGAGTGTTTTGACTTAAGGGATTATGAATTTATTCAAAATCTTTCAGACGAACTTGAAGAACTTTCCATCATGGCTGATACGATGGGACCAGGAATCAAATTTGACTGCACCTGGCTTTTGAAATACAAAAATTTGCAAACACTATGGCTTGGGAAGAAAGCCAAGAAAAATATTGAGAGCATTAGTCAACTTCCTAAACTCAAGTCATTGTCCTTGAGAGGAATTAAGCTTACAGACTTTTCATTTTTGTATAAGATGAACTTGGAAAAGTTGGCACTTCTTTGGAACTCAAACAACAACTTGCATGAGTTGGCAGCTCTAAATAACTTAAAGGAAATAGAACTCTGGAGAATCAACAAGTTGAGCGACATTTCATTTATTGAAGAATTGACAAATTTGGAAATCATAAAGCTTCAAGACCTTAAGCACGTTAATTGCCTTCCGGATTTGAGAAAGCACGCTAATCTTCAAAGACTTTTCATCATTGATACAGGCATTGATATAAAAGAGCTTCCTAACTATTTGCAAGAAAAGGTCAGCAATTGGGATGATAGATAACAGATTCCGGTTTGTCGAGCAGGTGAAACTCCCAGTTTGGAGAATTGAAAAAAACGAAATTTACCTATTAAGACATATAAACTCTTGACAATAAAACTCCTATATAGTATGTTTTTAATAAACTACTATATAGGAGCTTTTGTATGGAAATGAATGGAGGATTTCTTGTCACCAAAATAAAACAGCTTGGAGACCGGATTTTCGAGAAGATTCTCAGTGAAAAGAATATTGATGCGTTTAATGGAGCCCAGGGACGTATTCTTTATCAGAAACTGGAAGACACCAGGCTTTTCTCTGAAACTCATCCTCATACATAGTAGTAATGGCATCCGGTTTCTTGTAATCCGAACCAAGTTTTGCAAAAATCTTGTTGAACGACACACCCACGCTCACCGTAATGCCAAGTTCTTTTTTCATCCTGCTGCTTATTTCCTGTGCAATGTGAAATCCATCTCCCTTGAGAGTTGCACTGTCTGTCACGTCCAGCCAGGACTCATCAATTCCGTATGGTTCCCTCTTATCTGTATAGTCAGCATAAATTTCCTGTGCCATTCTGGAAAATCTGAGATACAGGTCCATTCTTGGGGGAAGAAATGTTATGTCCGGGCATACCTGTTTTGCCTGCCATAATGCCATTCCGGTTTTTACACCATATCTCTTGGCCGTATAATCAGCGGTCAGCACAATTCCATGTCTCGCCTCAGGATCACCTCCTACTGCTACAGGCTTTCCCCGAAGCTCCGGATGATGCAGAAGCTCTACTGATACATAAAAACAGTTACAATCACTATGCAGTATTGTCCGGTTCACTGAATCACCTTCTTTCCTGCTGCCGGATGATATGCCATCCGTCTACATGGCATAATATAATACTTTTTATATTGCTATTCAACAGTAATTTATTGCATATTATCAATATAGTTGATATTGTGTATTGATTTTTAGGGATTCTTATGCTAATCTTGATATATCCCAATAGGGAGATCATACCTGATATGATTACTTAGAAAGGCATAATACTATGAAAGATTTAGGAAAGACCATTGCTAAATACAGAAAAGAACATAAGCTGAACCAGAGCCAGCTTGCAAAAGAACTGGAAAACTATGACATCTATGTAAAGCAGAATTCAATCAGCGCCTGGGAGCTTGGCACAGCAACACCAAATGCCAGACAATTTCTCGCCTTATGTGAAATTCTTGAAATATACGATATCTATACGGATTTTATTGGTCAAAGTCCCCTTAACCCATTCCGAAACCTGAATGAAACGGGAATGAACAAGGTGCTTGAATATATCAGAGATCTGGAAAGCACCGGCAACTATAAACCGGCAGATATCATTCCTATTCACGTGATCCGGGAAAGAAAAGTATTTTACAATACAGTTTCTGCCGGTACCGGCTCTTTCCTCGACAGCGATGAATATGAGATGATTTCCTCTCCTGATATTCCGGAAGCCGCAACCTTCGGTGTATATGTAGATGGTGACAGTATGGAGCCTAGATATCATAATAAGGATCTCATCTGGATTGAACAGACAGCCTGCCTTGATGATGGCGAAATAGGTATTTTCTATCTTGATGGAAACGCATATGTGAAGAAATTTCAGAATAACAGACTCGGAATCTACCTCATATCACTGAATAAAAAATATGATCCGATTCCGGTTACAGAGAACAGTTCCTTCAAAATATTCGGCCGTGTTCTTTCATAAGTCCTTTTTTTGGGACACTTAAAACTGTAGGATTATTATAGCGGAACAGACCTGAACAATTCTGAATTTGGAGGTGCATATATATATGAATACTGATATGGATATAGACATAAACACCATGACAGACACAATTACTTGCAGACTTGTTGAAGCGAGGGCAGATCTTGGCATTACCCAGAAAGAACTTGCATCAGCAACCGGCATCAGCCTGAAAACTATTGCCAATATCGAGTCAAAACAGCATATTCCTTCTCTGCTATACGCCATGAGAATTGCAGATTTTTTTCACAAACCGGTAACAAGCCTGTTCTGCTATCATCCTGGTGTTCAGCAGACTCCCTCTAAAGGAGATGATCTGAATGAATAATAAAAAAATGTTAGATTTCCAGACAATCGCTGTTGATTTTGATGGCACTCTCTGCTACAGCAAATGGCCGGAGCTTGGTCAGCCAAACCAGGCACTGATCGAATATCTCCAGGAATGGGGCTATGCCTTTGTGCTTATTCTGGCATTCATTTTTAGTTAGTGCGGGTTATTTGCCTAATACAGTTTTTCTCATAATAAAAATCTGTTGGTTAAACTTTTTCAAATTTTGCTACTTCATCCGATAAATCTTCCGAAAGGTTCTTATTTTCGTCCGCCTGCACTGTAATTGCTGAAATTGCTGTTACAAGTTGTGATATCTCTTGTGCTACGTTTGTAACACCTTTTGCAGATTCTTCAATCGCTATAGAAATGTTATTGATACCTTCATTCATATCATTCATTGTACCTAAGCTATCTTTTGACTTAACTGCAAACTCGTTAAATGTATTACTTGCCTGTTCAGAATCAGCATCATAATTTCCAATAATTTTTACAAAGTTGTCATAATCAAGTGCTACCTTTTCATCTACAAAACGAATCATTTCTGTTGCATTTCCAGACAGATTGTTTACTGCCTCAATAACTTTTCCACTGATTTCCTGAATATTGTTTGCTGTCTCACGTGAACTATCTGCAAGCTGTCTGATTTCATCTGCAACAACGGCAAAGCCCCTGCCTGCTTCCCCTGCTCTTGCTGCTTCAATCGATGCATTAAGTGCTAGAAGATTTGTCTGTGCTGCGATATTTAAGATATTTTCTGTAAGTTTTGCAATTTCATTTACAGACTTAGATGCTTCTACTGCCTCCGCGACATCCTTTTGAATGCCATCAAATGTTTCTACTGTTTTTTCTTTTGATGCAATCGCTTCTTTATAGCTATTTTCTGCAGTAAGCTTCACTTCATGCATCTTCATTGCAGAGTTCTTAGCATCCTCATTCATGCCTTCCATTTTCTTTAGCAGATTATTACATCCTTGGGCTAAATCATATAGAGAAGCAGATACCTCTTCCATGGATGCTGCAAGTTCTTCCGATGTTGCACTCACATTGGATGCACTCATATTTGAAGATTCCGCCTCATTTTGTACAAGATAGGAAGATTCTTTCATATCTTTTGATACACTCTGAATCTTTACCATAAGATTTTGTAATGTTTCAATAAAATGGTTGACACCATTTGCAAGCTGACCAATTTCATCACTGGTTTCATCAAATACTCTTAACGTAAGATTACCCTGTCCTGATTCTATACCTAAAATGATATCATCCAAATCATTCTTTGCTCTTTTTGCTGGACGAACAATGGACTTATTAATAACAATCGAAAGAAGTACGATTACAATAATATCAGCTACCACAAGTGCAAGATCAAAAATGATGCTTCCATTTATTCTGTAGTTGATATGTCTGATGGCTTCTGCCACTTCTCCTTTTGCTGTTTCAAAAACCGCGGTATCATTATTTTCCACTGCTTCTTCATATTGTTCAAACTGTTCTATAAGCACATCATTCTTTCCTCGAATAGCTTGTAATGCCATTAAATTCAAGGCTGTAATCAAAACTGCAAAAAAGCCTACAGACACTAACATTGTTACTAACTTTTTTCCCAAGTTCTTTCTCTTTTTCATGTTTATTTTTCTTCTTTCTGCGAAAAGCACCAATGCGTTATGTTTTGGAATTTTTTACCATCATTCTACCCCACCCCACAAAATTTTGTCAATACTTTATTCTCTTGATAGAAAATTTTAATCTTTACTCTGATGAGGATGGTGTGAAACACATCCGTATCAAAGCCAGACCTAATAAATGGCATGAGAATGACTGCCCTTTCTGTCACAAGTCATGTCCTGCTTATGACAAACATTCCAGCAGACCAACCACTTGGAGGGGACTGGACTGGGGTGGTATTCTGGTCGAAGTTGAATACCAGACGCATCGTATCATCTGCCTTGAACATGGGGTTATATGTTGCCGAAGTTCCATGGGCATATCCAGGTAGTAGATTTACCAAGGATTTCGACCTTACCGTTGCATGGTTTGCATCCTATCTTCCAAGAAGTACCACATCATACTTCATGAGAGTGGACTGGGAAACTGTAGGCCGCTGTGTCAATCGTGCTCTTCACGATTTAGAACCGGAGCACTCAAGAAGACTTGATAGTCTGGTTAATATCGGCATTGACGAAACCAGTTACAAAAAGGGTCACAAGTACATTACAGTAATCGTTAATCACGATACCAACACAGTGGTATGGGCATCGGAAGACCATGGCAAATCCGTTCTTGAAAAGTTTTATAAACAGCTTACTCCAGAGCAGCTATCCAGCATCAAGGTTGTTACAGGTGATGGTGCCAAATGGATCACAGAGTGTGTAAATGAATACACTCCTGACTGCGCCCATTGTGTTGATTCCTTTCACGTAATCGAGTGGGCTATGACAGCTCTCGATGAAGTCAGAAAAGATATCTGGCATGATGCCTACAGCGAATATAAGCAGGTCAAAAAAGATAATCCATGTAGCAAGGGTCGTCCTAAAAAGGATGATCCTGAACTTGCTATTGTGAAAGCAGCTAAAGCTAAAGCAGATGAGATAAAAGGCTCTGCATACATGATAAAGGTTCTCTGTTTCCTTTTTGATACCAAATATCATATGCATTATATAATATCTTTCTAAACTCTTCCATGTTTCTATTATTGATAGTATTAAAATCTCCTATGAGAATATACTCTTCGTTAGAATGTTTCTGTAAAAATGAATACAATTCATTCCAAAATTGTTCATCATATTTGGGTGGAATTGGTTATCTAATTAACTACATTATTTTCTGTCTAAAATATCCATAAATTCGTCACCTGTAATTGTTTCCTTCTCATACAGGTACATAGCCAGTTCGTCCAGTTTTTCCCTGTTTTCAGCAAGGATTTTTCTTGCTTTTTCATGCTCTGCTTTTACGAGCTGCACGACTTTTTCATCAATTTCCTTCTGGGTATCTGCGGAACAGGAAAGAGACGTATCGCCGCCAAGATACTGGTTGGTCACGTTTTCCATTGCCACCATGTCGAATTCATCTGTCATGCCATAGCGGGTGATCATCGCTCTTGCAATTTTTGTTGCCTGTTCGATATCATTGGAGGCTCCGGTCGTGATCTCACCAAATACGATCTCCTCTGCCGCACGTCCGCCTGTAAATGTAGCAATCTTATTCTCAAGTTCTTTTTTCGTCATCAGATATTTATCACCCTGCTCAACCTGCATAGTGTAGCCGAGTGCACCTGAGGTACGCGGGATGATCGTAATCTTCTGGACCGGTGCTGAATGACTCTGCAATGCAGCTACCAGAGCGTGTCCTACCTCATGATATGCAACAACCTTCTTCTCCTGATCTGAAAGAACCGCATTCTTCTTCTGATATCCTGCAATAACCACTTCTATACTTTCTTCGAGATCAGATTCATTTACAACGGTCCTTCCACTACGGACAGCACGTAATGCTGCTTCATTTATAATATTGGCAAGCTCCGCACCGGATGCACCGGATGCCATACGTGCAATCGTATGCAGGTCAACATCATCAGATGCTTTTATCTTCTTTGCATGAACCTTTAAAATTGCTTCACGGCCTGCAAGATCCGGCAGTTCAACCGGCACACGCCTGTCAAAACGTCCCGGACGTGTAAGTGCCGGATCTAACGACTCCGGACGGTTCGTTGCAGCAAGAATGATGACACCATTATTTCCTTCAAATCCATCCATCTCTGTAAGAAGCTGGTTTAAGGTCTGCTCCCTCTCATCATTTCCGCCCATTTGTCCGTCACGCTTTTTACCAATGGCATCAATTTCATCAATAAACACGATACATGGTGCCTTTTCCTTTGCCTGTCTGAAAAGATCTCGAACCTTGGAAGCTCCCATACCGACAAACATCTCAACGAATTCTGAACCGGACATTGAGAAAAATGGTACATTTGATTCACCCGCCACTGCTTTTGCAAGCATTGTTTTGCCGGTTCCCGGAGGTCCTACAAGAAGGACACCTTTTGGCATAGACGCACCTACATCGGTATACTTCTTCGGATTGTGAAGATAATCAACGATCTCTGAAAGGTTTTCTTTCGCCTCATCTTCTCCTGCAACGTCTGAAAAACGGATTCCCTCACTGGATTGCACATAAATCTTCGCATTGCTTTTTCCCATTCCAAAAGCCATCGAATTTTTTCCTCCGGCATGCTCCATCAGTTTCTTCGCCATATAATTTCCCAGTGCGATAAAAAGGATCAATGGCAAAACCCCGGTCAGCAGGAAGCTGATGATTGGTGACATCTGCTTATCGATATCTTTTGCGAATACTGCTCCACATTCATATAGCCTGTCAGTCAGGTTCGGATCGTTCATCAGACCTGTTTTATAAATATTTTTTTGATCTTTATCTGTAAAGATGATCTGATTGTCCTTAACTTCTACTTCACCGATATTCTTCTTCTCGATCATGCTCATAAAAGTTCCATAATCCGTTTCCTTTACCTGATGCTCCATAAGGATTGGTGTGACAACCAGATTAAATACGATCAGCACTATTAACACAATCCCATAATAATATGCCAGTGGTTTTTTCGGTGTTTTAACTTCTTTCATGGTCTTTCCTCCTGTTGTTCTGCGTTATGCTTTCTCCGTGCATTTTCGTATTATTTATTCTGCCATCTGACTTCGCCCTTGGGCAGAAGCGGATAACCTTCTGCAACAAATGCCATTCCGATCAAAGCATAATGGCTTTTTATCTTCCCGGCAAACCGGAAATCAAATTCGTAATTTCTTGGTGTTATCGTGATCTGTTCCCCATAGGAAAATTCATAATCAAGCGTTCTGCCCATATAAAAATCTTTTGTTTTGTAAGTTGCTGCTGTACACATATCGAACACCTCTTCTTTCTGCTATAATAGTCCTGCAAACAATCTCATAAACAACTGTCCGATCCGTAAATATGCACTCCGTCCTGTGCGGTACTTTTCGGTCACTTCCCTGCATTCATTCATGGTTGCTCCCAGATCATCTCTTATATCCAAAACTGTCTGACTATCCGCCATAAAACAACCATTTTCAAAGTGGTGATAAAGCAATGCCATTCAGTTAAGCATCATTTTAGTGGTTTTCTGTCATAGAAAGCCACTGTTTTTATACCTAAAAACTTTAAAAATATTACAAAAAACAGTTGACAAGTAAGCCAATATATGTTGCGTAAGCCTTGATTATAAACATATTTCAAGGAGGCTCATTATGGCTGATTTTTTCTTATCTAATTTAAAATCCACACTCGACAACTGCATCACAGAACTCGATGAAATTCACTCCATGTTCTGCCGTAATCCGGAAAGTGATTTTACTAGGAACCGCAAACTTTCTTTCCGCGAGTATATTCAGTTTATGCTCCAGATGCAGAGTAAATCCGTTTCAAATGCAGTAAACATATGCAGGGCATATCTCAAACACGGCGGTGATGAAACAGAGACCATGCTTCTCATACAAAAGTATCTGACACCTGTCAGGTACAATCGAAAATATCCTATCCACCTCCGTCCAAAGAGAAATAGGGATTTCATGTATCGGGTTGCATAAATCTCGTTACCATTATACTGCATTATGAGGCAGATATGCAATCTGTCTTTT
>ENA-OPWO01000208-OPWO01000208.1-human-gut-metagenome-genome-assembly--contig:-NODE-208-length-24714-cov-2.811671_pt1 | contig 24714 bp, 20 predicted proteins | sample MGYA00241510_ERZ502012 | MGnify/ENA primary metagenome ERZ502012 (study PRJEB25962, sample SAMEA2041923) | human gut metagenome | biome: human gut; feature: human-associated habitat; material: faeces...
CTTTCAACTTCAAGGTCTGGTTATCCGTCACGGTTATATCCTCCTCGTCCGGAAGGTTGGTGACGCTCTTGTTCCCGATCAATTGCTTGGTACGCCTGCTTGAACGGATTCTGTGGTGAAACCATAAACCATACCTCGTCCAGTCCTGTCTTCGCGCAGAGGCTCTTGGCCAGAGCGATGTGACCGGTATGGATTGGATTGAAACTTCCTCCGAATATTCCTACTTTCTTCATTCTTAGTTCTTCACTTAAAATTCTTCACTCCTTGTTCTTCACTCTTCACTTAAAAAATCCTTGACGAGCTGATAAACCTTCTGCTGCGCCTTCTCCAAGTTGTCGTTTACTACTACATGGTCAAACTGTGGAGCAAAGGTCAGCTCATAGCTTGCCTTGGCAAGTCGCTGCTCAATCACCTCTGGTGCATCCGTACCACGACCATTCAGACGGCGGCGCAATTCCTCTACCGAAGGAGGTTGCACGAAGATGCTCAAGGCACGCTCACCATAGAATTTCTTGATATTAACGCCACCCTTGACATCTACGTCGAAAATGACGGATTCGCCAGCATTCAGCTGGTTTTCTACCTGAGATTTCAGCGTGCCGTAGAAACGGTCCTGATAAACCTCCTCGTATTCCAGAAACTCCTCGTTGGCAATCTTAGCCTTGAATTCCTCAGGAGTGAGGAAGAAATATTCCACACCATTCTTTTCAGTACCACGAGGGGCGCGGGAGGTGCAACTGATAGAGAAGGCCAACTTCAATTCCGGGTGTTCCTTCATCAACCAGTTGACTATCGTGCTCTTTCCGCTGCCGGAAGGAGCGCTGAAAATTAACAATCCGTTCTTCATAATTATATCATTAGTTTTATGATTCCAATTATAGTGCATTCAGCACTTGTTCCTTGATTTGCTCCAATTCGTCCTTCATCTTCACCACGATGTTCTGCATTTCAGCCTGATTGCTCTTAGAACCGGTGGTGTTGATTTCGCGACCCATCTCCTGAGCGATGAAACCGAGTTTTTTGCCAACGCCGTGACCTTCCTCGTTCATGGTCTCACGGAAATACTTCAGGTGGTTGGCAAGGCGCTGCTTCTCCTCGCTGATGTCGAGCTTCTCGATGTAGTAGATGAGCTCCTGCTCCAGGCGGTTCTTGTCGTAGTTGACAGAAGGAATCTGTTCCAGACCGCTCACGATGCTGGCACGGATTTTCTCCACGCGAGCTTTCTCGTATGGTTCGATGCTGGCAAGGAGTGCCTGAATATTATCCACTTTCTCCGTAAATTTCTTCTGGAGAGCAGCACCTTCCTGCTTGCGGAAGTCCACCAGATGACCGATGGCCTGCAAAATTGCACTTTTAGCAGCTTCCCACTCCTCTTCAGTCAATTCTTCCATTTCTGTTCGTGTTGTTACATCAGGAAGACGAAGAAGTGTGCCATACCAGTCAGTAGGCTCAGGAATACCGGTCTGAGCCGAAATCTGCTTGATTTGGTGGTAATAATTCTCTACAAGTGCAGCGTTGATAGGAGTCGCATCAGCACCCGCGCTTTTCTCTATCCAGATAGCAAAGTCAACCTTGCCTCTTTCCAGCATTTTAGCGGTGATCTGGCGAATCTCCATCTCCTTTTCACGATAGAGGGGTGCTATACGTGTAGAGAGGTCAAATGTCTTGCTGTTTAATGACTTTATCTCTACATTAATTTTCTTTTCTTTGTAGGCAACGGTAGCTTTTCCGAAGCCTGTCATTGACTGTATCATATAATCTTTCACGTTAAATTTCTGCAAAAGTACAAAAAAAAGCGAGAAAATGATTAAATTTGCACCTTATTTAAGAATATATTTTTTAATTATGTCTTGTATATTGAATATTGAGACGAGTACCGACGTGTGCTCAGTGGCAATTAGTGATAATGGACAGGTGATTTTCAACAAGGAAGATCACAGTGGTCCTAACCATGCAGTTAAGTTAGGTGTTTACGTAGATGAGGCTCTTAGTTTCATAGATGCCCATGGTATTCCTTTGGAGGCTGTGGCGGTAAGTTGCGGTCCTGGTTCTTATACCGGTCTCCGTATCGGAGTCAGTATGGCGAAGGGAATCTGCTATGGCCGTGATGTGAAGCTCATCTCCATCCCTACGCTCGAACTGATGGCTGTTCCTGTATTGCTCGGTGAGCATCCGGCTGAGGAAGATGCGCTTATCGTTCCTATGCTTGATGCCCGCAGAATGGAAGTCTATGCCAAGGTGATGGATCGTGCCCTGAAGGAGGTGCGCCCTATCCAGGCTGATATCGTGGATGCTGAAACCTACAAGGAGTATCTCGATCGTGGAACTGTCTATTTCTTCGGAAATGGAGCCGAGAAATGTATGGAGGTCATCAATCATCCGAATGCCCGACTTGTGAAGGGCATCGAACCATTGGCGAAGAACATGGCTCCGCTGGCAGAGAAGCGCTTCGTGGAAGGCAAGTTCGAGGATGTGGCTTACTTCGTTCCTTTCTATCTGAAGGACTTTGTGGCCAAGATGCCAAAGAAACTGCTCTAAGGGAAGAAACTGCTCTAACGGCGGGTTTCTCATATATAATATAAAAAGAACATTCATCAATCATCATCAGAATGAATATAGAAGGATTAGATTACAATACCCAACGCGAAAAGTTGGTCTTGCCGGAATATGGCAGGGAGATTCAGAGTATGGTCGATCATGCCGTCGCCATCAAAGACCGTGCTGAGCGCCAGCATTGTGCGGAGTCTATTATCGCCATCATGGACCATATGTTTCCTGATGGTGCAGATGCCGAAGAACATCATCGCAAACTCTGGGACCATCTCGCCATCATGAGCGGTTTCAAGCTCGATATCGACTATCCCTTCGCTGTGAAGCAGGCTGAGGATATTGCCAAAAGACCCGATCCGATGGATTATCCGAAGACGAGAATCCCTGTGCGCCACTATGGTTCCATGATGTTTGAACTCTTCGACAGACTGAAGAATATGGAGCCGGGAAAGGAGCGTGATGAACTGGTGAAGCTGACTGCCAATCAGATGAGACGCGACCTGGCACAATGGAGCCACGGTTCCTGTGATGAGGAAAAGGTGGCTGCCGATCTGGCCCGTTTTACCGATGGCAAGATCCACCTCGACCTGAAGAACTTCAAGTTTGAGAAACTGGTGCTGGTTCACGATAATGAGCTGCAGAAAAACAACAATGGGCAGAGAAACAATGCTCAGAAGAACGGTTCTCAGAAAAATAATAATGCTTCTCAGAAAAATAACAAGAAAAGGAATAAGTAGCTTATGGAGTCATTCATCATAGAGGGCGGCCACCCGCTCAAGGGAACGATTGTCCCACAAGGTGCCAAGAATGAGGCATTGGAGGTCATCTGTACCACGATTTTAACCAAGGATCCTGTGCGCATCAAGAACGTGCCGGACATCCTCGATGTCAACAATCTCATCAAGTTGCTGAAGGAAATTGGAGTCAAGGTGAAACAGAATAGCCGCAACGATTATACTTTCCAGAGCGATGAACTCAATCTCGACTATCTGGACAGCATAGAGTTTGTGAAGAAATGCTCCTCTCTTCGTGGCAGCGTGCTCATGATTGGTCCGCTCTTGGGCCGTTGCGGAAAGGCTACGATTGCCAAGCCGGGTGGCGACAAGATTGGTCGCCGTCGTCTCGACACTCACTTCTTGGGTTTCAAATATCTGGGAGCCAAGTTTGTGCATGATGACGAGCGCAATGTCTATCAGATAGAGGCAGACCAGCTGAAGGGCTGCTATATGCTGCTCGATGAGGCTTCCGTTACGGGTACCGCCAATATCATCATGGCTTCCGTGCTCGCCAAGGGTACTACCACCATCTATAATGCAGCCTGCGAACCCTATATCCAGCAGCTCTGCCATCTGCTCAATGCGATGGGAGCACGCATCAGCGGTATCGCCAGCAATCTCCTCACCATCGTGGGCGTGGAGAGTCTGCATGGAGCCGAACATACCATTCTGCCGGATATGATCGAGGTGGGTTCCTTCATCGGAATGGCTGCCATGTGTGGCGCTGGTGTCCGCATCAAGGACGTATCGGTCAAGAATTTGGGAATCATCCCTGATTCCTTCCGCCGCTTGGGTGTGAAAATCAAGGTAGAGGGCGATGATCTCTTCATTCCAGAACAGAAGCATTATGTCATCGATTCCTTTATCGACGGCACCATCATGACTCTCTCGGATGCTCCTTGGCCAGGCTTGACTCCAGACCTTCTCTCGGTCCTGCTGGTAGTGGCTACCCAGGCTCGCGGTAGCGTCCTCTTCCATCAGAAGATGTTCGAGAGCCGTCTCTTCTTTGTGGATAAACTCATCGACATGGGTGCACAGATCATCCTTTGCGACCCTCACCGTGCCGTGGTGGTAGGTCACGACCATAAGCGCACGCTCCGTGCTGGCAGAATGACGAGCCCGGATATCCGTGCCGGAATCGCCCTGCTGATAGCAGCCATGAGCGCCAACGGAACCAGTCGTATCGCCAATATTGCACAGATAGACCGTGGATATGAGGACATCGAAAACCGCCTCAATGCATTGGGTGCCAAGATTACCCGTGTGGAGGATTAATTTCTATGGGATATGATAAGACGTGACGACGTATATAAGATAGGTAAGCTCGGAAAGCCTCATGGCGTGAAGGGAGAAATCACCTTCACCATCACAGATGATGTTTTCGACCGTGTGGATGCGGAGTATCTCGTGCTCGACATCAACGGCATCCTCGTTCCTTTCTATATGGAGGAATACCGGTTTAAGAATGATGAAAACGTACTGGTGAAGTTTGAGGATATTGATACGCAGGAACAGGCTCGCAACTATACGGGCTGCGAGGTGTATTTCCCGCGCCATCTTTCCGATAGCGATGGTGAACACATGAGCTGGGCTGAAATCATCGGTTTCCAACTGGTGGATGTTCCTACCGGCACGGTGGTGGGCACCATCGATCATGTGGATGATTCCACTATCAATCTCCTCTTCGAGGTGACAACTCCGGAGGGAGAGGAAGTGCTGATTCCTGCCAGCAACGACCTCATCGAGGAAGTGAATGCAGAGAAGAAAGAAATCAGAATGGCAATTCCGGAAGGATTGCTGGAACTGTAATTTAAGTGAAGAGTGAAGAATTCAATGGCTTTACTCTTCTGAAGTTCTAATTTCAAGAGTAATGAAAAAACAACAGATATGTATTCTCGGTTCTACGGGAAGCATCGGCACACAGGCGCTGGATGTCATCGAACAGCATAGCGATTTTTACGAGGTCTATTGCCTCACCGCCAACCATCGTGTAAAGGAACTGGCTGCCCAGGCACACAAGTTTCATCCTGCTGCCGTCGTCATCGCCGATGAGACACTTTATGAGGAGTTGCAGGATCTGCTCCGCGATGAACCTGACATCAAGGTCTATGCTGGTGCACAGGCTCTCTGTGACATCGTGGAGGCTGACCCTATCGACATGGTGCTTGCCTCTATGGTGGGCTTCTCTGGATTGGAACCAACCATCCATGCCATCAAGGCCCGCAAGAAAATCTGTCTGGCCAATAAGGAAACCCTCGTTGTGGCAGGTGAACTCATCTGTCAGTTGGCTCAGCAGTATCATGCGCCTATCCTCCCGGTAGATAGCGAACATAGTGCCATCTTCCAGAGTTTGGTGGGCGAGGATGAGAACGAAATCGACAAGATACTCCTTACCTGTTCGGGCGGACCTTTCCGCAATTTCACCCACGAGCAGTTGGAGAAGGTGACGGCAGCCGATGCCCTCAAGCATCCTACCTGGGATATGGGCGCCAAGATAACCATCGACTCTGCTTCTCTCATGAACAAGGGATTTGAGGTGACTGAAGCGAAGTGGCTTTTCGGCGTACCTGCCGACAAGATACAGGTGCTCATCCATCCGCAGAGCGTGGTGCATAGTGCCGTACAGTTTATGGACGGAGCCGTCAAGGCCCAGTTGGGTGTGCCGGATATGCGCCTGCCTATCCAGTATGCCTTCTCCTTCCCTCAGCGCCTGCCTTTGAAGGGTGAGCGTCTCGACCTTTTCAAGACACAAGATTTGCAGTTCTTCGAACCAGACTACAAGAAGTTCAAGTGTCTGCAACTCTGCTTTGACGCCATCCGCAAGGGCGGTAATATGTCCTGCATCGTCAATGCAGCCAATGAAATCGTCAATGCCGGCTTCCGTCGTGGCGAATGTGGATTCCTGCAGATGGCAGACATCATCGAAGAGGTGATGGCGAAAGCCACCTTCGACAGTCAGCCCGATCTCGACGTCTATCTGCAGACCGATGCCGAGGCTCGCCGCATTGCCACCGAACTGATGCATCATATATAATAAGGTATAATCAATAATCAGAATAATCAATAATTAATGGAAGTATTTTTGATCAAAGCGTTGCAGCTGATGCTGTCGCTTTCCATCTTGGTGCTGCTCCATGAGGGCGGACACTTCTTCTTCTCCAAGCTCTTCGGCGTAAGAGTGGAGAAGTTCTATCTGTTCTTCGATCCTTGGTTCCATCTTTTCGAGTTCAAGCCAAAGAACTCTGATACCACTTATGGTTTGGGATGGTTGCCACTCGGAGGATATTGCAAGATTTCGGGTATGATCGACGAGAGTTTCGATACCGAGCAGATGAAACAGCCAGAACATCCATACGAGTTCCGCAGTAAGCCAGCTTGGCAGCGTCTCCTCATCATGATAGGTGGTGTGCTGGTCAATTTCGTCTTGGCTCTCTTCATCTATTCCATGGTGATGTTCCATTGGGGCGATACCTATGTGGCTACCAAGGACATGACCCAGGGTATGAAGTTCAATACCGAGGCTAAGGCACTTGGATTCCAGGATCATGATATCCTGGTAGGTACAGAGAAGGGCGAGTTCAAGACCTTCGATGGCGACATGTATCGCGATATTTCTACCGCCTATCGTGTGGATATCATCCGTAATGGCAAGCCGATGAGCCTGTATTTGCCGGGCGATCTCGACATGCTGAGCATGATTAAGGAGAGTCCTCGCTTCGTAGAGGTTTATATTCCGCTTCAGATTGACAGCGTGATGAAGGATTCTCCTGCCAGCAAACTGGGCTTGGCTAAGGGCGATAAGATTCTGGCGATTAATGGCAAGAAGGTAGAGTCGTTTAACGACTTCCAGTTGGAGTTGGGACGCATGAGCGATGTGCTTGCATCAGCCTCAACCCATCAGGATAGCGTAAAGGCTTTGACTGCCAGCGTAGAGTACCTGAAGGCTTCTGGCGATACTTTGAAAAACAAAGTCCTGTTGTTGGCAGATAAGGAGAATGTGAAGTTTGGCTTCTACAATCATCCTGTGATGCTCGATTACAAGGTAACCCATATCAGTTATGGTTTCTTCCAGAGTTTCCCAGCTGGCATCAAGTATGGTTGGAATGTCTTGGCAGGTTATGTAGGCGATATGAAGTATGTCTTCTCCAAGGAGGGTGCCAAGAGCTTAGGCGGTTTCGGCGCATTGGGCAGTCTGTTCCCATCCATGTGGGACTGGCATGCGTTCTGGATGATGACCGCATTCCTGAGCATTATTCTGGCGTTTATGAACATCCTGCCTATTCCTGCATTGGATGGCGGTCATGTCTTCTTCCTGTTGTATGAGATCATTACCGGTCGCAAGCCAGGTGATAAGTTCATGGAGCGTGCCGAGTTTGTCGGTTTCGGTATCTTGATTCTGCTGCTGGTAGTGGCGAATCTGAATGATGTCTTGCGACTGTTTGGAATCCTGTAAAAAGGAAAGAAATTATCTTAAGGAATCTCGAATACACATTCATGTGATAAAAGCCGAAAACGAATGCAAATATTGGTTGGAACCCGATATTGAACTTGCTGAGAACTTCGGATTTAGTAGCAAAGAATTAAGTTATATTGAAAAAATACTTAGAGAAACTGGAGACGATTTTAAATACAAATTCACAAGATATGTCGGTAAGCGTCTTGATGATCAACGATAAGGGAATCATGCTTTCCATGAAAGGTAACGATTATTTCGTATCGTATAATCGTATTCCTTGGATGAAACACGCATGTATTTCTGATGCTCTTGATGTAAAAATGAGTGGAAGAAATTCTATCGAATGGCCAAAGCTTGATGTTGATTTGGAGATAGATAGCCTGAAGCATCCTGAACGTTATCCGCTCATCATGAAGAGAAATGAAGCAGAAATTCTGTAACTCTTTATATTGCCTTTCAGCCCCGATAAGCTGAAAGGCTTTTTTATTGGTTTTTATATAAAAATAGCTGTGGTAGATATTTGGAAAAAACCTTTATAGTAGAGAAAGATTAAAAAACGAAATACGATTTTACTCTTCACCCTTCATCTTTACGCCCGGAATGCCGATAAACACAGAAGATTTGAGGATTCTTCTGGTATTTTGGTAAAAAGATTTGGGGATTTTTCTGTTTTTGATCAAAATCATTTGGAGATTCTGGAGTAATGGTTATAAAATGCGAAAATATGCTTTCAGGTTCTAAAGTAACTAAAACTAAGAGGGTGTACCAAAACAAAATCGTTTGATACACCCTCTTTTTAGGTTGAGCCTGAAATCAGGCTTATGTTTTCAAATAGCAGTATTCTGCTTTAATCCCAGCTGTCATTCCAGCTGCCGCTATGTTCTTTCGAACCAGTTATTTCTTCCTTCAAGTCTCCATCTTTTTCCTCGTAAATATCCAGTTTAGAACCAGTTTGTCCTGGCTGCCATTGCATATTGGTAGAACCAGAGAGGAAACTATCCTGCAGATCGCAGACTGTAATCTTGATAGCCGGGGCTATATATTCTTTCTTATTCATAATGTCTAATTTTTTGGGATTCTTTTAAAACTCATTTTTTCTAAAATCACTTTTTATTTCACAACCACTTTCTTGCCATTCACGATGTAGATGCCTGGTTGAACGCCGAGCAAATTATCTACTCGCTGACCATTCAGGTTATACACCTTGGTGCTGCCTGTGGTGTTGCCCATTGAAGGCATGTTGATACCGGTTGTTTCACCATTGCCGAAACCGAAGGTCAGGAGCTTGGCATTTCCTGTAGCAGAACCACTCCAAGTAGGAACGAGCCAACAGCGGTAGCCCTTCATCCAATGGGTGTTCTTGGTGAGGTAGAGGTCACCATTGTTCCAGATATAATTACCAGCCTTAAGATCCTGGTGATTATCATAACTACCGATAAACTTCAAGTCAGTCATTCCCCACTTTGTGGTGATTGCCGGATCTACAGGGAAATTCTGCTCAATAGGATTGGTAGCCTTGTCATCATCGTATGTGAAGGTGACACCACCTGCAGCGAGCGAATTATCCACTTTGTAAATCTCACCGCTGATAGGTCCTGCATCAATGGTAGTGATGTCTTGTGTCGTAGCTTTCTTTCCTATATATATAATATAAGGTGTATTGGCTGCGAGATATGCGCTATTGACGTTATCCTTATCTTCCTCTACCAGCTTGAATCCGATAACCAAGTTGCCGTTTGAATCATATACTTTGTTTGCCTTAGCTAACTTGGCATCTGAACCAAATGCTTCATCAAATTGTGCTTTGGTCAAGTCCACTGGCATGATGAGAGAGTTCCATTTACCTTCCACGAAAGAACGCTGGAAATACATCGTCAGATTTTTCTTATATTTCTTCTGGCTCTTCTCGCTGAGATGTACGGTCTCCTGGAAAACGAGGTCCTGCTTGCAGTCTTCTGCTGGCTCATCCACATCAGGTGTTCCATCTCCATCCTTGTCGTTACGCAGAAGAAGTCCATATACAGCCAAACCGTCGAGAGCACTTATGCCTTCCCCTTCAGTAATCGCTACCTCATCATAGTCGGATTTTGGACTGATAAAGATGTAGCCCTTGTCGCCCAAGGTGATGACGTTGGCTCCGAGCACGCTCCAGTCGCTGAATGTCTCTACAGGGTCTTTCACACCAGTCTTGTAGGTCTTCACTACAATGGCACCAGCCACGTCGAGTCCCAAGCCCACGGCTTCCTTGTTGACTACCACTACGAGCTGCTTGTTGCGTGAAGCGGTAACACCTAATTTCACGGCAAGAACCGATTCTGATACAGCTTTTACTCCTGTAGGGAAGGTAGTCTTGGTGTCAAGATTGCCGTCGATGCAGTTGGTAATGTCTTTCAATCCGTTTCCTACATTTGCCACTCCGATAGACTGTGTTCTGTCTGCATTGATACTGGCATTGGTATTTTCAAACGATATGACTTCTGCACCCTCCATTGGGTCGTCGAGAATTGCATCCGCATCGGCTGTATAAGCATAGTAGATGTTCATCACGCTGAGGTCAGCAGCTAATAGACCAGTAGAGTAGAGACGGATTTCATCGAAAACGGTTGTTGCAGGAACCTTGATAAAATATCTCAATTTGTGCGTGTCCTGGCTGCCAATCAGCTTGGCTGCTACGGCAGCTGTGGTGACGCCATCAGCAACTGGTTTGCCTTCGTTATAAATTCTGACATTCATAAGCTTGAGCACATCTGCACTAAGGCCTGTGCCCTTGGCTGTTACAACGAAACCAACCTGACGTTCACCGCTCTGGCGAGCAGCAGTTCCATCAGAAATCTTGCCCACCTTCTTCTTTACGCTACAGAGGTAAGAATCGCCGATAGAAACGCCACCGAAATAGGTTGCATAGCTGCTGATATTAGACGAGATGATGTTGGCAGAATTCTTTACGATAGAAGCAAGATTGATGCCGAAACTGCTGCCATCGCCCATCTCATATACAGGATGGGCAGGGTCTGTATTATAGAGCACGGTTTCCTTCTTGTTTTCCGGCTTCTGCTCGGTAGAGCCACCCCAATTGATTGTTATGGTCTGGGTGCATCCATCCACGTTCTTCAGTTCCATCTCTACCGTCACTTTCTTGCCTGTATCATTCTTGTAGCTATCAGTCTCGCTGAAATCGAGAGTGTTGTTTGTTGGGTCAAACTTTACGTTGTTGTCTGATTTCGTTTTAATGCTCCATTTTGCATTTGGGAAGTTTTCCTTATCCCATTTGAGTTGATAATGAGAGTCGCAGTTGCAGAGGTCGAGACTGGCAGTAGGATTCATCTCGCATTGATGGCCTGCTGTGATAGGCTTAGGAATGATGAAAGCGTATTTGGCTGAGGTTGCACCAAGTTTTACACCTTTAAATGTAAGACATATGCTTGAGAAATCACACGGAGCCTTAATAGAAATCTTTTTGTTGTCCACTCCCAGAGAAAGTGCCAAAATAGTTGTTTCAACTGCCTTACTATATAATTTGGTTTTGCCATCTTTACTGTAAAGAGTAATAATAGGTGTTGCTCCCAGCTTTACTAAATCTGCTGAAGAAAATACAAAACCCGCCTCGGTTCCTTTTGGAAAAGTTTCTTTTGATGAGTCTGATTTTTTTGCTGTAACCTGTGCGTAACTGAAAAATGTACTTACTGATATTCCATCAGTAAGGTCTTTGTTTATAAGATGGTTTTTAAAGGTGAAATCAGTTGCAGAAGCTTTCAAAGTAATGCCTTTGTCGTATCCCGAAATATATCCTTCAGCCAAAGGGTACTCAGCATTTCCCACGAATGCATAGTAAATCTTCAGACCTTTCACAACATCTACTTTGATTCCATCCTGCCCAACAAGTGCAATCTCATCATAATCTTGATCTGGTTGTTCTGCTGCAATAATATCTACGGCATTATTTCCTAAATCGATATTACCAACAGAAAGATTGAGTACAGTAAAACCAAGCTGTTCTACTGGAGAAGTCTTGAGAATTTTACCATCTCTATAGAAGCGAATATGGTAGTTGGCTTTCAATACTTCGAGTTTCAATACATTACTTTCTCCCGAAATCTTGAAACCTGCCTTTGTGTCTTTGTCGATGTAGTGCTTCATGTCTTTTACGGCTACAATAGGTGAACCGGCAAGAAGCGTAGCGTTTGCTACACTTGGAATTGTGTAGTAGTTGTCAAGATCCTCGTCACATAAGTAGGAGAGATTCTTAGAACCTGAACCAACGGCAATACCATCAGCCAGACGGCTTACCATACAGTTATGGCCTACGAGTGCCATACGCGATTTCAACGTGGTGCGATTTTGTGTTGCACCCTTTTGTCCCTTGTCGTAGTAGGTATTTGCCTGACCTACTGCCTTCAAAGGAAGCAACATAAAGATAACGGCTACCAGCACGGCAGCTTTAAAAATTTTGATTTTCATAAGACAAATAAATGAGTTAAACTGAATATCTAAAATAATATTGGAATTACTTAGAGAGTATTAAAATTTTTACTTATAACAGAATAGAACGTTTTAAACGTTAGAATGTCGTACTATCCCTGCCTCTGTCTTATGACAGAAGATAAAAAGGGATATTTATCTAATAAAACGAACCTCCAGAAAACGGAATTTTGATAGATTTAGGGAAAATTCAAATCTTGGTATTTAAGATTAGGGGACTTTAAATGTTGAAGAGCAAAATTACCCCCCCATAATTGGAAATCTCTATCAAGAGATGGTTACTATTTTTTCTCATCATTTTCATAATCTAATGTTTTTATCCTTGAATTATACAATCTTTTTATACAACTCTTATGATAAGAGTTTATCTGTTGTAATTTCGGGTGCAAAATTACATCCTTTTTGGGAATAAATATGTTTCAAAATGGTTAAGGATTGCAAATAGAATGATTTTTTAGAACTTTTATGACTGAAAAAAAGTACTAATATATGGATTTGCAACTTCGTGATAGCAAATCGTGTAGTATTTGAGGATTCTCTTTCACAAGAAAACGAGCTATGCATATCAATATTGCAAAGGTAATATTTTCTGTTGAAAATACGATTTTTTTTTAAAAAAAACAACATTAACGTTCGCCTCTCCTGAAATGATTATATATAACGAAAAAAGCAGGAACCTCCTCCCAGAGATTCCTGCTTTATGGTTGTTATTGAAAAAGTATTGTTGTAAAGTCCTAAGATTAAGAGTAGCGGATAATCTGACCTGGAGTCAGCTTCTTACCCTTCTTGTAACCGTTGAGGCGGCAAATCTGATCTACTGTTACACCACGCTTCTCGGCGATGGAATTCAGAGTCTCACCATACTTAACCTTGTGATAAAGCTTCTCGCCACCAGTGTTGGCATTGTATCTGCCCACTTCGCCACTATTAACCTGCTCACGGGTGTAACCACCATTACCAATCTTGCCACGAGCAGCATTGGCATCTGCAGACTCACGCTCGTAAGAGTCGCGACGGAAATCGTAGAAATCGCCAGTAACGTCCTGATTGCGGAAGTCGAACATCAACGCTGGGTTGAGGGCTACACCGCAAAGACGAGTCTCGAAGTGAAGGTGAGAACCGGTACTACGACCTGTATTACCTCCCAAACCAATCACATCGCCTGCTCTTACCTCCTCGTTCTCAGAAACGAGCTGCTTAGAGAGGTGACCGTAGATGGTCTCCAAACCATTATTGTGACGGATTACGATGTACTTACCATAACCACCACCTTCATATCTTACAATGCGAACTTTGCCTGAGAAGGCAGCGCGGATTGTGTCGCCAATATAAACCTTGATGTCCATACCTTTATGTTGGCGGCCAAAGCTTGCACGGTAACCGAAGTTACTTGTGATAACGCGACTTGGAGTTGGCATGCAGAAATGACGGAGGTCGATACGGAAGTGCTCAGGAAGCGCAGTCTGGCGGTGAGCATACTTGTTGGAGAAATCCTGATACAGCTCTGCTGAAGGATTCTCTCTATCTTCCATCATTCGATAATGAGATACTGCTAATGTGTCTATCGACTTCATGCGATGGTCAACTGGTGCCTGACGGGCAAGCAAGTCTTGACCAAATGACGGCACGGTTGTTAACGCCAACAATGCCACTACGGAAATCTTCTTTATTTTCTTTTTTAAACTCATACTTTTTAATTAATATTCTTTTTTAGGCTCGTCACCATTGAAATGAAATCATAAATGAAATTCCACTACAAAACACCTAAGTAAAAACCCCTTATGTGCGTGACTTTGTTAAATAGACTTTGCAAATATATGAAAAATATTCCAGTCTGCCAAGGCCATTAACACGAATAAGGGGATATTTAACGCGAAAAGTTGATGTTTAACTTTTCTTAAGAAGAAGCGCTTTTTGATTTAAATCAATTTTACAGTATTCTGTTTTTGCAAAATTATGCAGGTTTCTTATGAAAGTATTTGCATTTTCTATTGAAATTACTTTCGTTTCCTCATGAAGCCTTTATCGTTTTTTCACGATAAATTCTGTGCTTTTTCTTTCAGCATTCGCAGCAGGGTGACGGCTGGAGAGTGACCCATAAAGATGATTCGCTTGACTTCCGGACTTGTAAAGCGGAGGCATTTCTGATAGGCCTGATACAGTTCACCGAGATTGATGGTGAACTCCTTGCCAGAACTTTCCCGGATGCCTATCAACATCTTGGCTGTGAGGTGGATACGGATGTATCGGATGCCTGTAGCTGTCTCTATCTCCGTGATGCCTTCCAGAAGTTCTCTCATCTGTTCTGGCGTGAGGGGCGGTCTGTCTTCCGTCACCATGGAGCGCTTTCTTCCTCTACGGCGAGGGGCATCTGAGGACTCTGTGCCTTCTGGTGTCTGTGTGTCCGTTTCCTGCTTTCCGATTTCTTCTGCATCAAAAAGGAAGCCTTCTTCTATATTGTTTTTCTCCTTCATCTCTTGATTCCTTTTTATCTCTGATTTCTTTCTCAGTTATTCTCTTTTTAATCCCGGTCATGGTTTCCCCTAACTGATTGCAGCCCAATTGATATGGGTTTTCTTCATTTCTTTCAGTCGGTTCCAGAGCAGGGCATTCTGAGGCAGGTTGCAATGTGGGTCGGCATCGATGATGGTCTGTGCTTCTGTGCGTGCCAACTGTACAATCTGTCCGTCTCTTGCAATATTGGCTATCTTCAGGTCGAAAGCCATTCCGCTCTGTTGGGTTCCTTCCAAATCGCCCGGTCCTCTGAACTTGAGATCGGCTTCGGCGATGCGGAATCCATCGTTCGTATCACACATAATATCAATGCGTTTGCGGGTTTCCTCCGACAACTTATAGCTGGTGACGAGGATGCAGTAACTCTGGTCGCAACCTCGTCCCACTCTGCCTCTGAGCTGGTGGAGTTGGGCAAGTCCGAAGCGCTGTGCATCGAGGATAACCATCACGGAGGCATTGGGCACATTCACACCCACTTCTATCACGGTGGTGGCTACCAATATCTGCGTCTCGCCCTTCACGAAATGCTCCATTTCTTCTTCCTTCTCTGCCGGTTTCATCTGTCCGTGTACCTTGCTGAGGCGGAACTCCGGGAAGGCTTCCTTCAGCGTTTCAAATCCTTCCTCTAAGTTCTTGAGGTCGCTCTTTTCGCTCTCCTTGATCAGCGGGAAGACGATATAAACCTGTCTGCCCATATTGATCTGACGGCGGATGCTCTGGTAGAGGCTGGTCAACTGGTTGTCAAACTTATGCAAAGTCTGGATGGGTTTTCTACCTGGCGGAAGTTCATCTATCACACTCACGTCGAGATCGCCATAGATGGTCATCGCCAAGGTTCTCGGGATAGGCGTGGCGGTCATCACCAATACATGAGGCGGATTCTCGCTCTTTGCCCATAGGCGGGCACGCTGGGCAACTCCGAAGCGATGTTGCTCGTCGATGACTGCTACGCCGAGATGGGCGAACATCACGGGGTCTTCGAGGATGGCATGTGTGCCCACCAATATCTGGACATCTCCACGTATCAGAGCATCGAGCACTTCCTTGCGCTTCTTTCCCTTCACCATACCCGTGAGCAGTTCCACCCGGATGTTCATCCCCTTGAGAAATTCACGGATGGTCTGCAAGTGCTGTTCGGCAAGGATTTCGGTAGGAGCCATCAGACAGGCCTGATAACCATTGTCGAGGGCGATGAGCATGGTCATCAGCGCCACGAGAGTTTTACCAGAACCCACGTCGCCCTGCAGCAACCGGTTCATCTGTCGGCCGCTGCACATATCGGCACGGATTTCATGCATCACCCGTTTCTGTGCGCCCGTGAGTTCGAAAGGAAGATGGTGGGCATAGAAATCATGGAAGATGTCGCCGATTCGGTTGAAGATGTAGCCACGGTATTTGCGCCGCTGGTCGCTCGCGTACCTTAATATATTAAGTTGCACATAGAAGAGTTCCTCAAACTTGAGTCGCACCTGTGCTTTCTGCATCTCCTGATGGGTATGCGGATAGTGGATGAAGCGGAAGGCTTCATCGCGGGAAATCAGATGCAGGCGGGAGGTGATGGAGTCGGGTAATGTCTCGGGCAATTGAGGAAGCAGTCCTACCAAGGTCTTGGTGAGCTTCTCAATGGTGCGGGAGGAGAATCCGTACTTCTTCATCTTTTCGGTGGTATTATAGAAAGGTTGCATTCCCATTTCTGAAATCTGCAGGTTGCTGGCATCATCCATGTCTGGATGGGCAAACTGATAGCGGCCGCCAAAGAGGGCTGGTTTGCCGAAGACGATGTATTCGGTACCTACATGATAGGTCTTGAGAATGTACTGGGAACTGCGGAACCAGACTAAATCGACCACGCCGAAGCCATCGGAGAAATGGGCAACAAGACGCTTGTTGCGTTTGCCAGTATCAAACTCCTCGTAACTTAGTATTCGGCCTTTGATCTGGACATAAGGCATGTCAGGGGTGAGTTCGCTGATGTGGAAAATCCTCGAACGATCTACATATTTATAAGGGTAGTATTCCAGCAAGTCACCATAGGAGTTGATACCGAGCTCCTTGCTCAGTATCTCTTTCTTTTTGGGTCCTACGCCGGGCAGGAACATGATGTCTTGGTCTAAAATACTACTCATATTTTTAAGTGAAGAGTGAAGAGTGAAGAGAGAAGAATTCTCTTGTTCTTATTCTGATAACAATGCTTCAGCGATCTTGATGTCGAATGGGGTGGTGATCTTGATGTTCTCTCGATTTCCATCCACCATCGCTACCTGACAGCCGAGACTTTCTACAACGGATGCATCGTCGGTAAACTGTTCCTTGTAACCCTGGTTGAAGGCCTGTTTTGCCAAACTGATGTCAAAGGTCTGTGGAGTCTGCACGATGCGATAATCATCACGGAGCACATTCTTGCCACCGCCACGCTTGTCAATATATCTCAGGGTTTCTGTCACCGCATAGACAGGGATGGCTGCATATTCCTCGCGTGCTGTCTCGTAGCATTCGCTGATGACGTCGGTAGAGACGAATGGGCGCACACCATCATGGATTCCTACCACACCGTCCTCTTCATCGGGGATGAGTGCAAGTCCGTTTTTCGAAGATTGGAAACGGGTGTCGCCACCATTGGCAATCTGATGTTTGATATCGAAATGATGCTCCTCGCAGAGCTGGTGCCAGTATTCCTGCTGGCTCTCCGGCAATACCAAGATGATATTCAGATGCTCATCGTATTCATGAAAGCGCTCGATGGTGCGCATCAGGATAGGCTTGCCTGCTACTGGCAAGAACTGCTTGGGAATCTCACTTCCCATGCGGAGACCTTTGCCCCCGGCTACTATAATTACGTAATCCATATTTTTCTTTTTACTTGCTCTTCATGAGATGATCATACATCATTCCGTCCTGCAGGGCAGCCACGGTTTCCTTGCTCACGAAATAACTCAATATCTGGTAGGCATAAGGAAGGGTGGCTGCAGGACCTTCACCTGTAATCACATTGTCATCTTCCTGGAAGAGGGTGCCTGTATATTCTGTGCTGGCATCGAAATACTGTTCGAATCCAGGATAGCAGGTCGCTTTCTTGCCGTCGAGGATGCCTGTGCTGGCCAATACCATAGGAGCAGCGCAGATGGCACCAACACGTTTGCCTGCCTTGTGCTGGGCGATGAGTGCCTGGCGTACTCCCTCATGCTCATTGAGGTTGGTGCTGCCCGGCATTCCACCAGGAATCATCAGCATATCGGCATCTTCAAAACTCTCAACATCCTCGAAACGGAGGTCGGCCTTGATGGTAACTCCGTGGGAAGTTTCCACAAATTCACTACCGGTAACGCTGACCGTCTTGATATCTACGCCCCCTCTGCGGAGGATGTCAACAGGAGCCAAACCTTCGATTTCCTCGAAGCCATTGGCAAGAAATTCATATACCTTTGCCATAATTTTATCTTTTTTGTTGAATAATTCGATTTATATTATTACCTTTGCAAAAGTAACAATAATAATTGAAATGACAAAACAAATGGCAGAACAACATTTGAAATTTGCAATATTTGGCAATGAATACCAGGCTAAGAAGTCGGCTTCCATCGAAACTATCCTGGCTTTTCTGAAAAAGAAGAAGGCTGAGATCTATGTGGAAAATGCTTATTACGACTTTCTCGTGCGCGACCTCCATCTGGATGTGAAGGTGGCGGGTGTCTTCGAGGATTACAACTTCGATGTGGATTACGTCATCTCCATGGGCGGCGACGGAACCTTCCTCAAGGCTGCCAGCAAGGTGGGAGCGAAGGGGACTCCTATCATCGGTATCAACATGGGCCGATTGGGATTCCTGGCTGATGTGTTGCCAAGCGAAATAGAGACTGCACTGGACAGCCTCTATGCTGGGGAATGCCAGATAGAGGAACATGCGGTCATTCAGGTAGAGGCGAGGGGCGGCGTATTGGCTGGCAATCCTTTTGCCCTCAATGATATTGCCGTTTTGAAGCGTGATGATGCTTCCATGATTTCCATCCGTACTCATGTGGATGGGGAATTTTTGGTTACCTATCAGGCGGATGGTCTGATCGTTACCACGCCTACGGGTTCTACTGCCTATAATCTCTCCAATGGCGGACCTATTATCATCCCGCAGAGTGGAAGTCTCTGTCTCACTCCTGTTGCTCCGCACAGTCTCAATATCCGTCCTATCGTAATCAATGATACGGCAGAAATCCAACTGGACATCGAGAGTCGCAGTCATAATTATCTCGTGGCTATCGATGGTAGAAGTGAGCGCATGACGGAGGAAATCAGTCTCGTCATCCGCAAAGCTGCGCATTCTATCAAAATCGTGAAGCAGCGCAACCAGCGTTATTTCTCTACGCTGAGAGAGAAACTGATGTGGGGCGCTGACCAGAGGGAAAGATGAATTTAAGTGAAGAGTGAAGAACGAAGAGTGAAGAATTCAAATGCTTAGATGGATGAAGATATTCAAGATTCCAAAGTTTAAGTATGATGCCAAAACCTTGCTGATTTGGCTTTGGCAGGCATGGCGGGGCAACCAGTTGCAGGCTGTCCTCAATGCTTCCGTGGGTTTGCTCTCGGTGGGAGTGAGTCTGGCACAGGTTTGGGCTGTTAAGCGTGCCATAGATGTTGCTTCTCATGTGGTGGAAGGCGATATCTATTGGGCTGTTGCTCTCATGGGCTTCCTGATTCTTGCCGACTTCGCCCTGAATGTTTCTTCCGTATGGATTCGTAATCTCTTGGGCATCAAGGCGCAAAACCGTATGCAGCAGCGCATGCTCGATCGTATCCTCCGTTCTGAATGGCACGGTAGGGAAAAGATGCATTCGGGAGATGTGCTCAACCGACTGGAGACGGACGTGAGCAATGTGGTGAATTTCCTGACGGAGACCATCCCGAATACGCTGAGCGTATTAGCGATGTTTCTCGGTGCCTTCTTCTATCTTTTCTTGATGGACAAGGTGCTCTCTATCGTTATCGTCATCATGATTCCGATTTTCTTGGCTTTCTCCAAAATCTATGTGGGAAAGATGCGCCAACTGACCCGCCAGGTGCGTGATTCAGACAGTAAGGTGCAGAGTGTGCTGCAGGAAACTATCCAGCATCGTATGCTCATCAAGACCTTGGAGAAGGATGATGCGATGGTGGATAAACTTGAGAATACACAGAAGAAATTGCGTGGGCACGTGGTGAAGCGTACGATGTTTAGCGTGTTCAGTAATCTGATAGTCAACTTCGGTTTTGCCTTAGGTTATCTCGTGGCTTTCCTTTGGGCGGCCATTCGTATGAGTGCCGGCAGTCTGAGCTTCGGAGGCATGACGGCTTTCCTGCAGTTGGTCAATAAGATACAGGTTCCGGCAAGAAACCTTACCAAGTTGGTTCCTGCCTTCGTGAGTGTCTTTACGGCAGCAGAGCGACTGATGGAACTGGAGGAAAATCCGCTGGAGGAACAGGGAGAGCCAATCCTGATTCCTTCGCCTTGCGGCATCCGATTGCAGGATGTCTGCTACAGTTATAAGTTGGCTGAGGCTTCTCCAGAGGAAAAAATCTTGTATCAGAACCAGCCATTGGACAAGACGAATATCATCAATCATCTGAGTTTTGATTTCCGTCCGGGCAGCTGTACGGCTATTTTGGGAGAAACGGGTGCAGGAAAAACTACGCTTATCCGTCTGCTTTTGGCCTTGCTCCGTCCTCAGCATGGAAAAGTTGAGATTTATCATTCGTCGAAAAAGCAGGGAGAACTGTCGCCTCGTCACCGTTGCAACTTCGTATATGTTCCTCAGGGCAATACCCTGATGAGTGGAACCATCCGTGATAATCTGAGATTAGGCAAGTTGAATGCAACTGATGAGGAGATGCAGGCAGCCTTGCATACGAGTTGTGCCGACTTTGTGATGGAATTGCCACAAGGACTCGATACGGTTTGCAGCGAGCAGGGAGGAGGTTTGAGCGAGGGACAGGCACAGCGTATTGCCATAGCCCGAAGTCTGTTGCGCAATCGCAGCATCATGCTTTTTGATGAGGCTACGAGTGCATTGGATCCAGAAACCGAGCGTCAACTCCTTCAGAATATCTTGGCTTCGCATGATAAGACCGTTATCTTCATCACGCATCGCCCTGCCGTAGTAGATTATTGTGATCAGGTATTGAAAATAGAGCGCACCCCCGAGATAGAACGTATTTGAAGCAGTCAGTTTTCGTGTAATTATTATTAAAAATCTCGAAAACATTTGGCTATCTCGTTTTTTATTGCGTAATTTGCGTTGCGTAAAAAGCGCAATGGTTATTTGTGTAATGAATAATGATGAGATATGGCAACATTGAACAATCCTTTTGTTGTGTATGGTTATAAAGGAGCAGAGTATTTTTGCGACCGCCAGAAAGAAACCGAGAAGATGATTTCTACGCTGCATAATGAGCGTAACATCACGCTTGTCGCCCCTCGTCGTATGGGTAAGACGGGCTTGATACATCATGTTTTCCATCAGATGGAGGAGCAATATGAAGGGGTGAAATGTTTCTACCTCGATATTTTCGCTACCAAAAACCTGGAGCAAATGGTGCAAATCATGGCTTCTGAAATCATCGGAAAACTTGATACGGTTTCTCAATCGACCCTTCGTAAAGTTCAGGAGTTCTTCAGTAGTTGGCGACCTACTTTGACGATAGATGAACTGACAGGAATTCCTACTTTTTCTTTAGATTTAAAGCCGAGTGAGGGTAAAGAGAGTTTGAAGCGAATGTTTGAGTATTTGAAGCAGTCAGGTAAGCGCTGCTACATCGCCATAGATGAGTTTCAGCAGATATTAAACTATCCTGAGGATGGGGTAGAGGCAATGATCCGTTCTTATATCCAGTTCTTGCCAAATGTATATTTCGTATTTTCTGGCAGTCAGCAGCACATGATGCAGGAGATGTTTCTGTCTGCCAACCGTCCTTTCTTCCAGAGTTCTTTGGTGTTGTCTTTGCCTTGTATCGAAGAGCAGGTGTATTTGGAATTTGCCAATCGCCTTCTGTCTTCTCAGCACAGGTCAATAGATGAATCCACCTTTTCTTATATCTATCAGCAGTCGGATTGTGTAACGTGGTATGTGCAGGCAATATTGCATGGCATTTATGAGCATGGTTCTTCTGAGATTACGAAGTCATTGGTAGATGAGGTGGTTCAGGAGTTGATAGATGAACAGGCGATGGCTTATCAGAACTATTGTGCCTGGCTTACGGAGAATCAGCAGTTGCTTCTATTGGCAATAGCTCGAGAGGGACTGGTGAGTTCGCCTTTGAGCCAGCAGTTTATCAGATCCCATCAGCTTCCTGCTACGAGCAGCGTGAAAACTGCGTTGAAGGCATTGGTGGATAAGCAGTTGGTAAGCAAGACTCCTAATGGTTATTTAGTAAGCGACCGCTTCTTTGCGAAGTGGATTTGTATTCAGTATGCATGAGAAGTTCCTGCTATGCCCTTCAAGCAGGTCCCTCGGGGATCACGTGATGGGGAACCGATGAACATGAGATGAGCAACCGTTGCTCACGAGGCGGGCAATAAGTGCCCAAACTGAGGGTCGTAATTTGGGCAATGCAACCTTGCTTAATGCGGTTTCTTGACTATTATAAAATAGCAAAAGAGGTATTGCCCGAAAACGCTTTTTGGGAATACCTCTTTTAAACCTAAAACAAAACCAACTAACTAATAAAAATTGTATGCCTAAACTAAACTCTATTTGTTATATTCTGCTGTAACATCCTTCACTTTATATTTTTTTCCTTCCTTGGATGCTTCGATTTCAAAGTAAGCCGTACTGGTGAGACCTGTTATATCTACAGTCTGTGGCTTATCTGTACCATTATTGAATATGATATTCACTAACTCGGTTGCATTATCAATGCTGACTTCCTTGTAGTACCATGTCTTTCCACCAATGGTCTTTGTTTCTGTCATCTTTTCACCAGGCCACTCAACAGATTCTTTTTTCTTCCATGTATAGCAGTATAATGGATTCCATTTCACAGCATCGGCATTCACATAAACCATAAATTTATATGCCTTGAACTTCTCAATCGTATATTGATGTGTGGCGATATTTCTTACTTCACCATTCACAAGCAATCCAACCTTCAAGGTACAAGTACTATTGATGCTGATTTCCTTACCACTTTCTACAGTTGTGCTCTTTGCAGTAGGGGTAGAGCCGTCCAAGGTATAAACCAATTTAGCTCCCTCTGTCTGGCTGACTGCAGTAAGTGTGGTCTTGAAACCTTCCTCGTATGAGCCGGAAGGCACGTCGGTCCAAGAGGTTTCTGCATCATTAGAGAGGAAATAGGCATAGTGATAACCAGAAAGAATCTTCGTATAGCCTGTTTCTCCTGCATATTTATCAGTATCATTACCTACAGCCACAAGAAGTTTGTGCTTCTTACCAGTCACTTCATTGACATATAAAGTATTCTGGCATTTCTTGTTTGCGTAATTGCTCATATTGGTGATACCAGCATATTTACGAGCAGCAATCATCTCCTTCAACTCAGGCTTGTAATCTCTCCAGTGTGGCTGGAAGATACAAGGTGTTCCTGGCATGGCGAGCATATAGGCATTGGCTGCAAGCGTATCTCGCTTAAGAGGATCCAACTGATCATCTGCAGAGCGATACTGGGTATCATGATTCTCGACGAAAGTAACTGCATAACGACGATAATTGGCATCGTGCATAAGATTTTCGTTGCTGCTCAACTTTGTCCAGTTTGGAGCTGCAACAACCTTATTATCTCTTACGCCGATAGCGTCACGAACATTATAACGGAACTGGAAGTCGAAGGCTGCGCTCTTCTTGTTAGTTCTGTTTATCCAACTTTCTATTTTGTCGTTACCATCCCAGTATTCACCTACAGAGTATTCTACACCTGTGGCATCATTATAGTCGGCAACATGGCTACCATCGAAACCTTTCACCATATCATAGCGGAAACCGGTGTAACCCAAATCATCCTTCAGATATTTCAGATATGCTTTGATTACCTTCTGCACATTTTCGCTCTTGTGGTCGATATCACGGCAACCTCCAAAGTCGGTTCCCTCATCATTGTTCTGGCTGAGGCTTACCCCGTCTGTGGCAGTCTGGGTTGCTGTAGTTCCGCCATCATCATTTTTGCAGATGTCTGTAGGTTGCATCTGATAGGTCACACCATTGTATGTTTCAGCAGGGAATGTATACCAGCCCTCCGTATTACGGTGGTTGATGACTACATCAGCTATTGCGCCTATACCAGCGGCTTTAAACTTGGTAATCAGACTTCTGAGTTCAGCCTCAGATCCGAATGATGAGTTCTGATTGAAATAGTAATATGGCATATAACCCATCACCTGAGTGGTTTCGATACATTTTCCACTTTGTGGAAGCCATACAAGATCAATGTAGCCTTTCAGGTCATCAACTTGGTTGGCTAAGACCTTCCATTGTGACTCATTATTAAGAATCCCATGAGAATCCTTGCAGCATCACACCGCTATAGTCGTTTGCCCAACCTTGTGAAGTGAGAACAGGTTCTGGCTCAGGCTTTGGTTCTGGAGTTGGGGTAGGAGTAGGAGTTGGCTCTGGAATATCAGGGTCGTTGCTACTTGAACAAGCTCCGAGAGTGAGTGCCATTGCAGTGAGGAGGGTGAAATATAATTTCTTCATGTTAATATACTTTTGATTGTTAATCTATTTTTATCGTATAGGTTTATATTGTTATTACGGTGGCAAAGATACGATATTTTTGATTAGCCTGTATCATTGATTGATGCAAATCAAGTGAATAAATCATGCAAACGTTTGCACAAATTGCTCATGGCATAAAGTGGAATTACATCTACATGATGACTGACATTTTGACGAAATTTGGTTTCATTTTTTCCGTCCATGTACCCACTTTTATTTTTCCCTGCCCACGGAAAAATTCTTGCGT
>ENA-OPWO01000219-OPWO01000219.1-human-gut-metagenome-genome-assembly--contig:-NODE-219-length-23462-cov-3.081984_pt1 | contig 23462 bp, 25 predicted proteins | sample MGYA00241510_ERZ502012 | MGnify/ENA primary metagenome ERZ502012 (study PRJEB25962, sample SAMEA2041923) | human gut metagenome | biome: human gut; feature: human-associated habitat; material: faeces...
CCTCGCCAGGTTTCTTATGCGGGATGGGACCGCAGGGGGACGGCAAAAAATATATTTTTTTTTAATTACTCCGACAGATACTTAACTATCCAAGGTTTCAACTCTGGAATATCAACTTCTATCGTGTCCCAAAGGCTTTCGGGATCTATTGTATAATAACCATGCACAAGGACATGGCGCATCCGTTCTATCTGACGCCAATTTACATCAGAATGAGAATCACAAAATTCTGTTGAAAGCATATAGACAGCCTCGCCTATTACTTCCACCAATTTGGTAAAGCCATAAAAGATGAGCTTATTCTTCTTGATATCTTCAAAAGTATATTGAGCATGAAACTCCTCTATACTTTCTATCGCTTCAAGAATATGCTCTAACCTTCCCCTATCTCTAACTTTTTCTCTCATAAATCAAGAATTTATCTTGGTTGGCTGTTTCTTGAGCAAACGGGAGGAGACGATTAGCCTCTACTATATCCACCTTGCGATGAAGCAAGTCTTCCAAATTCAACATAATACCTGCTATTTTCATCAGAGAAATTCGATTATGCTGACGATCATACTCTACAAGAATGTCTATGTCACTATCAGTAGTTTCTTCTCCTCGTGAGCATGAACCAAAGAGCCAAGCCTTTGTTATTGGCTGGCTACCAAAGAAATCTTGTATCTTTGGAATCATATCTTGTACATTCTTACTTATCATAATAGCGTAATTTTATTGTTTTTAATGGAGCTTATACTCCATTTCTCTGTTCATTATGCAAATATAAGGGTTTTCTGTGAAACTACCAAATTTTTGGTGGAGTTTTTGCTTCATGCCCAAGCTGTAACAGTAGCTATTTTTATTAACGTACGCAAGACGGCCCTAAGTGACTGCTTACCCATATTTTTTCGACTCCCCTGTCCCCCTCTCGGAGAGGGGGTCCTTAACCCACTCCCAAGCCCTCGCCAGTTTTTTTATGCGGGATGGGACCGCAGGGGCGCTATAGCTGATTTTCAAGCTCATCCACTACTTCGTCTCTCAGGGTTTGAGGGACTGTGGCTGCACTCACCATGATGCGTAACAGGGAGTCTTTTAAGAGTTGCTCCTCTTCCTTTAGCTCGTTGCCCACAAATTTCAAATTACGTAATAGTACGAGCCTCGTGTATATATTCGCAATGCTCTCCAAAGTTAATGTGCCATCGTGATGGGGTAACTTCGAAAGAGTACGGGGATTCATCTGTAGAAATTGGGAAAACTGACGGATGGAAGTGAAACCCCATCTCTTCTCTATCTGGCAAATTTCTTCGGCAGCGGTGGCAATCCACCTATTCGCCCCTCTATTCGCCTGCTTTTCCATCTTCCATACCGTGAATTATCGAACATCGCGTCCTGACTAAAACAGAGGGTATGATTTTCCGATGGTTTTTGTTAAAAGCTTTTAAAAGCAGTGAGCAGAAGTTAAGGATGATGCACTCATAGGTGCATCACGTGATTTTCGAAGAAGTATATCTTTGCAGCATAATCAGTTGACTGATAAACATGTTTTACTATATAATATAATAAGGTATATGAAGCTAAAAGCAACTTATACTCGCCGAATCTTGGCGATGATGTATTTCCCCGACTGCGAACCTGCGAATGCTGTGCGCCGTCTGACCAGAGAAATTAAACGCTGCGTGGAACTGTATGAACTCCTGACCGCCAAGGGCAGAAACTTCGACCGCAAGCAGATTCTCACCATCCGTGAGGTGAAACTTATTGAGGAATTTCTGGGCGAACCAGCATGCTCTATTGAAGATGTGCTTTAATGAACTCTCATGATGCGCATCGTTAGGTGCTAATGATGCGCTTTTATAAGTGCTAATGATGCGCATCATTAAGGTGCATAAAAGCGCATCGTTAGGTTGCATAAAAGAACGACATTCAACGACACACTTCGACAGATGCCCCTGAGCTGATGTTGTATCTTTGCATCGTGATTCAGAAATCGAGGACATAGAGAGTCCAAGAACTGATGACACATTATTAATTAAATAAATTTTTAAGTTATGAGTAAATCTTACAAAGTGTTTCCTCGTACCCTTACCATGGGTGAGAAAAAGGGTCAAACTGTTTATTCTGTTCGTCCTGTTAGTTACGGTACTTTGACTACCGAAGAGGTGGCTAAGCAGATTTCTACTGAATCTACTGCAACCACGGCTGATGTGAAGGCGGTACTCGACCGCTATGCCTACTATGTGGTGGAGAACCTTGCCAAGGGTTACAACATCGAGCTTCTTGGTTTCGGTACTCTTTACCTCCGCTTCATCACCAACAAGGCGGTGTCTGAACCTAAGAAGGCGAATGCCAACTTGGTGAAGAGCATTATGCCAGGCTTCCGTCCTTCGTTCTCCGTGGATCGCAATGGCAAGCGTACCTACGACCTGATTCCTAATCGCATCAGTCTTGTGAAGTACGGCGAAGATGCTAACGACCCGAATGGCGACAACAAGCCTTCTGACAAGGGAGATCATACTCCTGGTGGCACTACTCCATCTGGCGGCTCTCCATCCGGTAGTGAGGGCAGCGAAAACTCTGGCAACACCGATAAAGGAACAGGTGAAGACAACGAGCTTTAGTAAATGCCTTGCCGTGCCCGACTTCGTGTCGGGTGCGGCTACCGCTAACAAATTCTTATTTTCAAAATGATGTTTCACTTTTAATTCTATATGTATATGAGTAATCAAAATGAAAATCCTAACAATGGTTCCAAGAAGATTTCTTGGGTTTCAATCGTGAATGCTATTGTTCAGGCGCTTATTGCTGCGCTGACAGCATTAGGAGTAAGTTCGTGCAAGAACTGCGTTTAATTAGAAATGACAAATGAGAAATGAGAAATTACTTTTCTGAAATGGGGATGATTAATGAGAAATTTCCTTTGAGTATTGGGGAGGAGATGGTACGCAATGAGCGGACGCTCCTCTCTAAAGTGGAGGACGGCAAGATGATGATGTCTGCCGACTCCGTGAGATTCTTGGTGTTGCATTGCTCGGCTACACGACGCAATCAAGACTATAGTGTGGAACAACTGCGACGGGACCATAAGAGTCGTGGCTTCTATGACATCGGATACCACTTTTATATCCGTAAGGATGGGACTATGACGCAACATCGCTTCTTGCTCGAAGTGGGGGCACATGCGAGACCGTATAACCGTTGTTCTATCGGCATCTGCTATGAGGGTGGCTTGAATGAGGATGGTAAACCATGCGATACTCGTACGCCTGAGCAGACGGAAAGAATCGTTGATGTATTGACCCGTCTTCATAAGCTGTTCCCGAAAGCGAAGATTGTGGGGCATCGGGACTTGCCTGGCACTACGCCGAAGGAATGTCCTTGCCTGGATGCTCATGCAGTTTTCGGATGGATAGAACAGTTGTGTTAATTTTTATCATTTAGAATCATACGGAACTTGGTCTATTACTGGCACCTTATGAAGCAGTACATAACGCTGCAACAATTGTCGCCAAACCAAAAGGCGTGTTCCTTTCCATACCTCAACGGCTGCCGCCGTGAGTTGAGTGAAGAGTGAGGAACGAAGAGTGAAGAATTCATTTGCTCTTCTTCCCAACTCTTCCATATCTTCTGTGTAAAGGATGTCTGTTTCTATCGAAAAGCCACCTATGCCATTGACCTTTTCAAACTTATACTCGCTTTGTGTGAGCAGGTATAATAAACGAGGATATTTCTTCGCCTCCAAGTTGGTGTGGAATTTTTCTCGTTCATCCTCACATTGAGAAGCGTAATAGTCATAGAATCCTCCCCATGAACAGATAGCCTTTACCTTACCACCATCTGTATTCACCAGTGCAAAATGGGCATCATACTCATAGTCCTCATCGAATACCGTGGTGTTTTTGTCTGACTCATTATCTTTATCCAGGAAAACATCTCGAAGATTACATCGAAGAATAAGTTCTGTGATTCCATTATGACACAAAACCGTAAAATTTTGTCCTTCTGGGATGATTTCTCCAGAAGTTGGTGTAAGAAAGGGACGTAATTTGGCATCAGGAATCAGTTCTTCCAAGCACTCCCCAAGGTTGATTTCACCTGTCGGAAAGTTCTTGGAAAGGATACGAAAGTTATTTCGCATTCTTTTGTCTATCTGGTCCAAAACTTTTTGCTGCTGGGCAACAGTTTTCTCTTCTATCTTGTTATTGTATGCCCTATCCGTCATTCTCCGATTGCGATAGACTGTCAATCTCCTTTGATAATCCAAGAAAAGATTGCGCAATGTTTTATAAGCATTCTCGGAAGGCTGTTTTGCCTGAAGATAGCCAATCATCTGATCGATGGCGCGCCACACGCCCACGGCCTCTGCTTTTGGGCCCTTTGTTGCCTCATGCTCTATCTGCATATCGTATTGACGGATATTGGATACATTAAGGCAGTGGTTATTTCCAAAGCGCACAAAAAGATGGCGGTCTTTCTTGCCTTTGTTCTTGATTTGTTTGACCACGCCAACCCAACCTGCCAAAGGTCCACTAAATATGCGGATGGTATCATTTTCCAAAATGAGGTCATCATATCGCTTATCAACAATACTCAGTCCCTCTATGCCATCTGCCATTTTATCGCAGAAATAGATAAAATGCTCCATGTCTTCATCTGGAATCGTGGCATTTTTTATAACAGCGTCCAGATTTAAGTCCTTGACATCCTTACAAAGAAGATGTGCAGTGGAGACAAGCTTCTTTTTCTGTAGTTCGCCTGTTTCCAAATTTCGGATTGTATCTTCATAGACAAAATAGCCCCAATATGTCAATATTCTCTTCAAAGCTTTTACGCTGTCAGCCTTGATGAACAGCAATCCACATATCAGTGGACGAAAACGGAAACGCTCTACTCCCTTGTCATCGACATACTTCATCCGGCATTTTGGCAGATAGACTAACTTCACTATGCCAGAATATGTATTTTCAAGAAACTCTTTCGTTTTTTGTTCTTGAAATTTGTTTGTATTGACTATAAACCACATATTTTTAGTGAAGAATGAAGAGTGAAGAGTGAAGAATGAAAGGAGCGACCAAATATTAAACGCATTTGGCCGCATGATACATCTCGGTTTCTCCTGAAAAGATTTCTCTTCCCGGATTATTGGTTTTGTGAAATGTATCACAGCATTGAAAAATCAATAGACTAACTTCCACTAATCTTCAATACTTTTATGTCTTTCAGCCTTCTGCATACATGATGCATGTAAGCCCGAGTTTAGCAAATTGTATGTCATACGCCCTGCTTATATGAAAGCCATATTTATAGTTCTATCCTATTCATTTTTCCGATCTCTATGTAAGAGATACAGAATCACACTGCAAAAATACGAAAAATATTATAAATAAGCGAATTATACGTGTTAAAAATTTAATATCATACTATAAAACTCAACAATCATTCGGTAATGATTTTGAACAAGCCTTAATACCCTCAGATTAGCAGGAAGTTACGAAGTTTTCAGTATCTCTTACATAGAGATTCAGAAAGAAGGTATAAAAATAGCATATTTTGAGGTAATATTGTGAAACACTAAGAATCATCTTTTACTCATACAATATATATTAGAGAATATATAAAAAGCCAGTTCCTAAGAACTGGCTTTTTTATTTTAATAGCATATCAATTTCACAAATGACATGCTGCTTTTATTATAATATAGATTAGTTGATAATTTCATCTTCCACATCTTCATCCTCTATTACTTGATTCTCAATTTCCGCTAAAGGCAACTGACGATTTATCGCAGCATTAAAGGAAATGATAGTCTCGCTTCTGGACAAGCCTAAAGGCTGGAGCTTATCATGAATAATTTCCAGAAGATGATGATTATTGGAAGCATATATCTTGATGAACATATCCATGCCACCAGTCGTATAATGACATTCCACCACTTCTGGAATTTTTTTCAACTCAGCAACAACCTTGTCGAAATTCTCCGGATTTTTCAAATACAATCCCACGTATGCGCAGGTCTCGTAACCTATCTTCTCTGGATCTATAATAAACTGAGAGCCTTTGATAATGCCTAGGTTTGTCAATTTAGCAACACGCTGATGAATGGCTGCACCACTTACATTACAAGCTCGTGCAACCTCCAAAAATGGAATACGTGCATCCTGAGAAATTAACTTCAGAATCTTTCTGTCTAATGAATCTAATACTTGTTTTGACATAATTATAATAGTTTGAGTGCAAAGTTACTACTAAAATTTAATATTCACAACTTTTTATGCAACTTTAATTATAATTTTTAATTATTTTCCATTATCTTCAGCAGAATAATTGATTCTAAGGGCTTTTGATTGGCGTAAAGCTTGCTTAACGTCAATAATAACCCCCATTTTAGAACACTTATCCGCTTTGATTGAAACGACCATTGCCTGCAAGTCTTCAGGACTCATTCGCTTTTTCTCTTCACTCATATAATCAGAGATTTCAGAAGGGGTTATTAACTTATCATTCATCTGAACACAAGCAGAATCATTCTGAGGCTGAGTAGCAGCAGAAATAGGCCTTCCTATATAAAGATAAGTAACAGCAGACTTCTTGGTTAATCTTGTCAGTTCCTTTCCCTGTGGTACCTGAAACTTTACCTTAACCGTTTCATGCCTCATGTGAGTAACTATCATGAAGAAAAAAAGTACGGTAAATATCAAATCCGGCAATGAAGACGTATTCAAGCCAGGAACTTCATGAGAACGTCTTTTAAAACCCATACTCATTGCTTGCCTCCTTTCTCTTCAGAATGCTTTTGCTCTTCTGCCATTGCATCGACTCGCTTATCAGAACCAACTGATGCATTCGCATAAGACTCCGTCACGCGCTGCTGGCAGTTCTTTCTAACGCTCTCCTTTTGAGAGGAGCTCAGGGCATCAAATGCCTTTCCAAAATGCTTCATAGAATATTGATTGCGCAGTTCATTATACGCCATCATGATTTGGTTTTGCATTTGAAAGTACAAGTCATAATCTGCCTCTCTGTCACTCTCAATAGAAATGAGATGACGATTGCCTAAACGATTGACAAACTGAATGATTTCACCTTTCAGTCGAGAAACCTCAATCGGCTTATCATTCAAGAGCAAACGATGATCGGCAGTAACATGCAAAGCCATCAAAGTATTCTTATCTACAATCGTTTCAGTCTTCAACTGTTTCTGAGGTTCAGGAGAAGGTAATAGACGAAAAAGTCCCTTGTCAACATCCATTGAAGTCGTGACAAGAAAGAATATCAGCAACATAAAAGAAATATCTGCTGTTGAAGCGGTGTTCAATCCAGGAACTTGCCTTTTATTTCGTCTAACAAACATAATTACTTTTTAAATCTTTTACGGTCTTTTCTGATATAACGTGTAGCACCAAATAAAACTGCTCCTATAGCACACAATAGCAATGTGGCAGAAGACCATATAAACATATCTGATAATTTAAGCCACAACCAATCAGTAAAAGCCTGTCCATTAATCAAAATCATTCCTGAGGAGCCCAAGACGAATGTTAAAACCAACAATGCCAAAGTTCCTCCCCATGTAATCCAAACAATATTCCCTGCAGGAATACCATTCATCTTCATCTCACCCTTGGACTTTCTTTTACCTGCCCTGACAAATGAATATATTGCCAGACATAAGGCCAAGAAGAAAAATATCCACATGGTAACCAATAAAAGATTAGTAAAAAATGGAGCATTAAAATCCGGGTTCTCCTCGAAAGGCATATCATATCCTACAAAGAAGAACAGGAAAAAAGTAATCACAGCAAAGCCTACCAACACATAGAATATGGACTGTGACAACTTTTCTGTTGACCATTTCTTAATATTACTAGTTTTCATCTTTATACTTTGCTATAATATCCATCAGAGAAATCGCAGATTCCTCCATCTGGCTGGTGATATGTTCGATCTTAGACAAGATATAATTATAGAAGACCTGTAAAATCAGAGCAACTATGATACCAAAAATAGTTGTCAACAAAGCGACTTTCATACCAGAAGCCACAATCGTAGGACTAATATCTCCAGCTTGCTGAATTTGATCAAAAGCCATAACCATACCAATGACGGTACCTAAAAAGCCTAAAGAAGGAGCCATTGCAATGAAAAGGGTAATCCAGGAACATCCTTTTTCCAAATTAGCAACCTGCACAGAGCCATAACTTGAAACCGAACGCTCTATATCACCCATCGTATCCTTGATGCGCAGCAGGCCCTGATAACAGATAGAGGCAACAGGCCCACGGGTATTACGACACAATTCTTTTGCGCCTTCAATATCACCCGCAGCTACTTTCACATCAAGATCAGCCATCAACTGCTTAGCGTTAATTTCAGAAAGACTCAGATAGACAATTCGCTCTATGCAGAAAGCCAAGCCAATAATTAAAGCTATGGCAACAAGCGACATAAAGCCTGCATTTCCCTCAATAAACTTAGTCTTAAGTGCTTGATGGAATCCCATCGACTCTTCTTGTGCCAATATCGGTAAAGAAGAAGTTATCATAAATATCAATATTGCGAAACGCGCAATAACTGTATATTTCTTCATATTATTTAAAATAAGATACTGCGGAAAGAGGGGGATTCGAACCCCCGAACCGGTTTTGCCGGTTACACGCTTTCCAGGCGTGCCTCTTCAGCCACTCGAGCACCTTTCCTTCATCTGCCGTCAAAGACGCTATTGAATACCGAATCAAACAATACCATGATAAACATAGCATCGCAATTCGGACTGCAAAATTATCGCTTTTCGGGCAAAATACCATAAATAACTATTCTTTTTATATTTCTTTAAGAAAACTGTCCCGTTTTTACACCAAAAACACGTTCTACGTTCTGATTAGTCACCTTTGCCACCTCTTCTTCACTGACACCATAAGCAGTTGCCAAGGTCTTCATGACTTGTACTACAAAGGCACTTTCATTACGCTTACCACGATATGGAACAGGAGCCATATAAGGACTATCTGTCTCTAAAACGATTCTTTCCAGAGGTACTGCTGCAGGAAGGTCTTCACGCAAATGGCTGCTCTTGAATGTTGACACGCCACCAATACCAAGCACAAAATTATCATACTCTAATAATTCTTTAGCCTCCTGCTGGTTGCCTGTAAAACAGTGAAAGACTCCACCTGGCAGTTTATCTTTCCATTTACGTAATATATGCAACATTTCATTCTGAGCTTTGCGACAATGTATCATCAGAGGAAGACCCGTCTCGCAAGACCACTCAACTTGTTTCTCGAAAGCCTCAAGCTGTTCTTTTTCAAACTCACGGCTCCAATAGAAATCAAGTCCGATTTCCCCGATTGCAATGTAATCGCTTTTATACTTAATCCCATTCAAACCATCCACAGCTGTAAGATGCTCATCCAAAATAGCCTCTATTTTTTTCAATTGTTCTTTCCAATCGGCTTTCACTTCCTCTGGATGAAGTCCTACCATAGGATATGCATAGCCAGGATATTCATGACTTAACTTCAATACTGCTTCTGATGTCTTCACATCAATAGCAGGGAGAAACACCATGCCGACCCCAGCCTCCTTTGCACGCAGAATAACTTCTGAGCGATCTTCATCAAACTCCTCACCATCAAGATGAGTATGTGTATCTACTATTTTCATATACATCAATCATTATATATATAAGAAATCCATATTAATAAATATGCGGTTCATGGCGCCGATAATAATATACGATGCCATATTCACGACAATGATTAAAACGGGTTTCAGGTGGTTCATTCACAAAATGATGTTCTATCTGATTCCATAAATCCAAAATCACCTCATCGACCGCAGGTCTCAACAACCTGAGTTTTTCTATCGAACCATTCACCCTATCCTGCAAAATGCGTTGCCTTTCAATGGCATCACAATAAATATCATAATGGGTAGAGACCATGCCTATAGTAGGATTATAAATCGGTCTTCCACCTTGTTTGAGCCTGGCTTTCTCACCAGCAATAATTTTCTGTCCCCAGTCCAAAAGTCCATCTATCGTTTTGAAATGAGGAACAGCAGATGCTTCCTCGTCAAGTCCATACAGAGTAAGACAGCTTCGTTTGATTTCGCCACGTTCCACAGCTAAAAATAAGACTTGCAGGAAATGGCTTAAATACATCATCGCATTTTTCTGCAATTTATCTATCTTCCCCGTAAATCTGGTCTGAGCCTTCAAGTTGACCTTATATTGCTCTGAAGCAGTCAACAACTTATCATATGCAGGTTGCGCTTTATTGATGGTCTTCCAATCTATAAAGCGTTCCCTAACCGTATAAGTATCATTATTGTCCAAAAGCGTTTTCAATGCTTTCAGTCTTGCAGTATCAGTTTTTGGCAGTCTCCTATATGGCACTTGAATATCTCCTCTACTATTTTAAAAAGTTACTTTCAATACAAACAATCCGACGAACACCTGTTAATACTGGCGTTTCATCATTTTTTTAGCATACTTGCGCAATTCCTCTTTTTTCTCTTCAGGTACATTGACCGCGTCAAGGAATTTCTTACTTTGCGCAAAATAATAAGCAATCTTATCTTGCGCCAATTGATCAATACCTATCTCATTATAAAGACGAGTCACAGCATCTACCTTCTCATTTCTGTCAAAATCACGAGCACAAACCCAACGGGTTAATTCCTCACGCTGCGCAGCATTGGCCTTGTTGAAAGCATTAATGAGCATATAAGTTTTTTTATTAGAAGTGATGTCACCTCCTATTTCTTTACCAAAGACCTTAGAGTCACCATAAACATCGAGATAATCATCCTGCAACTGGAACGCCAAGCCAATTTGTTCTCCAAACTTATAGAGATTTTCTGCATCCTCAGCACTTGCGTCTGCCAATATTGCACCTATTTTCAAAGCACAAGCCAAGAGGACACTCGTCTTGAGACGAATCATCTCTATATATTCTTCTTCCTTTACGTCATTGCGAGTTTCAAACTCCATATCATATTGCTGACCTTCACCAATTTCCAATGCAGTAACCGTAAAGAGATCCAAGATGTCTTTTAAATGTTTTGCATCACACTGCATCATACGATGAAAGGCGAGAACCAACATTGAGTCACCAGACAAGATGGCGGTATTATCATTCCATTTTTTATGGACCGTCAAATGACCACGACGCATATCGGCATTATCCATCAAATCATCATGCAACAAAGTATAATTATGATAGGTCTCCAAAGCGCAGGCATTCATGAGGATGTCTTCCGGATTTTCCTTATAGAGATTATAAGCCAAAAGCATTAACGTAGGGCGAATACGTTTTCCTCCCATTGAGAGGACATATTTAATCGGTTCGTAAAGAGACTCAGGTTTTCTGTCGTATGACAAATGGCTCAAGAACTCATTAACCATCTTTAAAATTTCATCAGCTGTCTTCATTATATATTAAATTTATTATTAATTAATCGAACATATCTTTTTAAGATTCACGTTACAATTGAAATACCACAGGAATGGCAATCATAGTACGACAAACCTTGTTCTTATCCATTCCAGGTTTCCATTTTGGCATCATTTTCAGCACACGCATAGCCTCATTATCCAAGATAGGATTTGCCGACTTACTCACTTTCAGATTGGCCACACTACCATCCTTGTTGACGATAAAAGACACAACTACCGTTCCCTGTATTTTATTCTGTTGTGCAGAATAAGGATATTTTAAGTTTTTTGTAAGCCATTGCATAAAAACAGACCATCCTCCAGGAAATTGCGGTATTTTCTGTACAACCGTAAAATTGATTGGCGCCTCAGCCAATGCATCAGAATTGGATTTATCTACCACATTTTCAGGCACAGCCTCTTTAATATCAGAGCCATCCACTTCCCCATCACCAATCACCAGTTCACTTGTAGTACTGCTGATTTTTTGAGGAGCATTTTCTGTTTTCTCTGCAGTTTTCACCTCTTGCGTAATGGATTTAGAGACGGGCGCAGAAGGAGCTTCTGCCGATACCATATCCTTTTGTTCTGCAGGCATATTCATCTCCAAATCCTGTGATAACTCCTCCAGATCATCAGAGTCAAAATCGGAATCAGATGCATAATTTTGATATTGCAAGCCTACAAATACGAAAGATAAAGTTATAACCATACCCAGCAAGAAAAAAGTTCCCCGCTTATTATCCAGTCGTGCACTATTAGTCTTCTTTATTTCCACTTTTAAATCTCCTCTTTTGCAGAATCTTCTACAATAAATGAAGTGTACAATCGTTATATTAAACGAAATCAATGCAAATTTACGTCTTATTATTGAAAAAAAGTGTATCTTTGCAAAATAATTAGAGAATTTAAATGAAAAAAATAGTTTTTTTCGCTCTCTTGACGCTTTTTGCATCAAAATTGCACGCCCAAGAGAGCCAAACGGGATATAATTTCCTCCGCCTACCTGTTAGTGCTCATGCTGCTGCACTTGGTGGAGATAACGTCACCTTAATAGAAGATGACGAAGCTCTCATATTCCAAAATCCTGCCTTACTTTCATCGGTAAGCGACAAGACCATTAACCTCAATTATATGAATTATATGTCAGGAGTCAATACTGCTTCTGCCTCTTTTAATCGTGTCATCAAGGAAAAAGCATCCTGGGCGGTTTCTGCCCAATACATGGATTATGGTAACATGAAGGAAACCGATGCCAACAATAACATCTTAGGCGATTTTTCTGCCAAGGACATTACCATAGCCGGTTACTTTTCATATATGTTGAGCGATAAAATTGCTGGTGGTATTGCTGCCAAATTCATCACTTCATATATTGGCGACTACAATTCTATCGGAGTGGGTGTTGATCTCGGTATCAATTATTATGATCCCGAGCACGAATGGTCCATTTCTGCTACTGCCAAGAATTTGGGCGGACAGCTAAAAGCATATCAGGATGAGTATGACAAGATGCCGATTGATTTACAAGTGGGAGTCAGCAAACGATTTACGAACACCCCATTAAGGGTCTCTGCTACTTTGGTTAATCTCAACAATTGGGAGAAGAGTTTTATCTACCATGCCGTAATCGGAGCTGAACTTTTACTTTCTGATCAGATATGGCTCGGCGGAGGCTATAGAGCAAAAGAGATGAAAATAGACAGCAACTCTGAGGAGAAAGGCAGTAGCCATGGAGCAGGACTTTCCTTTGGAGGAGGTATTAATCTCAACCGTTTCCATCTGAATATTGCTTACGGAAAATATCACGTCAGCAGTAGCAGCATCATTGCCAATTTAGCATATACATTATAAGATTATAATTCAAAACAATATCATAAATATCCAACAAAATGAAGAAAATTACTATAGCTATAGATGGTTACTCTTCTTGTGGTAAGAGTACGATGGCGAAAGACCTTGCTAAAGAAATAGGTTACATATATGTTGATACAGGAGCGATGTATCGTTCGGTGACTCTCTATGCCATGCGTCATCATCTCTTCCTGGAAGATGGAAGTGTAGATACAGACAACTTAGAAAAAGAAATGCCAAACATCCATATTTCTTTTAAACTGAATCCTGCCACACAAACTCCAGACTGCTATCTCAACGGCGAATTGGTAGAAAAAGAAATCAGAACTTTGGAAGTATCCAACCATGTCAGTCCTATTGCCGCAATACCTTTCGTCAGAAAAGCCTTGGTAGCACAACAGCAAAAAATGGGAGAAGACAAAGGCATCGTAATGGATGGTAGAGACATCGGCACTACGGTGTTCCCTCATGCCGAACTGAAAGTTTTCGTGACTGCCAGTTCACAGGTTAGAGCACAGCGCCGCTATGATGAACTGAAAGCAAAAGGAATGGCAGCCGATTTTGACGCCATCCTTAAAAATGTAGAAGAACGAGATTATATTGATACCCATAGAGAGGTATCCCCTCTCAAGAAAGCTGATGATGCCTTGATTCTGGACAATAGCAACATGACTATTCCTCAACAAAAAGAATGGTTGATGCAGCATTACCAGACCGCTATAACACAAAAATAGCGTTAGATTTGCAAAAATCTGTTAAACAGAAAGATTTCAGCTAAACAATCATAACTTTCATTGAAAAATAGTTGGAATTTATTTTTCTTTTTAATATATTTGCAATCAAATGACAAGGTAGTAATGATATAGATTATAAATTTTGAGTTAATTACTGTTTTTTGAAGGTGGTGGGTCTTCGTGAGAAGCCTTACCACCTGTTTTTATATATGTATCTTTACTCAGATTGATCGATTGCATTTTTCAAATGATTCATGATTCCTTCCATCAACCATTTTGGTGTGCTTGTAGCACCACAAATACCAACCGTCTTCACATTCTTCACCCAATCCATATTGATCTCATCAGCACTCTCTATCTGATAACTATTCGGATTCACACTTTTACATTCATTGAATAATACCTTTCCATTAGAGCTTTTACGGCCACTGACAAAAAGTATCACATCATGTTTGCTGGCAAAGTTTGCAATATTAGGCATGCGATTTGCCACTTGTCTGCAGATGGTATCAAAACTTTTAAATGTAGCTCCATCTACAATATGCTCCTGACAATAATCTATAATGCGATGAAATTCATCCAAGCTCTTAGTCGTCTGCGAATAAAGATAGATATCTTTGGAGAAATCCAACTTACCCATTTCCTGCAGTTGTTTCACCTCATCAAACTTCTCTACAACAATCGCATGGCTTTCCGTCTGACCCACCAATCCTAATACTTCAGCATGACCTTTCTTTCCAAAAATAACAATCTGAGCATCAGGATTGCTCACAAACTGCTTTTTGATACGTCTTTGAAGTTGAAGCACAACCGGACAAGTCGCATCAATAATCTCTATATCATTCTTTTCTGCAAGAGCATAAGTCTGAGGAGGTTCTCCATGCGCACGAAGAAGAACCTTTACATGGTGAAGATTTTTCATTTCCTCATGATCGATGGTGAGAAGACCAGCTTCGTGAAGTCGCTCCACCTCCATACCATTATGTACGATGTCACCCAAACAATATAGTTTGACACCCTTTGCCAGTTCTTCCTCTGCTTTTTTAATGGCAGTAGTCACGCCAAAGCAAAAGCCACTGCCATTATCCATTTCTATCTGCATACCTGTTTCTTATTATTTTTTCACTTGTATTCTTACTACCACCTTCGCATGGTCAGGATCATTTGTAATCATCAGTACACGAGGAGTTCTTGCACGCTGCTTTTTGAGCATAGCTGCAATGGCAGTCACTTTCAGTTTCACAGATTCACCAGGTTTGATGGTTCGCTTTCCTAATGAAACCTGCAGTCCCTCAGTAAACATCTGCATACTTCTAATTTCCAGATTTGACTTTCCCTGATTTGTCAGGATGACTTCACCTTTCCGTTTTTTCTTGCCATTGAAACTGCCTAAATCCAAAGTTGACGTTGACAGCGCAACCTTTGGAGCTTGCGCTTTCTGACTGGAAGTCATCTCTTCAAATCCAGGTAACAAAACTGCAGAAACAGAGATTTCTTTCTCAGAAGAGATTTTATCGCCAGGACGCTCTCCCAAATAAATACTTGTCTGGTTCAAACCGAAGTCATGCAATTTCTTAGAATCAAGCGTCAGTACAATTTCTCCAGAGCGATGAGGCCCCAAGCGTGAAGGTGATACCTGTGCGGTCAGATAACTTGGCAAATGCATCACAACAGGTTCCATGGCAGATTCTGTTGGATTAAAAATATGAATACGCTGAACAGGACGGTCTCCACGATTCACATCATCAAATTCCACATCTTGGGCATCAGACTTCACTGCACCTAACATATAATCATAGCTACCTGCAAAATCTGAAACTTTTTCAACAACTTTTCCCTGCATAGTCAAGAGACATGGTTCTTCTGAAGCGTTGGTATAAAGCAACAATTGCTTGTGGAAAGTACCCATCTGTTTGGCATCATAAGTCATTTTGACTACGAAGCTATCACCTGCAGGAATACTTGTTTTAGGATAAGAGACATCAGTACAGCCACAACTTTTCTTCACATCATTGATAATCAAGGAACGATTACCCTCATTCTTCATCTGAAACTCTGCAGTTACAGGATGCAGATAAACAATTTGTCCACAATCCACCTTTTCATTTTGCGTGGTTATTTTCTGCGCACTGGCTGCCATCACCACCAATGTAGAACACAGCAACACTCCTATTCTCTTATTTATATCCATCTTATTCATAATCAATTATTATATTTCTAATTTTAATTTCTAATTTCTCATTTCTCATTGATGTACGCTTAACTTATAAGCGATATCACGTCCACAGAACTCAGGACTATAAGCGCATCGGGCAGAACAAGAACCTGCTTGATATTCACCATTTCTATCAACATAATATTCCATTTCTACAACGTGCTTACCTTTAGATAAACGATCAAAATAGAAATTTGTTGTGTTGTCTCTTGGAGAAACATAGCAACCCATGCCCCATTGATAACCGCTCAGCTGGTTTACCGGTTCCAGACAGGCGGCACGCTTATCTTCGATTTCCACGAAATCATAATCACGGTCTGCGGTGATCATCAGCGTTACCTTTACCTTCTCGCCAACCTTAGCCAGAGACTTTTCCTTACCCTGTGATTCGGCAGTAACAACGACACGGCGAATCTTGATGCCCGACTCGGAAGAAGCGATTTCGCTGAGCGGCTGTTTAAATTCTGCATAAACGGCACCCCAACTGGTATAGTCGCTCTTCTTGTTGACGCTCAAGGTTGATGCCTTGCCCACCTTCTCTGTCTTGATATAACCCAACATCGTAGAATCCTGCGGCATCGGAAGCTGCTTGCCATCCAGTTTCAAAACGGCATTTTCTGCCTTCTTGTTCCAGTTGCTTTCATTACCTTTCATAAAGGCATAGACAGCATCCACGGTATTTACTGGAGTATCCCAAACCTGAGTACGTTTCGACATCAGAAGCCAACGCTGCAGTTCCTCAATGGTCTGCTTGTCGTTCGGCTTCAGCAGCTGCATCGCCTCTATCACAGATACCTGAGTAGGAATCTTATAGTTTCTCCAGCTATAGAGTGCCTTACGGGTATCATAATAGCGGCCCATCTCCTCACGATAAACGGCATATTCGTTCACGCTCTGCAGATATTCAACAGCTTTTTTGTGATAAGCAGCATTCTTCTGGCTGTTCTTGGCGAGCACCACAGCAGCACGTGCCTTACCATAGATGGTAAAATCACTGGTCATCTTCGACATTTTATCCAGCAGATAAGCCTGGTCCTGTTCGAAATTCTCCTTCATCTTTCTGCCATCCATTGAGAGAATGTAGAGATAATGCAGCGCCTGTTCACTTGGACTTACCTTGTGCTTCTTCTCCTCCATCTTCTTCATCTCTCTAACTTCACGAGCTGTCTGCCAGGAAAGATAATTGATGGCAGAAGTCAGCATTTTAGAGATTGACTTTTGCGTGCCGGCGATGGCATTCAGACGAACCATCATCTCGGCTACAGCCGTAGTCATATATCTGCTGCCCTTCATTCCCTTCCACCAGGAGAAGGAACCATCGTTATTCTGCAATTTCTTCAGTTTCTCCACCTGATTTTGCAGACGGTTAGTTTCCAAAGATAGATTTTTCTGGATATAAGTGGTGATGGTATTGGCATAGATGGCAGACATCAGCGAGATGGCGTCCTCATCATCCGGATTGCTGATGGCAGGCAACGCCTTGATCATCAGCCAACTTGGATTGTTGGTATATTCCACGGTGACCTTTGCCTCCTCTGTTCCCTTTGCCTGCTTGCCCTCCTTGTCCAGGAAGAGTTTGCTCAAGTCGAAGCTCTGTTCACCCTGCTGATGCAAGGTGATAGGCAGCGTATTCACTACGAGTTCACGATCACTCAAGACTGGCAGATAGTGCTGTTCGCCATCGCTGTATCCGTTTCCGGCAGCCACCACCTTATTAATATATACACCCTCTTTCAGACCTTGAACATCGAAAGAAACGGTAGCAGAACCCTCAGCATTGATGCTGTAGTTCTGCGTTTTCTGCCAAACCACCTTCTGGGTTTCAGCATCCAAAATCTGCATACGGGCATTGCCGCTCACCTTCTTGTCAGAGGTATTGGAGAGCTTAGCCACGATGGTAGCCTTGTCGCCCTCACGCAGGAATCGAGGCATGTTAGGCTGCACCATCACGGTCTTTTGAGCCACAGCCTCATCCACCAGCAAACCGTTGCGCATCTCCTTGTCGTGCGCCAATCCCATGAACTTCCAGGTGGTCACGCTTTCCGGCAGGGTAAATCTGATGGCTACGTTGCCATTGTTGTCGCTCTCCAAGGCTGGATAGAAGAAGGCAGTCTCGTTCAGGTTTTCACGCACCTGCACTTTGTCAAGGTACTGTCCTACGTCTGAGCCAGAACCACCTACAAACTGCGGCATCTCCTCTACTACATCAAAAACCTTGTTGGCAGATGGAGCAGCCGCTGCAACACGGTTCATATTACTCCCACGAGTTTTCATGACCCTCCCTTCTTCCTTAACCAGCTCGTCTTTCTTTATACGAACAGACTCTACGGTTCCGCCTAAAGAACGTTCCAACTTGCTCAGTTCCACCGCTTGCATATAAGCATAATAGCTAAAGAATTTGCCATCAAACTTATCCACATCCAATTGCTTCTCGTCATAATACTTGGTAGGATAAACGCCATTCAAGTAAAATGAACGGAAAGTGAGGTTGTGCTTCCAGTAGCAGTTTGGCAAACTCTGAAAGAAGCCCAAAGAGAAATTCCAGAAATGCGGGGCTATCTGGTCGAGCGACTTATCATAGAGTACGCTCATCAGCTGTGCCTTGGCTGGCTTGCCGTCAGGGGTGGTAATCTTCAGCGTCCACTCCTCCTTCTGTCCAGGGGTCAGACGGTTGCGGAAGGTCTTCCAGGCGATATTCAGTTTCTTCTCAGGCAAAGGTCGGGCGATGCTCATCATTCGGGTATAGCACTTACTTTGCTTCACGAAACTATAGTTCAGTACGATGCCCGACGCATATTCCTCCTTGTAGGTGAAAGGCAGGGTCACGATACTGTCGCCCAACTCCCAGGCGCCCTTCTCCAGCAGTTTGTTGCCGGCGATGATGGAATATACGATGTGCGCTCCGTTCTCCGAAGAGCCCACCTGAATATAGACTGGCTTGCCATCACGAGGGAAAATCTTCGCCGTCTGATAATACCATTCGGTAGTTGGCTCCACCGGATGGGTATCCTTCATGCTGAAAAGGGTGAATTTCTGCTGCAGGGTGTCCTGTCCGCAGATTGCCTCCAGCTGATGAACGCCAGATTTCCAAACGAGGGAAGAAGAGGCAGAAGATGCAGAAGAAGCAAATTCCTTGATAGAAACCGGTGCATTCGCCTCGGCATCCTTCCATTCGCCCTTATCAATGCGATATTTTAACCTGCTCGAAATCGGCATTCCACTGGCATTGCGGTAAGCGAAGGTCACCGTCTTCAGACTGTCTGTTTCGATACGCTTAGGAAGATCCACCGTGAGGATGGTTGGCTTGGTGCCTAGAGGCAGACTCATCACGCCCTCGTGGCTCTCGCCGCTGATGTCGGTAACGATGGCTGAGACCTCGAAGTTGAAGAAACGGGCGATGCGCATGAAATCGCTCATATCAGCCTCGTCTTTTCCTGACAAGGAAGCCTCCAGCGGAATCTCTACGTCGAAGGTTCCGTCCTTACGAGTCACGCAACTGTCTGTCTTTACCAACTGTCCGGCAGAGCCTGCGCCCCACCACCAGAGCTGATTTCTGCGGGTCACCTGATACGCTACCTTGGCACCCTGCACCGGCACTCCGGCATAAGTCTTGGCAGAAGCTTTCACCACCACGGTGTCGCCCCAGGAATATTTCTCATTCACCTTCGGGAAGGTAATCTCGAAGGTTGGACGCTTATACTCCTCAACTCTGAAATATTCGCTTGCTGTACCATTCACGGAGATGGAATACTGTCCTGTCTTTCCCTCCTTTGGGAGTTCGAAATCTACCGAAGCCGTACCATATTCATCTGTCGTAACCTTCTGTTCTGCCACCTGCTTCCAGTTGGCATCACTCAGGACAAACTTCAGTTCCATACTCTTTCCTGGCACGCTGGCATCCAACCCCTTCTTGACTGTATAGGAAATGGCTGTGGCATGTACCTTCTGCCCCGGGCGATAGATGGCACGATCGGTAAACAGCTGATATTTCGTTTTGTCACCCTTCTCTTCGAAATAGCGGTTGCGGGAGAGATAGATATACTTGGCTGGCGCAAACTTATCCGCAGAAGTGGAAATCAACACCATTCCATCCATATTCTTGAAGTAAGCCTCCCCATTGTGATCAGTTGTCAATCGGGCATGAACGACTCTCTTTTGCTTGCCCGTCTTGTTATCATAGCGCCTATCATAGAGCATGATTTTCGCATCCGCTACCGGTTGACCATTCGTTGCATTTACCACTACATAGCGATGCTTATCATCAGGCAACTGCTGAATCATTACTGCCAAATCGCTGACATAGAAGAGCAATCGCTGCGGAGCGATACCGGAGTTGTCAGAAGTCACCTCCATCAAGTAAGCACCTAATGGCAGTTTCCCTCCTATTTCGAAGGAATCCTTCACAATCTCATAATCCGGACGTCCATAATACTGTTTATTGAAATTCTTCTGATTCAAAGCCGTAGTCTTGCCCAAGAGCATTTTATAGGTTGCATCATCCTTCAGATCATATTCATTATCCGCCGTGATATTGATACGGGAAATATGAATTTTCAGATTCTGAAGATTGCGCACGTTCAGATGCACCCACTTCTTTTCTGTAGGGCGCAGTACCAAAGGCATATCCTCCACTGAGAACATCGGTTCGGTGAGTCTTTTCTGTGCATTTCTAAGCACATTCATTCTCGACCATCCACCCCAGTGGCTCAAAGCATAGTTGATATATTTGAGTTTATCCTGTGCTTTGGCATCTGTAGAACGCTCCATGAAACGGAAATGCTCCACAGCAAGTTCACCAGCCTCCGGAATATCCTGATATACATGGATAAGCGAGTCGATGGTCTGCAGATACTTTGATTTCTTCACCTCTCTTACATCATCCTGACGGTATTTCTCGATAAGTTTGTAGGCACAGAGACAAGCCGCAACCCGATTTCCCACCTTATTATAATAAGTGTACATCAGACGGTACGCCTCCTTGCTGTCTGCCTCGAATCCGATGAGATGAAGCAAATCATTCTTGAAGGAACTTCCGTCCACCCCTTTTAGAGTCAGCGGCACATACTCAGTAGAAGCATGCTTGGCAAGAAGCTCTGGGTGCGCCATCGCTTTCTTGAAGAACTCCTGGCTCTTCTTCAGGTTTACCTTTCGCTGACTTTGATCATAAGAAGCATCTTCCCCTTGTTCCCAAGAAGCCTCATCCACTTCTATTCCATACGGATTATCATGATATACCTTGCCGAGCACAGCATATCTCACCGCTTTCAGCATCGGGTCATTTGTCTTCAAAGCTTCAGCCTCCATCCGCTTCACATTCGGCGTCAGTGAGTCAGCAGAAATCTCTTTCCTGAGTATCACCTGCCTCATCTCAGCAGCCAGCAGTTGACCGTAGTCTTTAGCCGCAGAAGCCTTGGAGATGATTTTCTGCATCACCCCAATTTCGCTCTTCGGCTGGTCCTTCTGAGCGATGATGTCAGCTTGCTTCCACAAGTTGTCATAAGTTTGAGCCGTAGTTTGCATCATGGCAAACACAGCTATGATAAGTGTTATAATGTTTCTTTTCATAAGCCAAGTGCACATTATGTTAACAATTGTCAGATTTCTAACCTATTCTAATTGCAAAAATACAAAAAATATCCGTTATCTAACCTTTATAACTGAAAGTTTTTGCTATCTTTGCACCAAAATAATGTTATTTACTAAATTAAGCATTCATTATAATACTAAATTAAGTAATTAGAATACAGAATCAACACTTCAATACAAGAATAAATAACAATATAAATACTAAAAAGATAATGGCAGAGAAAAAGTATGGTCATTTTGATGACGCCAATCGCGAGTACGTGATTACAGATCCAAAGACTCCATGGCCTTGGATCAACTATTTGGGTAACGAGGATTTCTTCTCGCTCATCTCCAATACAGCAGGTGGTTATTCTTTCTATAAGGATGCCAAGTTCCGTCGTATCACCCGTTATCGCTACAATGGGGTTCCGATGGATAATGGCGGACGTTACTTCTACATCAAGGAAGGCGATACCGTCTGGAATCCTGGTTGGAAACCTTGTAAAACCCCACTCGACAGCTACGAGTGCCGCCATGGTATGAATTATACCCGTATCACGAGTAGCAAAAATGGTGTGGAGGCAAGTGTACTCTTCTTCGTTCCTCTCCACACTTGGGCTGAAGTACAGAAGATGACGCTCAAAAATAATTCCAAAGAAGTGAAATCTCTCAAGGTATTCTCTTTTGCAGAATGGTGCTTGTGGAATGCAGCCACTGACATGGAAAACTTCCAGCGCAATTTCTCCACAGGAGAAGTTGAGGTAGAAGGTTCTACGATCTACCACAAGACGGAATATCGCGAACGCAGAAATCATTATGCTTTCTACACCGTGAATACCGATATTCAGGGCTACGATACCGACCGCGAAAGTTTTATCGGTCTCTATAATGAGTTTGCAGACCCAGAAGCAGTCATGGAAGGAAAACCTCGCAACAGTTTCGCTCATGGCTGGAGTCCTATCGCTTCACATTATATCGAAGTTACCCTGCAACCGGGAGAAAGCCGCGACCTGATCTTCCTCTTGGGATACGTGGAGAACGAGCAGGACAAGAAATTCGTAGCCAAGAAAGTGATCAATAAGGAAAAAGCACACGAACTGATGGCTAAGTTTGATACCACCGAAAAGGTGGATGCAGCCTTTGCTGAACTCAACCAGTACTGGGATAACCTGCTGAATATCTTCACCGTGAAGAGCGGAAACGACAAGCTCGACCGTATGGTGAACATCTGGAACCAGTATCAGTGCATGATTACCTTCTGCATGTCCCGTTCCGCAAGCTTTTTTGAGAGCGGTATCGGCAGAGGCATGGGCTTCCGTGATTCCAATCAGGATCTGGTAGGCTTCGTTCATCAGATACCTACTCGTGCCCGTCAGCGCATCATCGATATCGCCAGCACCCAGTTCCCAGACGGTGGCTGCTATCACCAGTATCAGCCTTTGACCAAACGAGGCAACAATGATATCGGTGGAGGCTTCAACGACGATCCTTGCTGGCTGATTTTCGGTACAGTAGCATATATCAAGGAGACTGGTGATTTCTCAATTCTTTCAGAGCAGGTACCTTTCGACAACCAGCCTGGTAGCGAAGTAAGCCTTTTCGAACATCTGAAGATTTCGATGAATCACGTCATCAATAATCTCGGTCCTCACAAGTTGCCACTCATCGGAAGAGC
>ENA-OPWO01000232-OPWO01000232.1-human-gut-metagenome-genome-assembly--contig:-NODE-232-length-22202-cov-2.502777_pt1 | contig 22202 bp, 19 predicted proteins | sample MGYA00241510_ERZ502012 | MGnify/ENA primary metagenome ERZ502012 (study PRJEB25962, sample SAMEA2041923) | human gut metagenome | biome: human gut; feature: human-associated habitat; material: faeces...
CAAATACTTCCTCTTAGGAGTCATTCTGCCTTCGGCTGCCATCTGTGGTATTAGTGAGGATGAAATACGTTCTCAAATGAAAGAAGATGTGGAGGGGTTGGCGAAGAAGTTGGAGGTTACTCCAGAAGAAGCTTTGATGAAACTGAAAGAAAATTATGACGGGTATCACTTTACTTACCCGTCGCCTGACATATACAATCCATTCAGTCTGCTTACAGCTATGGAAAAAGGTAAGATTGGTTCTTATTGGTTTGGCAGTGGTACGCCTACATATCTGATAAATATGTTGAAGAAGTTTGGCGTAGAACCTTCCGAAATTGGAAATAATAAGGTTTCGGTCGAGGATTTTGATGCACCAACAGAAAGGATGACAAGTATTATCCCTCTGTTATATCAAAGTGGCTATATCACTATTAAGAATTATGATGAGGAATTAGACTTGTATACATTGAATATTCCTAATAAGGAAGTGAGAATAGGCCTGATGAAAAGTCTTCTTCCACATTATGTCGGTAGTAAAGCTCCGGAAACCACGACAATGGTGGCTTATCTTTCCCGTGATATCCGTAATGGGGATATGGATACTGCATTACGCCGTTTGCAAACGTTCCTGTCCACTATACCGCAATGCGATAATACGAAATATGAAGGACACTATCAGCAGGTCTTTTATATCATATTCAGTTTGTTGGGATATTACGTGGATGTGGAGGTTCACACGCCAAAGGGACGTGTCGATATGGTGCTCCGTACCGCCACCCATCTCTACCTCTTTGAGTTGAAACTAAACCAAAGTGCTGATGTGGCAATGAAACAGATAGACTTGAAGGAGTATGCGAAGCGTTTCGCCCTCTGCGGTCTGCCAATCGTTAAGGTGGGTATCAACTTTGATGTGGAGACGCATACCATCAAGGATTGGATGGTAGAAGAAGAAAAAAATGTTGTACTTTTGCAGGAAAAGAGATTCAAATAACTATGAAGAAACTTTCAGTAATCATATATTTGGCAATGGGTGCATGTGCCTCGCCGGTGTTGGCGCAAAGCAATCAGGCTTTGCGAGATTCTTTGGCTCATGCCACGGATATTCTTGCTTACCATCCCGACAGTATTGATCTTCGATTGAAGAAAGCGGCATGGAATATCCAGTTGGAACAATGGAATTATGCGAAGGATGATCTGGATAAGGTTTTGTATTTAAATAATACCAACATAGCAGGACTGTTTTATCGTGCCTTTGTTAATGAGAAGTTGAACAGATACAACTTTGCCCGGCTCGACTACCAGAATCTTCTGGTTCTTGTGCCTGGTAATTTTCAAGCGCAGTTGGGTTTGGCTTTGCTCAATCAGAAAGACTTGCATTTTACGGAAGCTTATGATGGCATCAATAATCTGATAGAACAGTATCCGGATAGTGCCATCGCTTATGCAGCCCGTGGCGGTATGGAAAAGGAAAAGGGGCAGTTGGAGTTGGCGGAGTATGATTATGCGCAGGCTATTGCTCGGGATAGCGCCAATCAGGATTATCTCATCGATCATGTTGATTTGCTCGTCAAGTTGGGGAGGAAACAGGAAGCGTATGCTGATTTGGAGCGACTTTTAAAGTTGGGCGTGGCGCCAGGACAGTTGCGCGATTTCTATATTCGTTTGAGAACCAAGAAGAAATAGTCGTCTTGGTTCTCCTTTTTCGTTGTTTTTTTTGTTTTCATTTCTACAAATATAGTACGATTCTTTTTATTGTGTCTATAAAATTAGGAACAAAAAATAAGGAGTGTCTACTATTTCAGTTTTATGAAATTGATAGTGACTACCTTTTTAGTTTATAAAGTAAAAAAGTGTCTACTGAAATCAGGAAAAGTCAAATAAGCGCTTTATCAGGATGTGCCCAAGGCTTGAGGAGATGATGCCCAAGGCTTGTGGAGACGATGCCCAAAGGGTGGGGAGACAATGCCCAAGCCGTGGGGAACACTTCCTTATGTGGTTTAATGACTTTTCCTGAAAAGATTCATTTGTCTATAATTCAGTTCTTTTTGACCTATTTTTTTAAAACTCTTTTGTATAGTCAAGTTTTATTTGTATCTTTGCATCGTTTAAGTTGATAAAATAATAAAGTAAGAAATTAAATAGATAAGAATGAAAAGAAGGAATCTTCTATCAGCAGCATTACTTTCTTTAGTACTTTTTTCGAGTTGCGATTCGGTGTTTGACGTGCATCCTTATGATGTGAGGGTGAAAGGACAGACCCAGATTAATACGACGATGATCACGAAGATAGAAAATGCCGTTAAGTCACAAGACACCATCCGTTTTGCTTTTATCAGCGACTCGCATCAGTGGTTGAACGACTTGTCTGATTTGGTGGGTGATATTAACAAGCGTGACAGTATCGATTTTGTAATTCATGGGGGTGACATTACAGACTTCGGTTCTACGCGAGAGTTTGAATGGACTCGTGATAAATTATTCAAACTCAATAAGCCTTTTGTCGTACTATTGGGTAATCACGACTGCTTAGGTACGGGCAATCAGGCCTATGAGAAGATGTTCGGAAATCCGGATTTCAGCTTTATCGCTGGACGAGTCAAGTTTGTCTGTCTTAATACCAATGCCATCGAATATGATTATTCAATGGCTGTTCCTAATTTCGATTACATGGAGGAAGAAGTGACCAGTCGGGCTGATGAGTTCGACCGGACCGTTGTGTGCATGCATGCCGCTCCTTATACAGAGCAGTTTAATAATAATGTGGCAAAGGTATTTAATTACTATACCCAGAACTTTCCGAAACTGATGTTTTGCCTGTATGGTCATGGGCATCACACGGAACAGACTGATATCTACAAGAATGGCATCATGTATTATGAGGTAGGCAATACGCCGAAGCGAGAGTATTATATATTTAAGATAACCCCAAAAGACTACAGCTATGAGATTATTAAATTCTAAACGAATCATGTTGATGGCTTTGGCGTTGTGCGTGATCAATACGGGCTTGTTTGCTGAAAGTCCTGATACCACCCGTTATGACAAGCGTATTCATCATTATCGCCAGAATTGGGGGTCATTGATACCTACCCAGTTGATATTACAGACTTGTGGCAATATGGGGCTTTTCTCCGTTGGAGTAGGATGGGATTATGGCAAGCGTGGACAATGGGAGACTCAGTTGTTGTTTGGCTATATTCCCAAGTACAGTTCCCATTCCGCAAAAATGACGATCACGCTCAAGGAGAATTATATCCCTTGGTCTATCAATCTCAAGAAAGGCTGGTCCTTTGAACCATTGGAGTGTGGATTGTATTTCAATACAGTCATTGGACAGGATTTCTGGACGAAGCAGCCAACAAAGTATCAGAGTGGCTATTATCCTTTTTCCACCCGTATTCGCCCGAACATATTTATCGGAGAGCGTTTTTCCAAGGAAATTCCTAAGAATAAGCGTAAGTTCATCAAAAGTTTTTCGTTTTTCTATGAATTGGGCACCAATGACATTTACTTCATGCGCTTGTATCGCAATGGAGGAAAGGCTGAATTCTGGGATGTCTTCGGATTGTCGCTGGGTCTCAAGGCCCAGTTGTTCTGATATTTGCAGCTTTATTCAATTTCCAGACAGACCACTCCGTTGGAGAAATCGTGAATGGAGTAGTGGGTGTCACCCTGGATGAGCAGTCCCTGATAAGGGCGATTAAGCATATAATCTCTTTTCGTATCATCATCTTCCTGGATGGTGATACGAAAGGAGCCGCTGAGGGCTACGTAGAACTTGTAGCTTTCTTTTTCTGTGTATTTTTCCAATTCTTTACCCTGGCAGATGCCATATAGATATTCTACGCGATGGATATGGAAAGGGATGTTTTTCATCTCTTCCGTCACAGTCAGACTACCCCTTGGGTCGAATATTTTGGGCAACAGTATGATTTCTTCTTTCTTTTCCATTGTCTTTTTCTTTATTAATAATAACGGCTAATTTTCAAATTTATTATATGAAAGAATACATGCTATCATAAAACTAAAGATCGGCTACCTTCACAGGCAGCCGATCTACATTCAATAGGTATTAGTTTTCTTTAAGGTAAAAAGATTGTATTCAGGATAACGTTTGCAAAGATAATAAATTAAATTGAAACCCCCAAGGCTTTACTTGTTTTTTTTAATAAAAATATTTTTTTTCTAAAAATAGTTTGGTTGATTCGATGTATTTCCTTATATTTGCAGTCGATATGGCGAAAACTACGTTAGGATTTTTCCTCTGTAGTTAACTAACGGACTTTTATTTTTAAAAATTTTATAATTATGAACAAAATGATGAAATGGCTTTTTGTAGCCGTTGCGTTTACAGGTATGTGCGCGTGCTCAGGTGAGGATGCTTTGCAGCAGTCTTCACAGGTTGAAACTTCCAGTGTTAGTTTCAGTTTCTTTGATTCGACCGTAGAGAAATTTGGAGAGGCAAATCTTTCAAATGGTGCGATGGAAGCAAATGGGGAATCTATTACCCGGGCAGGTGATAGTCTCCTTACGGGCGATGTCCAGACCCGAGCTGATGATAACACGGCTACTACGTGGAAAAAGAGATTTACCCGTCTCGACATTGCCATTATTCCAGTCAATTCCAGTCAGAAAATTCAGTATATCCATCAGGCTGATGCCACTCAGGATGGTTTCGGTTCTGCTACTTTGCGTTTGCCTATTGGCAAGTACAAGATGGTGGCTATTGCCAGCAAGGTGAAAGGAGAGGTGAATATTGTTTCGGCAGAGAAAGTCACTTTTCCGGAAGATGAGAAACTGGACGATATGGCTTATGTCTGCAAGGATATCGAGGTGAAGAGTGGCAGCAACACCTTCAATTGTCAGTTGGAGCGAGCTATTTCCCTTCTGAAATTCCAGTCTTCCGATAATCTGCCTGTTGGTTTTTCCAAGATTGAAGCTTCTTTGGTGGGAAATGTTAGCCGGGTATTCAATCCTACTACGGGTTATGGTGTCGTAGATGCTGGTGGCAACACGCACAATAGAAGTTGGAGTCTTGCAAAAGCTACATCAGGAAAGCCTTTGTCTGTTTCTATCTATGTTTTTATCGCATCTGAGAAGGAAACCATTCAGGCAGATTTGAAAATATATAATACTGACAATAAGGTTGCTAAGGCACTTCATTTTGATCAGGTGACACTCCAGCAGAATCACATTACTACTTATACGGGTCCTCTGTTTACTTCTGGTAGTGCTTTCGAGTTTACCTTTGAAAATACTAATCTTTTGCCGTCTGATTATGACAAGACATTTGGTGATGATGGTCTGACGAAATAGAAACATTGTAGTCCCGTTATATTGTTTTTTTTTTGTCCCACAGATTTCACAGATATACACAGATTTTTATTTGCCTATAGTCTTGCCCTTATTTTTGTTCTTCTTCTTTTTCTTTTTGATTCCGAACAGGTCCTTCAGTCCGTTGAAGTCTTTCTTCATGATAAGACCGAAGCCTTGGGTGTTCAGACTGTTCTTGGTGAAGTAACGGTCGTTGGTCTGGTTGTACATTCTCACGGCGAGATTACCATTCGGAAAGATGAGGTAACGCAGGTCGAAGTCACCGATAAAGCTCTGGGTGGCATTGGCATTGTCCCTGTAGCCGAACTGTCCGTTGAAGAGCAGACGGTTGTTGAACAGGCGACCGCTCAGAATACCCTCATATTCCGCATTGTTGAAACCCTCGTCTCCCGTAGAGATGTTGGCACCGAAATTCCATTCGTTACTATTTACCAGACTGGAGAGAACAGTGTTGATCTGCTGTGAGATGGTACCGCTTAGAAGACTCTGCATGGCAAGCGAAGTCTGACTCTGTTGCGCAGCATTCTCAGTAGCCTGATTGTTCTTCGTCTGTGCATAGAATCTTCCGATACCGAGCAGATAGAGCACCTGCTGGTTCATCTCCTCCTGCGAATTGATGAGCGAATAGATCATCTGTTTTGCATCGCTGTTTACCGTAGGCAGGTCCATCGAGAAATCTACGCTCGGTGCATTTGGCGTGCCCTTGATATTCATGAGACAATCTACTCGGATATTGTTGCTGGAGAAGGAGCGACCGATGTTCAAGTCGCTCAGCGGCACTCCGTTCACCACGTATTTAGCCTGAAGGTTGAGTGCAGCCTTATATGGATTACCACCGAAGTTGATGGTTCCTCCCGGCAAGAACTCGAAATCCTTCTTGATGATGTTCTGGATGGTCAACTTATAAATACCGTGATCCACCAAATAGTTGCCAAACATATCAAACGACCCCTTGTTGAAATAGTTGGCTCTGATTACGCCGTTTCCGTTGAGCGTAATGTAGTCACCGCTCTGTGGATCCATGAGTAATTTGAGCGTCAGGTTCTGGTTGGTGTTCACCAGGAAGTTGATGCGCATATCCGATTCCATATCGTCGTCGTCATCATCCTTTTTGGTGTTCTTTGTGAATGAGAAAGGCTTTTCCCACTCAGGTGTAGCATCATTCCAGTGGATGAAACTCTTGTCGCTGATGGCATCCGGACTTGCCACGTTATAAACGAAGATAGAACCGTGCTCCGGTACGGCATCGATGTCGATGACGGTCTCACCGCTCTTGCCGTGTATGCCCACGTCTCCCGTAGCATATACCGTGCCGTAGAAGGTGTTATCGCCAAATTCCCGGATGTCATATCCCAAGAAGTTCTTTGCCTTCAGGTCGAGGTCGTAGCTCAACTTGGTGAGGTGCTTATGATGGATGCCACCATTTACCACGGCAATGTTGTTGTTGCGGTCGTAGATGGTATCGTTTATCAGCAGGATGTCGTCAGGGATGGCATGAGCACGGAGTCTGTCAAAGTGATATTCGGTGCCCAACTGCTTCATGTGCATCTTACCGCTTATTTCTATGTCGCCCACGAGGTTGATTTCCTTTAGGTCACCCACTACGTTCACCTTTCCGTGACCCTGTGCCTCAAGATGATCCATGAAACTGCCACAGAAGTTCTCCATGAATTTCATATTGGTTCCGGCGGCCTCAATACCGAGGTCTATATAGTTGCGCTTAGGAGATACATAGCCGTTGATGTAGGTCTGTCGTCCAGGTCCTTCATCAGCAGTAGCCCTGATGTCTATCTGTTCGTCTTCCTTGTTGAAGTTTACGAAGGCATGGAGAATGCCCATCGGTCCGTTCTCGAAGGTGAAGTCCTGGATGTCCAACTTGGCGTAGGCATCCGGATCCTGGAAGATAGACTTCACGACAGCCTTTCCTGTCGCTTTTCCTGTGAAATCCACCGAGTGGAAGTTGACGAGGTTGAGGATGTATGCCACATCTACGTCCTTCAGGTCAGCCACGATGGAATCCTCCTTGTTAGGAGTAGCCATACCATTGATGATGACGTGCTGTTTGTCGTGTTTCACTACGAAATTATCCACGGTGAGGTGGCTTTTGTGGTATTCCACGGTAGATGCCTTCACATCCCATTGCGTATCACCCAACATCAGGCTGGAAGGTTTTACGCTGGTCTGTATGGTCAACTGTCCCTGATCATTCTTTGAGAATCGGGTATCAGCATTCAGCAAACCGCTTACTGGCAGCTTGGATGAATGGTTATTATAATTGAGTAATGTAGAGAGCACATTGTCTGCTGCCGCTGCTTTCAGTTTGATTTCCGGAGCCTTCTCGTAAGGCATACCCTGTGTGATGCGTGCTTCCAGGCTGAGCGCATTGTCCAGGGTGGTGAGTTCCACGTTTCCGTTGTGGAACGGTTTGCCGTTATAACTGAAGAGTGGGGCACTGAGGTAGAGGTTCAACTCATTGCTCTGTTCCGATATGTTTCCGTTGATGTGGATAGGCGAACTGATAGCTAATGGAATGCCTAATATCTTGTTGAGCACCTCGGTAGAATAGATGTTGCCCTGCAGGGTGAAGTCGTTGTCTCCCTTCGCCTTCGTCTTCTTGATGCCAGGCAGTGTGGGTAATTTTTCTGCTATCATGTTCTGTATGCTCGATACTAACGTAGAGAGATTGTATTGTCCTCTGGCATGCAGGCTCATGAAAGGAGCTTCCAGATCGAGATAACTGTCGCTGCTCTGGTTGTTGGCGCTCAGGTCGATATCGTCGAGACTGTAGTCCTTGTCTGCCATCTTCACTCCGAGAATGGAAGGTTGCAGATGGTTGATATGCGTATTGATGGCATACTTGTTGCCCTTAATGGCATAGTTTCCCTCAATGTCCACGCGGATGTTCGGGTCGTCGATGGAGGCGAGTCCCTTTACGATTCCGTGGTTGTACTGTCCGTCCAGACTGATATTGCGGAAACTGTATTTATTGTAGTCGAAACGGCTGATTTCACCTTTTGCCACCAGATGGTCCTTGTTGCCTTTCACCTCGATGGTAGTAGCCACCTGTCCGAAGGTTTTGTTGGCTAAGATGCGGTCGAGGGCAATACCCTTGGTCGCTATTTTAGCCTGGATATTTTTGCCGTTCTTGGAGAGTTGGATGTCAGCATTTCCAGCGCCCGTTTCCAATCTTCCCTTCGAACTGAGTCTGTCGCCACGACCGCTGAGATGGCCCACATAGTGGATGCCTCCGAGACGGGTCACTTCTTGAGGAACATTCATTTTCTTGCCTAAATTATGAGAGATGAAACTGATGCCCCCTTCGGTCAGGTTGAGATTGGCGATATCCACATCCCATGCCGGACGGCTGTTCCAGTCGCTGATTCTTCCTTTAGCCTGCAGATTGATGCTGCCACTTCCCGTCTTGAAGTTAATCTTCTGACATCTCAGTGAGGTAGAGGTGCCTGTAAACTGTGTGTCGAAGAATACGGCATCCTCGAAATGACGGAAGATAGGGAGCAGGCAGGCGATGTCTGACAGGGTGATTTTCGACTGTTCGATACTGCCCGAATATTGCAGACTTGGCATCACCAGCTTCCCGTTATCAAATCGGTAAGTGGCATGTATGTCGCCTAAGGTGATATCAGAATGTGGCAATTGCAGTTCAAACTCCTTCAGTGAAGCTTCACGCTTGTCGGCTACCAACTTAAAACTGAGAGAATTCAGTTGAAGTCCTGATTTATCGTGGAACGCTAATTTCTTGATATGCAGATTGATAGCGTCATCAGTGATGTGATTGGCAATGATGTGGGTCGAGAGGTCGCTGATGCTGATATGAGCAGGTGAGAAGACCCCGGGTTGAGAAGCGATATACCGCTTGTCATACTTCACCGCACCGTGTCGGATGATCAGACTTCCTATGTGCAGGTCGAGTGGCGTATGCTTGGTGGTATCCTTGGAAGCCAATGAGTCGAGCACAAACTGGAAGTTGTGCTTGCTCTGTGCCGTCTGCTGATACAGGTTGGCTTTCAGACCGAACAGCTGTGCCGATGCGATGGAAATCTTATGGTTGAGCAGAGGCAGCAAACTGACCTTTGCCGAAATTCTGGACGCATAGATCATGCTGTCGCCTTTCTGGTCGTACATCATCACATCATCAATGATGATACGGTTGAAGAAACCTAAATTCACGCTTCCCACCGTCACTTTCGTATCGAATTTATCGGCGAGTGCACTTGAAACCTGAGAACCCAAGAAGTGCTGTACTGGAGAGAGGTGTACCAATACAGTGAGCAGAACATAGACACCTACCAGTGTCCAGATGATGCTGTTGAATATATGTTTTAACTTTTTCAGAGCGTTACAATTTATGTGATTAGCGGCAGAATCGAAGTGAATTTTGCAAAGTGTATTTGACAAAATCTTTCGAGCCGCTGAATATTTATTAATTTTTTTGGCAAAAATACTGCTTTTTTATTACAATACCGAATAATTCGCCCTTTTTTCTTTCCATTCTTACTTTTTTTTGCTAATTTTGCAGCAACGTTTGCAGTTTTTAATGTATAAAGTCTTTGTTTAGCCGACATTTTGACTTGTGAGTCAACGGGAATGAGACGAAGGGAAAAAGTCCCACAGATTATACAGATTTACACAGATCTATCTTCGCAGGCGAAGATGCTGCATGAAAAGAAAATCAGTTTATATAAATATTTAATATGTAGTTATGGCAAATGTAATTAAGTTACGTAAAGGCTTGGACATTAACCTGAAGGGGAAGGCTTCCAAGGATGTTGCGCTGCAAGTGTCAGAGACTGACGAGTATGCACTCGTTCCTGAGGCTTTTGTAGGTGTTACTCCTAAGGTGGTAGTGCGCGAGGGTGACCATGTCAATGCCGGTGATGCCTTGTTTGTCAATAAGGCATGCCCAGAGGTGAAGTTTGCCTCACCTGTGAGTGGTATTGTGACCGCCATAGAGAGGGGTGACCGCCGCAAGGTTCTCTGCATCAAGGTAAAGGCCGATGCTGAGCAGACCTCAACGGATTTCGGTAAGAAGATTGTGGATGAGATGGATGGCGATGCTGTCAAGCAGGCTTTGCTTGAGGCGGGACTTTTCGGATACATCAACCAGTTGCCTTACGCTGTGTCAACAACTCCAGACACAACGCCTAAGGCAATTTTCGTTTCCACACTTCGTGATATGCCGTTGGCAGCCGATTTTGAGGTGGAACTTCTTGGCAACGAGCAGGCATTCAAGACAGGTCTTACCGCATTGAGCAAGATTGCCAAGACTTACCTCGGTGCAGGTGTCAACCAGCCAAATGTAGCATTGATGGCAAGCAAGGAGGTAGAATTGAACATCTTCGACGGTCCTTGTCCTGCTGGTAATGTGGGTGTACAGGTCAACCATATCGACCCTGTCAACAAGGGTGAGGTGGTATGGACAGTAGATCCTGCAGCAGTTATCTTCTTCGGTCGCCTCTTCCTTACTGGTAAGGTGGATCTCAGTAAGAGGGTAGCAGTAGCTGGTAGCGAAATCAAAACTCCAGGTTATGCTGAAGTATTGGTAGGTACCCCTTTGAGTGCTTTTGTAGCCGACCAGTTGAAAACTACTGAGCACGTGCGAGTTATCAATGGAAATCCTCTGACAGGTACTCAGACATCACTTGCCTCTTATGTAGGTGGACACACCTCAGAGATCACCGCTATTCCAGAGGGTGATGACAAGGATGAGATGCTGGGCTGGATACTTCCACGCACCGATCAGTTCTCTACATCCCGCAGCTATTTTTCATGGCTTTTCGGCAAGAAGAAGGAATATGCGCTGGATGCACGTGTGAAGGGGGGTGAGCGCCACATGATTATGAGCGGTGAGTACGATTCAGTATTGCCAATGGACATCTATGGTGAGTATCTCATCAAGGCCATCATCACAGGCGATATCGACAAGCAGGAGCAACTCGGTATCTACGAGGTGAGCCCAGAAGACTTTGCTGTAGCTGAGTTTGTAGATAGTTCCAAGCTCGAACTCCAGAAGATTGTACGTGACGGTTTGAATACCTTGCGTAAGGAGAATGCTTAATTTAATGAATAAATAAAAAATGAGTGCATTAAGAAATTATCTCAATAAGATAAAGCCTAACTTCCAGGAGGGAGGTAAGCTTCATGCCTTCGAGAGTGTCTTCGACGGTTTCGAGAGTTTCCTGTACGTGCCTAACACGACAGCGAAGAGCGGAGCCAGCATTCACGACTCTATCGACTCGAAGCGCATCATGAGCTTTGTGGTAATCGCCCTGATTCCTGCATTGCTCTTCGGTATGTATAATGTGGGATACCAGAATTTCAAGGCTGCCGGTACATTGGATACTGCCAGCTTCATCGAGGTCTTCGGCTTCGGATTCTTAGCTGTCCTCCCTAAGTTGCTGGTTAGCTACATCGTGGGTCTCGGCATCGAGTTTGCCTGGGCTCAGTGGAAGCACGAGGAAATCCAGGAGGGTTATCTCGTCAGCGGTATCATCATCCCATTGATCATTCCTGTCACTACACCGCTCTGGATGCTTGCCTTGGCTTGCGCCTTCGCAGTTATCTTCTGCAAGGAAATCTTCGGTGGTACAGGTACGAACATCTTCAATGTGGCTGTAGGTGCCCGTATGTTCCTCTTCTTCTCATATCCATTGGCTATGAGTGGTGATAAGGTTTGGATTGCCAAGGATGCCATCTTCGGTCTCGGCAACACCTTGCCAGACGGATTCACAGCGGCTACTCCGCTCGGACAGTTGGCTCAGAACATTACGCCTACAGCTAATCTCTGCGACGCCATCACAGGTTTCATCCCGGGCTGTATTGGTGAGACATCTGTCATCGCCATTGCCATCGGCGCCATTATCCTTCTCTGGACAGGTATCGCATCTTGGAAGACCATGGGTTCAGTATTCGCAGGTGGTATCGTGATGGCTCTCATCTTCCAGGCTCTCGGTATGACACCTATCGCTTGGTATGAGCACATCGTTCTCGGTGGTTATTCATGGCTACCGACCCTGTAACCTCTGCCCGTACAGAAAAGGGAAAGTACTTCTACGGATTCTTCATCGGTGCCATCGCCGTTATCGTACGTGTGATGAATCCAGGTTATCCAGAGGGTATGATGCTCGCTATCTTCTTCGGCAATATGTTTGCTCCACTCATCGACTACTGTGTAGTACAGGGCAACATCTCTCGCCGTGCTAAACGTGCAATTAAATAATGTAGGAGGAATGTAGATATGAAGACAAATTCAAATAGCTATACTATTATCTATTCGGTTATCATCGTGGTAATCGTAGCATTCCTGCTCGCATTTGTGTCTTCTTCATTGAAGGCAACACAGGATGCTAACGTGGCACTGGATACTCAGAAGCAGATTCTGAACTCACTCAACCTCCGCGACCTCGACAATGCAACTGCGGCTGCCAAATATAAGGAGGTGGTAAAGGCTGAGAAGGAGAAGGACGGCATGAAGTATTACGAGTGCGAGATTGATGGTCAGAAGAAGACTGTATATTCTGTAAAGGGTATGGGTCTCTGGGGTGGTATCTCAGGCTTCATTGCCGTAGATGCCGACAACAATACCATCTATGGCGTATATTTCAACCACGAAGGCGAGACAGCCGGACTCGGTGCTGAAATCAAGGACAACCTGAAGTGGCAGCAGAAGTTCCAGGGCAAGAAGATTCACAAGGATGGCGTACAGGGCATCGCGCTCGGCGTTGAGAAAGACGTTCCAGCAGGCGACCCAAACAATGTGGATGCCGTGACAGGTGCTACATTGACATCCAACGGTGTGGATGCAATGCTCAAGAAAGGTCTTGCTAAATTCATTAAATAATTAAGCGATATTATGGCATTATTTAGTAAACAAAATAAGGAGGCATTCATCAAGCCACTGAACGGCGACAACCCTATCCTCGTGCAGGTGCTTGGTATCTGTAGTGCCCTGGCTGTTACTTCTCAGCTGAAGCCAGCCATTGTGATGGGACTTGCCGTTACGATCATCACGGCATTCTCTAATGTGATTATTTCCATCATCCGCAACACCATCCCTCAGCGCATCCGTATCATCGTTCAGCTGGTGGTAGTTGCTGCCCTGGTTACCATCGTGAGCCAGGTGTTGAAGGCTTTCGCCTACGATGTGAGCGTGCAGCTCTCAGTGTACGTGGGTCTGATCATCACCAACTGTATCCTGATGGGTCGCTTGGAGGCGTTCGCCATGATGAACAAGCCTTGGCCTTCATTCCTCGATGGTGTAGGTAATGGGTTGGGTTACGCCCTCATCCTCGTGATTATGGGTGCTGTTCGTGAGCTCCTGGGCCGCGGCTCATTGCTCGGTTTCCAGCTGATTCCAGAGGGAGCTTACAACTTCGGATATGTTAACAACGGTATGATGACCATGCCAGCCATGGCATTGATTCTCGTTGGATGTGTAATCTGGGTACATCGTGCCTATATTTATAAGGAGGAGAAGTAAGATGGAGCACGCAATTAGTTTGTTTTTCCGTTCGATTTTCGTCGATAACATGATCTTCGCCTACTTCTTGGGTATGTGTTCATACTTGGCAGTATCTAAGAACGTGAAGACCTCTTTGGGATTGGGTCTTGCAGTAACCTTCGTGTTGCTCATCACCGTACCAGTAGATTATCTCCTGCAGACCAAGGTGCTCAGCGCTGACGGAATCTTAGGTGTGGATCTCACTTATCTGAGTTTCATCCTTTTCATCGCAGTCATCGCCGGTATCGTGCAGTTGGTCGAGATGGTTGTAGAGAAGTTCTCTCCATCGCTCTATGCAGCTTTGGGTATCTTCCTGCCATTGATTGCCGTCAACTGTGCCATCATGGGTGCATCACTCTTCATGCAGCAGCGCATCCTGATGGATCCTACCAATACTCAGGCTATCACCTCTGTATGGGATAGCATTGTATATGCAGTAGGTTCTGGTCTCGGTTGGACACTCGCCATCGTGCTGATGGGTGCCATCCGCGAGAAGATGCAGTATTGCGACGTGCCAAAGCCATTGCAGGGACTCGGCATCACATTTATCACAGTAGGCCTCATGGCAATGGCTATGCTTTGCTTCTCAGGCTTGAAAATCTAAAATAGGAGGACTATAGATATGGGTAATACATCATTTATATTGGCTAGTATCGGAGTTTTCCTCGTTGTGATTCTCCTGCTGGTTATCATCTTGCTCGTGGCTAAGAAGTATCTCAGTCCAAGCGGAAATGTAAATATCGAAATCAATGGCGACAAGACCATCAACGTGCCTCAGGGCAGCAGTTTGATGACTACGCTGAATGAGAACGGCATCTTCCTGCCTTCTGCTTGCGGCGGTAAGGCAAGTTGCGGCCAGTGTAAGGTTCAGGTGCTCGAAGGCGGCGGCGAGATTCTCGATTCTGAGAAGCCTCACTTCACCCGCAAGCAGATCAAGGACCACTGGCGCTTAGGATGCCAGTGCAAGGTGAAGGGCGACCTGAAGATCAAGGTGCCTGAGAGTGTGATGGGCGTGAAAGAGTGGGAGTGCGAGGTAATCTCCAACAAGAACGTTTCCAGCTTCATCAAGGAGTTCAAGGTGGCTCTGCCTCCAGGCGAGCACATGGACTTCGTTCCGGGTTCTTACGCTCAGATCAAGATTCCTGCATACGACTGCATCGATTACGACAAGGATTTCGACAAGGATCTTATTGGCGAGGAGTACATCGGAGCATGGAAGAAGTTCAACATCTTCTCTCTCAAGGCTCACAACCCAGAGCCTACCGTGCGTGCTTACTCTATGGCGAACTATCCTGACGAGGGTGACATCATCACCTTGACCGTTCGTATCGCCACAACTCCATTCTTGCCACGTCCACAGGTAGGATTCCAGAACGTTCCAACAGGTATCGCTTCTTCTTACATCTTCTCATTGAAGCCAGGCGACAAGGTAATGATGAGTGGTCCTTACGGTGACTTCCATCCTAACTTCACTTCTGGCAAGGAGATGATCTGGATTGGTGGTGGTGCTGGTATGGCTCCATTGCGTGCGCAGATTATGCACATGACCAAGACATTGCATACTACCGACCGTGAGTTGCACTTCTTCTATGGTGCTCGTGCGTTGGGTGAGGCCTTCTTCCTGGAGGACTTCTGGGAGCTTGAGAAGGAATTCCCTAACTTCCACTTCCATCTTTCATTGGACCGCAAGGACCCAGTGGCAGATGCTCAGGGCGTGAAGTACTACGAGGGATTTGCTGTTAACTGCATCCGTGATACCTACTTGAAGGATCACGAGGCACCAGAGGATTGCGAGTACTATCTCTGCGGACCTCCAATGTTGATCAAGACCGTAACCGATTATCTGGATTCTCTGGGAGTAGATCCTGAGAGTATCATGTATGATAACTTCGGATAAAGATTATAAAATAAAAGAAGCCGTTCACCGTCATCATCCATGAGGATGGTGACGGTGTTTTTTCCTAATTTTGCATCACGTTATCCGTCACAATGGATCAACAGTGATAGAATCGCATCAAAATAATAGAAATCAAAAGGAAAGAAGAATTATGAAATACCTCTTATTTTCGGATATACATGGCTGTTTGCCAGCATTAAAACGGGCACTCGACTTCTATGAGGCTCAGAAGTGTGATATGATGTGCATCATGGGTGACATCATCAACTACGGTCCCCGCAACCGCATTCCGGAGGGCATCGACCCTAAGGGCATCGTGGAGCGCCTCAATGGTCTGGCAGACCAAATTATCGCCGTACGTGGCAACTGTGATGCAGAAGTCGATCAGATGCTGCTCGATTTCCCTATCATGGAAACCTACGCCCTGCTCGTGGATAACGGCAAGCGATACCTGCTGACCCACGGACATATATATAATAAGGAGAACATGCCTAAGGGACCTTATGATGCCATCATCTACGGTCATTCTCATCTTTGGGAATTGTCGCATTCCGACCGTGCCATCTGCAATACGGGCAGCATCACCTTCCCTAAGGGCGGCAATCCTCCTACCATCGCCACCTTGGAGGACGGCAAGTTTACCATGTACAATTTGGATACATTGGAAGTCATGGCAACCATGGAGGTGTAATCAAAAAAGGAAAATCCTAACAATATGATCGAGGAATATCAAATCAGAATTCTGCCAGAACAGGCAGCGAGCGAGGAAGGCATCAAGCGCTATCTCGCCAAGGAAAAGGGGTTGGATGTGAGAACACTCAACCAGGTGAGGGTGCTCAAGAGAAGCATCGATGCCCGCCAGCGCACCATCTTTGTCAATCTCAAGGTGCGTGCCTATATCAATGAGTTTCCGCAGGACGACCAGTATGTCCATACGGAATATCCCGACGTGAGCAGTAAGCCTTGTGTCATCGTGGTGGGAGAGGGACCTGGCGGTCTCTTTGCTTCCCTCAAACTCATCGAATTGGGTTACAGACCGGTGGTTTTGGAGCGTGGCAAGGATGTGCGTGAGCGCAAGAAAGACCTCAGTAATATCACCAAGACCCAGAAGGTGGATGGCGAGAGCAACTACTGTTTTGGTGAGGGTGGTGCAGGTGCCTATAGCGACGGCAAACTTTATACCCGCAGCAAGAAACGTGGTAGTGTGGATAAGATACTGAATGTGTTCTGTCAGCATGGAGCCAATACGAATATCTTAGCTGATGCCCATCCGCATATCGGTACCGATAAGTTGCCACGTGTCATTGAGAATATGCGCAATACCATTCTCCAGTGTGGTGGTGAGGTGCATTTCCAGACCAAGATGACCCGCTTCGTCTTGGAGGGCGACAAGGTGATAGGTGTGGAGGCTGTCAACCTGCAGACGGGTGTGGAGGAAAACTATCGTGGACCTGTAATCTTGGCTACCGGTCATAGTGCCCGTGACGTGTATCGTTATCTCGCTTCTTCCAAGATAGAGATTGAGGCGAAGGGCATTGCGGTGGGTGTCCGTCTGGAACATCCTTCTCAGATTATCGATCAGATACAGTATCACAACAAGAACGGTCGTGGCAAGTATCTGCCTGCAGCCGAATACAGTTTTGTAACCCAGGTGGATGGCAGGGGTGTATATAGTTTCTGTATGTGTCCGGGCGGTTTTGTGATTCCTGCAGCTACGGGTCCAGAACAGCTTGTGGTCAACGGTATGAGTCCGAGCAATCGTGGTACGGCATGGAGTAATTCGGGCATGGTGGTGGAGACGCATCCTGAAGATGTAGCGCCATTTGTGAAGGATCATCAGGCAGTGTTGGAGGAAATCGAACTTCGCAGACAGGAGGATTCTTCACTCTTCACTCCTCACTCTTCCCTCCAAATGATGTATTTCCAGGAGATATTGGAGAAACAGTGCTGGCAGCAGGGCAACATGAAGCAGACGGCACCATCTCAGCGCATGGCCGACTTCGTGAACAACCGTTTGAGTTACGACCTGCCTAAGAGCAGTTATGCGCCGGGTCTGGTATCCAGTCCGCTTCATTTCTGGATGCCGTCATTTGTGAGCAAGCGTTTGCAGGAAGGATTCAAGACATTCGGCAAGAATGCGCATGGTTTCCTGACCAATGAGGCGATACTGATAGCGACGGAGACTCGCACCTCTTCCCCAGTCCGTATTTTTCGCGATCGTGAAACCTTGCAGCATGTCCGCATCCAGGGTCTCTTCCCTTGTGGTGAGGGAGCCGGCTATGCCGGTGGCATCGTTTCCGCAGGCGTGGATGGAGAACGCTGTGCCGAAATGTGTGCGCAGTATATGGAGCAGCTGTGATTTAAAATCATCAAATAAAAGCTTGCGGTTTTCAATTCTTTTTTCTAACTTTGCAGCGTGATGTTTAAATCATGCAACATGTTGAACAAATTAAAGCGATAAATGATGGAAAAGAAACAAGTTAAAGTCGGTTATTGGACTTATGAGGAGTTTTGTAAGAAGTTCCCAGATTTTGATAAAATTCCCGTTTGTGATAATTATCGGCCAGGCAGAGTCGCCAAATTTACAAACGTAAAATTTGCCTCTTCCAAATAAAGATCTTCTTTTCGCTATCCTTCACAAGACCATATTGAATTTAAAGCATAGTGCTAATAGCATAAAATCGGCGCATTTCCCATATTTTGAGGGAAAATGCGCCGATTTTATGCTATTTTTATGCAATTTGCATGGAAAGAAGTCTTATTCTTACCACGTCAACGCTTTCTGAGCCTCTTTGTTAGGAATGTCAAGCGTAAATAGCTTAGTTTCAGGGTCATAATCCTTAATGGTTATACAACCACTTTGGTTAATATCTATTCTGCCATGGTTTGTTCTTTTAAGTTTCTGGTGATAATACCTTATCAGCCTATTTGCTTTTGCAAAGCTAATCATTTTATTCGGAATAACAAAGGAAAAAGGCTAAAAAATGCCGATTGTGCAATCGATTGCATTACAATAAGTGTAGAAATATGGGGGGAAGTGAACAGGTTTTAGATATTTTTTCTATCTTTGCCTGATAAAAGTTAGTATAATAAAAGTTTCTGACTAAGTAATGGATATTGCTAAAAGCATGTTCATCTTAAAAAAAATTAGACAAAGTAAAAAATAACGTATAAGTTCCTAAAAGAAGTGATGATTACCTAACTGAATAGTTTTAAGGTCATCTACCCGCCAATAGAAGCTTAGAACAACATATAAATAATAACTTAACTAAAATAAAAGATGAAAAGATTTTTTACGTTTTTAATGGCGGTTTGGGCATTATTGTCCATATCGCAAACGGTAAAGGCAGCCAATGTCACTGTCTATTTCCAATGTCCGAGTACCGGATTTGAGGTCAAGGATAATGATAATCATGTTTATACCTCTAAGGTGACCAAGAAACTCTGTTTGAAATTGAGAAATAATCCCCTTGTAAAAAAATGGTTTAAAGCTATATAATTATGAAGAAAAGATTTACACTAATGATGATGGTGTTATGCTTCTTAATGTGCATACCACTGAAAATGATGGCTGAAACTGTCACTGTTCACTACATTAATGACAAAGGATGGGATAAGGTGTATGCTTATGTCTTTAAAGCCAATGCTCCTATTGGAGATGATTGGCCTGGAACGGAGTGTACAACCTTTGAGACTGTCAGTGGTAAAAAAGTGGCTACGTGGGAACTCGATTTGGGTGCCGTTGCAGCAACTGGTGCCCGCATTATCTTTAATGGTGGTAAAGATAAGCCCCAAACCTCTGCTGATGGTTTTCCTCTAATAGACAATCAATATTACAATTTTGATGGACAAACCACTGATCCTTCAGGAGGTGGCTCAACTGGTGGCGGTAGTGGCAGCGGCACCCCAACTGAAGAGTGGAATACTGTGACAACTAATCGTCTCAAAGGTCATGTTTATACTCAGGGTTTCTATCTCGCTGGTAACTTCTTTACCTTTGATGGAGATAAGATAAATTATGATGATGCTGTGTTTAAGTTCCAGCAGCAGAATGATGAATCAATTAGTGAAGTTGCAAGAACTGCATATGATGTATATATGGTTGAGATACCTGCTTCTCTTACTGCTCATGCGCAGGTAATGTATGTCGATGAGACTGGAAAAGCTGTAAAGGTATTTGGTCCTACTTCTGCTTGTGGCATTAGTGAGACTTATCCTACAACAGAGGCTAAGTCTACTAATTGGGAAACTTTGAATGGAACGGTATTTTCAGAGGATAACAACTATTGGAATTTTGTTACTCGTAATAAGAGGCCTGATGAGTATTCTGATGGATTGTACGAAGTATATATTGCTGTAGACAAGACAACTCATGAGCCAGCTAAGTGGATGATTACACATCAAGCAAAGAAGCGTGTGGCATACTTCATCAGCGATGCTCCTGATGCCACTGCTATGCCTCTTTATGATACTTACAAAAAGGATGATTCTCAATTTAGTAATAAGTTCTTTGCTACAGTCAATCTCGCTGCAAATCGTTCGTACTATGTAATATCCAATTATGTAAGAGATAATCAATATGCTGATTGGGCGAAATCTTATGGAGCCTTCAATCCTAATCTTCATGCTATTAGTTGTCCAGCGACAAATAAACTTTTCATGTTGGGTAATGGTGGAGTTGAGTATATAGGTAAAGATCCTGAAAACGAGGTTCTTCCAAATGAGGCTCCTATAAAGATTAAAAAAGATAATTTTGGTGTACAGATTGTTGAGTATAATCCTTCCAAAGGTGATGATAATAGGTGTAAGGATAATAATCACTTTGGTTTCATTGGTGAACTTATTCTGCGTACAGACCGTGCAGTGCTTACCTCTGTATCTTTGGTAGGTAATGCTATTCCTGGTACATTAAATGCGGATGGTACATGGAATTACAAATCTAATGCTGTAGATATGGTTTATGATGAAACTGAGCAGTGTTATAAGGCGAGAGTCGTTACTACTAGCGATGCTTATGGAAAAACATTCAGATTTGTAGGTAACCGTGATCAAAAAATTACTTGGTATGAGAATACTAATACTGATCAAAATGAGAAGGCTAAGTGTCCTTATGATTTAGAAAGCGCTCCTGGTCATACCGCAGATGCTAATGATCCTAACAAAGTAAATTATACTCAGGATGGTGACCCTACCAAAGAAGATTATGATAGTTGGAATATCATCTGGAACCGCCCTGCAGGTCGATGGACAGTACGTCTTTACTTCTATACCTATAGTGATGGTAATAACCCAGTTACTGACTATTATTACACAATTACTGCAAATAGGGATATGGAGTTACACGATTTAGTGGACGTGGTTTATGGTTCTGAAACCAACAAGCAAAATATAACTAATTTGGGTGGCTATAGGTATATGAGAACATGGAGTGCACAAAAGTCATGGAAGATTTCTGATAAGGTTGATATCTTTGTGGTTAGTAGCATCACAGATGATAAATCTGGTGTTGTTAAGATGACTCTAAAGAATATTAATGGATATGTATCTGGTGGTGATGACCATGTGATTCCTGCTAATACTGGTGTGATTCTTGCAACAACGAGTGATGCTGCTTCTAAGATACCTGGAGCTAAATTCAAATCTCGTGAAGATTTTACATCCTACAATAATTTGGTAATTCCTATGGAGCAGTATGATACTGATGTAACATATGATGGATCAAACTTCTTGAAGCCAATTCTTCTTTCACGTGTGATTCCTTCATCTGACAAGGATAATTACAATTATCTCTTTGGATACTATAATGCCCAGATTGCTACAGGTGATAAAATTAATTATGGAGCAGATAAATATCTTCTTGGATTCTGGATTTCTAAAGGTAGCAAGCCATACTTAAGTAACAGTAGTTATTTGCCAATAGACAAGGTAACTGCGGAAAAAATGAAACGTCTTGGTACAAGTTATGATGACTTTGGACCTGCTGTTGGCAGTGCGAAGAAGGTTCCTGGAGTCATATTTGACTTTGATAATGTTGGCGGTACAACAGGTATCAACGAGGTGGTAAATCAGAGCACTAAGTTGAACGATGGCAAATACTACACCCTGAGTGGTCAGCAGGTAGAGAAGCCTACAGCAGGTGGTATCTATATCCACAACGGCAGAAAGTTCGTGGTTAAGTAAATATAAGCATTGTAGAACAAGTAAGCAAAGAATAAAATGAAAAAGAAATATATGCAACCGAATGTTTCAGTAAGTTTAGCAGTTGAGAAGTCTCAACTGTTGGCTGGAACTGGAGTTAATTTTGGCCCAGGTGAACATGGTGGAGCTTGCTCCAAGGAAAACGACTTCTCTTCTTGGGATTACGGTTTCGATGAGGAGGATAATTCAGAATCTAATTCCAGAAGAAAATCGCTCTGGGATTAGGTGAAAATTCAGATGAAATGAGTTTGAAACAAAAATATACAGAGTTTA
>ENA-OPWO01000241-OPWO01000241.1-human-gut-metagenome-genome-assembly--contig:-NODE-241-length-21824-cov-3.063577_pt1 | contig 21824 bp, 17 predicted proteins | sample MGYA00241510_ERZ502012 | MGnify/ENA primary metagenome ERZ502012 (study PRJEB25962, sample SAMEA2041923) | human gut metagenome | biome: human gut; feature: human-associated habitat; material: faeces...
GTGATGGATGAACAACCTGCCAGACGCTTGCAGGCCTTCTCCAGGTGCTCCTTGCCATACTTGCGCTTGAGAGACAGGACTCCTTGGCAGGACTTGTACGACTGCTCGACATGCTTCGTGCGATTGAGGATGGATTGGACTGCGGAAGTGGTGTTGCTGCCAACCAATGCTGCCTCCTCCAGAAAATAGGCGGCGTTATATCCCTGTCCGTGCTTGTAGGCAAGATGTTTGTCTGGCATATGCTCGTCAAGCGTGCTGTATCCAGATCCTTGGCGACGCTGATGGATGGCTATGCGAGAACTCCCGGAGTAAACCTCCACGGTATCTAAGTCCCACAGTACGCTCACCTTTTGCCCGACATACTGGTATGGCACGCTATAGTTGTGCTTGTCAACCATGACGTGATAGGTACCGGACAGTTTCACCTCCTTGCGATATCTGAAGCGGTATGGAGTTATGGGCAGTTTGCCCAACGTAGGTTGCTCTTCCGCCTCGAAGATGTCACGTCTGCTTCTCCCTGTCGTTCTGGACGGCTTTTCATTGAAGCCGTCCATCAACTCATAGATACGGGCATTCATACTCGGTAGATTGTAAAACACCTCGTCATGTAGCAGAGCGTAGACGGCATTGTAGGTCTTTTGGACGAGTCCCTCGACTGGACCTTTGTCTCTGGGAGTGCGAACCCTGCAGGTTTGGAGGGTTGTATCGTAGTAGGCGGCCCATTCCACGGCTGCATCATTGAACGCTGGCTCGTAGCGGTCGTATTTCTTCACCCACTGCTTCATGTTGTCACTCTTGGCTATGCGAGTTGTTCCGCCGAAGTAAGAGAAGGCATCGGATATACCGCCGAAGAAGTTCTCCATGGAAGCGTTGTACATAGCCTTGGCAAATCCCAAGCCGCTGTATGGCAGGATACAGACCAAGACGACAACCTTGGTTAGCTCACCTGTCTTCGGGTCGGTAAGCCACAGGGCATCGCCGGCGAAGTCAATCTGCATCTCTTCCCCAGGAATATAGGTGTTATGGAAGCTGAGGTTGTGTGAGTACTGATACTCACGGATTGACTTCTTGAACTGGGTGTATCCATATCCGTCGGGATGCTCCTTCTTGTATGACTCGTGCAGGGCTTGAATGGTGAGGTAGCGGTTATGCGACAAGTCTGACACATATTCAGGCAACAGCCCGTCCAGCACCTGACGTTGGGAAGATGGGGCTGCTGTGGGTTTGGACAACTGGAGGAAAGATTCTATTTCCCCGTCACTCATGCGGCCTATCACGCCATAGGACAAACCTTGGGAATCCGCCAAGGTCTTGTAACGGTTCAGTACGCCACGTCCCATGTGTAGTTGCTCGCAAATGGTGCGTTGCGGTATTTTTGCCGCTAGCATTTGAAATGAACGTTTTAATTTGCTCATGTTTACATTACTTTGTGCCATATCTATACAGATTTAAAAATTCTTCTGCAAAGATAGGCGGTTATTATTATACATGAGCAGAACTTTACATCTTTTTGGTACCGATTGGGGCGCTATGATGGTACCGATTCAAGTGATACGATGGTACCGAATGCAGTGCTATGATGGTACCGATTCATGCGCTATAGTGGTACCGATTCGCCGATACTGTCATTTTAAGGGAGGAGCGCATTTTGAATGCGCCCCTCCTAATTTTTTTTACAGCTCGCAATAATCTTGCGAATCACTATCCTTAGTAACGACTTGAATAGTGAGACGAGTGTGAGCTATGCGAGCTGTGAGAACTGTGTGAAGAATGAGAACTATGCGAATAGTGACCCGCAAGAGAACTCTTTACCATGTCAATGGCTTTCTGCAAAACCAAAGGCTGGTTCTTCTGCTTCTCAATTTGTGTTGTTTCGTCATTATTGCCCAATACGTTCATGATGTTATCAGAAACGTTGGCGCAATAACTCGTTGTAGCGATAAATGCCGAAACAAGCAAAAACATTAGTCTCTTCATTGATACCTCCGTTTTTTAATTTGACAATATTGTTAATAATTCACTCTGTACATGAATTTGTACATTCTATTTTGTGGATATGTGTACTTATGTTATTTTTATTTGTCGAGAAGAAACCTCCACATTCATTTTTAAGAACACATCCGTCGCAAACTGGAAGATAGACATCTTTCCATTCGCTAATTGATTGCTTTGCAAATGGGCGCAATTCTGGTGGAAGCACACATAATTGAGCATTGTAGATATAAGTCGTTATATCTCTGTCGTTCAATAGAAGCACAGCTTCTCTCAGCTCATTATTATAGCTATATGGATCTATCCACAAGTCTTTTAAATTCGTCTCTGCCAACCCTGTTGTTTCCATCTGCATAAAAGCTACCTGTGTGACAAATGGGAAATTATGATAGATATAATCAGCCAACTGTGGCAATCTCTTATAGGTCTGTTTGTGGATAACCACCCTCAAGCCTATCTGTTGTCCGAACTGTGCCAAATTATACAAACCTTGAACCGTTTTGTAAAACGTCTTAGCTCCTACTATATGATTATGGATAGAAGCTATATCTGAAAAGATAGGAATGTCTATTTGTAAATCATGATGGTTGCAAGCTGCTAACTTTGCAGCGTAGTCAATATCAGCAAATTTCACTCCATTGGATAGTATGCTTATGGCAGCTTTAGGACATGATTTTTTTATTTGGCGTATAATCTCAAATAATCTGTCACCAATCATAGTTGGCTCACCACCAGTAATTCCGACTTCTTGTGTATTCTTATCGAACAGTTTAATCAAATTCAGATTAAAATCAGTTCTGTCCTTCTCTTGCTGCACTGGAGGTTGAGGACACATGATACAACGATGATTACAACGAGCAGTAGCAAAGATTGCATTGGATGCAGAATTGATTTCATATAGAAAACACACCTCTCCATTAGGGGATATGTTTATCACATCACCTTCATTAAAGTCAGAAATATTGTCAACTTTTATGCATGGTGTAGATATCTTGTCTGAGAAATCATGTGCTAAAATGATAGCCTTGTAACCTTTAGGCGTATTCTGCTCATTGGTCACAAGGATATATGCTGAACGGTTAAATATATTTTTACCGCTAAGTGTTACTCGTCCAAGAAGTTCCTCTGCGTTAGAGTTGTATAATGATTTAACTTGTTTCATACCTCGCTATTTTATCCAAGACCAAAATATTCTGTTTATCTCAGGGTCGTGCCTTTGGAGAAGTTCAAAAAGATAATGCATGATAGCTTTGTTCTTCTTGCACATCTCGTTTGTAGGACGATGCCCAACCATATCACCCTGTTCCGACATATTTCTTACAGGGTCAGCACCACAGTAAGGTTGGAATACACATTCTGCACACTCTGGCAGGCATTCATTGCAAGCATTACTGATAATCTCATGCAGCTTTTCTCCATTGAACATACTTTGATATGAATCCTCATTCACATTGCCAAGTCTGAAATAATAGTTTTTGAATCGAGCCATCATTCTTCCTTCGTCAGCAACGTACACGCTACCATCATAATCATATATTGCTCCAGCTATGCCAACACCTGCAGGAGATTGCAAGTCAACAAAGCCTGTCGCAAAAGGAGTCAGAATCCTGCGAAGAAGTAGGGCTGCATATCCTTCAACAAAGAATGTCCCTTTCTTGTTGAGTTCAATGATATAGTCCAATCCCTCTTTGTAGTTCTTTACGAAATCTTCAATCGGATAGGCAATCTTATCCTTATGCTGCTTTGCAAAACCGTAAGGGTTCAGTGCTCTTAAGAAGATGTTATGGAAACCTAATCTGATGTATTCGTCTATGATGTCCTTGAATCTTCCAAGGCTATACTTTGAGGTTGTCATTAAAGCGGATGCACATTCATCGTCGCCCCAAATACCACGAATCATCTGTAGATTTTTCTCAAAGATAGCGTGGTGGTCAAGGTTCTTGTTTTGGAGAGGTCTGTTAGTGTCATGCAAATCCTTAGGACCATCCAAAGATGTAGAAATCATACAATTATGTTTCTTTAGATACTTGACCATCTTCTCGTTGAGTAAAGTAAGATTTGTACAGATGACAAATTCCAATTCACGTTTCTTGAATAAGTTTTGCCATTCAGCCTCTTCTATGATATACTTCACCATTTCAAAATCGGTCGAAGGATCACCACCTTGGAATTCTATTTTGATACATGGAGAAGGAGACATGAAGATAGTTTTGACAATATTCTTTGCCGTTTTCTTGGTCATATCGGCAGAATGGTCAGTACTTTCATGTCTTTTTACCTGACAATAAATGCAGCTTGAATTGCAACGCAAAGTTGGCACAACCATGTGCAAAGAAGTGAAATCTTCCAAGATACTCTTCTTTGTGCGGAATTTTGTTGCAAGCATCTTTACAACATCCTCGACGTTATCTGTCGTGGCAATCTGCTTAGACTCTATGTCATAGAACAAGTCACTTGTAGGGTCAAGTTCCCCCTTGACGAATTTATGAAAGTCGTCATTTTTTAAGAATATGTATTCTCCAACATCGTTCGATAGAAGATATTCTTCCTCGTTAAATCGAGCGAAGCGGAATGGGAGCAGCTGATATTTCATTTCTTTTCTTTTGTATTTCTTGTTCGATTTGATACCAGATTTTATCTTTTTTGTGGACTAATGCACTCTGTAAAGCTTCAAAACTTCTATCTGTGGAATCTGGTACTACTTTTAAACTTCCACCATGATAATTTTTCCCATAATAGCGGTTGTACAAAATGCCAAATTTCTTATGAAAAGGAAAATAAAGGACATAATCATCAGAATGACCTCCATCTCCTAAATTGAAAGCATGTGTCGTAAAACTAACAGCACAACAAGTATCTTCAATAGCAATCTCAGGACCGCGAATATATCCAGGATCACTCCAAAACAATCTGCATTTGTCAAGTTGAACTATTTCAATCTTCAAGTCCTCTATTCGTTCGCCAAATGATAGAAGCCCAAAAATGCGTCCTAAAAGTGTTGTGTCTATACGAGACTTAGACTGCGCATCTTCTGTAGAAATTGCTTTTGTAGAATGGGATGGTTGGGGATTGCATGCAGCACATAAAAGTGTGAATGTAATAATAAAAATATGTATTTTTTTCATCTGCTTACTGGTTTAAATGCTTCCTCAACGATTAAATCACGAATATACCCATACTTCTCCGTTGTAATCTCACGAAGTTGTTGGTCAATCAAGTCATTACAGAATTGCTTGACGATATTTTCGTCAAGTCCACCGTCTTTTGATTCAAAAATCACACAGACTTGTTTATCATTACTTGGCATCGTATTCTGATAAACAAAGAACTTGTCTGTGTATCTGTATATTGTAGCAGTGATAGCCTTTTCACTATATAAGTTCAAGTCAATGGCTACTTGGAAACCGCCTTTGTCTGTCTTTGCGATTGGAACTTTTATACTACTCATACCAACTATTCTTCTTTTTTGCCAACGGCTACCATATTGGCATGATTAATAAATGGTTGGTATATATACATGAAAACGTGGAGCCAATCCTGTCACTCGTTCCACGCAGTAAAGGCTCTGGCATCGCCCAAGTTGTCGAAACGAGCAACGCCGAAAGCCCCACGCCTGTGTACGTATATAGAAAGCACTCTTGACAACGAACGACAAAATCGCTCGAAGCCAATGAGGGCTGTATACAATACACCTCATGAGGCGTTCCCGTTGCTTTGTTCTTGACAACTTTGCTCGAACTGCCAGATTCTTACTGCGTCAAAACCAAAGCGTACAGTTACGCCTTATATGTATATATGTCTGCCCAACCTCTGCCCATCGGGGCTTCCGGTATGGGTATAGACGTTACAAAGATAACACTTTTACCTTGAAAACTACTTTGTTTGACCAGCAAAGTATAATTTTAAGGTCTGATTTAACATTATTAAATATAAATATGTCAAAGAAATCCACTTCTTGTTACTTTTTCTGCTAAAAAGTTTGTATAATCAATGATTATTCGTATCTTTGCAGCACGAGAACCCGCCAAGCCTCTCAACGATGCTCAAATGTGCGGGTCGTTTTTGTTTTTATAGGTATATGGCAACAAAAATTCCGTTTATAAAAACATATTCCACACCCCAAGAGCTGGTGCAGCTACTCAAGACAAGAGGTATGGAAATAACCGATGAGGAAAAGGCTCAGCATTATCTTTCACACATCGGTTACTATCGTTTGTCTGCCTATATGTATCCATTGTTTTCAATTCCCAAGGAGCAACATCTATTCAAGCAAGGTGTAACTTTCAGCAAGGTTATGATGCTGTATCGCTTTGACAAGAAACTGCGTTTACTTCTATTCAATGAAATTGAAAAGATAGAGGTCGCTGTGCGTTGCGCTATCGTGAACTTTGGAACGAAAATGACAAGAAACCCTTTTTGGATGACTGATGCCAACAATTTCTCAAATCCGTTCAAATTCAATCGCTCTATACATCTTATAGAAGATGAACTGAACCATACAAAAGAGGATTTCATCAACCATTTCAAAGAAACATATACCAATCAGTACCCACCTTCATGGATGCTGACCGAAATATTGCCATTTGGTGTAATCACCAATATTTATTCTAACATCAAGAATAAGAAGATAAAGAAGTGTATCGCACAGTCATTTGGTTTGCAAGTTGCTCCTTTTGAGTCTTGGCTTACCATTATCACGGTAACAAGAAACTCATGTTGTCATCATGCACGTGTATGGAATAGGACATTCTCTATTCGTGCAACTATGCCTATCAGAATGTCACGTCCTTGGATTTCTTTGCCAACAGATTCATTGAAAGTGTATTTTGATATGTGCATCATCAAGTATTTTCTTGATATTATATCGCCAAATAATGATATGTTAGCCAAGATGCATACGCTATTTTCCAATTATCCGGAGATAAATCTGGCAGCTCTTGGATTTCCGAATGGATGGGAGAGCGAACCTTTATGGACGCAAGGGATGTAAGTGCTCTTTCCCTAAGAATTCAAGAATTGGAAAAAGAAAATGCCAGACTTAAAGCGATTCTTGACAAGAATGGGATAGATTATGAAAGTTTAGAATCAAAGACTTATAACTCTAATCGTATAGAAGCAACATCAGTTTCTTTATGCCAATTCTCTTTACAAGAAAAGGTTTCTATATTTCAAAGTGTATTCCAAGGTCGTGATGATGTTTTTGCTAAGCGTTGGTATAGTAGTACGACCCAAAAGTCTGGCTATCAACCTGTATGCACGAGAGAATGGAATCGAGAATTTTGCGATAAAAGAAAATATAAGTGTACGGATTGTCCTAACAGGCAGTTCGCTCCTTTGACATACAATGATGTTTTCAATCATCTTGCAGGAAAAGATGTGTGGGGACGCGATGTTATTGGACTTTATCCAATACGAAAGAACAATACTTGCAGTTTTCTTTGCACAGACTTTGATGACAAGAGCTGTGAGCATGGTTACAAGAATGATGTGCTTTCCTTTGTAAATGTTTGCAAAACTTGGAATGTGCCTTGTTACATCGAACGCTCACGTTCTGGCAATGGAGCTCATGCGTGGATATTCTTTGATACGCCAATAACAGCTTTCAAGGCACGAAAGTTAGGAAATGCCATTCTTACAGAGGCGATGAATAGTGATGTCCATCTTTCTTTCAAGTCATACGACCGGTTCTTTCCTAACCAAGACACCTTGCCCGAAGGTGGTCTTGGTAATCTTGTAGCCTTACCTTTACAGGGGATGGCTCGACGCAAAGGAAACAGTGTATTCGTTGATGAAGATTTCAATGCGTATGCTGACCAATGGGAATTGTTATCACAAATTCGTAAGTTGTCGGAGGTAGAACTTGATATGTTGTTACGGCTGCATACTGTGCCAACATTGGGCGAACTCTCGAAGACCAGTGAGGCAAAGCCTTGGGAGACACCTCAAATGGATATGATGCAAACAGACTGTTATCCAAAGGAAATAGTGCTGACAAGAGCTAATATGCTATATATACCTTTGGCAAGTCTGTCTGCCAAATGCGTGAACGTTTTCAAGCGCATGGCTGCTTTCCGTAATCCTGAGTTTTATGAGAAGCAAGGGATGCGCCTGTCTACGTATAATATTCCACGTATCATTTCGTGTTCGGAAATAACAGACGACTATCTTGTTCTTCCTCGTGGTTGCGAGGATGCGGTTCGTGACATCCTAACCCAGCATAATGTCAAGGTTTCGATTTCTGACAAGACTTACCACGGATGTAGTATAAAGGTTACATTCAGAGGAAGTCTTCGAGAAGAACAGCAAAAGGCAATGGAAGCTTTTGCTGGGCATAATGTCGGAACACTATCAGCAACAACTGCGTTTGGAAAGACCGTGTTTGCCATCGGAATGATAGCAAAGAGAAAGGTCAATACACTAATACTTGTTCACAACAAGGCATTGCTTGAGCAATGGAAGGAGCGGTTGGAATCGTTTCTTAAGATTGATGAAACAATAGAAGAGCCTGAAACAAAACGAGGCAGGAAAAAGAAAACTTCCGCCATTGGTTGCTTATACGCAGGCAAGAACTCGCTGCATGGCATAATTGATATTGCTTTGATACAATCTTGTTTGAGTGAAGGCGAAGTAAAGCCTTTTGTCAAGGATTACGGTATGGTGATAGTCGATGAATGTCACCATGTATCTTCAGTCTGCTTCGAGCAGGTTCTTCGACAAGTGACTGCTACTTTTGTTTATGGTTTGACCGCAACTCCAATCAGAAAGGATGGACATCAACCTATTATATTTATGCAATGCGGAAAGATAAGATTCACCTCTGATGCCAAGAGCCAAATGGAAAATCAAGGATTCAAACGCCTGCTGATTCCAAGGTTTACCTCGTTCCGAAGCATTACATCAGACCGCAAGACTTATGTTCAAATAATGCAAGAGTTATCCGAGGATAAGGTTAGAAATGAATTCGTTATGGAGGATGTCAAGGCTGCGATTCAAAAAGGACGAACACCTTTATTGCTGACAACTCGTACAGCTCATGTCAAGGTGTTGGCGCAAATGCTAATGCCATTTGCTGATCATGTTATACAACTCATAGGTGCAGACTCTGCTAAAGAAAAACGTCTTGCATTACAAAATCTACAGTCAATACCCACATCAGAATCACTTGTGATTGTAGCTACAGGAAAGTATGTAGGCGAAGGTTTCGATTATCCTCGCCTTGATACCCTGTTCCTTACTATGCCTATAGCCTGGAAAGGAAATGTGGAGCAATATGCAGGGCGTTTACATAGAGAATGTGAAGGAAAAAGAGAAGTATGCATATATGATTATGTGGATATTCGTGTTCCACTTTGCGACTCAATGTATCGTAAGCGACTGAAAGGGTATATTAAAGCTGGATATGGAAAGAATGTGATATCACCAGCACCAGATAAGAATTCCCAAGAATTGATATATGAGCAAAACAATTACGAAGCGGCATTCCGAAATGATTTGGCAAAAGCCAAACATTCTGTTGTTATCGCAGTACCGAAAGTGAAGTTTAAATATAAACCCTCTATCATGTCTGCACTCGCAAACCTTCTTCATGATGGTGTTTCTGTGGTTGTACATATAAAAGAGGAAGGGGCTAATGAGACAGAACTGTCAAATGCTGGAATGGATGTAGTGTACAACAAGGAACTAACTCTGCAATGTGCCATCATAGACAAATCTATTGTCTGGTATGGAAATATCAACTTCTTTGGCTATAACTCGGAAACAAATAATGTCATGCGAATTGCTGACTACAAAATTGCTGACGAAATGATGGAAATACTATATTCAGCCACGGAAAATAAAGGTAAATGAAAAAAAGTTATACTTTACCTAGATAATTAGCAAAGTAAAATATTTGTAGAATGCATTATAAATGAAAAACAGCCAAGCTTCAACAGCATATTTGAAGGTTGGCTGTTTTTTCTAGTTCAAAAGTTTGTATTATCAAAGATTATTCGTATCTTTACGATAGTTTCTGCTATCCTTGAAAAGCGAACGGAACAGGAAGTCGAACTCTCTTCGCAGTTCGCCGTTCTTCTCGAAAAACAGTTTGTTGATATTTTGTGTCAGGCTTAAATGAGGTTTGAGAATATTTAGGTAGTAGGGTGTTCCACCTAACATCATATAGCATTCTACGGTCTGATGGCGGTTGAATACGATATGGTTATTCTGTAGAAAATCCTCTGTTTCACCTAATGAGAAAGATACAAGATAGATGCTGCGGGTTACCCGGTTGTGTAGCCCTCCCTTATCTCCCAGCAACTTGTTGACCATCCATGAGGTTGCTGAACCGCATACCACGAGCATGAGGTTCTGGTCTGAAGCTCATTGGTTCCAGAAAAGTTCGATGGCGCTGATGAAATTGGAACGCGGGGTGTCGAACCAAGGCAGCTCATCGATGAATACTTTTATTTGAATATCGCAAGCTTTTTTCTTAGAAAACATGTCTGAACAGGGGGCGGTAACTCGATTTTTTAGGCGGTTACCGACCCTGTTCAGACATGTTTTATTCTTTTTTCAGATGCAGAACTTAGATAATCACCGCCGTTCCGCTGCAAGTTACCATCAACATGGAGCCGCTGTTACCAACGGTTTCGTAATCCAGGTCGATGCCCACGATGGCGTTGCAGCCTAAGGATGCAGCACGCTGGCTCATCTCCCTGAGTGCAGTATCTTTAGCTTCGCGGAGGGTACTTTCGTAAGAACCGCTTCTTCCGCCAATCACATCACGAATACTGGCAAAGAAATCTTTCACAAAGTTCGTACCAATGATGGTTTCGCCTGTCACAATGCCACGATATTCACGGATAGGGTGACCTTCTATGGTTGGAGTTGTGCTCAAAATCATAATTTTTTCCTTTCTTTTTATGTTATTACTCATGTTATCTTATAACTTAGACGATGAAGTAATAGAAAAGGTTACATGGAATTTAAAATTAACTTTTTTATTGATATCATTAAATGTTTAAAAAAGACCATAGAAATCTAAATGTAATTCAATGAAATTTCTATTTGCGTATAAAAATACAGGAAAAACTGACAAAATACGTGCAAAATACAAAAAATAGTAATAAAATGTTTTGCTCATTTAACTTTATTTGCTATCTTTGTACCAATTATTAATTTAAAACAAAAGGGACTATGAATTCTAAGAGAAAAAACTACACCATGGTCTTGAATACATCTCTTTTGTGCTTTGTTCTTGCCTCTGGACAAGCAGTCTTTGCTCAAAACAATGTAAACACAAGCCAAAAGGGAGCTGTTCAAGCTCGCCGTACTGCAGTTATTGCCAAAGGTGTCGTCACCGATGACAGCCAGGATCCCCTGCCTGGTGTAAGTGTAAGAGTGAGAGGTACCAAATTGGCAACAGTTACTGACATCAATGGTAAATTCAGTCTTACCATGCCTGAAATGGAGCCAGGAAAGGCATATTACCTGGAGTTCACTTACCTTGGAATGGAAAAGAAGGTGGTACGTTACCACAATAGCAAGTCCATCAATGTGAGTATGATTCCTGCTGCCACAAGTCAATTGAAGGAAGTTGAAGTTGTGGAGACTGGTTATGGCCGTTTGCCTCGTAAGGATATGGTTGGTGCCTTCACCACTTTGAAAGGTGAAGATGTGCTGATGCCTGCCTACCAGACTATCGACCAGATGTTGCAGGGTAAGGTGGCAGGATTGATGGTAGTCAATTCTTCTTCCCGTGTGGGATCTGCTCCTAAGCTTACCATTCGTGGTAAGGCAACTATTCTTGGAAATACCGACCCTCTTTGGGTTGTTGATGGAGTCATCCAGGAAGACCCTATTTCTATCGATGCTACAGCAGCGATGACTACTGATATGAAGGAATTGATAGGTAATCAGGTGTCCTGGCTCAACCCTCAGGATATAGAAAATATTACTGTATTGAAGGATGCTTCGGCTACTGCCATCTATGGTTCTAAGGCTTCTAATGGTGTGATTGTCATCACGACCAAGAAGGGTTCTGCAGAACGTACCAGTATCCGCTATTCAGCAAACTTCTCTGTCCGTCAACGTCCTAACTACGACTTATTTGATTTTATGAATTCGCAAGAGCGTATTCAGTTCAGTAAGGAGGCGTATGATGCGGGTGTGCGCTATCAGGGTGATCCGCTTCCTCAGATTTATACTTATGAGGGATTGATGGCTATGTTTAACAAGCACATGATTTCCGAGGCCGACTTTATGAAGCAGATGGAAAGATTGGAAACAGTGAATACTGACTGGCTTGATCTCTTGACCCGTAATTCTTTCAGTCATAGTCATAATCTCAGCGTATCTGGTGGTACTCAGAGAGTAACTTATAATGCTTCTTTTGGCTACTCTAATTCTGAAGGTACAGAAATTGGTAATAGTCAAAATCAATTTACTACTCGTCTGAATGTAGGTGTGCAATTCAGTAAGCGAATCCGTGCTTCCTTTAATATTAGCTGTAGTTCACGAAATTCTTACGGCTATAGCGGTGTAAGTCCTCAGTCGTATGCTCTTAATACCAGCCGTGCCGTACCTGCTTTCGAGGAAAATGGTGAACGAGCTTTCTATAAACAATATTATACTTATCAGTTGAACAAGTCCCTCGGTTCCAACAATACTTATGGCTACAATGTCCTCAATGAGATGGATAACAGTTATAGTAAGAACCGCGGTAATACCTTCAATGTGTCTGCAAATATTGATTTCCAGCTTCTTCCTTGGCTTAATTATCAGTTGGTGGGTTCTATGGCTCATAGTTCCAACGATTCTGAAAGTTATAAGGGTGAAAGGACTTCCTACATTGAAACCAACTATCGTGGTTATGGAGTAGGTGAGGCTGAACCTGGTTCTGCTTTGTATAAAGCAGCCCTGTTGCCATTTGGCGGTCAGTTGACCAATAATAATTCCAATATGACTTCGCTTGACATGCAGCATAAGCTGGTAGCAAGCAAGACTTTCAATGAGATTCATCGTGTCAATGGTATGTTTGGTTTTGAGATGCGTTCTTCCAAAACATATGGTAAGGGTACGAATGTCTGGGGTTATGTGCCAGAGCGTGGTGAGAGTTTGATCTCTCCTTCGCTTCCAGAGGATATTGTGCCTATCGGTGGTACACAGTCTATAGGTTGGGGTGCTCTTAGAGGTCTCTTTGAGGGTGGATGGAGTAGTATCAACAATACTTCCAATTACGTATCCTTCTTTGGTACAGCTGCTTACTCTCTGAAGAATCGTTATGTTATGAATATGAATATCCGTTCAGATGCTTCCAACCGTTTCGGACAGGATAAGCGTAAGCAGTTTGATCCTACTTATTCGTTCGGTTTCTCTTGGAAGATAGCAGAAGCGAAGTTTATCAAAGACAACGTGAAGTGGCTTGACCAGCTTAACCTCCGTGCAACATATGGTATTCAGGGAAATGTAGTCAATTCCATCAGTCCGGAATTGATAGCTTCTTATGGTGGTTTGCTTCCTGGTTATAATGAATACTATACCAGCATTGCAAGTCTTCCTAACCCTTATCTGAAGTGGGAACGTACCAAGACTTGGAACCTCGGTCTCGATATGCAAATTTTCAGAGCCGTAACGATGAGTCTTGAGTATTACGGAAGACGTTCTAATGCGATTATCGAGCAAGATGTACCAGAGGAATATGGTATGGGAACATTGAAGCTCAATGGTGGTATCATTGTCAACCATGGTCTCGAGTGGACAATGAATATCACTCCTATCAAGACCAAGGACTTAGTAGTAAGTGTTGGATTTAATGCTTCCAAGAACTGGAACAAGACTGAGACGGATGATCGCACAGCCCGTGTTGACCAGTTGACCCATCGTGATTTCGTAGCCGGCAACAGTCAGCGCCCTTTGCGTAAGGGTTATTCTCTCTATTCTTTCTGGGCTTATGATTTTACAGGTCTTGACCATGAGACAGGTCTTCCTACCTTTAGAGGTACTCAAGTAGAGGAGTTTGAAAATCCGGATAAGACAATAGATCCATTGTCATTCTTGGTTTATGCAGGTGAATCAGAGCCCTTCTTTACTGGAGGTATCAATCCTCATGTGCGCTGGAAGGATCTTCAGGTAAGTGCGAGCTTTGCCCTAATTTTGGGTTCTAAGAAACGCCTTCCTAACCCATATTCTACCTTTACTTATGGCAAGATGCCAAGTCCGCTGTCCAACCTCAGCAAGGAATTGTTGAATCGATGGAAGCAGCCTGGTGATGAGCTGCATACCAACATACCTGGTCTCTATACTTCGGTAGCGGATATTCTCAATCTCTATACACCAGATGGCTATTTTACCAATCGTTATGAAATGTGGGCAAATTCAACAGCACGTCTTGTGAGCGGTTCTTTCTTCCGCTGCAATCAGTTGTCTGTGTCTTATTATCTGCCTAAGAAAATCTGTCAGAAGATTCATGCTACAAGCATCTCTTTGAGTGGTAGTACAAACAATCTCTTCGTCATTGCCAGCAAGAAATGGAATGGCTTTGATCCTGAGTTGGGTAACAGTATCCAGCCACGCATTTTCTCTTTCGGACTTAGTGCTTCATTCTAAAAAATGACAATCATGAAAAAAGTTAAATTATATACAATGGTACTCTTGGGAGGCATGCTGATGCTCAATAGTTGCGGTGACTTCCTGGAGCCAAAATCCACAAGTGAGTTTGTCCCAAAGGATGTGCGCTCACTTAATGAAATCTTGTTGGGCGAGGCTTATCCTCGTAACGACATAGGTGGCTTTAATTATTTTCTTACCTTGATGGATGACGACTTAACTGCAACTCTCTATCAGTTACCTGAAGATAATTTCAATTACGATATATTGTTGGCTTCCTATACATGGCAGCCGGATATGTTTAATATGATGAAAGAGGCTGGTAGAACCTCTACGGATATGTATTATACATATTATCGTAAACTGAAGGGTGTGAATGCTGTCATTGATTATATTGATACTGTGACAGGTTCAGAAGAAGATATCCATTATGTCCTGGGACAGGCTTATGCGCTCCGTGGCTTTTACTATCTGAACTTAGTGAATATATTTGGTCAGCCATACAATGAGAATCCTGATGCTTTAGGTGTTCCTCTGAAATTAACAAGTGGTGTAGAGGAAAAACCGATGGCTCGCAGTACCGTGAAGGCAGTCTATGACCAAATTGTCAAAGACTTGCTGGAGGCAGAAAGTCAGTTTAAACTTGTTTCTGAGGCAAGACAATGGAAGAAGGATTACCGTGCAAGTCTGCCAATGGTACAACTGCTGCTCTCTCGTACCTATCTTTATATGGAGAACTGGGAAGAGGCTGCCAAGTATGCGAAGTTGGTGATGAACGATTCGCGGTTCAAGTTGCTTGATCTCAATACGGTAGAAACGGAAAAGAATGAATATGGTCAGGTGGCACGTATCTATACCAATTATCATTCTTATGATGAATCTTCTGAGGTCATCTTCCCTTATGGTAAAGTATCGGATTGGGCAGGATGGGTTGAAGAATATTCTACGGAAGATCCAACGACAGGTTTGCCACGTAAACCTTATTTCCGTGCTTCTGATGAACTGCTCAACAGTTTTGAGGATGGTGATCTTCGTAAGCAGCGTTATATCGTAAGGAAAGAATTCTCTGGTGAACTGCTGCCTTTGGCTATCGGTAAATTGAAGGTCAATAATAGTTATCGACCTACTGGTGGTACAGGTGTATTTGGTAGAAGTCTTCGTCTTTCTGAGGCATATCTCAATTATATGGAAGCAGAAGCAATGCTCGCCAAGGCTGGAGTGGATGCTAATGGAAGTCAGGAAGCACTTCAAGCTTTGGTAGAATTACGTAGTAAGAGATTTGCTGATAACTATGCTCCAAAGGCAGAGGATGTAGCAGATATTGATAAGTTGGTGGAGTATATACATCAGGAACGTCGTCGCGAACTTTGTTTCGAGAGTCATCGTTGGTATGATTTGCGCCGTTGGGGTATGCCTGAAATCAAGCACGTTTGGTATTCTACACCAACTACCAAGACAACCTATACTCTTCAGGCAAAGGATCCACTTTATACAGTCCCTATACCTGATGTAGCACGAGAATTGAACAATCAGCTGGAGCAGAATCCACTTTGTGCAAAGCGCATAGGTGAGACTTCTGAGTTCACAGTTGATAATACTAACCCGGATAATAATACAGAAGAATGAAAAGATTTATATATATCACAGTTGCGAGCCTCATCACAATGACGGCTTGCACTCCATCCGAAGATCCTATCACTCCATCGGGTAACTACTCTGTTCTTCGTATGGAATTTCCTCAAGGTAACAATTCTTGGGATGAAGATATTAAAGAAATACATGATAAATATGGTGTTTATCTGCTGTATAAGGATATTACTCCTGCCGACTTGAACAGAAAATGGACAGGTATAGGTACGGGAAAACTCTATTATGGTGATGATGTGCCAGGTACAGAAGTGCCTTACTATGTTGATTTCTTTAAGAACAACGTATTCCCTTATGCTTCTACCGAGATGATTCAGAAGAATTTTCCTGTAAAGATTTACTTGCAGAAAGACTTTAGAGGTGTAGATCCTAATCTTGGAGGAGGAGATGATTCTGGTACTGGTGGTACTGGCGGTACTGGTGGTACAGGCACAGGTGGTACTGGTGGCACAGGCACTGGCACAGGTGGTACAGGCACTGGCACAGGTGGTACAGGCACAGGTACAGGCACAGGTACAGGTACCGGTACAGGTAGTACAGAAATTTATATCCCTGATGTAGCTGGCTTTACTCCAACAAAATTCGATGGCTTTGACTATTGGGCAATTAGTTTCTCCAATACGGAATTATATTGGTTGCAGAAACGCGCAGAACTTAAGGATAAAGAGAATAAGACTGATGTAGAAAAGGCGGAATTAGCGAAAGCTAATGAAACAATGGCTGTAAAGCGATTCTGTTTTATCAATCAGTTCCTTACATCTCAGCGAATGGACAATACCTTGCCAGAGCCTGAAGGATTGAGAGATGGAATAGATTTCGTTTCAAGTCTGAATAGAAGTAATCCTAACCATCAAAATTATGTGTTTAATCGTGGTCTTATCAGATGGGTTGATGATAATGGTGTAGAAGAGGAATCTTTATGGAGTATTTATACTTCCTATTATAAGCAGCCGAATTATAATTCCGGTGGTTTTTACAGAGATTTCTTCTCACTCTATATCAGGGCAGCTATGCGATTCTCTCCAGAAGAATTCTATGAAAAATATCCGAAGGAGAAGTATCCGCTCATTAGTGAAAAATATGAGCTTGTTGTCAGATACATGAAGGATAAATATGGTATCGATCTCCCTGGTATTGCCAAGGGATCAGATACTACAACTGAAAAATAATGAAAAGTAACATACAAATATCATGCAACAGATACAAATACTGTTGCGTGGTATTTGTTCTACTTTTGAAAATGATCTTTAATCGTCATTGTATGAAGAAGAAAATTATATTTCTGATATTCTCTTTATTTAATATCCTGTTGCCTATAATGGCTCAGGATTCAATCAGTAATAGAGGAATTCTTTTTGAAGATATTTCTTTTAAGGAAGCTTTGGCAAAGGCGAAGGCTGAAGGAAAGAAAGTTTTTATCGATTGCTATACTCAAACATGTGGTCCTTGCAAGTATATGATGAAGAATATCTTTCCTTTGCAGGAGTGTGGTGATTATTTCAATCCTAAATTCGTTTCTCTGACAAGGGATATGGATGTTGGTGAAGGACCGAAATTGGGCAAGAAATATAAGGTGGGGATTTATCCTACTTTCCTCATCATTAATCCCGATGGAACTCTGTTCTGCAAGGAGATGGGGGCGGTAAGACTCAACTCCAATATTACTTTCGTAGAAAAAATAGAAAATGCGATTCAGCGTGCCACAGAGATTAATGAACTGGAAAAGAAATATAACTCTGGTGAAAAGAATACAGTATTGGTACGCAAATTAGTTGACTTGCTGAAGGTAAGTGATTTCCAAAAGGCAGATACCGTACTCAATCAATACCTTAGTTCGCTAAGCATAGAGGAATTGTGTAAGGATGACACATGGAATATGTTTTCATCTGAAATCAATTCTCCTGATTCTCCTGTCTTTCGCAAACTCCTTGCCAACCGTGTTCATTTTGAAAAACTGTTGGGAAAGGATAGGGTAGAGGGAAAGATTATTTCTACCTATCAGAACGAGTTTAATATGTGTAAAATGTTGGATATGCATTTTGACCAGCGAATTGCAGATTTGAAGGACTTAGAGAAGAATGGTTATTCACAAGCGCTCGCATTACGTGAGAGTATGACGCTTCGTTGGATTATCAATGAAAAGCAGGTAAATCGTATCGGAGAAATCCTGTCAATACTTCAGAAACTGAAATCTCTTCCTTCTGATGCAGAGCGCATGGCTGTTATCAAAGAATTGAATAGCTTTGAGCGGGTAGCTAATATAGCGCAAAGGAATAAAGCTTGTACAGAACTGCGAAATATTCAAAAGTTAATGGATGAAAAGAGTGCCAGAGCGATAGAGCGCTTTATCACTCGCATTTTACCTAAGAAATAAATAAAAGCTCCATTCGTCATCATGATACGAATGGAGCTTTTATCTATTATTCTATGCATGAGAAACCCATTTGGTTTCAGTAACTATTTTGTTTCCTGTTCTTCCTGCATATCCAGATACTGGTTGTTCTTATCGTAAAATTCATACTGAAGGAATGCCAGTTTCTGTGAAGCAATCACATTAAATCCGAAACCATACTTGAACTGCCATTTGCGCTTCAAAGAAATGAAGCCCTTATTGATAAAGGCAGCTACATAAGGATTCACATACAAAGTAAATTTCTTGACGCCAATCTTGTTGACTAAGCGGTCAATCTTTCTTTCCAATTGGTCGGTGAAGAGGATGCTGGACTTGATTTTGCCCGATCCAAAACAGGTAGGGCAAGTTTCCTCTACGTTTACGTCCATAGCTGGTCGTACACGCTGACGGGTAATCTGCATCAGTCCGAATTTGCTTAATGGAAGGATATTGTGCTTTGCACGGTCCTTCTGCATGTTCTTGCACATGCGTTCATAAAGCAATTGTCGGTCTTCCGCCAGATGCATATCAATGAAATCGACAACGATGATACCTCCCATATCGCGGAGTCTCAACTGTCGTGCCAACTCATCGGCAGCACCCAGGTTCACATCGAGAGCATTTGCTTCCTGACCTTTCTCACGAGTGCGGTTGCCACTGTTTACATCAACTACATGCAGAGCTTCTGTGTGCTCAATGATGAGATAAGCACCATGTTTGTAGTTGACAACTCGTCCAAATCCAGCCTTAATCTGTTTGGTAATGCTGAAATTGTCAAAGATAGGCACCTTACCAGTATAGAGTTTAACTATGCCCGCCTTTTCAGGGGCTATTAGAGAAACATAGTTTTTCACCTCGTTCATCACATCTTCGTTGTTAACGTAGATGTTCTCGTAAGATGGGTTAAACAAGTCACGCAGGAGAGCGACGGCTCTTCCGGTTTCCTCGAATGCCAGTTGCGGGCGTTGTTGTGTTTTCTGTACCTTGGCGATAGCATCCTCCCATCGCTTCACCAGGACTTTAAGCTCAGCATCGAGTTCTGCGACACGTTTTCCCTCAGCTACAGTACGTACGATTACGCCACAATTTTTTGGTTTGATACTGTGGATGAGTTGTTTGAGTCGTGAACGTTCTTCACCGCTTTTGATTTTCGACGAAACAGAAACTTTTTCTCCAAATGGCATGAGCACCAAGTATCGACCTGCAAATGAGATTTCACCTGTCAGTCGAGGTCCCTTGGTTGAGATGGGTTCTTTTACGATTTGCACCAACACTTCCTGTCCAGTCTTCAAGACATTCTGTATACTACCTTCCTTTTCGAGGTCAGGTAATTTGGTGGCTTTAGAGAATGGGAAAAGTTTCTTTCTGTCGCTCTGTACTTGTTTAAGATACTTTTGGTAGGAATTAAATTGACTTCCTAGATCAAGATAATGAAGAAAGGCGTCGCGTTCATAACCTACATCCACAAAACAAGCATTAAGTCCCGGCATGAGTTTCTTAACCTTGGCGATGTAGATGTTGCCCACAGAAAAGGAAGCCTCGCGTGGCTCATTTTGATATTCTACTAATTGTTTATCCTCCATGAGCGCGATGGAGATGTCTTTCTGTTGGACGTCAATTACAACTTCGCTTGTCATTTTCTTCAAAAAATCTTTTAATTAGTACTTACAGAAAAGGGGCATGTCAACACTTAAGAGCTGACATACCCCCTCAGTCACGAACTGACTGGGAGCAAAATAGGCTATAAAAGCTTACTTGCTCTTATGTCTGTTCTTACGTAATCTCTTTTTACGCTTGTGAGTAGCCATCTTGTGGCCCTTCTTTTTCTTTCCGTTTGGCATGATTTTAAAATTTTAAAATATTGTTATTTATAAATGTTATGTCCAAAGACTTAATTAATCCTCATTTTCTACAGTTTGACCCAGCATCAAATCTACAAAACTCTTTGCTGGTTTGAAATTTGGATAGTCGTGAGCAGGAATGGTGAGAGTAATGTTCTTGGAAATGTTACGTGCTGTCTTTGCTGCTCTATGCTTGATATTAAAGCTTCCAAATCCGCGAAGGTAAACATTCTCTTTTCTCTCGACAAGGCTGGTCTTAACCTGATCCATAAAAGCTTCTATTACTACGCCAACATCTTTCTTTGGTACGCCTGTTGCTATAGACACCTCGTTGATGATATCTGCTTTAGTCATGTTATTCTTACTATAATTATTTATTTATTAATCTAAATCGGTGTGCAAAGATACAAGTTTTTTGCGACATAACAAAAAAGTTAGCGATATTTTTGCAAAAATAATGCCCTAAGTATTTGCATATAAGGTTTTTATTGTGTATTTTTGTACCAAAATTGGAAAAATAATGAGATTTAAGCGTTTTTTTATATTGCTCTTGGTTATTGTTTCGGTGGTATCTTCTTCATTTGCTCATTGCGAGTGGAGTGCAGAGAATGTACCGATTCCATATCTCAAGGATTCTACACAATATGTTTCTGATCCAGATGGTTATCTATCTAAGGAACAGAAGGATTCTGCTAATTTTTATCTTCAGAAATTAAATCTGGAATGTGGCGTTCAGAATGTCTTGGTCATTGTAGGGCATGTAAAGGATCAGGATGCATTCCGTATGTCACAGGATATCGGTGAAAAGTATGGTATTGGTTACAAGAAAACTCGAAGGGGACTTGTGGTGGTGATTGCCGTGGAGGATCATAAGTACTTTATTGCACCTGGTATGGGACTGGAAGGAGAATTGACTGATGTGGATTGTGATGATATAGCCAGAGCATGCATCGTGAAGTATATGCGTCTGAATCAACCGGGTATGGCAGTTGTTACCGTAAGCCGCTCTATATATAATAAGGTGAAAAGTGGTAGAACTGGTATTCCGGATGTGGATGATGGTCCTTTAGGAGAGGATGAATGGGGATTTATTATCTTTTTCCTTATCATCTGTTTCGGCATTCCTATATATTTATTAATAAGGTATATATTGGAAGAATGTGGTGTTATCAAGAAAAAGCCATCTTCCGGTAAATCCTCTCGTCAGCATAAAAGGCATGATGATGATTGGTTTCCTCCGTTCTTTCTGGGTGGCGGAGGTGGCTTCTCGGGAGGCAGTTCTTCTGGTGACGGCTTCTCTGGAGGTTCTTTCGGTGGCGGTTCATTTGGCGGAGGTGGCTCCGGCGGTGGATGGTAAATCAAGG
>ENA-OPWO01000258-OPWO01000258.1-human-gut-metagenome-genome-assembly--contig:-NODE-258-length-21080-cov-3.347301_pt1 | contig 21080 bp, 14 predicted proteins | sample MGYA00241510_ERZ502012 | MGnify/ENA primary metagenome ERZ502012 (study PRJEB25962, sample SAMEA2041923) | human gut metagenome | biome: human gut; feature: human-associated habitat; material: faeces...
GTGGTTTGACAAGTTTGGTAATTCCTTCAGGTGTTACTTCGATAGGAGATGAAGCATTCCATGGTTGCTGTGGTTTGACAAGTTTGGTAATTCCTTCAGGTGTTACTTCGATAGGAGATGAAGCCTTCTCTGGTTGCAGTGGTTTGACTAGCTTGACCATCCCTTCCAGTGTTACTAGGATAGGCTGGTCGGCTTTTTATGGTTGCAGTGGTTTGACTAGCTTGACTATCCCTTCCAGTGTTACTTGGATTAGTGGTGAAGCCTTCTCTGGTTGCAGTGGCTTAACAAGTTTGGTAATTCCTTCCAGTGTTACTTCGATAGACCGGTCTGCTTTTTCTGGTTGCAGTAGTTTGACTAGCTTGACCATCCCTTCCAGTGTTACTTCGATAGGCAATTATGCTTTTGAAGGTTGCAGTGGCTTAACCTCCATTTATGTATATCTGGAAAAAACACCAAAGCTGGGGACAGATATATTTTCTGGATGTGACGCAAAGAAGTGTAAGGTTTATGTACCAACAGGAACTTATGATGATTATTGGTTGTCAGAATTTGGCTATTTTGAGAATATCGAGGAATTTGATGCGACTGACATCGACAATGTAACCACCGCTTCCGATGCCAAGGAGGTCTCTCGTTATTCCGTGAATGGTCAGCGATTGTCTGCTCCCGCCAAGGGCTTGAACATCGTGAAGTATAGCGATGGTAGTGTGAAGAAAGTTGTTGTTCAATAAATGACAACAAGCATCTTAGAGATGCTATATGGGAGTGCTGTGGCTTACTAGGCACTCTGTAATTAGATTCTGTAAGCAGGTGAAGACCTATTTTAAACTAACCCTAAAAAGCGAAGACAATGAAAAAGTCAACGTGGATTAAGGTTCTTTTGTTGGTGGCCTTAATGCTGTTATTCAGTTTGAAGGCTTACTAACAGAAGCTTTCATTGGGGCACGAGTAATCGTGCCCCTTTTTCATTTCATCCTCAGTGCAACCAAGTTTTAATCATTACCTTACGGAACATAATTTAGATTAGCTCAATGATGCAGCAAACTTGCCACTTCATCTGGCAATATTACCTTGCAAGGCTGAGGACCAGGTAATGGTCTTTCTCTTAGGAAAAGGAGGTATATTACATTCTTTCCCTGAGCAAATGGGGCGAGAGCCACCTTTCTCTTCAGCTTTTCCAAGAGCCGGTCCGCATAATCAGGGGCTGTCCATTTACATTCTCCTACAAGTATTGTGTTCTTGTCAAAAAGGTCTTCTGCAACGACATCAAATTCAAGTTCCTCGTTGCCGACAGGGGTTCTCTTTCCTTCTTCAAAGATGGGAACCTTGCCCCACCAGCGTGAGGCTTCACCCCATGTGTGACCTTCTATGTCGCTACCACAGACAGCCATCTGGCACAGTCTTTCCCAAACCTCAGCCACATGACCGGTGAATCCGTCATTGATGAATTTCCTTGCAATGTTGCCACGACCCAAGGCAATCATAGACTTGTTTGGCTCGATGAATCTGTAGTAGAACGCCATGAATGGGTCATCTATCCGATAAAGAATCTTCTTGGTCTTCAGCGGATTTTCGCCAAATGGTACTTCCTTTCTGAGGAAAGCCATTTCTGTCAGAATTTTCATCGGTTTGGCAAGTTCTGCCGTAGTCTTGCCAAGAGCATCGGAAATGCTGGAATACTTCTGCTTTCCACTGCCCACTGCAAGCATAATTGACGAATAAGGTGCGATATCTGATACCTCATCCATAAACAGACGGGTAGGCTCGTCATAGAGATTTCCCATTTCGTCTAATATCAGTTCCTGGACGGCTTCTTCCAAAGAGCCGAATCTTTCTCGTTGGCTCCAGTACTGGGGCACTCCTCCCCATATAGAGTACTCTTCCACAAGTTCCTTGGCTGAGGTGTTGATGATTTCTTGCCACCAAGGCAACCTAACCGGGCGCAGGGTGAAAATGCGGTCAGCTCTGCCATAAAGAGGTTCTGAGCCTAGTAAGAGTCCGTGCATCATTCTTTGCGAAGAGCCGCAGATGATGATGTTACAGCGCAATTTATCTATTCCAGCAAGACGCAAGTCGAGGATTCGTTGTAGATTAGAAGGTAAGGCTGGATCTTTCTGAACAAGATATGGGAACTCGTCCAAGACAAGTGTTGCGTTTTCCTTGCAACGGTAGTTGAAAGCCATGATGATGTCTTCCCAGGAAGAATACACAGGGCTGTCAAAGCCCGGATATTCCGTGCCTATGGTGCGTGCCAACAGACTTAGTTGGGTAGTCTTCTCGCTTAGGTTGGCTTCAAAGTAAATGTCTCCATCCTTCAACACTCTTCTGATGAGAGTTGATTTTCCAAGTCTCCTTCGTCCGTATATCACGATGAAGTTTGACGCTTTAGACTCCAAAGCTGTCTGTAAAACAGCTTGTTCCTTGATTCTATCTACGAATTTCATAATTAGTGATTTTAGAATTACTAACTGCGAAATTACTAAAAATGATGATGGATATGTACTTTATTACATATTTATATGGAAAATTACGTATATTTAATAATTGTTGCAAGCTGATAGCTCTTTAATATTGTTTGAAGACAGCAAAAGAATGTCTGTCAACATTTATAATAAAGAAGAGCGGAAGAACAGCTGGGGTTAACAGAGTTAACAGTTAACAGCTGATTTTCCGCTTTTTCTTCTCTTAAATATCAAAAGTCTACTACGCTAACCCCTTAAAAAATGCCGTTAGCGTAGTGAACTTTTGAATATACGAAATCAATCTTTACCACAATTTTTCAGGCGACAAGTCCTTGTCCTTTCTGCCCATCAGATAGTAATCGGCAAGGAACTGGATATTGGCCTGAGTAATCTTCAGACCCTCTTCCTTCACATATCGGCTGGTGAAGATGTTGGCATCAGGAAGCATTCCCTTTTCTATCAGCTTGCAAACAATCTCGTAAGGGAAAGGAATACCGTTGCCGGAGATGATATTGAAACTGTCCTCTGCTGCACGCTCGGCATTGTAGTATGGGTTTTCAGGCGAAGCGATGCAATGGGCGGTTCCGAAGCTGATGTTGATGCCCGTATAAGGACTTCCGTACACGATGATTCCCTTTTCGTATTTCTGAGGGAAACTGATGTTGGAAGGCAGTTCGAAACCGATATTCTTCAGGAATTCCTTCATCGTCTTGACATCCTTGATGAACACAAACTTGTCTCCATAGCCATTCTGCTTGAGCAGATTGTAGTCGTGGATGCTCTTCTTGTGTTTCTGAATATTTCTCTCAGCCTCTATCTGAGCCTTGTTGTCTTCATAAGTAGGATCGAGGAGAGCACCGGTTTGCCACCAGTCTCCACCAAATCGGAAGAGATTGCATACGAGCACATTCTCGCCGCTGAGGAAGGAAGAAGCATCCCCAATATTGGTAGATTCCTTGAGCACTCTGATGAGGCTCCCTTCTTCTGCCTTCTCCTGATTCTCCTTTGAGGTCTTCTCCGGATCATCTTCCTCCTCATACAAATCCTTCAGATAGAAGAATTTCTCATCCTCTTTCATCATTCTGAAGGCTCTGGTTCCCTTGTAATCGATGTCCGTCCAGAGTTTGTGGGCAGGATGATGCTCGCTGATCTTGGCAAGCCATTCAGCAGAGGTGAGAGCCAAAAGATTGTGGCGATCGTTCATCGTGTGCTCTATCTGGATGGAGTAGGCGATGATTTCATTGAAGCCCTGTGGAGAGCGGGCGAGCTTTTCGAGGTCGAACTGCAGGCGCTTGAGATTGTTGATGTTGAAGAAGCAGTTATAGTGAAACCATGCCAGCACGTCTCTGTATTCCAGGAACTTGTCTTCTGCTGTAGGCAACTCGCAGAGAAATTCACGCAGGCGCTCGTTTTCCGGTGCAGTTTCATACTCCTTGTCGAGAAGATTATACACCAGTTTGGCAGCCAGTTCTATCGTACTGAAGAGGAAAGGTACGGTCTCCTGGATGTAGGCACTCTGCTGGTAATGGTGCCAGCACAGGAACTTGATGTCGGAGATGTTGATCTCGTCCGGATCGTATGGCGCATCATCTTCATTGAGAGAGTTCTTGACAAACTCCTTTTCGTTCTCATAGAACGGGATGTATGAACCATATCGCTTCTTGCATTCTGCGGTGAAAGTCTTCCAGATACAAGTACCGGAGAGCACGTCCTCAAAATATCCGGCGATGCAGAGGGCGAGCTGCTTGGCATCTTCCACGTCTTTGAACTGATGCGTGAAGCAGGCATCGTCGAGGGCGTGGTATATTTCATTGGATAACTCCGTATAATATTGATCCACTTCATTAGGTTTCTCGTATGGATGCATTGCCATCCATTCTTGAGTGAAAATTACTTTTTTCATATCATTCGATTGTTTGTTATTTCGTGCAAAGGTAATGAAATAATAGAGAAATCTGCAAGAAATTCAAAGTTTTTTCGTAACTTTGCACCCGAATTTAGGCAATCTTAATAAAACTATATGGTTGCCGCAAGCGTTTTAGAAGGATTTTGCACCCTAATTCATGGCTGGGAGGGTGAATTCGGCCTTCTATTTGATTATACATGAATTAAGGTTAAAAAGATTTGAAGACATTTGAAGAATTGGGCGTGAGCGAAGAGATTCGCCGTGCCATCGAAGAGCTTGGATTTGAGAATCCAATGCCAGTTCAGGAAGAAGTAATCCCATATTTGCTTGGTAATAAGAACGACGTGATTGCGTTGGCGCAGACGGGTACGGGTAAAACCGCATCCTACGGTATTCCGGTTATCCAGAAGACTGATGCTAATAGCAAGGAGACGCAGGCTGTCATCCTCAGTCCTACACGTGAGCTCTGCCTCCAGATAGCAGACGATTTGAACAGTTTTGCCAAGTACATCGACGGTTTGCATATTGCTGCAGTCTATGGTGGTACTGACATCGGAAGTCAGATACGCACCCTGAAGCATGGTGTGCAGATTATTGTGGCTACTCCTGGACGATTGCTCGATTTGATTAATCGTGGTGTGGCTCAGTTGGAGCACGTGAACAACGTGGTGCTTGATGAGGCTGACGAGATGCTGAACATGGGCTTCTCTGAGAGCATCAATGCCATCTTTGAGAACGTGCCGGAGGATAGAAATACCCTTCTCTTCTCGGCTACCATGAGCAAGGACATCGAGAAGATTGCACTCAACTACCTGCACGACCACAAGGAAATCGTGGTGGGTTCACGCAATGAGGGTGCTGAGCACGTAAACCACATCTACTATCTCGTAAACGCCAAGGATAAGTATCTTGCCCTGAAGCGCATCGTGGACTTCTATCCGCGCATCTTTGCGATTATCTTCTGCCGCACCAAATTGGAGACGCAGGATATCGCTGATAAACTTATCAAGGATGGATATAATGCCGAGGCCCTGCATGGTGACTTGAGCCAGCAGCAGCGAGACCTCACCATGCAGAAGTTCCGCAACCATACCGTTCAGTTCCTGGTGGCTACTGATGTGGCAGCACGTGGTCTGGACGTAGATGATCTGACTCACGTTATCAACTATGGTTTGCCTGACGATGTGGCAAGTTACACCCACCGAAGCGGTCGTACCGGTCGTGCCGGAAAGAAGGGAACTTCCATCTCTATTATCCATACTCGTGAGAAATTCAAGGTTCGCCAGATAGAGAAGCAGATAGGCAAGGACTTCGTGGATGGCGTTTTGCCAACCCCAGAGGAAATCTGCAAGAAGCAGCTCTTTAAGACGATGGACGACATCATGAAGACCGATGTGGATGAGGATCAGATTGAACCATACATGGCAGAAATCAACCGCCAATTTGAGTACATCGACAAGGAGGATATCATCAAGAAAATGGTGACCATCACCTTCGGTAAGTTCCTGGATTACTACAAGAATGCTCCTGAGATTGTGAAGCCAGAGAGCGGTAAGGGTTCACGTAACGGCGAAGGTCGTGGAAGTCGTGGTGAGCGTGGCAAGGTTTCTGGTGGTCGTAGAAAGCACGAAACTGAGGCTGGATTCAAGCGCCTCTTCATCAATCTGGGTAAGGCTGATGGTTTCTATCCAGGCGAAATCATGCAGTATCTGAACAAGCATGTGAAGGGTCGCCAGGAGGTAGGGCACATCGACCTGCTGAGTAAGTTTGCCTACATCGAAGTGCCAGAGGAGGATGCTAAGCGCGTGATGAAGGCATTGAACGGTACTGAGTACAAGGGCAGAACCGTGAGATGTAACGATGCTGATGAGGAAGGTCATGGCAGAGCAGCCCGTGGCGGACGTGGTCGCAGAGGTTCTTCTGATGATGCAAGAGACTCTCGTGATTCTCGTGGAAAGAGCGGACGTGGAAGCCGTGGCGAATCTCGTGGCGGAAGAAAATCTCGCCCTCAGGAGGATACAGGCGATTGGCGCCAGTTCTTCCAGAACAACGACAATGTGAAGTTCAAGGGCGAGGAGCCAAACTTCGAGGAAGAAGGCTGGGCAAGAAGACGTCCTAAGAAGAAGTAAGAAATGTAACTGTATTATAAATGTGCGATCTTTTCGTTCCTTATCTATGGAAAAACGAGATAAGGTACGAGAAGGTCGCACTTTTTTTGCCAAAAAATGATATTTAAATAAAGTTTGGCTTACATATAACCTAAGGAGCTAAAATATGCCCTAATCCCAAAAATCAGTATAAATTTTAGGATTATAATCCCAAAAATCACCCTAATTTTTGGGATTAAGAGATTTTTTTGCTATCTTTGCACCAGATTTTAAGCAAAAAAGAATAGTATGATACGACGACAGTTACAAGACGTGATAGAGGCTCGAATGTTTGCAGGCAAGGCAATTATTGTGATAGGAGCAAGACAAGTGGGTAAGAGTACGCTCTTCAATATGGTGTTGGAGGGGCGTAAGGAACCTGCTTTGCAACTGAATTGCGACGAGCCTGAGGTGCAAGAGATGCTGTCTGCAATGAATACGCAGGAGTTGAGATTGCTGATAGGGCAGAACAAGATACTTGTTATCGATGAGGCTCAGAGGGTGGAGAATATCGGTATGACATTGAAGCGCATTACGGATAATTTTCCTGATGTCCAGTTGTTGGTGACTGGCTCTTCCTCTTTCGAACTCCAAAGCAAGCTTAATGAGCCGTTGACAGGAAGAAAGTTTGAGTATCATCTCTTTCCTTTGTCAACTGGTGAGTTGCTGAATGCGCAAGGCTTGCTCTCTGTGAAGCAAACCTTGGAGAGCCGTCTTATTTTTGGTTCTTATCCAGACATCTTCAATCATCAAGAGGATGCCAAGGACTTATTGTATAATCTCTCCAACAGTTATTTGTATAAGGACTTGTTGAATTTGGAGAGTGTGCGTCGCCCGGCATTATTGGGCAAACTTCTTACGGCTTTGGCTTTGCAGGTGACAAGCGAGGTGTCGTATAATGAGTTGGCTCAGACGGTGGGTACGGATAACAAGACTGTGGAGAAGTACATCGACTTGTTGGAGAAGTGCTACATTATCTTTAAGCTGAATGGCTTCAATAGAAATCTTCGTACAGAGCTAAAGCGTGCCAAGAAGTTTTATTTCTATGATAATGGTATCCGAAATGCCATCTTGCAGAATTTCGCTCCCCTTGCTCTTCGCCAAGATGTGGGTGCTTTGTGGGAGAATTTCTTTATCAGTGAGCGTATTAAGGCTAATCAATATAACGGTCAATACGTGAATAGTTATTTTTGGCGCACCAATCAACAACAGGAGATAGATTACATAGAGGAGTGTGATGGACAATTCTCTCTCTTTGAGATGAAATGGAATCCCAAGCGTGCCAATACCCAGTTTCCTAATTCTTTCCTTACTGCATACGATGTGAAGGAAAAGGCTATTGTTACGCCAGAGAATTGGTTGGATTGGGTGAAGTAAAAGATATATTAATAATTTATGATAGTATTGTAGAATGGAGTTTAAACAAAGTGTAAAAGAAGCCTTAGCATATTATGTTTATGCTTTGGTCGATCCACGTAATAATAAAATTTTCTACATAGGAAAAGGTAAAGGAGATAGGGTGTTTCAACATGCAGAAGCAGCACTTGTAGAAAACGATCATAGTTTGAAACTTGAGACCATCCGTAACATAATTTCGGAGGGTAGACAGGTAAAATACTACATAATGCGCCACAATCTTGATGAAAAAGAAGCATATCTTGTGGAATCGTCCTTGATAGATATGCTGACATATCCTCAATTCAATCATGATAATCAATTGACAAATCTTGTTGCTGGTTACCATCAATGGGATGAGGGCATTAAGAGCATCCAAGAGGTAAATGCTTTGTATGATTGTTCAAAGATTGATGTGGAAGATGGAAGCTATCTTCTATTGGTAAGCCTGAATCGGAGTTTTGATCAAGCAAAAGCTAAAGGAGTATATAAAAGGTTTGACGTCTATGAGTCAACACGAAAATATTGGGCTATTGGAGCAGAGCAAGCACAGAAAGTAAACTATGTGTTGGGAGTGTACAGAAAGGTCGTTAGATGTGTCATAAAGGTTAAGTCACATGAATGGGTTGCCAAAGCAGAAGATGGTAGTATCTTCAAGAAACCTCGTTGTTGCTTTGGAGGCGATTTGTGTCCTGATTCGCCATATATGAATAAGGATGTCAGTGATTATCCTTTTGGTAGTGGTGCAGCTGTTAGATATATAAAATAAAAGAGATTGTAGGAGGATGAAATAGAATCATTTCAAATCAATTAATTTGAAATAAAATGGTTTGAAATGATTTTGTTTCAAATATTTTGATTATATTTGCACCCGAATAGTAAATATAAGCAATATGGACATACCTTTCGTTTTTGGAAAAATAGCAGATGGTGAGGACTTTACCGACAGAGTTGTTGATACGGAGAAACTGAAGAACAATTTCCGTGGTTTGGTAAATACCATCATCATCTCACCTCGAAGATGGGGAAAGACATCTTTGGTGAATCATGCCTTGGAACAAATGGGGGATGATAAGGAATACCTCGTTTGCAAGGTGGATATATTTAATTGCCGAACTGAGGCGCAGTTTTATCAAACCTACGTCAATGCCATTTTGAAGGCTTCTTATTCAAAAATGGATGATTTTATTGCGGCAGCGAAGAAGTATGTAGGCTCTTTTGGACCTAAGTTGACGTTGAGTGATTGTAGTATGCAATATGAACTTGCCCTTGGCGTGGATTTCAAGGATAAGCAGTATTCTTACGATGAGATTCTTGACCTTCCTCAGAAGATTGCTTTGGAGAAAGGGAAGAAGTTTATTGTGTGCATAGACGAGTTTCAGAATGTTAGTTCATACGTTGATAGCTTGGGCTTTCAGCGTAAACTTCGCTCGCATTGGCAGACGCACAATCGTGTGGGGTATTGTATGTTTGGTAGCAAGCGCCACATATTGCTCGACATCTTCAGCAATTATGAGATGCCTTTTTATAAGTTTGGCGACATCATGTTCTTGGATAAGATAGGCGAGGAGGATTGGGTGAAGTTTATCGTATCTCGCTTTGCTGACACAGGGAAGAAAATCTCAGAGACTGTTGCCCGATTGATAACTCAAAAGGTGGATTGCCACCCTTACTATGTGCAGCAGTTGTCGCAGTTAGCTTGGCTTAGGACGCAGAAAAACTGTAAGGAATCCATCGTTGATGAGGCTTTTGAGTCTTTGGTGGGACAACTCAGTTTGTTATTCAGTAATCTTGTGGATAGTTTGACTGCCAAGCAAATCAGCTTCTTGCAAGCTGTAGCTTATGGCGAGAAAAACTTCTCTTCACGAGAGGTTTTGACAAAGTATCAACTGGGTACATCTGCCAATATCAAAAATTTGAAAAAGGCGATGCAGGATAAGGATCTCATAGATGTGATGCCTGATGTCATTACCTTGCAAGACCCAGTCTTTGCTTATTGGCTCAAAGAGAAATATTAAATCATTTGTAGTGTTTTATAACAAACAATATTTTTTTGTTTATGGCAAGAACTTTCTGTAAGACTTGGTGGGGCAATGCCTGGTTGCAAGCCCTTTCCCATATAGATTATTCCAATCGCATTCCTCGTGGTGCTCGCTATGCTCGCAATGGGTCGGTAAAGAGTGTTGTCTTCGATGGCAACAAGATTAAGGCTAAGGTGCAGGGTAGCAGAGTGAGACCCTATACCGTAACCATGGTTATCAACAAGTTTTCGGAGTCGGAAAAAGAGCGATTGATTGATGGCATCTTGGCTAAACCTGCCATTGTGCCTCAGTTGCTCAACATGAACCTGTCTCCAGCGGTACTCGATATTGCCAAGGAAGCAAGGTTGAAAGTGTTTCCTTCTTCGTGGAGAGACCTTGACATGGATTGCGATTGCCCAGATTGGGCTGTGCCATGCAAGCATATTGCTGCGGTTGTCTATATGGTGGGCTTGGAGATTGACAACAACCCTTTCTTGGTGTTCCAACTCCATGGCGTGGATATTTTGGAGGAATTGAAGAAGAGAGGAGTTGGGGTTGATGAGAAGAGAAATGTGACGATACCTAAGTGGCAAGATGCTTTGTCGTTGGTATTGCCATCCATCATTGCCGATAAGAAGATACCTGATGTTCCACCGATGTTGGATTTTAGCAAAATAACGGAGTTAGGTGATGCTTTGCTGCGTATCTTGCCCGATGAGCCTCCTTTCTATAAGGATGGTAATTTCTTGAACCTTTATGTGGAAAACTTGGGCAAGGCAAAGCGACAGGTGGAGCGTTTGTTGACTAAAAAGACAGGTGTAGCAGATGTCTTCAAGAATGAAAACTTCAAGAAATCATCATTGTCTCCATCCCATGATATTGTGATAACCATGCAGGATGGCTTGAAGTTTTCTGCCTCTCGTCCATCGGGTAAGACCAAGGTGGATATGCCAAAGCTGCTGTATCTTTTGGATGGTATTGCCAATGAAGACTTGCGTGATTGTGCAGATTCTGTTTATGCCTTAAAGATGTGCTATCTGCTGGCTCTTCATCTCTTGATGCGTGGCAACGTAAAACCTCAGATATTTGAGAACATCACTCATTCTTATAGTATCTTGTGGACTCCTGTTTCCGCTGATTCCCAGACGGAACTGTTGTTGAAGCAGATGGATGCTTTGTTTCCATCAGGCAGTATTCGCATAGATATAGGTAAGAAATCCATGAAGGCTACGCTGTGCCCTGCTTGGCTGATGACCTCTTGCTTCTTGACGCAACTGATATGTGGCATCTCAAAGTCTCTTACTTGGGTCAACAAGGCTTATCGTATGTTCTTCTCCGCTGAATCCAATGTGTTTACTGAGATTGGTGAACAGTCAGTTCCTCTTAGTGTCAAGAGTTGGCTCGATCATCTGTCAGTGGCAGGTATGCGTTGGCGACCTGTAGTAATGGTTTGTGACGAAGAGGAAGATGCACGAGAGTTCCTTCTGGAGATGGCAGTGGAGGATGCAAAGGAGGAAAATCCTGAGATGGTAAGCCTGAGGGATATTTTCGAGAAAAAGGAATATGCCATTGAGCGATTCAATATCCTCAAAGACTTCTCTTTGCTTTCTTCGCTTGTGAAAGGATTGGATGCTTACTTGGGGCATGAGGCGAAACTCCCATTGAGCCTTGATAATGCGGAGTTTACTGATTTCTTGTTCGAGATAATGCCTGCGATGAAGTTGTTGGGCATCAAGTTGATGTTGCCAAAGTCATTGCAAACCATCTTGCGCCCTCGTCCAAGCGTTAAACTTTCTGCCAAGCAGAATGACGGAAAGTCTTTCTTGCGTATGGACCAACTGTTGCAATTTGACTGGCGCATTGCCGTGGGCGACGATTTGGTGGATGTGGCAGAGTTTGAGCGTTTGGTAGGTCATGCAGAAGGTTTGATTCGCTTCAAGATGAATTACATCTATGTGAGTGCAGAAGACTTGAAGAAACTGGAGAAGGCCTTGGCTTCCCAACGAGAGATGACACCTGCGAGAATGTTGCAAGTGGCATTGGCTGGGGAGTACAAGGGAGCCAAGGTGGAATTGACACCAGAGGTGAAGAAACTCATAGCGGAGTGGACTACGTTGAAGGATGTTCCTGTGCCAGAGGAAATCCATGCCCAGTTGCGCCCTTATCAGGAGAGAGGCTATGCGTGGATGTATCACAATATGCGCTTCGGCTTTGGCAGCATCCTTGCCGATGACATGGGATTGGGAAAGACCTTGCAGGTGATTACGTTCTTACAAAAACTCAAGGACGAAAAGCTTTTCAATAAGAAACATGCCTTGGTGGTAGCACCTACTGGTCTTCTTGCCAACTGGCAGGCGGAGCTTCAACGCTTTGCCCCTTCCTTGTCGGTGTTCCTCTATCATGGGGGCAAGCGAGATTTGAAGGATTTCTCTCACGACATTCTCTTGACTTCCTATGGATTGGTGCGCTCTGATGCCGACCAACTGAAGAAGCAAAAATGGCAGGTGGTAGTGATAGATGAGGCTCAGAACATCAAGAACAATGATACGGCGCAGAGCAAGGCGGTTCGTGCCATCAAGGCGGATGTGCATATCGCCATGAGTGGTACGCCTGTGGAGAATCGCCTCTCTGAATATTGGAGCATTATGGATTTTGCCAACAAGGGTTATCTCGGTACCATCAAGTCTTTCAAGGAAGAATATGCCAATCCGATACAAGACTTTGGTGATGTGACATGTGCCGATAGATTCCGCAGGATTACATCGCCTATGATGATGCGCCGATTGAAGACAGACAAGACGATTATCAGCGATTTGCCAGACAAGATAGAGCAGGATGAGTTTGCCATGCTGACTCCACAGCAAGCTGCCCTCTATAAGAAGGTGCTGGATGAGAGCATGAAGGCCATCGAGGAATTTGATGAGACGGATAGCAAACAGCTCTTTGAGCGTCAGGGCATTATTTTGCAGATGATGCTTGCTTTGAAACAGGTGTGCAATCATCCTACACAATATTTGAAAGATGGCAAGTTTGTTCCATCACTTTCTGGTAAAACGGAGATGCTGCTTGATTTGGTGGATTCTATCGTGGAGAGTGGAGAAAAGGTGCTTATCTTCACCCAATTTAAGGAGATGGGAGATATGTTGCAGAAGTTCATCGAAGAGAGAACTGGTGTGCAACCTATGTTCTTGCATGGTGGATGCAGTATCAAGCAGCGTAAGGAAATGGTGGATAGATTCCAGCAAAACAAGCGTTCCGACCGTGTATTTATCTTGTCGTTGAAGGCGGCTGGTACTGGTCTCAACTTAACTGCAGCAACCCATGTGGTGCATTACGACCTTTGGTGGAATCCTGCCGTGGAGGCTCAAGCTACCGACCGAGCTTATCGTATCGGGCAGAAGAAAAATGTGATGGTGCATCGCTTTATCACCAAGAACACCTTTGAGGAGCGCATCAATGACATGATCAACAACAAGCGTGCGCTTGCTGAGATGACTGTATCTACGGGTGAGAACTGGATAGGTAAGTTGAGCAATAAGGAATTGAAAGAGATTTTCGGATAAAATAACGAATGAAAATATGGATGAAATATTTTAATGAAACAACATAACAACTAATTTAATAACCGAATGAGAACTAAAATCTTGATCGCTTGCTTGGGCTTGATAAGCCTGGGCATGCAAGCGCAAACGAATGGGGTGGGGCAGTCGCTGTCCCTGGCAGGAGAATGGAAGGTGATGCTTGGCGATGCCAAGGAGGTGAAGCGTGCCATGCTCCCAGGTACTATCGATACCAATCACTTGGGATTTGCACCAAGTGATACTACCGAGACCACGCATCTCACTCGCCTCTATGCCTATAAAGGCAAGGCTACTTATTTTCGCATCATCGAGATTCCACGATAGTGGAAGAAGGGGGCGGTGGAACTCTTCTTGGAGCGAACCAAACCTACGTGGGTGTATCTGGATGGAAAGTTGGTGGATTCCTGCAACTTTATCTCCACCCCTCAGCGATACATCTTGCCGAAAATGAAATCAGGCAAGCACCAGTTGGAAATCGTGGTGGATAATTCTCGGGGAGTGCCTGAGCAAGTGTATGGCTCCAGCCATGCCTATACCGAGGATACGCAGACCAACTGGAATGGAATTATTGGAGAAATACTTTTGGAAGTGAAGAGTGAAGAACGAAGAGTGAAGAATTCAAATGTCATTTCTCCTGCTTCTGTTCAAACTTATACAGGCACAGTTCTCCCTTGCTTCAAAGACTTCCATATTGAGGGCGCACATTTCTATGCCAATGGGCATCCTGTCTTCCTCCGTGGCAAGCACGATGCAGCGGTTTGGTCACTCACAGGACATGTGGATATGACCGTGGAGGGCTGAATGAAGTATCTCGGCACTTGCAAGGAGTATGGCATCAACCATGTACGCTTCCACTCTTGGTGTCCACCAGAGGCGGCTTTTGTGGCTGCTGATAGTTTAGGTATCTACTTGCAGCCAGAGTTGCCTTTCTGGGGTTCGTTCGATGATAAGGATGAGACGCTCATGAAGTTCCTACATCAAGAAGGAGAAAATATCTTGCGAGAATATGGGCATCATCCATCTTTCCACATGATGGCTTTGGGCAATGAACTATGGGGAAGTATCGACAAGATGAAGGAGTTTGTGGATGATTTCCGCAAGATAGCTCCCGATAAGTATTACACCTTTGGCAGCAATTACTATCTCGGTTATCAGGGAGTAAAAGAAGGAATGGATTACTTCACCACTTGTCGTATTGGTGGCGAGGGATGGGGCAAATACAATACCCATACCCGTGGTTCCTTCTCCTTTGCCGATGCCTATGATGGAGGAATGATCAATCATTTCCATCCGAATACGAGCATGAATTTTGATGAGGCTTGTGATAAGTGGGCTTCTCCTCAGCCCTGGCAGAAGAAAGATGGCAAGGCAGGCATCCCGATTATCTCTCACGAGACAGGACAGTTCCAAACCTATCCCGACTTCCGTGAAATCAAAAAATACACGGGCGTGCTCTATCCTTATAACTTCGAGATTTTCCGTCGTCGCCTTGCCGCAGCCGGAATGCTTTCGCAAGCAGATGATTTCCACAAGGCATCGGGCTTATAGAGCGTGAAACTCTATAAGGCGGATATCGAGATGGATCTACGAACCAAGAATATGGCGGGCTTCCAACTGCTCGATATTCAGGATTATCCCGGTCAGGGAAGTGCTTTCGTAGGCATCCTCGATGCTTTTATGGAGAGTAAGGGAATCACTACGCCCGAGGAATGGCGCCAGTGGTGTTCGCCAGTGGTTCCTCTGCTGGAAGTGGAGAAATTCAGTTTCGAGGACGGAGAGAAGATTCAGGCAAAGGTAAAGGTTGCCAATTATGGCGGTTCTTCGCTTTACGGCAAGAAACTGAAGTGGAAGATAGGCGATGCTGAAGGCGTGATGAATATCTTTACCTATGCTGAGGGGTTGATAGATGTTGGCATCTTGGATGAGTATGCTTCTGCAGATAAACCAACCAAACTGAATGTTTCGATGAACATCGAAGGAACAGAGGCAAGAAACTCCTACGAACTTTGGGTTTATCCGAAAAAGGCGATGGAAAAGAAGGGTGTCATCATTGCCAGAGATTTGAACCAGGAAGTAGTGAAAGTCTTGGAAAAGGGCGGAAAGGTGCTTTGGATGCCTACGGCTTCCAGTCATTTTGTGGCTGCCGATGATACGCTTTCGCAGGCAGATAATGCTACTCCTTATACTGTTGGCGGACTCTTCCAGACCGATTACTGGAACTATCGCATGTTCAAGACCATCTGCGAGAACAACAAGAAGAAGGTTTCTCCAGGAACCCTGGGCATTCTGACGAACCCGGAACATCCGATATTCAAGGGTTTCCCTACGGAGATGCACACCAACTGGCAATGGTTCCCGGTCATCAAGGAGTCTCATCCGCTGGTGCTTGACAACTTCTCCAAGGATTATCGCCCGATTGTTCAGGTGATAGATAATATCGAGCGAAATCATAAGTTGGGTTTGGTGATGGAATGGAAGGTGGAAGCCGGAAAGCTCCTCGTCTGCATGAGCGATTTGGAGAAGGCAGCCAAATATCCGGAAGGCAAGGCTTTCTATCAGAGCGTAATTGATTACATGCGCTCTGCCGATTTCAATCCATCTGCAGAAATAACGGTGGATGAATTGAAGAAGAAACTCGTCGAAAAACCTCGTCAGGTTTCATTGAAGGAACTGAATAATATCTCGCAATATTAATTGGAATTCTGTAGGTTGCGAATCTGTAAGATAAAAATAAACTGAAAATCAGCAAGATAATAAGAATAGAAAGACTAAATAAAACAAGAGCGGAAAGCCAGGAGTTAACAGTTAACAGCTGATTTTCCGCTCTTTTTATATCATCCTAAGACTAATCTTTATCCCAGGATAAACCATTCTATCATCTCTATTGATTCAGAGATAGGATTTACTTCGCATTGATCTCCTTCAAGAGGCGGTCTGCGTGTCCCCACTTATCCATCAGGTAGAGCACATAGCGAATATCTACGCCGATACAGCGAGCCAGGCGCTTGTCGAAGTTGATGTCTGAGCTGAGGCTATCCCAGTTGCCGTCGAATGCAAGACCTATCAACTCACCCTTGCCGTTGAACATAGGACTACCAGAGTTACCACCGGTAATATCATTGTTGGTGAGGAAGCAGAGCTGCATCTTGCCTGTAGTCTTGTCCTGATACTTGCCGAAGTCTTTCTCAGAGAGGAGTTCGTGCATGATAGGCTCTGCGAAATAATCGATGACCTTATCGCCCTGCTTCATCTTCTCTACGATGCTCTCAGCTGTAGTATAGTAGCCTGATGGCTTGCCGCCGAGATCGAAACCGCCCACCTGTCCGTAGCTCAATCGCATGGTGAAGTTGGCGTCGCTATAGTGAGGCATGTCTTCCTCCATGCGCAGTTTGGCAGCACAGAGATACTTCTCCTGCTCGGCGATAGAATCAGATACGGCTCCCATCTTCTCTACGAAGTCGGCGTAAATGTCATTCAGATCCATACTGTAATTTACACCTGGGTCTTTCTCATATCCCTTCTTGTTGAAGTAGAGCTTAGCACCCTTCTTCATGAGGAGTGACTTCTCCCAGAGATAATCTACATATTTCGTATAATCACCTCTAAACTGAGTGTCGATGATGTTGTAGAACTTAGGCAACCACTTCGCATCAACGTGCTCCTTGTAGTTTTTCAGAAGGGTAGCGAGCACCTCTTTGTCGAGTGCCATATCCCATTCATCTGAGTTGTCCTCAAACTCATGATATTGCTTCTTCTTATTCTTCTCGGAACCCTTTACCTCCATGCCATTCTGAAGTTTGAAAGCACGGGTAGAGAACTCTACGTTGCTACGGCGAGTGAATGACTCTGCAAAGTTGGTCCATGCATAAGTTACGTCAGCGCTCTCCTTGTAGAGCTGGGCGAGTTTGTCGAAATCCACCTTGTGGGCGAGGTCGTTTGCAGCTTTGGCTGTATCTTGCCAAGCACGGAGACGAGTCTCGTATTCACGCTTTAGGTTGATGATGCCGATAGAGTCGATGCACTTGTTCATACCGATAGCATTCTTCCAGTAGTTGGAGCTCTGGGCGTACTTGCTGTCATACTTGATGCGCACAGCCTCGTTGGCACGCATGTGCTTCTGCATTACTTCCTGCTTGATGCCGCGTACCTGGGCACGAGGAGCATTTTCTGCGTCACGCATCATCTGGATGCCATAGCTGGAGAGGTATCGTTCGGTACTACCAGGATAACCCATGGTCATCGCATAGTCGCCGTCCTTGTAGCCTTGTAGCGAAACTTGTGCCCAACGTTTTGGCTTGTAAGGCACATTATCCTTGCTGTAGGCAGCAGGACCATTGGTCTTAGGGTCGGCATAGATACGGAATACAGAGAAATCGCAAGTCTGGCGAGGCCACATCCAGTTGTCTGTATCGCCACCAAACTTACCCATAGACTTTGGTACGGTGAATACGAGACGCAGGTCGGTGAAGTCGCGGTAAGTAGTAGCGTACCACTTGTTGCCCTCGTAGAAAGGCTGAACGGTGATATGAAGGGTAGAATCGTTCTTCTTCACCTCCTTGGTCATCTCGTTTTCCAGAGAATCGATGAGTTCATCACGCTTTTTGTTGTCGAGCTGCTCATATCCGAGACTCATCACCTTGTCGGTTACGTCTTTCTGGTCAACCATGAAGCTGACGAACATATTCTCGTTTGGCAATTCCTCTGCGTAAGATTTTGCAAAGAAACCATTGAGCATGTAGTCGTGCTCCACTGTAGAGTGGCTTCGGATAGCTTCGAAACCGCAATGGTGGTTGGTGAAGACCAATCCGTCTGGAGAAACGACTACGCCTGAGCAATAGCCAGAGAAATTAACTACGGCATTCTTTAAGGCGTTCTCGCCATTGTAGAGCTGGTCGTAGGTCATACTGAAACCTTCGCGCTGCATCATCTCGTACACTGCGTTTGGCAAGTTGTAAATTGTCCACATACCCTCGTCAGCGTGTGCGGTATTGATTCCGCAGAACGCCATGATAGAGGCGATAAGGACCGTTGCTTTTTTCTTCATTTTATTCTTTGTGTTGTTATTATGTGAATTGCAAAGTTACGATTTTTCTGCGAGATAACATCAAGTAGAACAGAAAAAAGCGAAAAATTCCATCAAAGTTTCCTTTTTAGAATTATTTCTTTCACTTATACTAGAAATATTCGATAAAAACGCAATATTTTTCACTTATACATGAAAAAGATTGCAAAAGCAGCGAGTTTTTCTTGTATAAGTGAAAAATTAGTGCTATCTTATGCGCCATAAAAAAGGTGTTTCTTATTTCTTGATGAGCCATTTCCCTCCCTTGTCTGGTCCTATTCGTTCTATTATGTGATCTTCTTTCAGTTTCTTTATATGTTTAGAGATGGCACTTCGGTTGATTTCCAATCGTTTACTCATCTCATTGGTGGTGACAAATGGGTCGGATGCGATAAGGGAAAGGATAGACTCTTTGGTTTTCTGTCCACCTTTTCTGCCCACCTTTTCTGTTTCCTGTCCACCTTTTCTGCCCACCTTTTCTGTTTCCTGTCCACCTTTTCTGTCCACCTTTTGATGAGGCGTGTGGGGTGCTTGTGGGGTAGCAAGTCTTGGCTGTACCTTCCATTCTTCTGTAGGATCTATATGCAAGTATCTGTTTTTGAGAACCCAACTATCCTTTAGAAGTAAGTTTCTGAAGAAACGAACAAGGTAGATAGGAGAGTACTCTATATCTTTATTGATATTGCGATAATTGGCACGAACCAGGGCATTGCGGAAATACCAAGAGTGCTTGGCAAACATCTCATTATTCACCTTATAGCCTAAAGAGCGAAGATACTGGATGGTGAAAATCGCCGTGGTTCGGGTGTTGCCCTCTCTGAAAGCGTGGATTTGCCAGATACCAGATACGAATTTGGCAATATGCTCAATCTTCTTATCATCCGTCAGACCTTTATATGAGAAGTTCTTCTCCTGCTCAATATCCCAATCCAAGGCTCTTCGCAAGTCTTCCCAATTCAGGTAGTTTACGGAATCTCCTTCGAGCACCCATTCTTTCTTGGAAATATCATACTGGCGGATTTCTCCTGCGTGCTTGAATACTCCCTCGAATATTCTTCGATGCAGGGAAACATATCCGTTGGTATTGAAGGCAAAGGTCTTGCTGGCGAGAATCTTCGCGATGTTGGCTGAAACCTTATCTGCCTCTTCCTCGTCTTCATCCTTAGGTGTACGGATCGTTTTGCTCTGGTAGTAAGAGTCAATCAGTTTTCTGGTTTCATCCAGAGAGATTTCCCCTTCGATATTTCGCTTAGCTACATCTATGAGATACGCCGATGGTTGCAGCCCATCTACAGCCTGCAATCCGATAGCCGTCTTCCAGTTCTCGGCCCTTTCCTTCTGCGAAGGGTCTCCTTGTCGAAGATACTCATCGAAGGATGCGAAGTCCTTGAAATTATCTTTATTCATAGATGTAATGCTTGATATTTAACTTTGCGATTTGGACTCCCTTGCAAGCCGTTGTTCCCGCAAGCGCTTGAATTGAGCTAAGCACTCCTCCAGCGAAAGCGGATGCTCTCGCCAATAAGCCATGCTCTTTTGCATCTGGGCATTGACTTTCTTGTGATAATCGTTCAGTTGTATCTCCATCCATTTATGTATTATATTGTTAGAATATTACGTTTGCAAAGTTACGACTATTTCCCGAATTTTCCAAAGCTTCGTTTGATTTTCTTCATAATTTGCTTTTTTGCCGACTGCAATCCTGGGGATAGAACCTCCTGTTCCAGCATATCCAATGCAGTCTTTAGTTCAGAGAGAAGCTCGGGATAGTATTTCATTTGCTCATAGGCAAGCTTCATGCAGAGGGCTCTGATGGCGTAAGGATAAGAGCATGCGGTAATCTTTGCCACGCAGAAGTCGATGAAGTCGGAGCGAAGATATTCCTCCTCGAAAGGTTGGCGAAGCAAGAGACTGAGCATCAAGCGCAGCTTCGTCATATTCTTCTCCATAAGCACACGGTCTATCAAGTCATCGTGCTTGGAATAAAGCCATTCGTTATTCTGCAAGTCGAAATGGGTAAATACCCACAGGGCATTGGTGGCAACTCGCTCGTCCTCATCAAATGTTAGTTGATAAAGTTCAGCTTTCTTGCGGCTATTGCCATGGCAGAGAATGCAAATCTCATGGATGTCGTCCATGCATATTCTTTTATTCAGTTTCTTTCTTATACTTCTATGGTTTATTTGCGTAATTCGGGTGTATATAAATCTTTTCATGTTCTTTACATTTTTATGAGGGAATAATGGATTGTTCTCAATATTTTTATGAGGGAATGCCGCTGTAAAGATACTGATTTCTTTTGGGAAAGAACAAAAAGTTGTCCTTAAAAATGTGTAAAACCACAAAAAGTCAAACTGAAAAGTGTGATTGTAGGCTTAAACTTGCTATAACAATCTTATCAAAAATGGAGGGTGTGTCATAAGTCTGTGACGCACCCTTTTTTATTTTTTTCCTTTTCACAGATACGAAATCTTTAAAAAACATTTTTATTTACAACAAAGCCCAA
>ENA-OPWO01000266-OPWO01000266.1-human-gut-metagenome-genome-assembly--contig:-NODE-266-length-20716-cov-2.456415_pt1 | contig 20716 bp, 8 predicted proteins | sample MGYA00241510_ERZ502012 | MGnify/ENA primary metagenome ERZ502012 (study PRJEB25962, sample SAMEA2041923) | human gut metagenome | biome: human gut; feature: human-associated habitat; material: faeces...
TAATGACAATTTTGAGTCCGACAAGCGATTTATTGAAACAGTTGCGGAATTAAGGAGTTACTAAAAAAAAAGGAAATGCAGAATTTTTCTATGTTTATCGTTTCTAATATACCTATTTATATATTATAATATAAGCAATTTTAAGGAACTGAATCCAATATTTTAGGTTTGTTATCAAAAAAATAGGTTTAATAATCAAAATTTAAGGTAGCAAAATAAACCGATTCCGTACTTTTGCAACCGAAATAATTCTAAAACAAGACTTAAACGAAGTTGGTAATAAACTAAATCAAGAGCTTATGCGGATTAGAGATCAGCTATAATGAATTAGTGATAAACTAAAAACAAGATTAGTGATCGACTAAAACAGGAGCATTCTTAATTAGCTTTGTACAAGATGAACCTATTCGTTGCCTAAAGGAAGTTGAAACTTATATGCAATTTCAAAATCATTCTGCAATAGCAATTGAGGCTATCAGATGAATATTGTAGCTGTCATTAAGCAAATTGACTTTTTGGGTATATAGGGGATTGGACAGAACATAAAACCTATATAAAATATGAGCAAACAAAACAAAATGATGAAAAAGTCTGTGTTGCCATTTGCATTGGTATGCTCAGCGCTTATGCTCAGCCCTTACGTGGGGGGGCAAGCTCATGCTGATGTACAGAATGTGCAGCAGGCAAAGGCTGTCAAGGGTACGGTGGTCGATGAGACTGGCGAACCAGTGATTGGTGCGACCGTACTGATTGTTGGTGGAAGTGCATCACAGGGTACTATTACCGATATGGATGGTAACTTCAGTATCAACGTCAAGCCAGGTCAGAAACTCAAGATTACCTATATTGGTTACGACGAAAGTATCGTGGCTGCCAAGGATGGAATGAAAGTTCAGATGAAGACTTCTGGTGCTGTTTCTCTGAATACCGTTGAGGTTGTTGCCTATGGTGTACAGAAGAAGGTAACTATGACGGGTGCCATCTCCAGCGTGAAGAGTGAGGATTTGGTCCGCACTTCCGTAGGTTCTGTCAATAATGTGCTCGGTGGTCAGCTTTCTGGTGTAACTACCGTTCAGTATTCCGGTGAGCCAGGTAGCGATGCCGCAGAGATTTTCGTTCGTGGTAAGGCTACATGGGGAGACTCACAGCCTCTTATCCAGGTGGATGGTGTGGAGCGAACCATGGCAGATATCGACCCTAATGAAATCGAAAGTGTCACCGTATTGAAGGATGCTTCCGCGACTGCTGTGTTCGGTGTTCGTGGTGCCAACGGTGTTGTCCTGATTACTACCAAGCGTGGTTCACAGGGTAAGGCCAAGATTAGCGTATCTACTTCATGGACAGCACTTTCTCCTACCAAGATGGTAGAGCAGGCTTCTTCTTTAGAGTATGCTAATTTCTATAATCAGATGTCAGAGAATGACTATTGGCAGACAGCTAATTTGGCGGTTGCTAATGGTAATTATTCTTCTTTGGAAGCCTATATGGCAGAGAAGCCATTCTCTAAGAGTTTCTCTGATGCTATCATTCAGAAGTTTGCTACAGGTTCTGATCCTATCCGTTTCCCTAATACGAGATGGGCAGAGTATATCATGAAGGATGTGACGCTCCAACAGCAGCACAACCTAAATATTTCGGGTGGTACCGACGGCGTGAAGTACTTCATCTCTGCAGGTTATTATTCTCAGGATGGACTCTTCAAGGAGTTTGGTGCCAACTATGACTTTGGTTACCAGTATCACCGCTTCAACTACCGTTCTAATCTCGACCTCAAGGCTACCAAGACTACTACGTTGTCTTTCAATGTGGCTGGTAATGTGAGCAATGCCGACAAGCCATACACTGGTTCTGGTGCTGCAGGTCTGATCAAGCAGATTTATTATGCTACTCCTTTCTCCAGCCCAGGTATCGTAGATAACAAGTTGGTTTATTGTACTACCGATTATACTGACGGATTGAAATTGCCATTTGTAGGAGGTAGCGGTATGGGCTACTATGGTAATGGTTTCATGCAGACCAATATCAATAAGTTACAGATGGACCTTGTACTCAACCAGAAGTTGGATTTCATAACTAAGGGTCTGAGTTTCAAGGCGAAGGGATCTTACAACTCAGCTTATACAATCAACAAGCAGGGTAACTGCCAGGTAGCAAGTTACAACCCACTTGTGCAGTACGATGAGCAGGGCAATGTCATCTACAATGCCGATGGAACTCCTTACATCGTATATCGCCAGAACGGTAATGATACCGATCCTTCTTACTCTGCATCTCAGGGTAAGGCACGTGACTGGTACCTGGAGGGTAGCTTCAACTATTCACGTGTATTCGGCAAGCATACTGTAAATGCCCTGATGCTCTACAACCAGTCTAAGCAGTATTACTACTCTGGTACTTCATATCCAGATGTGCCTCGTTCATACGTAGGTCTGGTTGGTCGTGTAACTTATGACTATGCCAACAGATATATGGCCGAGTTCAACATAGGTTATAATGGTTCTGAGAACTTCGCACCAGGTCGCCGTTTCGGTACCTTCCCTGCAGGTTCTATCGGTTGGATTCTCAGTGAGGAAAAGTTCTGGAAGCCAATTTCCAAGATTGCTTCTTTCTTCAAACTCCGTGCCTCTTGGGGTCTCGTAGGTAATGATAAGACTTTGGACAAAATCCGATTTATGTATCTTGCTGACCCATATATCACTGGTTCTTATGGATTGACCAATAATATGAGCAACTGGGCTGATACATACGGTTATCTCTTTGGTAATGCCCAGTCAGGTACCGTACAGGGAACCTCTTCCATAGCCGGTGCTTACGAGTCTATCAAGAACAATCCTGATATCGGCTGGGAGAAGGCATTCAAGCAGGATTATGGTTTCGACCTGTATTTCTTTGGCGACCGCTTTAAGACAACTTTCGATTACTATCGTGAGCATCGTACTGATATCCTTGTACGCGATGCAACCGTACCATCTACCATTGGTTTCACCATGCCATATACCAATGCCGGTGAGACCAAGTCATGGGGTTGGGAACTTTCTCTCGGATACAATGACAAGATAGGTAAGGACTTCCGCTTCTGGGGTAAGTTGAATCTCTCTTACAACCAGAATGAGATCATCGAGATGAAGGAAGAGCCTCAGAAGAACGACTATATGTTGGCAAAGGGTCACCGCATCGGTGCCCGTTCTATGTATAAGTTCTGGAAGTACTATGAAGGCGAGCAGACCAAGGCAGAATATGAGCAGACTTTTGGCAGCCCATTCCCTCAGCAGCTTATCAGTAACTTGCAGCCAGGTGACTGTGTATATGTGGATCTCGATGGCGATGGTAAGATCGATCCTAACGACATGACCCGCGACAATGGCTATACAGACGATCCTGAGTACATGGCAGGTCTGACACTCGGTTTCAACTACAAGCGTCTCACCTTCAACATGCAGCTTACTGGCGCATGGAACGTAAGTCGTTACATTACAGATGTGTTCCGCCAGCCATTCTACTGTTCATCCAACACCACTCAGGGTGGACTCCTCTCATACCATGTGAACAATACATGGACACCGGGAGTCTATGAGAGTCAGGATGCTCTCTATCCACGAGCGACATGGGCGAATGCAGAGCAGAACTATGCAGGTTCAGATCTTTGGGAGAAAGATGCGAAGTATCTCCGTCTGAAGACCGTATCTCTGTCTTACGATTTCATCAATCCTACTTTCAAGAAGATAGGTATGAACAAGTGTGAGGTAACCCTTTCCGGATACAACCTCCTTACCTTTACTCCTTACAAGTGGGGTGATCCTGAGACAAGAGCATCCAATGCTCCTTCTTACCCATTGCAGCGTACCTATACCATCAGCTTGAATGTAGGCTTCTAATCAAAGGTAATGTAACAAAATGAACAAAGAAACAATGAAACATAATATATTATTTCGTAGTGCAGTAGCCATATTGGTAGCAGGTGCAGCTTTCACAGCTTGTACCGATACCATCGCTGTGGGAGATGCTTCCCTCGACAAGGCGACCAGTTCTACTGCTACTATAGACTCTGTATTCCAGAATGCAGAATATACACGCCAGTTTCTTGTAGGTATCTACTCTAAGCAGTATTATGGCTTGCCATATTATAATGGTGGTACCAACATGCCTCACACTGGTAACCCATATACAGGTAAGTTTGACGCCTTGACCGACTGCTGGCATGACTTCTGGAATGGAGCTGCTGTCTATTCTAAGTATTACACGGGTTCTCTGACTGCCAATGTAGGTCGTTCAGATGGATTGGACGGTCCGCTTTATTCATACGACAAGGAGTTTCAGTGGAAGACCATTCGTTCTGGTTTGATTTTCTTAGCAAATGTTGACCGTGCTCCTGAAAAGGATATGGATGCATCCGAAAAGAACCGTCTGAAGGCTGAGGCACGCTGCCTTATGGTAGATGCCTTCTTCAATACCTTCCAGCACTTTGGTGGTATTCCTATCATGGATCACGTTCTGGAAACAAGCGAGGTTTCTGGCGAGTTCAAGCGCAATACCGTAGAGGAGTGTGTGAACTGGATGGTAGAGCAGCTCGACTTGGCTATTCAGGAAAATGATTTCCCTTGGAGCGTCAGTTCTACGATGACCGGTCGCTGGACCAAGGCTGGTGCGATGGCTTTGAAGTGCAAGATTCTTCAGTTTGCTGCTTCTCCATTGCTCAATCCTGAGGACGGCAAGCCATATTATGATGGTGCTTCTGACGAGGTAAAGCCATATATCATGTACACCGACAATTCACATGAGAAATATCTGGATCGTTGGGATGCTTTTGCTAAGGCTTGCGATGATTTCTATAATAAGTTGCAGCAGGAAGGTGTATATGAGTTGGAGCAGGCTACGGTTCCAGCCAGTGCCAATACCGCTGACAAGAAGGTGCCATATTATCGTTTGGCATACCGTAAGGGTTATTACCTCAATGCTTCTAAGGAGATTTTGCACTCTGTACGTGTGCAGGGTAATGATATAACAGGTGCCGGTCGTTACTGCTGGCATTCCTGGTATTCAAAGTCGGTGCCACGTAATGCATACTGTCCTACACAGGAGTATGTAGAGAAGTTCTCATGGAGTGATGGTGAACCATTCAACTGGAATAATGCTGCCAAGAAGACCTACAAGCAGGTGAGTGGCCAGAAGGAGGTTACAGAACCGGATTCAACCATGGTATATAAGGAGGATGGTTCGTTTACAATCAATGTGACCAACTTCGTAACCAATAAATTCACAGGTGCGATTTCGCGTAACAAGAAATCTTTGCATACAATGTTTGTAGATGGTACGGTGCCTTCTGGTGCCCGCCAGATTACAACAGTTCTTACACGCGACCCACGTTTGTACGAGGAGTGTATCGTGAACGGACAGAATACCAACCTCGACTGGACAACTGCTTCTATGACCGGTTATCCTTGGGAACTCTGGTATAGTGGTAATGATGGTGGTACAGGTGTGCTGACTCAGCAGAATACCATGTTCGGTTCTGGTTATGGATTCAATAAGTATTACTTGGGTGCTGGTGGTTATCCTACTGATGATGCCGCAGACTCTTACCGTTTCCCTACTCAGTGGGTTTCTCTGTCACTCTCAGAGTTCTATCTGCAGTATGCCGAGGCGTTCGTGATGCGTAGAGATAAGAATGTAGATAAGGCAGTAGAAATGGTGGATAAGGTTCGCACTCGTGTAGGTCTTCCTACCATGAAGAGAATGTGGATCAATTCTACTTACCGCAATGCTAGGGGTTATACTGCAAAAACTGCAGAAGCAGCTGTTGAAACAAAAGTAGTTCTTGATAACAATGAGACTTCTAATGAGTTTATGGAAGAACTTCTCGATGAACGAGTAAGAGAGTTGGGACTTACCAATGCCCGCTGGTTTGATATGGTTCGCCTGAAGCGTACCGACTGGATGACCAAGCAACTGCACGGCTTGATGCAGTATCGCCTGATCCAGACCAGCGATGGTTTCCAGAGCCGTAATGCTGCGTGGGTAGGAGGTGACCGTGATAATGATCCGTCATCTACACAGCCTCTGTTCTTCCTGAGTAGCATCAAGACGATTACAGCCAATAGCCGTTATCTCTGGACTCAGAGTCCAACGAGCAACGAGGTAAAGAAGTGGTTGCTCGATCCACTTCCACAGGCAGAAATCAATAAGAATTATGGTCTTGTACAAAACCCAGGTTGGTAAGAAGAACCTCAGGGAACTAACTAAGTTAAAATGAATTTGTATATGAAAACAAAGAATATATATATGTTGTCATTGCTTGCAGGCATGAGCCTGCCAGCAATGGCGCAGCAGGACATCATGGACTCTGTGGCATATAAGGACCAGACCGTAGATATAGGTGCCAACCGCACCTTTACCCGCGAGCAATCCACTTCTGCTGTCAGTGTCATCAGCAACAAGGATGTCAACAAGCGTGGCGCACGCAACATCGGTAACAATATCCTGGGTCAGGGCAATGGTCTCGTCAGTCTCGACGGTTCCGGTCTTTTCCATGCCCAGAATCCAGCTTTCTATATCCGTGGCATCCAGTCATCCAGCGGCAGCACTCCGCTCTTCATCGTGGATGGAGTAGAGCGTGCCATCGAAAATGTGGTAGCTGAGGATGTGGAGAGTGTATCTATCCTGAAGGATGCTGCGGCTACGGCTCTCTATGGTTGCAAGGGTGCCAACGGCGTGGTTCTGATTACTACCAAGCATGGTAAGTACAATACTAAGTCGATTACTGCATCTTATGATCACGTGTTCTCTTTCCTGACCAACAAGCCTAAGATGGTAGATGCCGCTACATACGCATCAGCTGTCAACGAGGCTTATCATAACCAGAATGGTGGCGATATCTATAGTTCAGAGGTCATCAATGCCTATAGAGACGGTTCCAATCCGCTCTATTATCCAAATGTAAACTGGGCAGACGAGACCTTCCGCAATATTTCCAACAACGACCGCTTCAATATAGAGTTCAAGGGAGGTACCAGCAACTTCCGTTATTATACCAACGTACAGTTGCTGACCAACAAGGGCTTCATCAAGAACTTCCAGAACGACGGATATTCTACACAGAATAAATATACGCGCGGAACACTGCGTTCCAACATGGATATCGACCTGGGTCTCAAGACGAAGTTGCATACCCACTTGTATGGATTGCTCACAGAGCAGTCGCAGCCAGGTGCACAGGCCGACCTCTGGTCTATGATCTATAAGGTGCCAGCCAATGCATTCCCAGTGAAGGCTTCAGAGACCGTATGGGGCGGTAATACCGTATATACCACTTCCAATCCAGTGGCTCAGAGCCAGGGTGCAGCTTACTATAAGAACCATCAGCGTGCGCTTTATGCCGACTTGGTTTTGGAGCAGGATCTCTCATCCATCACAGAGGGCTTGAGTGCGCAGGCGCAGTTGGGTTATGATACTTGGTCTAATGTTTATGAAGACCATTCCAAGACCTATCGCTATGCTTACTATGAGGTGCCAACCAATGGTTCAGTAGTCGCAGATGGCGAGGGAACTCTCTCTGCCGTGCAGGGTACAGATTCCAACATGGGTACCGGTGCCAACAACAACAATTGGATTCGCCGTTGCGTATGGAACGCAGCGCTCAACTATGACAAGAACTTCTCTGAGAAGCATCATGTATATGGCCAGTTGAAGTACGATTACGAGTACAATGACAAGACAGGTACCAATACCACCGTATATCGCCACAATATCTCTTTGTTCGGTCACTATGGTTATGACAACAGACTTCTCTTCGATGTAGCCCTGGTAGAGAGCGGTTCCAGCCGTCTGGCTCCTGGCGACAAGTGGGCGATGTCTCCAAACGTTTCTTTCGCTTGGAATATCTCCAATGAGAAGTTTATGAAGAATGTGAAGTGGCTCGACTTCCTGAAGTTGCGTGCTTCCTGGGGCAACCAGGTACTGGATGTGCTTCCTGGCGGAGACGTTTGGACCTACTACGATCAGTTCTATCTGATGAACGGCGTAAGCTATCCATTCGATGCAACCTATACAGGTACACAGTGGGGTAATACCTATCTTGGTACAGCCAAGACCCAGCATATCGATCACGAGAATGCAAGCAAGTTCAATGTCGGTTTCGATGCCACACTCTTTGGCGGTCTGAATATCTCAGCAGATTATTACTACCAGCACCGCTATGATATCTGGTATTCTACAGCAGGCAGCTACTCCAGCGTATTCGGTATGACCGCTCCTTATGAGCCAGTAGGAGTCATCAATTCCCATGGCTTCGATGTATCGGCAGACTACAGCAAGAAGTTGAACAAGGATCTCACCATCAGTCTTGGTGGTTCCCTCACACTCAACAAGACCATCGTGAAGAATCAGGCAGAGGCTCCACAGCTCTATGCCAATACCTCTTCTACAGGCAAGCGATACGGCCAGGCATTCGGTTATATCGCAGATGGCTTCTTCCAGAAGAGTGACGACCTGAATGGCGATGGCATTATTTCAGCTTCAGAGATGAAGGAATTAGGCTACCCAATCCACAATTTCACAACCATTCATGCGGGAGATGTAAAGTATGTGGATCTGACGGGTGACGAGACGATAGACAACAACGACCGCAAGGCGATAGGTTACAGCACTACTGCGCCAGACCTCTACTACAACTTCCACCTCGGTGCAGAGTACAAGGGATGGGGTATCGATGCCATGTTCCAGGGCGTAGGCAAGTGGACCGGTTTCAAGACCACCAACGGCTTGTTCCGTTCAGCCGTAGCTAATAACACGCTGTCTCAGTATCTCTACGAGAACTCCTGGTCTGCAGAGCGCGGCAATACCGAGAATCCAAAGTTCCCACGTCTCTCAGCAACCAGCAATGCAAACAACAATTTGAACAGCACGCTCAACATGTTTGACCGCAGTTATCTCAAGCTCCGCTATGTGGAGATGTATTATTATCTGCCATCAGCATGGTTGAACAAGATAGGTTTCATCAACAAAGTGAAGTTGTATGCTCGCGGAACAGACCTCTTCACTCTTGATCATCTCGACGAGGCAGATGCCGCTTCATACGGCACAACCCAGCCTCTTACCAGAAGCCTTCAGGTAGGTGCTGCAGTAACATTCTAAATTTAAGGAATTACGATTATGAAAGTAAATAAACAACTATTTTGCTTTGTGTTGGCTGCCATGACGTTGTCTTCTTGTAATATGGACTACAATGAATATACAGCCTACGACAAGGAATACATCCAGCGCTCGTTCAAATACGTAGGTGGATTGATGACTACGATATATACCGATATCGATACCGACTGGGGTAACCTTTCGGGAGCCATGCTTTCCTCTGCAACTGATGAGTCTGAATATAGCCACGATGGTAATGCAGTGGAGGACTTCTTCAATGGCAACTGGAGTTCAGTCAATGCTCACCAGACCATTTGGAGTTCTGCTTATGAGGGCATTACTTACTGCAATGAGGTGATAGACAACTGGTCTAATCTTGAATTCGACCAGTTCAAGCTCAATCTCGATTATGAGAAGCAGATGTATCTCTACAACAATTATCAGTATGAGGCTCGCTGGGCACGTGCTTACTTCTATTATACTTTGGTTCGCCAGTATGGCGGTGTGCCTTTCAAGGTTCACAATACCACAGGTACCGAGGAGACAGCACTTCCACGAACCAGTGCCGACGAAATCTTCAACTTCATCATCAGCGAGTGCGATGATATCAAGGACAAGATTATCGAAGACTACGCAGGTAAGTCGGATATGATTCTCTCCAAGGCAGAGACCGCCCGCGCCAACAAGTATGCCGTCTTGGCATTGAAGGCTCAGGCAGCTCTCTATCATGCCTCTCCGCTCTTCACACAGGGCAAGACCTCAGAAGAGAAGAAGAATCTCTGGGCCATCGCCGTGGCTGCCAATAAGGAACTTATCGATGCAGCAGAGGCTAAGGGCTACGGGTTAGCTACCAACTTGGAGGACCTTTGGGGCACGGAGTATTATTCAGATGCTTCCAGTACCAAGGAGATACTCTTTGCGCGCCGCACCGCTTCTTCCAGCACTTTCGAAGGCTACAACTTCCCTGTAGGTTACTCTTCAGGTCAGGGCGGCAACTGTCCTACACAGGACTTGGTTGATGCCTTTGAGTGTACCGATGGCAAGAGCATTGCGGAAAGCAGCTTATATGATGCAACAAATCCATACGACAACCGTGACCCACGTCTGAAGAAGACCGTAGTGCTCAATGGCGAGAAATGGCCAAACGACCTTGCCGATTACAATAGTGAGCATCCTACTATCGAAACCTATACAGGTGGTTATCACTCCCGTACTGGTAATGCAGCAGGAAAGGCATACGCAACTACAACCGGTTACTATCTGAAGAAATTCTGCAATGCAGATCAGGTTCTTCGTGGCCGTTCCGGTAAAGCAGCTACCACATCTCCTCACGGTTGGCTCACCTTCCGTATGGGCGGTATGTATCTGAACTATGCAGAGGCTCTCTTCCAGTATTTCAAGGCCTGCGGCAATGCCAATGCAGCCGATGCGAGTGGTGCAGTAGTGATTACCGATGAAGAAGGCAACCAGACTACCGTGAATGTACCTGCTACCCAGACAGCAGCTAAGATGGCGAGCAAGACCCGCCTGCGTTCCGGCATGCCAGCCATCGCAACGGGTATGAGCAACGAGGCTTTCTGGGAGAAGTACAAGAACGAGCGCCGTGTGGAACTCGCTTTCGAGGGACACCGATTCTATGACGTGCGTCGCTGGATGGAGGATGGCGATAAGTTCATGAATATCCATCGCATGGAAATCACCAAGAACGAGGATGGCTCTTATGTATATAATAAGGTGGCTGTGACTCGTGGTGATGGACAGTGGGAGAGCAAGTGGAATCTGTTCCCATTCTCTCAGACCGAGATCTTGAAATCCAATTATGCTATCCAGCAGAACCCTGGTTGGTAATAGTAGGTTTCAACACATATTTACACCTGATGCAGTGAAACGCTGCATCAGGTAGAAAACGAAAATAAATATAGATAAATACATTATTAACTAAAACAATTTTAAAAATGAAAAAGTTTACTTTTATTGCATTGCTTATGTTCATCGTATGTGCGATGGCAAAAGCCGACGACAAGTACTTCTTCAAGGTACCAACTGATAAGATGTCTGAGGGCTGGATTATTCAGGACCAGGGTAACTTTGCCTCTACTCCTGGTAATGACTACCTTGAGGTACAGAACAAGAAGAATGCTGGTCGTATGCTCAACTACTTCTGGAACGAGGATGCGTGGGCGAAGACCGATGTAGCATCTCTTCCTAACAGTACTTACAAGTTTACGATGGACTTAAATATGTCTAATATGGCTGCCCGTGCAGACATGGAGTTTGTGCTCCTTCCTATTAATATGTGTACAGCTACAGACAACCGTGTAATTACTCACAACTATCACTGGTACAAGTCAAAAGAAGGTGAAGACTATTTCTTCCGTTGGAGAGTAGGTACGAAGCCTGCTGCCGCTAATGGTGACTTCACTATTTGGATTAACGAGGAGCCAACAGCCAAGAACGACTGGTCAAAGACTACCGAGGACTCTCTCACTATCTCAAGCCAGGCTACTTATAAGTTTGCTGTCGTTATCAATACTGAAGCTAATACAGCTACCTATACCATTTCTGATGCAGAAGGAAATCCTTTGAAGACAGGTGTTCACAACTATACTTGTGCTGAGGATCGTGCCGGTATCTTCGTATTCGGTATGAATGGTACTTCTACACACCAGCTCTCTAACATCGGTCTTTCTTACGAGGCTGAGGGTCCATTCGCTCAGGAGCCTTCTGTAGATTTGCTTGCAGCTATTGGTCAGCAGCGCGCTTATTACGTAACCTTCCCAGAGGGTCATGTATTGCATTGGACTCAGCTCGGTGATGCTGAGGGCCTTGGTGGAACAGCTTACGCTGATGGTGAGGAGTGCTCTGTAGCTTATGGTGATGCAACTGATACCCGCGAGATGGAGACCAGCGGTGAAGGTGGTTCTAAGATAATCTTCTGCAACAAGTCTGGTCAGTTGAAGGTTTGGACAACTCTTGAAGATGACGAGACCAACAAGTCTAACGAGGTTGTCAACGAGGTAGTTTGCGAGCAGATTACTATGCCTACACCATCTGCTTCAATTGTAAACGTAGAAGAGGGCTACAAGAAGGTTTATCAGATTGTGGCTGATAACTCTGAGACTTTGATGAAGCCTACAGTTACTATCCACTATAAGAAGACTGTTGGTGGTGTGACAACTGAGGGTAATGTGTTGACAGGTGAGACTATTGCATTGGATGGTCAGGGTTCATTGGAACTTTATTCATACGACGGTACCCACCCTGTAGAGATGCCTTGGTATGCTCCATCAGAGAAGGTTACTGTAGAAAACAACGTTGAGTACGTAGTAGCTGATAAGAAGGACTATGCTTGGACTAAGGAGGAGTGTGATGCAGCAAAGACTGGCTTCACTGTAACTGAGATTGTTGATAATGCCAACCAGTCACATTGGGACCGCGCTTATTCAACCCAGATGTATGGTTATGATGCGAATGGTAATTCTACTGCATGCACAGAGGCAGATAAAGATAACTATGTATCTACCAAGTCTGGCTTTGGTTTCTATGATATGGCAAGTATCGGTACTAATGATGCCAAGTGGAATGTTCAGGTTCCTGAGGATGCAACAACAGCATTTGCTCCATTGGCTCCAACTGCAGACTTCATTGCCAACTCTAAGTATGTAGCTTCTGCATGGAGCATCTTCCCACTCGAGGGTATCGTTTACTACAACACAGCTATTACCAATGCTGTTTTAACTCTCGACGCTAAATATACATCTGATGATGCAGAGAAGCCAAACTTCTACATCGTTCACACTCGTGGTGGTTACGACCGTCCTGACAAGGGTGATTGCAACAAGACAACTGTTTGTGTAGCAGGTGAGAATTTCAATCTCTTCCGTTACGATACAGCTCTCTGCGACGTAAAGGTAATGACTTATAAGGGCTTTGTGCCAGGCGTTTCTGGTATCAAGAATGTAAATACAGCAGAGACCTCAGCTTCAGCAGTGAAGAAGGTAGTAACCAAGAATGGTGTTGTTATCGTCAAGGATGGCAAGACATTCTCTGTAGCAGGTGCTCAGCTTAAGTAATTTGTTTCATAGATAAAGCATTGGCAATTTTGGTTTCTATAATTTGCCGAGATTGAATCAATCATTTTTGTGTAAAGGGATGCAGGGATGCATCCCTTTCTCTTTCCTCTTTTCTTGTCCTGCTCTTTCTTGTCCTTCTCTTTCCTCTTTCCCTTCCTCTCTCATTTCTCAATTGTAATTTCTAATTTGTCATTTTTTATTGCCTTTTCTCAAAATAATAAGGTTAAATATCATATTTTAAAGATGCTTTCTCAAATATTATGTGTACTTTTGCCAACAAATCAGTTAAACCTGAATAAACAACAATAATCGATATGAATCGTCAATAAACAAGAATAACAACAATAAAACCTACAATAATGAATAAAAAACTACTCGCAACATCTGCTTTAGCATTATTGGTTAGTATGGGAGCAAATGCCCAGCGCTTTACCGATAAGTTGGATCGTGGACTCATTGCAGTGCAAACCACAAATGGTGTGTACTGCTCTTGGCGTATCCAGGCCGATGAATACTATGATGTAAAGTACAATCTTTACAGAAATGGTACGAAATTAAATTCTGAACCCCTCGATGTTTCCAACTTTACAGACAAGTCTGGTTCATCAAGCAGCACTTATACCGTAAAGGCGGTTGTGAATGGGGTAGAGCAGGCTGCTTCCAAGGAAGCAACAGTTTTCAACACTAATTACAAGGAAGTAAAAATCCAGTATCCTGCTGCTCTGAAGTCAACTTATATCCCTAACGATGCCTGCTGTGCTGATGTGGATGGCGATGGCGAGTTGGAGATTCTGATGAAGTTCACCAACCAGCAGGAAGGTGAACAGCTTTATCCTAAGAATGGACCTACCATCGATGGTGTGGAGACCCAGGAATATTCTATGCTGGCCTGTCTGAAGCAGGACGGTAAGATTCTCTGGTGGGTGAACTGTGGTCCTAACATGGGCGACTTCCAGAACAACGAGCAGAATATCGTTGGTTACGACTGGGATATGGACGGCAAGGCAGAAGTCGTAATGCGACTTGAAGAAGGCTCTACTGTCCACATGGCTGATGGCACTACTTATACCATTGGTGCCGATGGCAAGAATGGCACTTCCTGGACGAACTATCGCCAGCCAAAGGCAGAAGGAAGCGTAGAATGGTTTACCCATTATGGCAAGGAGTTCCTCTGGTATTGCGAGGGTGCTACGGGTAAGCCATACCAGTGCATAGATTATCCTCTGAAGCGTCTGGAAGCAGGAGAGACAGATCTGAAGGCTGCTTGGGGTGATGGCTACGGCCACCGTTCCAACAAATTCTTCTTCGGTGCTCCTTATCTCGATGGCAAGCATCCAAGTATCTTCCTGGCGCGTGGTATCTATACCCGTCATAAGTTTATAGCATACGATGTAGATCCTAAGACTCATGCCCTGAATGTTCGCTGGCAGTGGACCAACAACCAGGCGGGTTCTCCTTGGTATGGACAGGGTTATCACAACTATATCGTAGCCGATGTGGATTGGGACGGACGTGATGAAATCGTATTCGGTTCTATGGTTATCGACGATAATGGCAAGGGACTTTCTACTACTGGTCTCGGTCATGGCGATGCTCAGCATGTAAGTGATTTTAATCCTTACATCCATGGTCAGGAGATGTTTGCCTGCAATGAGGATGCTCCTTCCAACAACTATCGCGATGCAACTACGAGCAAGATATATTATCGCAAGACAGATACCAATGATGATGGTCGCTGTCTGGTTGGTAATTTCTATAATGACATTCCTGGTGCAGTAGGTCACAGTGCGCATGATACGCCGATATCTACCATTACCAATGACCATGTAACAAGAAATACGAATGGTCTGAGCATGAACTTCCGTATCTACTGGGATGGCGACTTGCAGGAGGAGTGCTTCAATAATACGGAGATAACCAAGCCAGGAAAGGGTACTTTGGAAACTCTTATGGGTGCCTTTTCCAACAACGGAACCAAGGCTACTCCTTGTTTCCAGGGCGATGTGTTCGGCGACTGGCGTGAGGAAGTGATAGAGCGCACGGGTAGCAACAATATCCGCATCTATACTACGACCACTCCGACTCCTTGGCGCAACTACTCGCTGTGGTACGATCATCAGTACCGCAATGCGATGGTATGGCAGCCATGCGGATACAACCAGCCTCCTCACGCATCTTACTTCCTCGGTGAACTGGAAGGCATCACGATAGCTCCTCCACCACTCACCACTACGGGTCGTGAAGAGGTTTCCTCTACCATCTCCAAGTCTTTTGACGGCAAGCACGCTTTGCTTTCTACCAATGGCGATGCCACGGTAGCTGTGGCTGATGGTGCTGCTCCTGCTATCTTTACCGACAATGCTCCTTCATGGGTGCAGGGTACGGCTCCGAGCGAGTGCAGAGTCAAGGATACTGAAATCAAATATACTTATTATACACATACCCTCACTGGCGGTGCTTTCTCTGGCAATATGCGCTTAGTGAAGCAGGGCGACGGTACACTCGTTCTTCCTAACGTAACCCAGACCTACACTGGCAAGACTGATGTATGGGCAGGTACGCTGCAGTTTGACGGAACGATGGAGAAGAGTCCGGTATGGCTGAACCGCTTTGCGGAGTTGAATTCCAACGGCGGTAACTTCAAGGGCGGTATCAAGGCCGACTATGGTTCTATCATCCGTCCGGGCGGTATTGATCAGGTGGGTACGCTGACTACTTCCGATCTCCAGCTCGGTTTCGGTGCCCGCATCATCTTCGATGTGAACGGCGAGAATGTAGATAAGCTGGTTGCTGCCAAGATGAGTATCGAGAAGAAGAAATGGGAGAACGGTCCTCAGTATTCTGCTCCGGTATTCGAGTTTACATCGGCTCCTCAGCCTGGTACCTATACATTGGCAGAGGTAGGTGAGCTGACTGGCAACTTGGCTGACATCACCGTGGAAGGTCTCTCAGGCAAGAAATACAGTTTAGATTATGCTGATGGCAAGTTGACTATTACGGTGAGCAATTCACGCGACAGCGAGTCTGTAGTCTGGACTGGTGCCAACGGTTCTATATGGGACCTGATGGAGTCGGAGAACTTCAATTCTTCCGATAAGAAATTCGTTTCGGGTGATAACGTAACCTTCGATGATACTGCCGTTAAGTCTGACGTAAAGATCAATGAGGATCTCGCTCCTGGCAACATCGTCTTCAACAATAACAGTAAGGTATATACCTTGTCTGGCAATGGTGCTATCGATGGTAATGGCTCTGTTACTTTGAAGGGTAAGAGTGCAGTCAATATCAAGAATACCAACCGATATACGGGCGGTACCTATATTGATGGCGGTTATCTCCGTCCAGCAACGCTTGCCAATAAGGATGGTCTCGAATATGGTTCGTTAGGTGCAGCCGATAATACCATTACCATGTCCAACCAAGGTAAGTTGTGGTTAAATGCTTCCATGACTTCTTCTCATCCTATTGTATTGGGCGAGAATGGCGGTCAGATAGAGACTGGTACTGGTACAACCCTGATTGTGAATGGCGGTATCAGCAAGATGAATAAGGGAACCAGCCGCGATCTCTACAAGTTGGGTAGTGGTACACTGCAGCTCAACTGTGCAGCCGATTTCGACAAGCTCTATATCAATGCCGGAACTGTCTATGACTTCCAGGATGCCCATTTCAGTGGCAAGACAATTGTGCTGAATGGTAGCAAGGTGGTGCTGCAGGCAAATAACAGTATCTATGGCAGCAACTCGGATAATGTGAACATCGAGGTGCCTAAGGGCAAGTCGGGTATCTGGTATCCTGACGGACGTTGTGACTATACTGGTAAGCTGACTGGTGAGGGAACCATCGATATCTACGGCACCTGGATCCGCTGTCCATTCAAGGGCGACTGGAGTAAGTTTGCAGGAACCATCAATGCAAAGCGTGGCACCAAGAATGCTTACGAACCAGTATTTGATTTCAACAACAGCTATGGTATTCCTTTGGCAACGCTCAATGTTGATTCACGTTTCACCAAAGACTATGCATTCTGTACCAACGGCAAGAGTTTTGCCATTGGTGCCTTGACAGGTTCCGGCTATATCAGTAATGGTGGATACTACGGTTCTGGTACCAATACTTTGACGATTGGTGGCAAGAATACGAACTTTGAGTTCAAGGGTTCTATCAATGGTAGCTATGTGGTGAAGAATGGTACGGGTATCTGGACCATCTCCAGTGAGAATGTACTTGCCAATGCCAAGTCGCTGAAGATTCTTGATGGAGTCGTGAAACTGAACAAGGCAGCTGCAACTTCTTCCATGACTTCTTCAACTGTCCTCTATGTACAGGGCAGTAGTGAACTTCGCGGTGTAGGTTACTCTTCTGGTATTAATCTCCTGAAAGGTGGTATCTTGCGTCCAGGCAGCAATTTGCCTACATCTCAGACCAGCAATGTGGGCGTTATCAATATCCAGAAGAACCTGGTAGCCTACGATGGCTCCAGCATTTATGTGAACAAGGCAAAGGCAGATTCTCTCGTTGTCAATGCATATACAGGAAGCAAGAGTCTCGGCTGGGCATATCTGAAGGTAGGTGGCAATGCTACTCTGAATGGTACCATCTATGTCAAATACAATGCGAATAGTTGGACTCCAGCTGAGGGTGACTATGTGCGTGTTGTTGATTGTGCGGGCACAATCAGCGGTACTCCTACATTTGACTTGCAGGCGCTCCCTGATGGTTTGGGTTGGGATACAAGCAAGTTCCTTACAGAGGGAGTAGTCTATGTAGCCAATGCTACAGGTATCCGTGAGATTGGTTTCGACGCTGGTTCATTCCTGGCAGATGTCTATACGCTCAACGGCTTCCGCATGACAAGTTTGCAGACTTCTATGACTACCTTGCAGAGCGACTTGAAAAGTCGTGGTTTGGCTCCTGGCTTGTACATTGTCCGTACTGCTAAGGGAACTATCAAGGTTACCTTGAAGTAATCTAAGAAATATTTTCAGTAAAGACTTTAGTTTGCTGGTTATAATACAGTTAATGAAATCTAAACGAGGGTGTGTCATAAGTCTATGGCACGCCCTCTTATTTTCTCATTTCTCCTTTCTCTTTTTATCGTCTTTCTCACTTCATTATCCCTTTTTACTTTTTTACCTTTAAAAAAGCTGCTGCCAAAAAATAGAGAAAAATAAGCAAAATATAAAGCGGAAATAGCATTATTTTTTATATTTTTGCAGAGAAATTCTAAAATTTATAATAAATGTCTGAAAAGACAATCTACTGATGAGAAAAAGACAATTATATATTTTTTCGCTTCTTTCTGTCTTCTGCGCATTTGGAAATAATTGCGTTTATGGACAGAACAGTAATGTATATGGGCAGAAATCTTCACAATTCCCGATGGAACGCCTCGACCGTGGACTGGTGGCTTTGCCGGCTGCCGGAAAGGGAATCTATCTCAGTTGGCGACTCCTCGGTACGGATAGCAAGAATGTCTGTTTTGATATAGAGCGGGATGGAAAAGTGATTGCTCATCATATCCGGGTGACCAACTTTACTGACGTAAAAGGCTCTCCTGCACATTCTTATCGCCTGATCAGTTATCAGGATGAGCCGAAGATGGATGCCCCGATGCAACGGGAGGTTTCTAAACCAGTGAAGCCTTGGACTGATCTGTATAAGTCGCTGCCCATCAATCGTCCTGAGGGTGGCACTGCTCCAGATGGCAGGGTCTATACCTACACTCCGAACGACTGTAGCGTGGGCGACGTGGATGGTGACGGTGAGTATGAATTGATAGTGAAATGGGACCCTTCCAACTCTCACGACAATTCCCACGATGGATATACTGGCGATGTGATTCTTGATTGTTATAAATTCGACGGAACACAGCTCTGGCGCATCAATCTTGGCAAGAATATCCGTGCCGGTGCTCACTATACCCAGTTCTTGGTTTTCGACTTTGATGGCGACGGAAAGTCTGAAATGATTTGCAAGACTTCGGCTGGAAGTATCGATGGACAGGGCAGGTTTGTTAGCGAATCGGCTACTGATACAGAGATTCGTTCGCTTGATAACGCGGCTGATTATCGCAACCGTAGGGGGCGCATCAAGAATGGTCCGGAACTGCTCACTGTCTTCAATGGCGAAACGGGTAAGGCGATGCATACCATCTGGTATAATCCTAACAGAGCTTTCGGTGTGGGAAGACAAGTGGCTGAGGGTGAACGACTTGAGGCTGATGGATTTCCTGCTTATTCGTCTGTTTGGGGCGATAAGGACAACTATGGCAACCGTGGCGAAAGATACCTCGCTGGCGTGGCTTATCTTGATGGAGCTGCCCATCGGCCGAGTGCCGTGATGTGCCGAGGATACTACACCCGTTCTTATCTCTGGGCAGTGGATTTCGATGGTAAACAACTGACGACGAAGTGGTTGCAGGCTTCTCTCACTCCTCACGACTGGGTGGTGATGGATGGCGAAGGCAAGGTAATCAAGGAGGCGCATGGGCTCTCTGCGACGGTCTTTGCACAGGGCGCCCACAGCCTGGCAGTAGGAGATGTGGATGGTGATGGATGCGACGAAATCATTTACGGTTCCTGTGCTATCGACCACAACGGCAAAGGACTTTATTCTACCCGAATGGGACATGGAGACGCCATCCACCTGACACATTTCGACCCTTCCCGTAAAGGTCTGCAAGTATGGGACTGCCACGAAAACAAACGTGACGGAAGTACGTACAGAGATGCCGCCACCGGAGAAGTGTTATTACAGATAAAAAGCAATACCGATGTAGGACGTTGTATGGCCGCCGACATTGACCCGACTCATCCGGGTGTGGAAATGTGGTCAGGAGATTCACAAGGAATTCGAAACGTAAAAGGAGAAATCATAGCCCCTAAAATGAGAAATATGCCGACCAATATGGCTGTCTGGTGGGATGGAGACTTATTACGCGAACTATTGGATAGAAACATGATTATTAAATACGACTGGGAAAACAAAAAGTTTGTTCCGCTTGTCAAATTCACAGGAACTCTTTTCAACAATGGAACGAAATCGAATCCTTGTCTCCAAGGTGACATTATAGGCGACTGGCGGGAAGAAGTACTCGTACGATCCGAGGACAACGCTTCTCTCCGGCTCTACGTTTCGACTATCCCGACCGAATACAGATTCCACACCTTCCTTGAAGAACCGATATACAGAATCAGTATCGCTACCCAAAATGTAGGCTATAACCAGCCAACACAACCGGGATTCTATTTCGGACCGGACCTTATAAAGATGAAAGGTACTTTCAGAGGATATCAATTCAAGTAAGTTAAGAGACTATCATGAAACACAAATTATTTCTTTTCACATTTCTCCTGGCTATACTGTCCGCCATTAATATACAGGCGTCCGAACGCAAAAAATACAATTTCAACAGCGAATGGAAGCTGCGGATAGGAGACTTTCCTAAAGCCAAAGATACAAAATTCGACGACAGTAAATGGAAACAAGTAACTTTGCCCCATGCCTTCAATGAA
>ENA-OPWO01000274-OPWO01000274.1-human-gut-metagenome-genome-assembly--contig:-NODE-274-length-20365-cov-5.096898_pt1 | contig 20365 bp, 26 predicted proteins | sample MGYA00241510_ERZ502012 | MGnify/ENA primary metagenome ERZ502012 (study PRJEB25962, sample SAMEA2041923) | human gut metagenome | biome: human gut; feature: human-associated habitat; material: faeces...
ACTTCATTCCGTCCACTCCCTCTGCACCTTTATTTCGTACGACTTGCAGATATGCGCTGTTGAGATTACCGCTAGATAAAATCTGCTCCATTAGACTACTTGTGCCCATGCGTTCTTTCCTTTCCGTCTCGCTTGATTTAACCATCTTTTACCCGATTGGTTACGGCAGATGTTGCCATTTCTGCAATACGTGACATACTCAAACTTATTGATTGTTCGCCCCTTCGCTCCATTTCCATTACAGAAACTGCAGCACTCACAGTTGTCACAATCACCATCGCAGAGATCATCTTCTCCCTTTGCTTCCTCAATGATGTTGTAGAAGTTAATTAGAGGCTCCACACCAATCTGCAGGCTTAAGTTGTTAAGTGTATCAAGTATTCCCTCGGCAACAATGTTAATTGGCACGCATGTAATATCGTCAGCAGTAATGCCGGAAAACAAGTCGTCATCATAATCAATGTAATGTAATGGAACTGCCGAAGTAGTTCTGTTGCCATTTTCATCAACAGCATAAACACCTACGCATGTAATTGTCTTGTCAACATCACTGACATCCTCAAAACGAAATCTCTTTGCCCAGATCTGATCAACAATAGCATTGACATCATCGTCATAAGCGTCCGCCATTCTCTCCTCCCAATGCTCAGCCATGTGCATAGCAATCTGCGAAGCAGTACATGAAGCCATCATAATAAGAAGTCCAAGAAACGGTGATTTTGCATTCAGCTCATTCCAGTTAACAAACTCATGTTTAAAACTGATGTCCTTGCAGTCAGGAATGTCATATAAGAATTCACTATCATTCTCATCAATTGTAACAAAGTACAGCTTGCGGCACTTATCGCAGAATTCCTTCTGGCTCTTGGCATCTTTGTATCTGACTCCTGCAATTCGTCTTATAAGAGTTCTTAAATACTCTGCTGCATAATAATCCTTAACCATTGTAACAATATCGGCATACTCATCGCTGTTTGTCGGTTCGATGCAGTCCTCAAGACTTCTGCACATTCCGAATATGTAATCATTGTCCGGAGCAATTGCACTGGATCCATGTCTTTCTGTCAGCAGATTGATGTCCATTCTAGTTATCATAGTGCTGATTTGTGGTCTTTGTGTTTCTGACATAATAATGTCCTCCTATGTATGTATAAATTACTTGGCCGTAAACAGCCTAGATCTTATATATATAGTATTTACAAATCCAATTTTGTCCAAAACAAAATCCATATTTATTCTGTAGCTTTTATTTCATATTCAATTATATAAAGGAGGAAAAAAAACAATATGGAATTAATTATCAAAGAAACGGGACGCATGAAGAAAGAAACCTGTAAGCAGGAACCAGTATTCAAAATGAAGGATAGTGTGCTTATCAGCTGTGAATTAAACGGCTGTACAGCAATAACAATCCCAGCAGATGTGAAGACTATCGGCAAAATGTGCTTCACCAGTACCGATGTGGAAGAAATAATCTTGCCAGAGGGAATTAAGTGTATTGAGTCAAAAGCATTCGCAGATTGCTTTAATCTCAAAAAGATTAATTTTCCTGAAGGACTTGAGACTGTAGAGGGCAGAGCTTTTATGAACTGTGGTTCGCTGACAGAAGTTATACTGCCTACAACCCTGACAAAAATAGGCGATTACGCCTTTCACAATGCAGGCATCAAACAGTTAACTCTGCCGGATCCAAAAAATGTTCTGTCAATAGGAGCTAATGTTTTTGGTGCTATAAAGATCAAAAGCATTAACATTCCTAAAAACTTCAAATTGAGCAAAGCAATGTTTTCTACTTGTCAGCAGCTTCGCAGTGTAAATTTTGAATCAAATTGGGTGCTTATCCCGGAAAGATGCTTCTACTACTGTACTAATCTGGAAGAAATAGACATCAGCAAAACATTGTTCATAAAGGACTCTGCATTCCTTGAGTGTCACAACCTGTCAGTAAATGTCATTCCTGCCCATACATATGTCAGTGCATGCGCATTTATGAAAACAGGAGTAGAAGATGTTACTATCGAAGACATCTCAGAAGTCGAGGAAAAAGCATTCTCTGACTGCAAATCTTTGAAGAAACTGACAATCAATGTTCCTGACGGACCAGCAGTTACCGCTGATTTATTCATTCCTGAAGAGTTGGCAGCACGCTGCACAAGTTTGCAGACCGTCGCTTTTACAGGACATACTGAGAATCTGTCAAGCATCAAAGCTGCTGCATTCATGGGAACAACAATGCTGAGAGAAATCTCACTGCCAGACAGTATCCAAATAATTGAGCAGTGCGCTTTTTGTGACAGCGGCATTAAAAACATTGTTATTCCGGATAGAGTAACAAAGCTTGGCAGAGGGGCATTTAGCAGATGTTATGAGCTAACAGATGTTACACTCCCAGAGTCAGTTACAGTGATCCCGAGACTGGCTTTCATAAACTGCGACAAGCTGAAAACCATAAACGCTCCAAATGTAGCAGTTGTTTGCGACAATGCTTTCTGCCACTGCAAAATGTTAACAGCCTTTGACTTCAGTCAGATTAAAGAGCTTGGAAGCGCATCTTTTGCAGGCACAGGCATTCGTAAAGCGGTGCTTTCTAACAAACTGACAAATCTTCAGCCGTCAACATTCTGTAACTGTAAGAATCTTCAGTCGGTTGATATGTCAGCCTGCGATAATGTCAAAACAATATCAACACGCTGTTTTGAAGATTGTAATAAGCTTACAGACATTAAGCTTCCGTTAAATGTTCGCAAGTTCGCTGACGGTTGTTTTGAGTCAGCAAAATTTAACAGTCTCGTAATAAAGGCTGGAATGCGTATTAATTACCATGCACTCAGCGGAGCAGTTATTGATGAACTGGAATTTGCTGATGATGCAGACAGTCCAACAAAAACTGTTGTTAACATATCCGCTTTTGAAGGCGCAAAGGTTGGCAGACTTATTATTCCTGATCATATGTATGGCAGGTTTAAAAAAGCGATCAGCCAAATGCAGTAAACTGTTAACAGAGTCTCTCTATGGGGACTCTGTTTTTTACTTATCTCTCATTAAAACTCATATTTATTCTGTAATCATATTAAAAAATAATAATAAAGGAGGAAAATAATATGGAATTACAAATTATCAAAACAGAAGGATATGTCAAAGGAGAAACTTGTAAACAGGAACCGGTGTTTACAAATGATAATGACACACTTATCAAGTGCACACCAAATGGCCAAAAAACAATCATCATCCCAAAGGGTATAAAAACTATTGGCAGAGCGTGTTTTGCAGGAACTAATGTAGAAGAAGTTGTTCTGCCAGAGGGAATTGAGACTATTGATTCTGATGCTTTTAATTTTTGTACCAAGCTCAGAAAAATTAATTTCCCAGAGACACTTAAAGTTATTGGACACGGAGCCTTCAAAGGATGCTTTTTTCTGGAGACAGTTATACTGCCTAAGACGATGAAGGAAATTAGCGACTATGCGTTTTATGAAGCAGGTATTAAGCAGCTAATTCTTCCAGAAAACGTCAACTTTGTTGGAACCGAAGTGTTTGCCGGAACAGACATTGAGACAACTGATATTCCTGAAAACTTCACACTCAATTCAGCAATGTTTGAAAAATGTCAGAAGCTTCATAGTATCAATCTTCTTGGCAGCCACATCACAATTCCAGAAAGATGCTTCTGTAACTGCATTAATCTGACAGAAATTGATATAACAAAGACTGCTCTCATAAAAGATGAAGCATTCCGCGGATGCCAGAATCTGTCAGTAAGTACTATCCCGGCTGATACACTGGTTGCAGTAAGTGCATTTGAGGAATCAGGTGCCACAGATGTAATCATTGAAGACATCTCTAAAGTCTGCAACAGGGTATTCGCCGACTGTAAATCTCTGAAAAAACTGACAATCAATGTTGCTGACGGACCAACATCCGTATCAAGTGCATTGGTTAAAGGATGTAAAAATTTACAGACAGTTGTGTTTACAGGACGTACCAAAAACCTGACTGTCATTGAAGCTGCTGCATTCAAAGAAACAAAAAACCTGAATACAATTTCATTGCCTGACACAATCAAAACAATCAGCAAAGAAGCTTTCTACGACAGTGGTATTGAAAATATTCATCTGCCTGAGAACCTTAGACAGATAGGGACAATGGCATTTGCAGGAAGCGGATTAAAAGACATTGTTATTCCTAATAAGATAAAAAAGCTTGGGGACTATGCATTTTATAACTGCATAGAACTAACAGCAGTTACCCTGCCAGAATCAGTTACCAAAATTCCATCAGGAATTTTTGAAGACTGCTGCAGCTTAAAAACAGTAAATGTACCGAACGTAGACACTATTTGTGACCATGCATTTTATGGTTGCAAAAATCTGGAAACATTTGATTTCAGCAAGCTGCAATCATTAGATCTTATGGCGTTTGCCTATACAGGTATTCGTGAAGCAGTCTTTTCTGATAAATTTTCACAACTTGGCATATCAGCGTTCCATCATTGCAAGAATCTTCAGACAGTAGATATGAAAGCCTGCAAAATACAAGAAATTCCTTACCAGTGCTTCTGCTTCTGCAAAGGATTAAAAGATGTTCAGCTCCCTCAGGATGTTACAGCTTTTGACAATAGCTGTTTTCTTAGAGCCAAGCTCAACAAACTTACCATAAACGCAGGTACATATGTAGGCAATAATGCTTTTAGCAAATCATTTATTAGTGAATTAATATTTACCGATGATACTAATCACCTGATGAAAACTGTCGTTCATTCTCTTGCATTTGAAGACGCAAAAGTTGGCAAACTTGCTATACCTGATCATATGTATGACAGATTTAAGGATGCAATTGATAAGATGCAGTAAACTGTTAACAGAGCCTCTTTTTACAAGGGACTCTGTTTTTTATAATAAAAAAAAGACGCCTCGTTAATAAGACGTCTTTTTGGTTACATTATTTAGTTTTAATTTTCAGATGAGCTAAGGATGGCCTCAATTTCATCAACAGTTTTGTCATAGATATCTGCAATATCTTTTATCTGAAAACCCTTTTTAGCCATCTTAACAATTCTCTGTTTAATTTCCTTATCAACGGCTTCTTGATTGTACTGTTCCATTATATCACACATAATATCGAGACCTCCTTTCGTTTCTTTTAGTCTCTTTACTTCTTTGGACAGCTCAGGGAATTTAGGGTTATTGACTGTTTCAGCAAGGAAGCATGACATAAGTTTCGATATATCACTTCCATCATTCACAGCCGTGTTAACGAATATTTCTCTCAATCCATCATCAACATATGTTCCAGTCTCCCTGATCATTTTGTCAACGTGATATATCGTTTTACCCTGTTTGAACACATCAAACTGGGAGATGTAAACAATACACACATCTTTGACATTCTCAAACTTGGTTCCCGGATCAGAATTAATTGCTGTGATAACTGAAGCATTGAAACGTGCTCGTCTTAAATGATCATCATTATCAGACCTTTGTACCTCAATGTTGCACTTTTCTCCTGTACCTAATGTACACAATGCATCCAGTCTCACTGACCTGCCATAAATGTTGCGCTCACTATTCTGAGTAATCACATCATTTACAACAAGTTTGTCATCTTCCAATATAACTCTCAGGATTTCTTGACAGACCTTTGGATTCTGAGCCAGCGCTTCAAAGAACACATCATCAATTGGCCTAAGTTTTGCAACTCTTGCCTTCTTTTCATCTTCTGTTAATCCCATATTATTATCTCCTTTCTTAATTTATGTTATTAACTACGTAATTAAGATGGAGTTTGTACATTTACTACATAGCAAATATTTATTTTTATGAATAGCTTTACCCTATATTCAGCTTAGACAAAATTTATACTTTCTGTTTCTATAGTTATTATATCATGAACTCTTCGTTTTTACTATACCCTTTTGCTCGTCTTCCATTAAAACTCATATTTATCCTGTAACTAATTTTCATATTAAACATAAAAAATAAAGGAGGATATATAAATATGAAAGTAAACATTATCAAAACAGGCATAGAGGACATTAAGGAGGAAGTATTTGTTACAGATAATAACGTTTTATACAAATGTAACGCAACAGGCACAGTTATTGTACCAAAAGGCATTACAATTATTGGTTCAAACGTATTCGCAAACAAATCAAATGTTACCAAAGTAGTGCTGCCAGAGGGACTCAAAACGATTGGAACCAATACATTCATTGGATGCACAAGCCTTGAGGAAGTTATCATTCCTGAAAGTGTGGAAGCTATTGAGGATCAGGCATTCTTCGGATGTAAGAAACTCAAGAAGGTTCATCTGCCAAAAAATCTTAAGCGTCTTTGTATTAAAGCTTTTACAGATTCAGGATTGGAATCAGTGGACCTGCCGGAACACCCTGATTACGTTGGTTCATATGTGTTTGCAAACTCACAGCTGCATCAGGTAACAATTCCTGCAAATTTTCCGCTTACAGTTGCAATGTTTGATGAATGTAAGAACCTTGAAACTGTTACGTTTGAAGGAACAGGCGTAAAGGTTCCGGGTATATGTTTCAAGCTCTGTGAAAATCTTAAAAACATTGATCTTCGCAGTATCAAGACTATTGGCAAGGGCGGTTTCTTGGGATGCAAGTCTCTTGATTTTGATGTTCTGCCAAAAGATATCCGTGTCAACGATAGTGCTTTCTCAGGGTGTGGAATAAAACACATCACTGTGGAAAACTTGAACTCCATTGAGGGAACAGAAAAGGTCTTTTATGAATGCTGTCAGCTGACAAAAGCTGTGATTGATGTAAGAGGTGCAAACATTCCACAGGATGTCAAAGAAATCCCGCAGGCATTATTTTCTCACTGCATCAATCTTGAAAAAGTTCTGTTTACAGGAATGATTGGTAAAATTACCTCTATTGGCTTTGCTGCGTTTGAGGATACAGCCTTAAAGAAATTTACAATCCCAGAGAATATTAAGAAAATAGACAGCATGGCATTCTTTAAAACAGAACATCTGGCAGAAATTACCCTGCCTGAGAAGCTGAAAACAATTTGCAGACAGGCTTTTTCCGAGTCTGGCCTTAAGAGTATTACCCTTCCAGACTCAGTAGAGTTCGTAGAAACTGAATGTTTCAGGGACTGCTGTAACCTCGAAGAAGTAACACTTCCTGCAAAAGAGTTTGTAGTTCCAGATGGAATGTTTATGAGCTGCGAAGCCCTTAAAAAGGTGAATAATGCAGACAAGATTGTTCAGCTGGGTAAATATGCATTTTATGGCACAGACAGCCTCAAACAGATTGATCTTTCGTCTGCAGCTGACATTGGTGGAAACGCCTTTGAATGCAGCGGGCTCACATCGGTCAAGCTGTCAAAATGCTGCAAGATTCTTGATTCCAATGCCTTTTACAAATGCAAAAACCTTAAACTGGCAGACTTATCAGAAAGTTCCATTGAGTATTTTGCACCTTATATCTTTTACAGATGCGGTGAAAACAAACTCATGACAGAAGTTATTCTGCCGGATAAAGTCTGGAATGTAGATGAATGTGCATTTGTTGAGTGTTACATTAAGAACCTGAATGTTACAGCAGATGTTTCATGGAAGAATGTAATGATCAGCGAGAATGCGTTCACAGATGCAAATATCGACATACTGACTTTTGTAGACAATCCTGACGGCCATGTTTATCTCAATGAAAGCGCTTTTAAGAATGCTTTTATCGGTGAGCTCACCATCCCGGATTACTTGTATGACAAATATAAGAACGTCTGGGATAATGTCAGGTCCGCATGGGACGATGCAAATAAGTAAACTAAAAAAGGAGCGGCAAATAATGCTGCTCCTTTTATTATTGTTATGATGCCTTTTTTGCACAATCACATGTCTCAATGTATGCTCTCTTTGCGGATCCCTTGGTAACAGTTTTCATCACTGCCTGAATAAACATTTCTTCATCAGGGATTGATATTGAATACCGTTCATTGGTTTTTACATTCCAAAGAATTCCTTTTTTCAGTCCAAATGCTACCATGTAAACAGCACACTGTAAAAAGTGTTTATGTTCCAGTTCGTTGACAAACTTGAGCTCAAATACAGTGTTATTCTTGATAACGTCCGGTCGTCCACAAATACAGTATGGCACATCTGACGCGTCAGAAAGGTTCATGGTAAAATCCTGCTGCACGTTTTCGTTACCAGTAAACTCGGTAGCAAGTCTTTTGTGAATAGCCTCAGACTGTTCATCTGTGATAAACGGCGGCTTTACCTGACAGTAATATCTGTCTTGCTTGGTCTCATATGCAGTAAGAAATAATATCTTATCTTCCATAGTTGCACCGGGTTTCAGCTGAAGCAGTGCTTTGTCATCATGAAAATCCTTTACGTATTCTATCTGCTGCATAATATCATACTTCTTGAAAAAGCTGGCTTCCTGATAAATGCCTATGCATGGTGACAGGTCAATCATGCAGTCAGTTGAGTCAATATCAATAACCGTATTGTCAGAACGTCTTATCTTACGTTTTCTTATTAACGAATAACAGTCCTCAATATCCTCGTCATACTTAAAATCAAACATTTCGCTTACCTGAAATGCTCTTAAATATTCTTTTCTTGTCTTAAATGGTACTGACAATATATCTTCAGATAATACCTGATTTGGATCATTGGCAACAATGATTATCTGCTGTTTTCCCCTGCTCATTGCAACACAGAAAATATTCCTGAGTATCTCATATTTTGTATCAGGTGCAAGACTTCTTGATGACCAATAGTCAAGGGTGTAATCAAATACCACACATATCTTTCGCTCCAGTCCCTTGCTGCCATCAAATGTTGTGAAAATGGCAGTTGATTTTGTAGGCTCTGTTGCTCCACCCGAATCCCTGTCATTAATGCTTGCGTAAACAGTTCTTTTGTTAAAACGGCTTGGATATTTTCTCTCCAATTCATTTAACACTGATGCCATCAGCCCGTCACGCTTGCCAAGACATAATATGTCAGCAGGATTCTGGGAAGCAAGAAAACTGACAGTATCGTCCAGCGCCATTGTTCTGACTGTACAGTTTTTGTTTACGCCGTTAATAGGCTTCTCCCATATGCGGCCAAGACGTGCTGCAAGAGGTGCAGATAAACGAAAACACTGTGTAAACGATACTCTCTCAAAGTCTTCAAGAAAATCACTGATGAATTCTGCCGCATTAAGCGTTGTTTTATCATAAATCTTCTGCTTCATATCGCCAACAGCAACAATTTGTATGCCAGGATTCTGGTCCTTAATACACTCAAGCATCTCGGAAATCTCCCTGTCAATGTCCTGATACTCATCAATAACTAAAAGATCATACCTTGGAATAACAATCTTCTCACTATTTGCAAGCAGAGTCTGTATGAGCTCAGCAACACCTGAGGATATACCTGCATTTCTGAGTATCATGGAAGCAAAGCCATGATAGTTGGTAACAGTTACATTGTTTTCAGTAATTTTGCTCTTGGCATCCACCTTTAAAAGTCTGTTGTAGGTAAGATATAGTATCTGTTTGCCAGTCATCTCATTACAAAGAGTCTGAATTGTAGTTGTCTTTCCGCTTCCAATGCATGCGTCAACAAGTACATTCCTACCCTCTTTTGCAAGCGCAATCATCTGCTGCTGCTCTTCTGACAAATCTGACACCTTTGCTGCCTCAGGCGGTATCCATTCAGCAAATCGTCTACCATCATCACCTGTATAATACCATTTCTTCTTTTCAAAATCCCATCTGGCGCCAAGCTTCTTCGCTCTGTCTTTATCATCAAAAGGCACCATGAGATAATGTCTATCCTGTATCCATCTTTCTGCCATTAGTCTTTCTCTCCCTCTGTTCAATCCTATATGATAAATATGGGTTCCGTTGTGAGCAGGTAAACATGCTAGTAATTTGAAAAAACCAAATTGCTTTAAACACGATAATTCCCATCAAATTAATCTTTTTCATATATAATATTTACAAAAGGAGTTTTGTCCAAAAAGAATTGCAGATTTCTTTGGACAAATAAAAGCTTTTGCACATTATATAAGAAAAGAAAAATTAGCAAAAAAAGGAATATATTATGAAACAACAATTAGACATTGAAACTCCAGATGAATTCTGGACAGATTATACAGAAAATGTAAGTGACTGCAATCAGAAGATATATTTCTCGCTGGTAAACAAACTTGGCATCAAATACTTTGTGCCATATATACACAATGAAAACAATCTGCCGCAGGATCTGAACGAATTATTTGACCATCCGTGCCGTGTGCTGACAGCAAATAATAGATACTACACAATTGTGCAGCCTTATAACTATGTAAAAATTAACCAGATCATGAACAAGTATTATCTGAAAAACTATATTGCATGGACAACAGGCTTTCATTATCACGATACATATGCCATTATTTTTACAGACGAAATCATAGAATTTTTGTCAAAGTCAGCGTATTTGCTGAATGGAAAATATAAAAGCGATGAAGACCGCATGAAATGTCAGCTCGAGTATCTCAATAAGCTGTACAGATATGCTGATTTTGTGTTGCCGGATGAATTAAAAGCAATGAATATGGAATAAGAAAAAGGGTATAGTTAACAGCTATACCCTTTAACAATATTATTCTATATTGTGCCAGCATCTATCTCCAATAGTGATGAAGAATTCGTCATTTTCCTATCCTTAATTTTATAAATATATATTATTATCCTTTTTCTCTTTTTCTTCTTCATACAACCATCGTTCATATTCCTCGCCGTTTACAGACACATCTGTCACAGCAGCTGGCTGTCTGTTCTTTATTTCCTCAATAATCTCATCAGCAAACTTAATCGCCATAAATACTGCCTTTCATATGCAAAAGGCAGGAAAAATTAATTCCTGCCCATGCTCTTTTTTTTACTCGCTGTCTTTGTCAGCATCTTTTGTGACAACAGTGTCACTGCCCTGTACTGTTACCCATCCATGTTTGAGTCTTGCTTCAGCCTCTTTCATGCGGATCAACTGGTCAGTAATTGAACTGTTAATCTTTGCATTTGCATCAGCTTCTGCCTGTGCCGCGATGACTTTTGCATCTGCATCACCTTGAGCAGCTGTAACTTTGGCCTCAGCGTCAGCTTTTGCTTTGTCAATGTTAGTCTGATTCTGGATTGCCTGTGTTTCTGCATTCTGTTGTGCTGCAATCTTTGCGTCAATGGCCTTTTTTGTGTCCTCATCCACTTCCACATTTGAGAGTGAAACGTTTGAGATTGAAATATTGTAATCAGCAAACTTGTCAGCAAGATAATCGGTAATAGCCATGTTGACATCTTCACGTTTTGAACCAATAATGTCTGAAACCTTGTACTTGGCAACAACTTCCTTGGTCCATGAAACGATATTTGGCTTGATAAAGCTGTCTCTCACTTCGACCCCGGAACGACCTTTGAATCGAGTGAAGACTTTATTCAAAGTATCCTGCTGGAACTGGTAGCTATATGTAAGTTCAATCGTCATAGCCTTTCCTTCAGACGAACTTGCTGAGAAACTCTCATCTGCCGGAGAATCACCTTTATTTGATGCAGTTAAATATGACTGTTCCAAGCCTACCGTGTACAGCGTTGTTTTAACGAACGGACTCTTAATGTGCCATCCCTGACCAAGCGACTTATCCTGCACGCCTCCGTTCATGTTATACTGGACTGCTGCATATCCTGCAGGTACCCTTACTGTTAACAGGTTAATGAATACCACTACAAAGATTAAAAACACAGCGCATATGACCGCTCCTTTAATCCAGTTTATCGTGCTGTTTGCACTCTTTTTGCTCATTATTGCTTCCTCTCTTTCGTCATCATCTTTTTCCTGCTTAACTGCATAATTATATGTCCAACTGTTCGGATCATCGTAGGCAATATGCTTATCTTTCTTCTTTGACATTTCGCTCCTCACTTTCTTTTTTGTCTTCATTTTTGTCTCCGGGGCTCATTCCGGAAAAGAACCTGCCTATCTGCTCAAAATGCTTTGAAAGCAGAATCCAGATGACAGCAAGTCCTATGGTTACAAGCATGATAAATGCTCCCATGTGTACCTCCTTATCGTTTTTATATGTAAAACCAGCTCTGCCGGTCTTTACAGCTTTCCTGCAAGCGCATCAATCTCTGTCAGTTTATTTCCTAATGTTTCATAGCTTCCCATTGCATCTGCAAATGTGGAAAGTCCCTCTGACGATGCCGCTGCTACTTCTTCGCTTGTTGCGGACAAATCTCTTATATTGTCAGACACAAGCTGAATTGAAGCAGATATGTGCGTAATTTTATCTTCAATTGTGTCGGACACATTCTTTAAGTCCGAAATACCATTGTCAATGTTCTCAAACTGGGCAGCAGTACTTGCGAGTGCATCATTCTGTTCTTTTACTGCATGTACAGACTTTTTAAGACACTCTTTGGTTCCATCCGCATTGTCAACAAAGTTGTCTACAAGCTCATTAATGCTGACAAGCGACTCCTTGGTCTGTTCAGCAAGCTTTCTGATTTCCTCTGCGACAACAGCAAATCCCCTGCCTGCATCTCCTGCGTGCGATGCTTCAATGGAAGCGTTGAGTGCGAGTAAATTCGTCTGTGCGGAAATTGAATTAATTGTTTCCAAAATATCCTTTACATCATTTATGTTGGCAAGAATATTCTCAAGCGAATTCACAATCTCATCGTTTGACCCATTAACCTCTGTCGTTTTTGCCTTAAGCACATCTACGTAATCACGTCCCTGTGATACTGATTCTCCTGCCGATTTAACTAACGACAGAAAATCTGCAATACCCTGTTTCATCTGCTCGAGATCATCTGTAACATCAATACATGCCCCTGCCTGTGTCTGTACCGACTCAGCTGTTGTCTCTGTACTGTCAGCAATGTTCTGCATGGCAGTATTGCTTATTTGAAGCTTTTCGTTTGTAATCTCATGCATCTCTGCAGCATCCTTAGCATTTGCAGCAATATCCTGAGCAATAGCCAGTGTCTTGTCTGCCTGTTTCTTCTTTTCTTCTGCTTCCCCTAATATCTGGTCAGCAATCTCTTCTGTCAGAAGCTGAAGATGTTTTCCAATCAGATTAACAGCTATCATGCACAACACAATAATTATGACAGCAAGCGCTACACTGGATCTGTCTGTTTTACCTATGCATGTTAAACAGTGAATTATTGCGGCAACTCCTATTCCGATGCTATTTATCTTAATAAATATTCCGTTTAAATAGCTCAGTGACAGCAAAAACAATGGAAATGCAAGCACAAATGAATATAAAAATACACTTGATAACATAAGTATTGCATGAGCGGCCAGATATGTAAGCAGCATTATCCATCCACAAATTATTGCTCCATTTTGTTTTACAAATGCAGTTATTGTAACTGCTGTTCCAATTAATGCTACTATCAGATGAAGCATATACAGTCCCGACACGCCCTTTTCTAAAAGCAGTGCCGCACTTGAAAATACATCATAGAAATATACCAGCATAAGCGATATAAAAGTATATTTGTCAATTCGTTCCCAATTATAAGCCATAATATTTCTCCTTTTTAGTAAACTACTCGGCTACAAGTAACCGATTCCTGTCCTTAGATCTTAAGTATTTTATAAGTAAGTCAAGATTACTCATTTTTTGTATCGCTTTCTTCCTTTATTTCTTTTATTATAGATTTGATTTCAGATAATGATAAGTACATAGAATCATCTCCCTTATCCAACAGATAAGGCATACTCTCATGTTTACATCTTGAATAAATATGTTCACAGGCATATTGAATACCTTGAATGAATCCTTCCAACGTTTTGTCCTTAACATATGCGTCAAACTGTTCAAATTCCTTGTCCATTTTCATCAATATCCCTCACTTTCTAATAATTCTGAATTGGTAAAATGTTGTCGATAACTTTTATATTTATATAGTATTTCTTTTTGGGATTTTGTCCAAACAAAATTCATATTTATATACTTTTGCTGAAAAAAAAATAAGAGTTCCGAAGAACTCTTATTGCAATTTACTTATCAAGATGCCTCTTCCACTTATTTGATAATTTAAAGAGAAGACCTCTTGAGTTCTCGCTTCCATGCAAGATGCTTTTGGTCAAGTTTCCTAATCTTCTTGCATAACTGTTCTGAAACGGCATACTCTTTTATCTTTTTCATAAACAGACGAAGGCTCAAGTCGAATCCGTTCAAAAAAGAGTCCGGAGTATAAAGCCAGAATGCCTTATGCCCGCTATCAGCCATTTCTTCAGCAACATAATTAAATTTTCTAGTCTTAACTACCAATTTACTAAAATTCGTCATTCGGTTTGACAATGAAGCAAGTTTTTGATTTGGCTCATGAATATGCCATGAAAAAGAATACAGATCATTATTGTATTCAAAACAGCCATACATTTCGCCAAAATAATATGACTCAGGATTATCCCCAATATACAGCTGCAACATTTTACAATCATCTGTTAGTATTGATTCGCAATCTACTGCTGATAATCTCAATAAGTCATGGTCACTTTTATAAGTTTCCAAAATGAATTTTTTATGATCACTGCTTGTCATAATTCATCCCTCCTTTATTTTATTATCTATGACATAATAAAATTGGGTTCTGTAGGTAAAAAAAGAGAGATTTTACAACCTCTCTTTTTTCCGTTTACCAGAAACATAAATTATCGTTTCATTATACTATGCTAAAGAAATACCACCTGGAAATTTATACAACGGAAGTGGTTCTTCGCCTGGATTCGTTTCCTGTACTCCGTATAAAATACCTTTGTATTCTCCATGCCAAACTTCTAATTTCCAGTTATACTTCTCTGCTATTTTTTTTAGTTCTTCATTCATTTTAATTTCCTCCTTTATTTTATTATCTATGACATAATAAAATTGGGTTTTGTAGATACAAAATTTTCAGAGCACAGACATGCTTCACACACCTGTGACTTTAGTCATGTGTTATTGACATTGAAATATTCGTCAAGAATGAATTTCACATTATATTTTTTCTCATTGCGTGCTACTGATTGTTGCAATGAAAAAGCCTGCATAATAAGCATATTTGCAATAAAATTAAGAAAGGTATCAGATGTTGGAATATTTATAAATACTGCAGTTTTTTTATTACCAAAATTTTCAATATCAAAATCATCTGCAGCCGTTAAATCTGCTATTTGAGGGATATTAAATACACTTAATCTTAAACCCAAGGATATGACAACTACTTTAAATGAATCTGAACTACATCGTCTTGCTTCTTTATAATAATAATATGCCGGTTTCTCTTCATTTAGCTTATAAAAATCGTTAAAAAATCCATCAAAATCATCTGTTGTATGTAATGTTGCAAGTATTTTATTTATATATGTAAAATTTTGCTTATCTGGCTGATCTTTATATTTGTCCAATACATAAAAACAAAATGCAGTTAATAATTTTCTTTCTGCCATATCAAAAACTGAATTCGGCTTTATTTCATTTATATTAAAAGTAAAAAGTGAATTAATCATAGACAAAACGTCTGCATCATTATGTATATGAGCAAATGGATTATATCGGTTTGATTTTTGAGGATGCACAAGATCAAGTATTTTAACATCATAATCCTTTTTATTGAAATGTTTGTATTCCTTGCCATCTCTGTCTACTACAATAAATGACATTTTGTCAATATTGCTTATTGTAGAGCTTATATTTCCCATTAATTTTTCTTTTCCATTTAAAAGGCTCGTTCGTCTAAGATATTCTAGTGAAAACATATACAAATTCCTTTCTTAACCTATTACAGTTACCAACCAAATCAATATACCTACCTTTCTTCATTATTTGAAAATGATTTTCCTCTCTTTCATTAGTCTGTCTCCAAATTATCATCCATTTTAATTACTTTTGTATCAGGATTTTTCTTCCCGGTACTGATGATACTTAATACCTTATTTCCATGCAAATCTTCTGTTTCTTTGAATTTATATTTGACACCATCAGACTCAAACGTGCCATCATAATCATCAGAATCGCAGAGCCAGATAATAAATGGTTTCGCTGTGGAATAATCCAGTGCGTCAGGATATTCTGCTGCTATTTTATTCTTAACATATTCACAATGAGCTTCCTGTTTTTTAACTTCAGCTTTGCAGTCCTGATAGACTTTATATATTAAGACACCTCCCGAAATGCACATACTCCACAAAATAATGTAAATAAAAATTCTACATGCCTTTTTGCATCGAGAGCCTAACAAAAATGTGAATCCTGCCGTCCCCAAAAATATAAGAAATAATCCAATTAATATATCACCCATGTACAACTTTCCTTTCATTTAGAATCGCCCGAATCATTTCCCTTTTCTTCTTTCGGCTTTTCGCATCGCTCAAATTCGATCACCCATACGTAAGGATTCGCATCCCAGCCATAACTATCAAGGTCAGATTTCTTGATAGTAGAATCCCACAATTTCTGAAATAAGAGAAACAATTCCGTGATGAAATCAAATTTACCAGCGCATTCCTTCGGATCTACTTCAATTCCTTCTTTCTGTACACTGAGTCTCGTAATCTCCTGCAATCGTTCCTCCCTAACATCCGTAACCTTAAGCCAGATACGAGCAGCCTCTTTCGGCATATGGATTGATGGTTTCCATTTTGTAACATCTGCAATATCATCTTTCTGCCAATCCTCGTAGTAATAATATCCATTTGGTGCCTGTTTCCATGTTTCCCTAACATAGAGGATATCGCCCGGCTGATATGGTGGTGTAATTTTGCCTTGTTTTCCATCTGTATCATATATATACAACGGTTCTTCACTTACTTCAAAATATCCTTGCGGTTGTGGTTTAATTATTCTTCTTGTACAACTCTTTCTCCCATCCAGAATTGCCCGAACCATTTTCATGTTGAATAAAATTGGTAACACTCTACTCATCTTCTGTTCCCTCCTTGTAGCAACAATACACAATCGGATTGTCAGTATCACATTCACAGTTGTTCCAGTCGATATCTTCCAATGCTCTGTCTTTTGCAATCTGTTCTGCTTCTTCCTGTGTATCAGCTTCGATGTCATCATAATCAATCGAAAGTTGCAAACCCACGCTTGCATTCCACTTAGCCATTCACTCCACCACCTTTCTCAATGACTAACAACTTTATCTACATCATAAGCAGTTGGCTGTTCAGTGAAATAATTTGTTAACAACGCAAGAAGGGACTCATTGTCTCCTTCTTCCAACACGTGTATGAATGTAGACTTTCTCTCTAAAACATAATCAGTCAAAACCTTTGGCTGAATCGTCGCATCAATTAATTTCATTGCTTACTTTCCTTGTGAAATAATTATTTGTATGTGAATGTAGACGAATGGGTCTATCTCAAAATGTAGCTGTCCCTTGCAGCCGCTCCATCCTCTCTAATTTTCTCTAATTTTCTTTATCGACTTTGCCGCCTGTCGCCCAGTATAGTCTGAGCCATTCGATATCTGACTCAAATTGCTTGAGTTCCTTTTCTGGTATGAATTTTGATGCATTATTCTCATTAATGTAATGCTTTGTACCATCTGATATTTTAATCTTTAGCCATAACCCAAAAGTTCCTTCTATCTGAATAATACTGTCTGAGTTAATCAACTCTCCATCCATTGTTCTTATGAACATATTCGCCCTCCTATTCCGCTTCTGATAACATTCTTTGAGAAATGCTTTCAGATTTTCGTAATCTTTTCCGTCTGAATATGCAGCGTATGTAAATATTTTTTTACCAATCATAAATTTTAGCCCTTTACTTTAACTTCTCATACTGCATCTCTCACATACAATGCCACATATTTTTCTTAATTCTCCAGTTTTGGTGCAATAAACATCATAACTATCGTGTCCGAAAATATCATTGTCTGTGTATTTTCTCTGAATGAAAGAACAATCATTTGTAGATTTAGTAGCAAAGCCAGCGTATCCTTCTTTATCTGCTTTTGTGATTTCTCTCATACATTATTCTCCTAAATTTTAGTTTGTCCAAATAATTTGCAGTTCTTTCAATTCATCATCAGCTATATATCCGCCATGAGCAATCCATTCGTTTTTTGTAATTTCATCATATGTATGTTTTGTTTCCAAATCATATGGCATATAATTATTGTTACTACGATTTTTATCCAGTGCTTTTTCCGCAATACATTGCTCTTCAACATTGAAACTGCCTAGCTCATCTATATAGTTATCTATTACTGCATTATTATCTGTTTCGTCATCCATTTCTTTTTTTAGCTCTGCTAAATATTCATCTGAAAATGCAAGATAAGTAATGATTTCCCATGATTTTCCAAAGCTATTCCAAATTCTAACCTTATAGTATTTCATTGCATTTACCTCTAATAAAATATTTTATCAAATTTCAGTTTAGATTATTATCTGTAAGGGATTGTTGCCTTGTTCATGTTGATATTGTTGTTTTCATAAAAGTTTTTTGCAATATCATCATATTTTTTTAAACATTCAGTCTTTACGCAGCCATTCCATACTCTTTTTCCGTCTACATAGAGAAGCCTGCCCCATCGCCATGTTTTGTTGTACTCTATGTGGCTTTCTAAATCTTCGTCTCGAACAACGTTGAACTTATATTGTCCGTTGCTGTAAATACCAAGCGTTAAATGATTCATCTTTATTCTCTCCTTCTATTTAGGTGAATGTGATTCTTATAATATTTATTTTCCGTATTCAATCAGTTTCGGTTTTACAGCAAGTACTGTTTTGCCCCAAGTATATCTGTTTATCTTATGTTCGTCGCTGTGCCAGTCCAGTGTAAACAATTCAAATCCGATATTGTAGGATTCTTCGTATCCAGATGGTTCAGCTCCCATTTTTCTTAAGTCGTCATCAGATAATGATTCGAGGTATGAAAATGCATGTTCAGCTAACGAAATACTTGTTTGTTTGAACGGGTACGCCATTTCGTTTTGTTTATTTTCGCTAATATATTTACAGAATACGAGATATCCTGTTGTATCAATAATGATACGACGTTTTTAACGCATAAACGAATCGAGTAATGCATCTGATCAGCATCAAGATCGACATGAGCAGCCTTCACTTGCATTGCGTTCACAACAAACATTAAAACATTCACAATCATTGCAATTATTACTACCGTCTTAATCAAATCAGTATACCTGCTTTTTTTATTATTTGAAAATAAATTCTTCAGCGTTTTTCGCATCTAAATTATTCTTATATTCATAATATGTAAAAATTCAATTTTGTCCAAAAAATTTATTCACTTTTTATACGGGCGGATGAGCTTCTATATGAAACGCCTGTATGCACAAAAAAAAGAACACTTGAAAAACTTTTGTTTCTCAAGCGTCTTAAAATTTTGTCAGATAATATTATATTTCGCAAATGCCGGGCTCGTACTTTGCAACCGGATTCAGCTTAAATTCATTGGCAAGATGTTTCTGCTTAATCAGCTCGTCAATTTCTTTATCTCCGCAGGTCTCATTGCGGATAAAGGTATCCAGCTGCTCATACGTAAATCCAAAACTGTCTTCATCTGTCTTTCCGCATAAACCATCTGACGGTGTTTTGTCAACATACTTAGACGGCAGACCGAGACAATGCCCAATGGCACAGACTTCAGACTTTGTCAAATATCCTAAAGGAGCCACGTCCCCATCACCATCGCCGCCTATCGTAAAATAGCCAACATAATCTTCAGAATAATTACAGGTATTAATCATCCTGCCATTATTACACTGGCAGACTGCTCTTATCATCTTTGTACGTTCTCTTGGCGCAATATTCTGCCTGCACTGCTTCGTAATCTCGATTCCACAGTCCTGCAGCTGTTTGAAACTGGCCTCAAGTGCTGATCTTATGTTAATAGTATAGTTTCTGATGCCCAAGAGCCTGCATACTTCAATGGAATCATTAATGTCTGACTGTTCTCCATCCGGCAGCATTACGCCGATGACCCTGTCTGCTCCGATGGCCTTTGCGCACAATGCCGCTGCTATTGTACTGTCCTTGCCACCTGAAATGCCCAGTACGGCATTACAGCTTTTTCCATTTTCATCAAACCAGTCCTTAATCCATTTGATAAGATTTTCTGTCTGCTGTGCTGCATTGAAATTATACATACTATCTGTCCTCCTTAATCCTCCAGTCTATACATCTCTGAAGATAATCCACGTAATCCGGGTTTTTGCACATGCCTTTGCCTGGTGTGTCAGAAATCTTGGCCACGTCCATTCCGTTGCATCTTGTAGTTTTCATGACGATATTGAGTGCAGGAACATCTGTATCATTACTTAAGTATGTACCGATACCGAAAGCTACATTTGTTTCCTTGCAGAAATGTCTGTAGAGCTTGTCAGCAC